>Ga0123339_10002868_pt1 | contig 11579 bp, 11 predicted proteins | sample lystaG_FD_89956 | JGI IMG/M metagenome (GOLD analysis project Ga0123339, IMG submission 89956) | Glacier valley bacterial and archeal communities from Borup Fiord, Nunavut, Canada, to study Microbial Dark Matter (Phase II) -... | ecosystem: Environmental > Aquatic > Freshwater > Ice > Glacier ... | reverse complement strand
GCTCACGGTACTCATCGCTGCGCGCCGACATCTCGGCCGTCCAGCGATAGAGGTCCGCCGGACCGACATGGATCATCTGCGTGATGGGCTCAAGCCCGCGTGCGTGACCGAGGCTCGAAAACGTGATGCCTTTACCGCAACCGCTCGTTACGTAACGCGTCTTGTATACGAGGCCATCGGGCACGTCCTCCTCGGAAGTGACGTAGACGAAGCCGCGTTTCTTATCAACGTCGACACCCTTGAACTTTTCGCGGTCGGTCAAGAGGCCCTCGGTGATGAGAAACCCGATGGCCATATCATCGATGTGCGTAACCGTCGCCTGAACCGTCGCCACCTCGACATCGTTGAGGTAGATGGTGATCGGCGTCTCGGACGGCATCTGGCGTCCGGTCTCCTCCGACATCATGACACGCACCGGTCGAAGCTTTTCAGCATAGGGCAGCAACGCGAGCCTCTCGAGTAGTTCCTCGTCCTGTTCGGGAGTGGAAAGGCCCATTTTGTCGGCAAGCTTGCACGCCTCGGCAAGCTCGACTTGCGTGTTGATATCGAAGAACGACCTGAGATCCGGGTCGATTTTTTGGATATGCTCGATCGGAATCTCATAGACTCTCAGTTCATCGAACATCGCAATAAGTCGGCGTCTGCCCGAAGCGATTGCTTTGTCGGCGACGGGAGCTACCGTCGCGGTGCGATACAGCGCGCAGAGTGGCTCGGGCCCGTCGGACCCCGATGCGAGGACCACGTCGTAACCGTCGGTGTGGCGGTAGAGTTCCTCCACGACCTGCGGCATAATCCACGGCATATCGGCGGCGCATGCGAGTACCCACTCGTCTTGTACTTTCGCCAGAGCAGTGGCGAGTCCGCCAAGCGGGCCCTGATAGGCCACGCTGTCTTTAAGTACCGTGAGGTCTTCGGGTAAATACTTCGTCGGCAGATCTTCGACGCGGTTCGTGACCACGATGACATGATTTGAAAACGCCCCGGCGTTGGCGACCGCGCGCGCAACGAGCGGCAGGCCTCCCAATGGAATCTGCGTTTTATCCATGCCCATGCGCATGGAGCGACCGCCCGCTAAGATGACGGTGGTTATCGGAAGCGATATGGTCTCATTTTCAGTCAAAATTTTAACCTTTGATCTCATTTTCTATGTTGTGGAAATTCAAGGTGGTAAAAAGTGAGAATAGTGTGAACGTGAACGCCGGCTTTGAGCCCGAGCCTCTTGCATTGCTCTCGCGAAATATGAGATTCAATATTCCCAAGAGGTGTTTGTACCAAGACGCGCGCTCGTTCCCCCTGCTCGAAAGTGCTCAGCACCGTGCCGTTTGTCGGAAGCCATCGAGCAACATCGGGAAATTTCTCATCCTCGCCAAGAAGTAAAACATCTTCGGGCGCAACAAAGATGTTGAGCTTACTTCCTGCTTCAATTTTATGCTTAAACTCATTTATTTCTTCAGGCGCCAATGTGATAGGTAGATTTTCGCTGCCCAAATGGAGCTCTACCACAGTGCCGTCTGGAGAAATACTCCCCTCGAATTCAGCATGCAACGGAGTCGATAAGTTGAGAAATTCGCGCGCCTCCGGGTTTTCCGCGGCCCGATATAAATGATTGACGTCTACTTCGGAGATGATCTCACCGTGCGACATGACGGCAAGGGTGTCGGCGACGTTCAGCGCCTCTTTGCGGTCATGTGTGACATAGACAGCGCTCATCTTCTGCGAGCGCAGGATATGGGCAAACTCCACGGAGATACGCTCTTTCAGATTCGTGTCGAGAGACGAGAGCGGTTCGTCGAGGAGGAGCACAGCAGGTTTGAGCACTATAGCGCGCGCGAACGCGACGCGCTGCTGCTCACCGCCGGAAAGCTCGTACACCGAACGATTCTCATACCCCTCGAGACCTACGAGCGTAAGTGCTTCATCAACCAACGGTCTATATTCCGCGGGGGAGAGATGGTGCAGTTTGAGCCCGTATGAGACGTTTTGAGCCACCGTTCCCTTGATGAGATACGGGAACTGGAAGACCGCGGCGATGTTCTTGCGTGCGACCTGACGCGTAAGCGGGCATCCATCAAGTTCGACCGATCCTTGCGTCGGGTTTTCGAGTCCGCCCAAAATGGAGAGAAGCATCGTTTTTCCTGAGCCGGATGGTCCTAAAATCGCCTTAATTTCTCCCTTTGCCAGCGTGAAAGATGGAATATCAAGTCGGAACGACTTTCTCTGAGCAACGATATCATGAGCTGATAATTTCATTAATTAATCGCCCTTGTATGTCGATCGCTGCTTGTCTGGCCGAGCGTCACGAATACATTGACCGCAATGATGATTGCCAGTAAAACGATGGCGAGCGCCACCGCCTCAGGATAATTGCCCATGCGCGTGAACTGCACGATCGCGGTCGTCATGACGCGAGTTTCTCCCTCAAGATTGCCGCCGACCATCTGCACGGCTCCGACTTCGGAGATAATCGATCCAAATCCTGCCGCAACCGCGGCAAATAGCACCATTCTGCTTTCTTTCAGTGTGAGAACCGCCTCTTGAATGCGGCTTGCTCCAAGTGAGCGCACCTGGAGCCTGAGCTGCGCGGGTACGGCCGAAACGCCCGAGGCGACGATTGCGGCTACAATCGGTGCCGCAATGACAATCTGTGCGATAACCATCGCTGTTTGAGAGTAGAGGAGCCCTAAATCTCCTAAAGGGCCCCTCCGTGACAACAGCATTGATATAAACAGGCCGACCACCGTCGGTGGTAAACCCATACCGGCATTAGCAATAACGAGTGCGGTAGTTCGGCTGACAGACCGCCGTGTTCCCAAGTAATAGCCAAACGGGATGCCGATCAACAGAGCGATGGACACGGCAAGCGACGAGACCTTAAGCGATGTGAGGACAATCATCCAGACATCGATGACTCCCGAGCCCAGCAGTCCGAATCCGCCCTTGATGGCGTCCGTGAATATTGAGAATTTAGCGAAATCTATCATAATTGTGCAAGCAACTACTTCGCGTTCGGCGTGAACAACGACATACCGAAGTCTGCCTTGCCGAAGTTTTTGATGACCGTCTGTTGGACTTCGTCTGACAAAATCCAATCATGGAAGGTCTGAGCTGCAGCTTCTTGCTTTGCGCCCTTTACGACGAGAACGCCATACTGGTTAAGCAAATCAGGCGCGCCCTCGAAGACGACCTTGCTTTCGATAGCCTTTTTCTTCGCCATGGTCAGATAAGTAGCCTGATCGGTGAGGGTGTAAGCGCCCAGCTCATCAGTCATCTTGAGCGTTTCGCCCATGCCTTGCCCTGACTTCTTATACCAGGAACCGCTTGGGGTGACGCCTGCAGCCTTCCAAATCGCAAGTTCTTTTTTATTCGTCCCCGAGTCATCGCCACGGGAGACGAACTTCGCTTTCTCGGCGGCGATTTTCTTGAATGCCTCGGCGGCGGTCTTCAATCCGGCAATCTTAGCGGGATCGTTTGCGGGGCCGACAATCTGGAATTGGTTATACATGACGTCCGCACGTGAATCTGCATAACCGTCTTTTACGAACTGCTCTTCATCCGACTTCGCGTGGACGAGCAAGACGTCTGCGTCACCGTCGCGACCCTTTTGGAGCGCTTCTCCGGTTCCGACTGCTATAACTTGAACCTTGATTGTTGGATTCGCCTTTTCGAAGGCAGGAATCAACACATCAAATAAACCTGAATCTTGTGTGGATGTGGTTGAAGCAAGGACCATATTTACCTGCTTCGGAGTTGGCGCTTTTGTGACCTTCTGATCCGCCTTTGCTCCGCATCCTGAAAGAGCAAATACCGATAATGCCACCAGTAACGCCGTGCAAAGTAACTTAACCCTGTTCTTAACCAAACTCATATTTACTCCTTTTCAATAATGGAAGGCACACCCGTTTCCAAGAGCACCCTTTCGTCTAATAATCATGCGCGCATATCTAATGCCGGTTAGAATTACTAGCTCGGAGATTTGATTCCAGTATCGCCCAGTTTCTGCAGAGTACATATTTTTGTATTTGTGTCGGGCGGTTTTGTATCGTAGACGGTTATGGTGTCGACAAAATCCCTCATCCTCCGCCAAATCTATCATATGCAAAGGGCTATAAGGATGTAATGTACTTCATCCTTATAGCCCTTTGCTGTTCCATTACTACACAGACCCCATATACGAAGTTTGAGTAGAATTACATATAATAATCATAAGTAAAAGGATAAATAGTTACAACTATATTAATTAACCACCAAGAGTTATATCTTGCTGACTGTACCAGTTAAGTGCCTCGCCAAAATGCTCTTCCTTAAAATCCGGCCAGAAGTCATCTACAATATAAAAGTCTGCATAAATAGATTGAACTGGAAGAAATCCACTTAATCTACGTCTCCCGCCCCAACGAATAATGAGATCTATTCTTGATATATCATTGGATTCAATATTTTTAATGATATTTTTTTCATTGGGATCAGCGGTTTTTAGATGACGTAAATCCCATTCCCAACCATAATTTACTAAAAAATTAACTTTAGTTCCGCCATCACCAAAGGTCTTTCTACTTGTAAAAGATGCCAATTCCTTTGGAAACATAGGAGAATGGCTATCTCCTACGACCAAAAGTGAGGCATTTTCTTTTGAAAGGATTTTTACGGCGTTAACACAGGCATCAGTATAAGCTATCCTTTGCTCTACCGGCCTCTTTGTATTATCACATGTAAATCCATAGTAGGTGAGCTCTTTGATTCCCGCTTCCTCACACAATTTAAAAACGCTTAGGCCCGGATCTATGCCTTTATCATATCCTTTTTCTTTTGACAAACCTTCGCCAACTGCCCACCTTCTGTTACCATCTGGAATTATTCCAATATGATCTGGTAGCCTCATTTAAATCGCTCCAAGTGTCGAAGGACGAATTTCCACGAGGCTATACGATGTTTACATGTGATCCGTCGCAGAACGGCGGCGTCGACGTCAGACCGCAGTTGCAGACGGCCTTGGTGGCCGGTGCCGTGATCTCGAATGTCAGCGGTGTGATGTCTGTGCCAACGTGTGATCCATCGCAGTAAGGCGGAGTTTTCGTCTTTCCGCACCGGCACCAATGGTAGGTCCCCGGCTCCATTTCGCTCATCAGTGGATGCTCGCTTGCGTGGTCGTTCTCGAATCTGGCCATTTTGTTGCTCCAATCGATTGAATCGAGTAGTTCAACTAACGGGCTCATTGTACCCCCAATCATACGTCGCGAAACTGTTCGGTCCACAAACGTATCAGAGTCTTCACAAGCGACGGCGAACGGTAGTCGCAAGCGCAAATAGTTGGTTGAAGAAACGGTCGATGGGCATAAAGTTAGGTATCCCCGTACCAGTTTCGAAAGCAATGAAAGAGATGCTCTCGCGTAGAGATGAGGCAGTGGCGGGGAGGGGCGCGATTCTTTTGGATCGGTAGGGGATTGTGATGAAGCCAAGGATGAAAGCACGGAAGTGGTATCCGATTGTGGCCTGTTTGGCGCTGAGCTTGCTGTTCGCGGTTCCTCCAGTTGCCAATGCCAAGCCGGTTCGGTCGCCGAGAATCTTCGATATCAATTTTAGTCTCGACGGCGGGACGAATCCTCCCGGTGCACCGCAATCCTACATCGGCGGGAAGGGGACGACGCTTCCGGTGCCGACGAAAGCCAATTCTGTGTTTAAAGGCTGGTACACCGACGCCGGTCTCGACGGAAATCCTGTGAGTGCCATCGGTCCCTCGGAAAGCGGCGTCAAAGACTTCTGGGCTAAGTGGGGGCCGGGTTCCTACCTTGTGACTTTCGACTCGGCGGGTGGACGCGCCGTCGACAGCGCGGCGGTCAACGACAAGGGGAGAGTCTCGAAGCCGGCCGATCCGAGGAAAACGGGACACACGTTCAGAAGATGGCAACTCGACGGTGCGGCGTATGATTTCGACACTCCGGTCACCGGAGCTATCACGCTGACGGCGGTGTATACCGCAAATTCCTATGACATCGACTATGCCCTCAACGGCGGCACCGACTCAGACGATGCCCCCGAGCGCTTTACGTACGGCAAAGGCGTGAGGTTGCCGATTCCCACACATGCCGGGCACACGTTCCAAGGTTGGTTCGCCGAAGCCGGCTTGAACGGCAAACCTGTCACCGCTATCGGCGATGAGGCGACCGGCGACAAGCGGTTCTTCGCAAAGTGGGGGAAGAAAGGTACGCGTCGGAAAGCGCCTGTGCGTCGGTCGATGATCGTCGGCGACGGAACCGGGCAAAAGCCCAGTAGACCGATCACGCGTAATGCGGACTCTCGCGCCCGTCGATATAGCAGGAATGCCGAACCTGAGCGTCCCCTTGTTGCGAGAAGCGTGGGAGAGAGAACGGTTGCAAAGCATCATTTCGATTGTCATGTCCGGATCCACAGCCTCGGCAGCACTGCTATTTGGGGAAGGCTCAAGCCGGTAACACCGGGACTAATGCGCTGAAAATCGAGCGTCGTCCGGGGAGTTTGCAACCCACGGTGAGGCTGTAACCCGCTCTACCAGATGTGGGCTCGTAGCGACTCAGGCCGTCTCATGGCTGAGCCTTCCGCGATGTCGAACGCCCCGAAGAACGCCGGGGTGTTGGAAAGCGGCGCGTTCACGCGGAACCGTGCGGGGGAATGCGGGTCGATATTGACGAGCAGACGCGCGTATTCGTCGGTGTAGTTCATGTGCCAGACGGTCGCCCATGACATGAAGAACCGTTGGAGCGGAGAAAAGCCGTCGATCGGCTCGCCCGTGTCGCCTCCTGCATCGCGCAGGGCGGCAAGCGCGAGCGAAAGCCCGCCCAAGTCGGCTATGTTCTCGCCTAAGGTGAGGCGGCCGTTGACATGCAGGTCGTCTGCGACTTCATAGGCGTCGAACTGGTCGACGAGCACGTGGGCGCGACAATCGAATTCGAGGCGGTCGCCTTCGGTCCACCAGTCACTCAGCGACCCGTTCGCGTCGAAGTGGCTGCCCTGGTCGTCGAAGCCATGGGTGATCTCGTGGCCGATGACCGCACCGATCGCGCCGAAGTTCACGGCATCGTCGGCATCGGCGTAAAAGAATGGCGGTTGCAAGATGCCGGCTGGAAAAACGATCTCATTGAGCAGCGGGTGGTAGTAGGCGTTGACGGTATGCGGCGGCATGGCCCACTCTTCGCGGTCGACCGGCTGTCCGAGGCGGCCGATTTGACGGTCGTGTTCGAAAGCGGCACAGTGCATGCGATTCTCGGCATACGATGCACGTTCGATCGCAAGTCCCGAGTAGTCCCTCCATGTGTCGGGAAATCCGATCTTATATTTGAAGCCGGCGAGCTTCTCGAGCCCTTTTGTTTTGGTGCCCTCAGACATCCACGCGGCATTTCTGATCGAAGCGCCCATCGCCGAGAGCAGATGGTCGACCATGTGTTCGCAGCGACTCTTCGATTCCGTGGAGAACGCCTCATCGACATAGAGTTGCGAAACGAGTTCACCGATATCCGCGCTCATCGCGTCGAGGACCCGCTTCCACCGAGGGCGCATTTCCTGTTGCCCACCCATGGTGCGTCCGTAAAAGGCGAACGACTCCTCCTCGAACTCGGAAGGCAGTGCCGACGCGTAGGCACGGACGAGGTTCCAGCGCAGATAATCACGCACAGTGCTCAAGGGGGTCTCGTCGAGCGTCGTTTGCAGACCGGTGAAGAATCCCGGGTTGTCGATGCAGACGGTCGTAGCAGACGGGCTGAGCGCGGTGACGAGTGCCGTGAGTTTGAACGTCGGCATCAGGTCGTCGAGCGCGGATGCCTCGTAACGATTCATGGTGAGTTGGACGTCGCGCATCTTCTCAGCGGGGTAGGAGACTTGAGCAAGGCGGGTCTCGAAAGCGACGATATGCGTCGCAGCGTCGGCTGCGTGTTCTTGCGAGTCGCCGAGATTCACCAGTTGGTGCGCGATATGCGCCTCGTATGATTCAAGAAGTTGGCGGGAGCGCTCGTCGTCGCGGATATAGTAATCGCGCTCCGGCAATCCGGTGCCGCCTTGCCCGACGTAGAGCAGATAGGCATCCGCGTTCTCGAAATCTGGGGCGATACCGATATCCATGAGCGGACCGACGCCGATTCTGTTCAGTTCGACCATGAGCGCGCGTAAATCTTGCGGTGAGTCGAGGGAGGATATCCGCGCGAGGAGCCCGTCGAGAGGAGCTGTTCCCGCTTGCGAAATCGTCTCCTCATCCATGGCGGAGGAAAAGTAGTCGCCGGTCATCTGCGGCGCCGTGCCGATTGAGGGGGAGTCCTTGGCGGCATCGTTTAACAGGCGATGCAGAATCTCAAGGTTCCGCTCGTTGACCTCGTTGAAAGCGCCCCAGGAACCGTAAGCGGCGGGCACGGGATTTTCGGCCAGCCAACCGCCGTTGACATAACCGAAGAAGTCATCTGCCGGCGAGATCTCAGGGTCGAGAAATGCAGGGTCGAGAGGATGCAAGCTGGTTTTCATTGAAGGGCTCCTTAGCGCAGAGGAGGATTATTGTTTCATTATAGGTAAGCCGCATTTCTGCCATGGTATCGCAAAAAGAATTAACTTATGGAAAAATTAATTTTGCGCTATACTGCTTAGTCCCGACATCGACTCGATGGCTCGGGCGTAGCAGCTCTATTCATGTTGAAGGGTCTTCGGAAAGGGCATTCGTCCCTCCGTCTGGCGTTCTTGCCGATTCGTAAATAACCTGAGCAGTTCGAAAAATTCCATACCGACAAAAGACACACCGACTAAGGTGCGTCTTATTCGGAGATGGTGCTCTTGTGTGCTATCGGAATCGAGTCTTACGGAGGAACGGGAATGAATAAGGAAACAAGACTGCCGCAAAGCGGCAAAGAAGGACTTTTGTGGAGGGGTCATCTGCGCGGTCACGGCCACCATCATGTACACGGTGAACGTAGGAATTGCTTTCGGCGGTTATAACAAAGAGGTGCTCTTTATCATTTAATGCAAAGATACTGTTCAATATATTGTTTTGCGCAGCGGGCATGTCGGTGTGCATGACCATTCTCGGGGGGGCCGGCAACGGCCTCAGCCTGGAGCCGCTTAAAACGTTTCCGATCAATTGGCCCCGGAACTTCTGTGTGGCCATATGGTGTGAAATCCTCCTGGCCCAACCTCTCGCTCGCTTTGCTATGAAGAAGTTGCATGTCGGCTCGAGGTCGAAAACAGAGACGGAACGTGGAACAGATGCTGCCGTCGATTTGTCGTCGATTTGACGTTGATTCCGGCATTCCATAAGATGAGGTTGTGACAAACCCCCAATTTTGGAAGGCCGATATGATTATCCGTGCAGCGCGAGATTTCGCGCTATTATTCGTTTTTACTTTTCTCGGACAATGGGTTGCGCCCCATCTGCCGTTCACGCTTCCGGGAAGCATCGTCGGGATGCTGTTTCTTTTCCTCGCACTTGTCCTCGGCATCGTCAAACTCGACTGGATTGAACAGGGAAGTGGGCTGCTCATCAAATATATGGCGGTGATGTTCGTGCCGCTGGGCGTCGGGCTCGTCGCATACCTCGCGGTGATCCGACATGGAGCGTTTCCGTTCATACTCAGCACGCTCGTGAGCACTTTTATCACGATGGCGGTTGCGGGCTTGATCTTCGAGAGGACGCGTTCATGAACATCGCCGTCATGGTCCTTGCAATCCCGTTCACTCTGTCAGTTTGCTGGCTCGCAATCCGACTCCAGCGTCGTTTTCCGCATCCGATGCTAAACCCCGTGCTCGTTTCCATGGTGGCGTTGATCGGCGTGTTTCTTTTCGCTCAACCCGAGCTTGCCGCATACCAACGCGGTGCGAAACCGCTCACTTGGCTGCTCAACCCCGCGGTCGTGGCGCTGGCGGTTCCGCTTTACAAACAGTTGGAACGGGTCCGCCGTCGATTCGTCGCCATTGTCGTGAGTATGTCGGCGGCGGTTTTATGCTCGGTCGTCGTTGGCACGCTGGTCGCGCGTTTGACCGGCGGGTCGGGACAGATGGCGGAGTCGCTCGCCCCCAAGGCCGTGACCACTCCTGTCGCGATGGCGCTCTCGTCGTCAATCGGAGGCATCCCATCCGTCACGGCCGCCGCCGTGATCTTCGCCGGTATCCTCGGTGCTTCCTTCGGGTTCGAATTCCTGAGTCTGCTCGGGGTGAAGGGCGATGAAAGCGTCGGTGTCGCGATGGGAGCCGCAAGCCATGCCCTCGGCACGACGCGGTGCTCCGAGCACGGCGAAGCGAGGGGGGCGTTCAGTTCATTGTCGCTCGTCGTGTGCGCGATATTGACTTCGCTCGTCGTCCCGTTGCTCGTTCCCTGGCTCGTCCACCTGGCGCTCTAGGAGCGCAGACGTCTCTTCGGTGAAATCCGCAGCCGCGAAATTTTCTTTCGGGTTTGCTATTCTTATGGAAGTATTTGGAACTGCAGATTTTTCGCGATGCGTGGATACTGTCGAGGACGAATAGTCGGGGGGATTATTTTGGTTATATTTGTTCTATCTTTGTTGACAGCATATGCGATTCGAGTCATAGCTCTTGTTCTATTCTTATGGCATATCTTCACACATCGCCGTAGATTCGGCCGCGCGACCAGCCGTGGATATAAAGGTCAAATTGAATATAAAGATTCACTGTACTACCGTGCAACCGGTTATTCATGGTTACAGGTGCGATTAAATGCTGGAGCATACGGAGAATATCTGAGTTTTTGCACGTTGGAGAAAGTCCCTGGGGATAAGCGGTTTTTGTTCAATGTCTATTTGCCGACCGATTCGGGCGGAACATCCGAAGTCGATCTTCTGATGATTCATCAGAAGGGTATCTTCGTCATCGAATCGAAAAATTATTCAGGTTGGATATTCGGGAATGACACCGATAAAACGTGGACGCAGTCGCTCCAAAACAAACAGAAGAATCGGTTTGCCAACCCCGTCTGGCAGAATGCAGGTCACATCAAGCACCTCAAGGCTAATTTAAAGAGCTACAACGAAGTTCCTTATTATAGTTACGTCGTCTTCAGCGAAAGGTGCGAACTCAAAAAGATAACCGTGTCCAGAAAAGACACATGGGTTCTTCAGAGGCAGAATCTTGCAAAAGCGGTGGAAGCGACGATGCAACGGACGCCGTTCGTTCTTTCGGGTATCGATATAGAAGATATCTATGCTGAACTCGATAGATATGCGCATGCCACAGTCGCCCAAAAGCAGGCGCATATCGATGCGATACTGGAGAAGGAGTGCTAGACTCTTACGACAAAGCAGCAGGGGAGGATTCCCTGCTGCTTTGCTTGATAAAGGTCACATCAGTCGGACCTCGTCGCCCGGATTCGTGCGCGCTTTTTCGGTGATGCTTATTTGACGACTCCGCCTTCGACGACGAGTTTGTCGGGAGATACGGCACTGCCGTAAACGGGTGCCAATGTCGCAGTGTAGTCCGCATGGAAGAACTTCTCATTTCCGAGTGTCTTGGTCTCGGCATTGATCCAGTTCAGCAAGTCGGTATTGCCCTTTTTGACGGCAGGGGCGATGGTGTCTTGGCTGCCGAGGTTGTCGATGCCGACGGAGTAGCCTTTATTCTTC
>Ga0123339_10002867_pt1 | contig 11579 bp, 17 predicted proteins | sample lystaG_FD_89956 | JGI IMG/M metagenome (GOLD analysis project Ga0123339, IMG submission 89956) | Glacier valley bacterial and archeal communities from Borup Fiord, Nunavut, Canada, to study Microbial Dark Matter (Phase II) -... | ecosystem: Environmental > Aquatic > Freshwater > Ice > Glacier ... | reverse complement strand
GGCGGCGATCTCATGAATGAGCAGTGCGTGAGTGGGAGAAAGTTGAAGTCGAGATTGAGATCCAAGGGAGGGGAGGGATTAAGGGGAAGGAGGAGGATCGGAAGGGAGGAAGAGAAGGGAGCTGTCGAGGCTGTAGCAGGAGGGCTTTGAGGAAGAGACATGCAGGATGTTGAGAAGCAGATCCATAAGATGACGATACCGAAGATCGGGTGAACTGTGAAAAGAGAGGGAGATGGGGTTGAGGGAAAGGAATAAAAAAAGACGAAGCTCAACTCTTTTGGAGGAGGAGGGCCGAGCTCATCACGCTTCCTTCCCTCTCTCCTCCACCATCTCAGAGAACGAACCTTTCCCTCTCGACTTCTACCGACCATCGAAGATAGCCCATCTCTACCTCTCACTCCCCACGATCTCATCCATACCACAATCTTCCTTTCTTCGCCACCAACATGGACGCTCTTTGCTCCTCCATCTCCCTCCCTCCTCCTGCCTCGCTTATCTCTTCCCTCCATCCATCCCTCGAGATCCACCCTCCTTCATCGGACACCCCGACCTCCAAACCAATCCCCACCCTCCCCACCGAGCTCAAGAAGCACATCCTTCGCTTCTGCAGTCCTGTCACGTTGGCCAAAACCTCGGGCCTCTCCCTCGCCTTCCTTCAACTCTCCTCCCCTCTCCTCTACGACGAGATCGACATCGTAGGCTTCAAGATCATGGAGAAGCTCTTTTGCTCTCGAGTGAGTTTCATCATCTTAGGATTCTCGTCTCCTCAACTTGGAAGGCGTCTGGCCCAGTGGGGAGAGGATTCAAGCTCGAAGCTCAACTTCCTTCCCTCCCTCTTCTTCCTCCCCTCTCCTTCTCTTTTCAGAACTCATCCCACCAACCTCAACTCGAGCCTTACCTTTCCCTTCGCCGAATCCGACGCCTTATCCTCACTCCCTCCCTCGACGACGATCCTGGCGCCAGTCCTACCTTCTCTCGAGATCGCTTCGCCGCCGAAACCGTCGAGGTCGAATGCCTCACTCTTCGAGTTCGTCCTCGGCCTCTCAACGACCCCCTGGGATTCAAAGTCTGGAAGGACATCCCGCCCCTTCTCGATCCAAGAACGGTTCACCTCGTCGGGATAAACTGCTCCGCCAACGTCAACGACCTCCCTCCCTCCGTCTGTCTCTACAGCGCGACATGGGCCAACCTCTCCGTCCTCGTCTTTCGAGAATGTGTACCTCAGGTCCCACACACCTGGCCCTTCTTACGCAGAAACAACAGAGAGATCCAAATCCACGTAATCATGCGACCGCCGGACTCAACATACCGACCATGGTGCCTCTACGTCTTGACACGACCGGAGTTGAAGGGGGTGAAGAAGGTCGTCGTGAAGTCGTTTTCGGAGGAGGAAGTCCGCCAAATCGAGAAGGATTCGGAGTCCGTCTGGTCCGGATATGGCCTTACAGAAGAGGCAGTTGCTCGAACGAAGAAACTCCTGACCTTCGAGGTCGTGGGGGAGGAGGATCTTTGAGCTCGAACACGTCGTCGCTGTGCGTTCGTCTTCTTCCTTTTCTTCTCATCGACTTCGCTGATCTCTTGCTCCCCTATCTCACCTTCACAGAGCTATCCCATCCATCGTCTCACTGCTTCCATCCCTCACGCCTCCCACGCTTCACGTTCTTCACGATTTCTCTCGTAAGATTATCTCTCGAACAACATCTCGACTTCCTTGAGAACACCTCCTCTGACTCGCATCCTTCAACTCTCTCGCAAATCCGCTCCAGACCATCGACCCGACGCAACGTCAAACGCTTCGTCAGCTCTCCAAGCTTCCTCTCTTTCCAGTCCGACGCGTCAACACGTCGATGTGAGTTCTGTCTCCTCCTCCTTCTTCTTCGAGTCTCGAGCGTTTACTGATGTCATCATCTCTTCGTCCAAGCTTTTTTACATATGTAGTCCCTGTGTCATGCCGTTTTTCATCGCTCCTTAGGCTCCTTCCTCGACGGCAAGACTTCAACTTCCTCCTCGAGTCGCTCCTCTCGCCGTTCAACCTTCCCTCTCCCGTCGATTCCTCCCCACCTCAATCAGTACCTCAATTCAGCATCGGTCCCCGTACCTGTCTGCAGATGCCGGAATACTCTCATGGAAAGCTCATCGAGAAGGTCAAAACTTCCAGCCGTCGCGTCTTCTTTCAATCGGGACTGAACGCGTTCTCGTCAATTTTGACCTCGACCAAGCTTTCATCTATGCACACTCCACTCGTTCCTTCTTTCCGTGCAGAATATCAGCAGTGAAGCCATCGGTAGCTAGAGTTGGAAGGGGAAAAGGTATAATAACCGAGGGAAATGGGAGGGAGAGTTCGGCATCAACCACATCCTTCTCCCTCTTCCTTCCTTCCTTCCTTCCTTCCTTGCTCACTTCCCACTTCTCCCCCTCTCACACTCATCGAACTCCATACAGTATGTTCAAAAACATCGCCACTCTCTTCACTTCGACCCTCAAAGTCTCAGGCACGAAGATCGTGAGTCTTCTCTTTCCTTTCTTCTTTCCTCTCTTCTCTCTCTCTTCCCCTGACTCCCTCTTCTTCCTCCCCTTCCCTCAGAACAAATACATCGTCTCCCTCCCTACCAACACCGTCATTCACTACACTCACCACGAAGCCTGCCCGTGCGAACTCGAGGAAATTGCAAAGTACGCTGATCATGGCTCGGTCAGGTTCGGGGACTTCCAGTCTTCGAGCGGTTGCGACCGATGCAGAGAAGCAGCTCGAGAACGGGCCGAGGAGAGGAGAGCTGAGGAGGACAGGAGGGAGAGGGGGAGTGCTGCGTGGTCGAGGAAGGAGGAGGAAGGAGCAGCCGATCTGCTTGTGTTTGGTGAGTTCTTCGCGTCGACGGTCTCAAGTCTTTGTACGGTCCAGCCCGTTCCTTGATGCTGACTAGCTCTCCCTTGGGACTTACTTCAGACTTCCCATTCAACCTCGCAAACGCACCTTCAGAGGTCGCTCAAATCTTCCTGCCTCAGGGATCGATGATTGGAGGAGTTGGGTCGAACTCCATCACCCTTCTTCGAGGTTCGTCTCATTTTATTCTTCTTTGACTTCGAGAGTTTATCTGCATCACCAGCTAACGCTTTCACTCTCCGCTTACTCTGCTCAGGTTCCGCTCCTCAGCAAACCCAGACGTCTTCGAGCTTCGTCGCGTCCAACTCCTGTTCTCCTTCGTCTTCTCCCAGTTCGTCCTTCCATTCTCCTCAGTCCCTCCTTTCTACGGTTGATACCGAGTCTCCCTCTACTCACCTATCATCTACAGAGACTCACCGCAAGACTCACATCTACGGCCGATCCATCGTCTCGGTCACTTCGCTCCTTGATTCCCGATCCCGTCCATGTTGGTTCCTCCCTCCCCTGTTCTCCCTTCTTCTTTACTCTTCCTTCCCCCAAACGCCAGTGCTCACTCAATTTCTCCTTTGGTATTCTCCACAGCTACCAAATCCTCTCCTCGACCTTCCCTCTCTTCCTCCGACGGATCCTACTCCTCCCTCTCCTCGGTCGCGACCACCTCCTCCTCTTTCTCGTCCGGACCATACGTTCCCAGCTGGCAAGCCAAGGCACTGGAGCTCAAGGAGGGTGGGTACTGGGTGCCCAGGACTTAGAGAATCGCGGAGGGTTGGTTCTGAAGAGGGAAGGCGGTGAGGGAGTCGCGTCGCTTTGTTTTGCTTTCCTTCTTTCTCTCACTTTGTTCTGTGTTCTCCCCGTCCAGCCTCTCGCCTTCTCCTCTCCAGTATTTACACATTCCATTCATACCGATGAATCTCCGATCTACATACTTCTCTTCCACCTCTCCCTCTCCTGTCTCGCGTTGTCTCGTTCTCCTTTCTTTTCCCTAGTCTTCCAACGTCTCTCATCTCGTCTTAGGACCTCATCCCCTCCGATATTCTATGATATAAACCCTCCTTTAATTCACGCATTTCCAAGCTCTGTTCCGTTCTCACTTTCACTCTCGTTTCGTCTCTTTCGTCTCTTTTCCAGTTCCTCGACTCGCGTCTCGTTTCTTCCAATCACCCGATCCGTTTTGATAGTGTGACCAAGTAAAACAGCCGATAGAGAGATCGGATGCGACTTCCTCTTTCACTTTTCTCGCGCGTGAACGTGAGGAAGTTTCGTCCAGGTTCATCAATGGCCAAAGTGTCGTAACTCTCTTTCAGTAGCTCAGTGAGCTGCTCACAGATCTCCATCGGCGTCGTAAACAAACTCCTCGTACTCAGGGTCTGGAACAAAACAAGAGAGAGCGTTAGAACGCCTCGTTTCTTGAACGGATACAGAAGAGAGCAAAGGTGAACTCACTCCACTGCAAATCCCTCGCGTACTTCTCTCGATCCTCCTTCTTCACATCGACGGTCGCAGAACCCTCCTGCATGCATGAAGGAGGTAAGACGAGGTCAGCTTCATCATCTCCAAGAGCCAAGGAGGTCGATCTTCACGAACCTCAATGGCCTGATCGAGAACAGCGAGCGCGATGTTGAAGTTGACTTCTCTCGAGTCGCCGAAGTCGGGAAGAAGCGAAGCGTTGGGATCCGTCGCTGCTGGGGACATCTTGGCGAGAGCTTTGGTAGCTGCGACCTACGGAATGCAGCAAAAAGGTGAAGTAACAGTCAGCGGTGAGATAGCTTGAGGAGGAGAGAACGACGAGATGAGGGGAGAACGAACGATCATGGTGTCGGAAACGACTTTGGCTCGAGCAAGGATGGCTCCCCAGCACAGTCCCGGATAGAGAAGAGCATTCTAAAGAAGAAGGAAGGAGGGCGTTAGCCGGAGAGAACGCACAAGGGCAGATCGCGAGGGAAGAACTCGCGTTGCACTCAGCGATCACGTAGTCAGGTCCTCCGTTCGGGTTCTTGACAGGGGCGAACGGAGATCCAGTAGCGAGAAGAGCCTTTCCATTGGACCACTCGTTGGCATCTGAGCGAGGAAAGGAGGTAAGACGCGACGTCAGATCGCGATAACCAGAGGACAACGAAAAGGAAAGTGAAAGCGACGAACCTTTGGGTTGGACTTCGCAGAGACGAGTAGGGTTAGAAAGAGGGAAGATGATAGGACGCTCGACGTGTTTCGACATCTCCTTGATCTGACGATGAGAAGAGGAAAGAAAGGACGTGAACTTCAAGTCGCGTCTCGAAAAAGGAATGGTGGCGGAAACTCACGATAGATTCCTGAAAGAGAGAAGACAGAAAGAGTCAGTGAGGTATATATAGAAGGGTAAATGAGAGATGATAGCTCACCGTGAAAGCTCCAGGGCTGGTAGAAGTCCCGATCAAGACGGTGGGCTTGATCTCGCGAACGACGTCCTCGAGAGTCTTCGTCTCCCCCTTCCAATCCTTCCTGACGAAACCAGTCAAACCTTCTCGAACATCCTTCATGTCCGAGGTGATGAGCCCCTCCTTGTCAATGAGCCAGAATCGAGACGAAGCGTCCTCCTCGGAAATCGAGTCGTCTGCGAGGGTGATAGCTTGTCGAAGTTGAGCAGCAATCCCGAGACCCTGGAAGAGCGGAATTTGATAGTCAGCGGAAGGTTCCAGTGGAGAAATATGGAGATTACTCACAGCAGATCCAGCACCGAAGATGATGATTCGTTGATCAGTGATCTAGGGAGGAGGGGAAGATTAGTTGATTGCTTTGCCGACGTGACACTTTGAACAAAGCACTCACCTTCTCCTTCGTTACCTTCAACGCCGACTCGAGAGCAGCGAGGGTAACAGCTCCAGTTCCCTGGACGTCATCGTTGAAGATGGCGTGGGTATCGTGGTATCGATCTAGAATCCTCTTCGCGTTGGTCGTTCCTGGAGGGGTGATGAGGAGGCGTCAAAAAAGCTGTCGAGGTCAAGAGCGACGTCCAGGTGACGGGAACTCACCAAAGTCCTCAAAGTGAAGAAGAGCTCCCTCCCCGAGCTCCTTCTCGCAGATCTTGACGAACGAATCCACGAAGTCGTCGTACTCCTTTCCCTTCAGTCGCTGATGGTTCCAGCCGACGTAGAGAGGGTCCTCGAGAAGCTCTTTGTTGTTCGTTCCCACATCCAAAACGACGGAGAGGATTCGACCGGGATGTACTCCAGCAGCAAGCGTGTAGATGACGGCTTTGGCGGTACTGCAAGAAGCGTCGAAGGAAAACAGGTCGGTCGCGTCGAAACGTTGGAGGCTCTCGACGTCCAAACGATGAAGAGCCGCTTCGAAACGATGAAGAGAACTTACGAGATTCCAATTCCTCCAGCTCCTTGATCTCCGATGCCCTGAATGGAGGCATATCTCTTCAGCTTCGTCTTTGGGGAACCAAACGGAACGGGAATGGGAATGACGAACCAAGATAGCCTCTCCGTCAGAAACTACGACGAGGTCAATCTGCCTCTTGTTCCCCTTGGAGTCGAGAAGATTGGTTTTGAAGTCATGTTCAAGCGTGTCTTTACGAGGGTAAGAGAGGAAGATACCGCCTTGAGGTCGTCGGAAGACGTGGGAGTCTGGAGAGGAGAATGGTAAGCTGTAGAGACCAGGGCGTAGCGAGATGAACAACACTCACAGGAAGCGATAGCATCGGCTTCCGTAGGAGTCTTGAGTTGGGGAAGGAGAAAGATAAGAAAGAAGTGGGTGTGAAGAGGGGGGGCAGAGAAAGGGGAGGTGATGGAGGGTTAGGAAAGAGGAAGAACGTCCAGAGATGTAGATCGCTGGCGCAGGGAGAGAAAGCACTCACGTATATGATAGGGAAGAGTTCGGCTAGATGCCGAGAGATCAAAGCGTAGAAAAGGACCCAGTTCTGAGCCTGCAGGAGAGAAAAGAGGATCAGGAGGTCAGCTCAGCGTGAGTGAGGGCGAGATGGGCAGAACGAGAGTTCTCGTAGGTCTCCTAAAGCGCTTCAGGCTATTCGGACGTAAGTAGACATACCTTCATACTCCAGAGGAACTATGAAGATGAAGAGGAGAGTCAGAGAGGGCGTGAAAGAGCCAGGAAGAGGGAGAAGAAGAGGAGGGAAGGAAGGTCGAGCTCACCTCGTTCTTGTGCAAGGGATGCTTCAAGTCCTCGATTTGAGACCATGCTCGGTCACATTGAGTATCGAGTGTGTTTACGGCCAGAGGCAACCTGGAATTGAGATCCAGAGCTCTTCGTTCCGCATCTGTGAACGCGGTGCCCTTGCTGCTCAAGAAGACAAGGGAAGAAGGAGGAGGGAGGACGTGGTGAGCTTGACTCTCCTGACGTCCCCGAGAACTCACTGAGAGAACAACGAACTTTAGCTCTGCGGAATCGAGAAGGAATTTTCCTTTGAGGGCGACTTTTCGAGGAGACATAGGTTTTTGATGATGGTGGTTGGGGGGAGAGGAGGGAAAGGTCGAAAGAAGTTGAAACGAGCCGCACAAGCTCTGGAAAGGAGGGGAAAGGAGATGTTCGGAGGGAGGTGAGCTCGATTATTTCTTGCCACCAACCAGCACTACTCACAAAGATGAGCTTGGAACAAAGCAGCAACAAGGATCAACCTCGCATGCTCCAATCCATCGAAGCTCGTGAGCTCTCCCGTCAGATTTGACTCCTCGGCGGAAGGACGAAAAATCCAGTGGACTGGCACCGGCTTCCTCCTTCTGTTGGTCTCCGTTGATATCTTCTCCTTCCCTCCCCATCTGAAGATAACCCGGCCCAAGGAACTCAACCAAATGCCGTCTGTAGCCAGTCGGGAACGACCTACCTTTCTCCCGATACTACCAGTCCCTTCTCGCCATCGAAACTCCTCTCAACTCGACCTTCGACTCCTCCCACGACCAAGCCTGCAAAGCCGCCAGAGGTCGAACGTCACGCCGTGCCGTGGTCGAGAGTCCACTGGGCCAGAGATTGGAGCTGGCCGATGTGAGCAACGCAATTTCTTCCTCTGAGCTTCGAAGGGCCTTGGAGAAGCGTCGGGTCGAGAGACTCAGCTTCGTTCTGCTCGCGAGAATCGGAAGCTTATCCTTCTTCTGATCGCAGGTACTCCGTCAACCTGGGCACGGGAGCTGTCTGTGTTTGCGTCTCGTCGATACCCTATGCCTTTGGAGGTCAACACGCTCTCGGTGAGTTGTCCTCCTCTGGCGCAAATCTACTCTGAAGCTCGTTTGTTCCTTGATCTCGACGAGCTCACGTCTTTCCTTGATTCCTTTTTGCAGGCTCCATCTTCCTCATCATCAACATCCTGAACCTCTTCCTCAACATCGCAATGACCTGTAGGAGGATGACTCGACATCCCAAGAAGTTCCTCGCCTCCTTTTTCGACGAATCAGAGGGCATTTGGTTTCCTGCTTTCCCTCTCGCACTTTGCACCATCGTCCTCGGTTCGATCGTACACGGTATCCCCTTTTGTGGCCCATGGCTCGTTGAAGCCTGCTACGTTGCTTTTTGGGTCTACTTTGTGCTGGCTGCAGCCGCAGGGCTTGTCGTTCAGTGCACTTTGTGAGCTTGACGCGTCTTTCTCGAAGCTCAGGACCTCACAGTGCTGAATCTTTTCCGCCTCTTCTCGCAGCCGAAGTGTTCCTCGGGATCTCGAGCTTATTGGGCCATCGGAGTGATGAGTCTCACGGTTCTTCCTCATCGACGAAGCTTTCAGTTGCCAGATTCCGTCGTCGGTTCGTTCCGTCTTCCTCTTTCTGTAGCCTCGAAGGCTTTCCTCTGATGCTGGTTGGGACGTTGGGAGGATTCCTTGCTCCTCATCTCGCCGATATCGACCCTTCTCGGGCTCTCACCGTCGTCCTCTTCTCGTATGTCATGCAAGGATTGGGCTTGTACATGGGATATCTCGTGAGTGATCCTCCTTGTTGTTGTTTTGAGTTTGCTCTGACTCGTTCTCTTTCTCTCGCCATCCCCTCTTTCCTCCTCTAGAAAATGAGTCTTTGGATCCAACGACACATCATTCTCGGTAATCCTACTCTTACCTTTCTTCCAATCTTGAATCCTGAGGGCTCCCCTCGCCTCGACTTGACTTGACCCGTCTTTCGTTTTCCCTTCCCGACTGCCAGCCAAAGCCCCGACCAAGATCCTCCTCACCTAAACCATTGCCTGTGGACCTCCCGGATTCACCGCTCTCGCGCTCGTCAACCTTGGAAACGCCAGTCTCGAAATCTTTTCCCAAACGAATTTTTTGGGAGGATTCGACTCCGGATCGATGGATCCTCGTTTGGTCGCTCAAATTTTCTTTGTCGTTGGAGTATGGTGGTCGTTGCTGTTGATGGGGATTTGTTGCTGGTTGTTGTTCAGTGAGTCGGAATCTTTACTTCCCATGGTGTAGTCTTTGAGGAGAGTCGCAGAAAAAGAGCGACGTCGACTGACCGAAGCTTTCTTTGTCGTTCTTCATCTTTCCTCCCCAGTCCACTCCCACTTCCTCATCCCTGCCGTACACGAGATACTATGGACTGGACACGTCAAGAAGTTCGACATGGTGAGCACCGATCCTCATCGCTTTCCTTTTCTCCTCTCTTCTCTCGTCAGCGCGTCGCTGATCCTCATCTCTCCTCCCTCGTTCCCCGATCCTCAGTCTTGGTGGGCTATGACCTTCCCCCTTGGTTTGTCCACACTTACCTCCTCCTCCCTTGCTCTTCCTCCACTTCTACCCCTCCCTCTCCCTCTTCTCTCTTCCCTTCTCTAAACCGCCAACTTTGTTGTTTTGATTTTCATCACAGCCGGATTCATCTCGACCTGCGGCCGCTTTGGGACCTATTTTCCCTCCAGATCCTTCGGAGTCATCAACATCATCTTCACCACCTTCGTTTTCTGCATGTGAGCCAACATCTCGTCTGTTTCCTGTTATCTTTCGTTCGAACGCTGACGCTTCTTTTTACTTTCGCGCTGCAGGTGGGCCTTCAACCTCACGGAAACGTTGACGCTGCTCTGGAATGGGATCGTCCCCGGAGCTCCTCAGCCTGAGGAGGAGGATCAGAGAGATCCGGATGCGGAGAAGGCTCGTGGTGAGAAGACGAGGGAGAGACGGAGGTGAGAAGAAGGAAAGGGCGGAGGAACCTTGGACGGAGACGCGTCCTTGCTTGGACTTAGATGGGATTCTCCAGACTTCCTTGTACCTTAGACTGTATTTACTGCTCGTCCGAACATCCATCAGTGTGTGTTTCTTTTCTGCCAGTGAAAGGACGCTCAAGACGGAAGCAGCTTGAGGATCGACGCGTCTCACTTCTCGTTCTCCTCTCTCGTCATCGGCTCGTTTTCCAGCCTCATCCGAGATCAAGGAAAGCATGCAAAGCAAAATAGTTACATCAGAAACAGATGTAGGTAACAACAGATCCCCAAGAGAGAAGAAAGACGAAAAGATGAAAGACGACGACGCGTCCAGCACAAACCAAAGCAACACAGGCGGATGAAGGAGAAACGGACGAGATGGAAGACACAAAGATGGACGAGAAAGCGAGAAGAGTAGGTTCAAATGTGTGAGTAGACTGTGAGGTTGCTAGGTGATACAGGACGGAGGGGAGAGGGAGGCAGGGCAGGGAAAGTCGTCAAGGATTTGAAGATTTTCAGATGAGAATGATTCGCATCTCTAAAGACCTAGGGCTTGCTTCATTGACTCCGATATATACCTCCGAAGGTGCTAGAAACGCACCCTCTTTTCCCTCTCGTCCCCTCCCCTCTTTTTCAACCGAGCTCAACCTCGTCCTTCCTTCCTTCTTCTCTCCTCAACCCTCCACGACCCTCCCAAAGCAACCCTAACATCCATCTTGCTCGGCATGCTCAGCAAGGCCCTTACCACCCTCCCCTCTCGGACTTTTCGACTCTCCTCCCACGCCTCTACCTCGAAGCTTTTCCTCCCTTCCCTCGCTCGACGCTCCATCACCTTCTCCCTCCCTCGTCACGACGATGCTCAAAGTCCAGAGCTATCAGCTAGGGAACTCATCGCTGCCAAAGCTAAAGCCTTTGAGCTCAAGTACGGGGAGAAACTGAGGAAGAAGGTGGAGGAGTGAGTCCCAACGAACGATATGAAGGAAGAGGGAGGGGAGAGGGAGGGAAGGAAGGAGAAAGTGTGAGCTCGACGAAAGAGAGAGGCTGACTCGATCTTTTCCGTTTTCGTTTCATTCAGAGAGGGAGCCAAGAGCTTGGAGGAGCTTAAGGAGAAGAAGAAGGCCTTGCCTGAAAAACCTATCGTCGACAAGGCTAGCCCTACCTTTTCAGAGTCGACGACTCCTTCGACGGGGACGAGCTCGAGATCGACAGGATCGACTCCTCGTCCAGAACGACGTCGTTCTTCCTCCTCTCCCATCACAGTGAGTACCCCTTTCCTCCCCGTCGTAATACCTACTCTACCGACACCTCACCAAGTCACCTAATCTCAATCTCGTCCCTCCCAGCCCCTCTCCTCCATCCTCAACCTCCCACCCCTCCTCTCCTCCCCCCACCCCTTCTCAACCATCTCAACCCTCTGGCAAACCCTCCACTCCGCCAAATCTCTCTCCCACCCCAACCGCTTTCTCTCAGCAACTATCCCTTCCCAAACCTACCAAACCATGCACTCCCTCGCCCGAAAACACCCCCAGTTCGTGCTTCCTCTGCCGAGAGAGGGAGGAGGGCAGGAGTTCTTCTTCCTGCAGTGGGCGTT
>Ga0123339_10002861_pt1 | contig 11589 bp, 6 predicted proteins | sample lystaG_FD_89956 | JGI IMG/M metagenome (GOLD analysis project Ga0123339, IMG submission 89956) | Glacier valley bacterial and archeal communities from Borup Fiord, Nunavut, Canada, to study Microbial Dark Matter (Phase II) -... | ecosystem: Environmental > Aquatic > Freshwater > Ice > Glacier ... | reverse complement strand
GGGCGTAACAATAGCCACCTCTTCGCCCGCCAGCCGATTTAATAAACTGGATTTGCCGACATTAGGCCGACCAATCAGGGCAACGGTTAGCCCATCGCGAAGCACCGCGCCCTGCGTGGCGCTCCGACTTAAAATGGCCTGAAGAGAGCGTATATGCTGCAGTTTCGATTTCTGAAGTGCACGATCAGCAGGGTCAATTTCCTCTTCAGGAAAATCGATGCATGCCTCGACATGCATACGAAGTTCAGTCAACCCGACTACCAAAGTACGAATGCGATTTGAAAACTCACCGGTGAGCGACCTGATGGCAGATTTCGCTGCCTCTGTCGAACTGGCCTCAATCAAGTCTGCCACACTTTCGGCCTGCGCGAGATCAAGCTTATTGTTGAGAAACGCACGCTCGGTAAATTCACCCGGCCTAGCGAGACGACAACCCAACTCTAAACAACGCTGCAACAGCCGCTCTAAAACAGCTGGCCCACCGTGGCCCTGAAATTCGAGCACATCTTCCCCAGTGTAGGAATGCGGATGAAGAAAAAACAGCGCAATGCCTTGATCTATAACCGTACTATCAGCGTCATAGAAATTGCATAACGTGGCTGTGCGCGGGGTCATCGTTTTCTTTAAAACCTCTCTTGCCAACGACGCTAACGCTTTGCCGGATATCCGCACAATACCAATACCGCCCCTACCCGACGCGGTGGCAATGGCCGCAATGGTTTCACGTGGAACAATTTCTAAATTTGATCTAACCATAGTTTTATTATCACATCATCAGAATGACAAAAGCCGCCAGAGTCAGCCCTGACGGCTTTTTAGTCACCACCCCCAACACGGGGAAAGTTATCGTTTAGCGGGTTTTGCCGCGATGGGGGCACCAATTGTTTTGTTGATGTACCACTGCTGAATGATCGTCAGAATGTTCTGCATCGTCCAGTAAAGCACTAGGCCTGCCGGGAAGAAGAAAAACATGACTGAAAATACCAGGGGCATAATCATCATCACCTTGGCCTGCACCGGATCCGGCGGTGCCGGTTGCAGCTTGGTCTGAATGAACATAGACGCGCCCATCAAAATCGGCAGTACCCAAAATGGATCCGGTGTCGATAAGTCAGTAATCCACCCCATCCACGGCGCGTTACGCAACTCGACTGCGCTTAATAGCACCCAATAAAGCGCGATAAAAAACGGCATTTGGATCAATATCGGCAAACATCCACCCAACGGATTTATTTTCTCGGTCTTGTACATCTGCATCATGGCTTGGTTCATTTTCAACTTATCGTCACCATAACGCGCTTTCATTGCTTCAATTTTGGGTGCCATTTGCTTCATGTGCGCCATTGATTTGCCGGCTTTTTGGTTCAGCGGAAAAAACACCAGCTTAATCAAAATGGTAAAAATGATGATCGTCCAGCCCCAGTTACCGACAATATTGTGTATCCAAGACAATACCAAGAACATCGGATAAGCAAGAATATGGAGCCAGCCGTAATCCACAACTAAGTCCAGACCTGGAGCCAAGATTTTAAGATTTTCTTGTTCCTGCGGGCCAATGTACAAGGGCATGTCTAGCGAGGTCGTTGCACCAGCGGCAATGGTCCCCATCGGAACTTTAATTCCGGCGGTATAAAGCTTCTCCCATTTCGTAGTGAAATTCTCACGTTTCGTGTTTGCCGCAGGAAGCCAGGCCGATACAAAATAATGCTGCACCATCGCCACCCAGCCATCGTTGGCTTCTTTGGGATAATCGGCTTTGCCTTTATCTATATCGCTAAATGCTATTTTCTGAAACTTCTTCGCCTCGGTATAAACCGCAGGCCCTGTAAACGTCGAGATGCCGGTAAATGGATTGCCGCCCGAACTTTCACCTTCTGGCGGATTAGCGTCCCGAACGAATTGGAAATAGGCAGTGGGGTTCAACGCAGTCGCACTGTCGTTTTTAATGTCATAACGTACATCGACCACATAAGAGTTGCGCTTGAATGTATAAGTCTTGCTGGCCACCACATTCGGCACATCATTATTGATGAAGGTGACTTCCAATTTATCGCTACTGCCTAAATCGAATTTATCACCGCTTTTGACATCGCTTTTTTCCCCTGCCAAAACCCAATTAGCGGTGTGGTTAGGTAACGCATCACCCAATAAACCGGATTGAGTAACAAAGTAAGCACTAGCCTTTTCTTGCATTAGCGAGAACGGTTTTGTTTTGTCACCGTGCGCGGTGTGTTTAAGCAGTGTCACCGAATGAATATCACCGCCCTGGGTATCAAGCTCGACATTTAACTTGTCAGTAATGACTGAAATGCGTTTGCCGGTTGGGGGCGCGGCAGCGGTTGATGCTGCTGAAACGCTACCAGGGACAGCCGACGTGGCTGTAGAAGCAGATGGCACAGGCACGGCAGGCGCGTTAGGCACGCCGTTTCTACCAACCGCGCCTGGCGCGGCTGTGGCCGAGACGGGTGGGGTGATGGGGTGGTTATGTTTTTGCCAAGCCTCCCACAAGAAAAAACCAGATGCGGAGAAAACAATGAGCGCGATGAGTCTTTGCGTGTCCATGAATAGCCAAGTTAGAAGGGTTAATGTGCGGTGAGTGCGCTATAGGTGTGTGGTGTTTGGTGTGAGCTGCTGAACATGCCTTTGGGGAAACATTACGGAACCGGATCATACCCGCCTTGACACCAAGGATGGCACCGGAACAAACGTTGACCAGAAAAAAGGCTTCCTTTTAATGCGCCGTGCTTCTGAATTGCCATCAATGCGTAATCCGAACAACTGGGTGTGAACCGACACTGGCCACCAAAGAAGGGACTTAGTGCGACCTGATAGCCTTGGATTATCCATGTAAACATGCGGCCCACGGGTGACATATCAGCCGTTACCCCGAGGTTTGTGCGGCTTTGATGACGCTCTAACCAGCGACAGCGCGCCGGTAATCAGCAGGGCGAGTTCTTGTCTCACCCTAACGCGGTCATCTTGACTCTTTGGATCGAATTTGGCGGTAAGCGTCAGCAGCAAATCTGTGCGCGCAACGCGGTGGGTGTGTTGCCGCACCGCCTCTTTTATCCAACGCTTCACTAAATTTCGGTCTACCGACTTTTTAAGTAACCGCTTAGGAACCGCTGCAGCCAATCTCACCCCAATGTGCTCTGGTGCGACTCGATGCTTAACAAGCGCGGTTGATATAACCGCATTGTTTCGTACAAGCGTTCGTGCTTCGACGATGGGTTTGGGCGGCAGAGGTTTAGCGTTTATTCTAGCGTTGACATCTACTGGCACTGCTGTTTTTAGGCGGCTGCGTTTGCCAAACTTGAGTACGTCTGCTACTTCAAACGTATTCATTCGCATGGCTCGCGTCAGCTTCTCACGTAGCTCAAATTGCGCCTTTGAGGCTGCGTTTAAGGTTGGTTTAAAGGGTGGCTTGAACGGCTCTACAAATGGGTCGCAACTCTGCTCTCCACTTTTATAGAGCGGCGTTTTTTCTTCTATGCGGAGCGTGTGACCAACGATTTTCATGTTGGCGGTGCTGGCAGAGCAAGGCTAATATCTGCGCGTGGAGATACTGCTATACAGCAAGTCGGGCGCGGCCTTTGGCGCGACGAGCTCGAATCACACCACGACCGCCTACAGTTTTCATGCGAACGAGAAAGCCGTGAGTCTTTTTACGACGGGCTACGGAAGGTTGGTAGGTACGTTTCATGGCGATCTTCTACGAAAATAAAAAGTTGATCATGCTTGGATATTAGAAAACCGCCAACGCGTTAGATTGAGAATCCAACCATTGCACCGGTATTCTGTTTACCACTACAAACCGACGCGGGCTTGGCTTGAATCAGCGCCTGAATTCGGAGCTTTGCCACCGGGTAGTAGTGACGCAAAACATGGAGAGCCTTATATTATCTTGGTTTTTCAAGCCTTTAGTCAAGATCTTCATTTGATTTAGCCCGCATCCGGTTTTCTGCCGTGCTTTTATTCGAAACCTGCTTTTTGCTGGATTGATGCATTCCTACCTACATTTGCTTGTGGATAAGTTGTTCCAAAAAGCGTAAAATCTTGGTTTGATGACGCTTGCCCAAATCCACTAAAAAATTGGTTTTTTACTATTTTTTTTATGAGTTTGACCCGTTTTTTGTTTTTTTATAACTTGCAATTTGTCCCTACGCTCAGCCTTAAGTTACAGACGCAGCCCACCGTTTCCGAGCGCTTAATCAAGCTAAACACAATCTAATCGACATCGCGCCTATCAATGCATCCTTTCTGGCAATCCTGCGTTTCTGAATTTAAGCAGGAACTTTCACAACACCAATACAACACTTGGATCAAACCACTGCGCTTTGAGCAAGGCGGCGACGGTTTCACGCTAATCGCGCCCAACCGGCACGTATTGCAATGGGTCAAAGAACGCCTGCTGACGCGGATTGAGCAATCTGGTGAAAAATTCTTTTCTCGCCCGGTCTATCTTGATTTGGCGCTTGAAGAGGCCGAACCGCAAGTGGTGATCTCCAACGATGAAACTTTATCCATCATGCAAATGGGGGATCCGCGAGCCGCCTCGGCTTCTACAGCCTCGCAGGCTTCTTCCGGACCCGTCAACACGGTTCCCCACAAACTAAACCCTTCGTTTACTTTTGCCAGCTTTGTAGGCGGCAAAGCCAACCAGCTGGCGCGGGCCGCCGCATTACAGGTGGGTCAAAATGTAGGACAAAATCCGGGTCAAGCTTACAACCCACTTTTTGTGTATGGAACCACTGGCCTCGGCAAAACCCATTTGGTCCAGGCAATCGGCAATCAATTGCTTGAACATAACCCTCGGGCAAAGATTCGTTATATTCATGCCGAACAGTTTGTCACCGACGTGGTTCGCGCCTATCAACACAAAGCTTTCGATAGTTTTAAACGCTCATACCACACCCTTGATTTGCTGTTGATTGATGACATCCAGTTTTTCGGCGGAAAATCTCGAACCCAAGAAGAATTTTTCTACGCCTTTAATGCCCTCATCGAAAATGGCAAACAAGTCGTCATTACCAGTGACCGCTTTCCAAAGGAAATCTCCGGGATTGAAGATCGCCTTATTTCTCGCTTCGGTTGGGGCTTGACTGTGTCTGTTGAACCGCCCGAACTAGAGATGCGCGTCGCTATTCTGCTTAAAAAAGCTGAAAGCGAAAATATTGCCTTATCCGAAGAAGTGGCTTTTTTTATCGCTAAACATATTCGATCAAACGTCAGAGAACTTGAAGGCGGTTTAAAGCGTGTGTTGGCTTATTCCAAGTTTAATAACTTGCCCGTAACGGTTGCTGCTGCTAAAGAAGCGCTCAAAGACTTATTGGCCGTCCTTAACCGCCAAATTTCGATAGAAAATATTCAAAAAACGGTCGCTGATTACTACAAAATCAAGCTTTCTGAAATGTATTCAAAAAAACGTGTGCGTTCGCTCGCCAGACCTCGGCAGATTGCAATGGCGCTTACCAAAGAGCTCACACCTATGTCGTTACCTGAGATTGGCGAAGCGTTTGGTGGACGCGATCACACAACCGTGCTTCATGCCTGCCGAAAAGTTGTTGAGTTAATTGAGTCAGATCAAATGATTGCTCGCGACCATGCGTTGTTAATGCAAACACTGCGCGGTTAAGATCAACTTTAGCGTTTTTCAAACCTTTGTATGGTCTGTGGACAAACCTGAATAATCTTACTCAGTGATTCTGCCATTAAAAGTTACCCACAACATTTCACAGCTTCAAGGATTTTAGTACATTCCATTTTTCGGATTTAATTCTATGTTTTTAAAAGAATTTAAATTTTTATACGCAACTTAGCTGCCCTTTATCTATTAACTATTAGGTTTATATATGTTGACCATTAAAGCTAAGAACAGCACCTTACTAGGCCCATTGCAGTTCGTCACAGGCATCGTTGAGCGTCGCCATACCTTGCCTATCTTGTCAAACGTACTCGTCGAGGTCTACGAACAATCCGTGCACTTTTTGGCAACTGACCTGGAGGTACAGATCAAGGCTACAGCCAAGCTCGACTCTCCGCATAAGCCAGGCAGCTTGACCGTAGGGGCAAAAAAATTACAGGACATTCTGCGTGCCTTGCAGCCTGATGCTGATACCGCGCTTGAGCTCAAAGAAAGTCGGCTAACAGTTAAAGCAGGGAAAAGCCGCTTTGCTTTACAGACCCTGGCCGCCACAGATTTCCCCAAAATAGCGGAGGCCAAGGACACCGCGACCGAAATTTCGCTTCCCCAGCGCGAGTTTAAGCGCGTGCTGAGTCTCGTTCAATTTGCGATGGCCGTTCAGGATATTCGCTACTATCTTAACGGTGTGCTTCTTTCCACCGATGGCAACGTTATGCGTGTGGTGGCAACGGACGGGCACCGTCTATCAATGGCGCAGTACACTCTGCCGGAACCAGTCGCAAAAATAGACGCAATTTTGCCGCGAAAAACCGTGTTGGAGCTCATCAAACTCCTGGATGAAAGCGATGATCCGATCAATCTCGCCATGCACCAAAACCAAGTTAAATTTACGTTTGCAGGCATAGAGATTGTCAGCAAAATTGTGGAAGGAAAGTTCCCGGATTACACCAAAGTAATTCCTACTGGTTACAGCAATCATGTGTCGCTGAATCGCACCGAATTTTATTCAGCATTGCAGCGCGCATCTATTTTATCGAACGATAAAATTCGTGGCGTGAGACTCGTATTTACCAAAGATTCGCTATCGATTATTTGTAGCAACAACGAACAGGAAGAGGCAGAAGAAAGCTTGCCGCTTGCCTATGATCGCGACGCACTGGACATCGCGTTTAATATTGCGTATCTACTGGATGTGCTGAACCATTTGTCGAGCGAGACAATTCTGTTGTCGTTAGGGGAAGCCAATATGTCCTCCGCGCTGATTACGCAACCGGGCAGCGAAGATTTCAAATACGTCGTGATGCCGATGCGTATTTAAACGCCATAAAAGGAAAGAAAAAAATAAGTTTTTCTGGTTTATGCGTTAGCGCTCTCCAGGAAAGAATCAACAAAAACTGCATAGCCACAAAGCAAGGAATTAAATGGTAACGCCAAAAGCACCAGATGACATGACCCCGGAATCAAATCCAAAACCACAGAAAAAAGTAGACGAAACTGCCTACGATGAGGATTCCATTAAAATTTTGAAGGGTCTGGAGGCAGTACGCAAACGACCCGGCATGTACATCGGTGACACATCAGACGGCAGTGGTTTGCATCACATGGTCTTCGAGGTGGTCGATAACGCCATTGATGAGGCTCTTGCTGGGCATTGTGACGATATTAAAATTACTATTCACACCGATAATTCCATCTCGGTTACTGATAACGGTCGAGGCATTCCCACGCGCGTTAAAGAAGATGATGAGTTCAAACGGTCAGCCGCAGAAATCGTCATGACAGAATTGCATGCAGGTGGAAAATTTGATGCTAATTCATACAAGGTCTCTGGTGGTTTGCATGGCGTGGGCATATCGGTCGTAAACGCGCTTTCCGAGTGGCTAAAGCTGCGCATTCGCCGCGATGGCAAAGTTCATGAAATGGAGTTTCGCCACGGTGAAAGAGTGGCACCTTTGGCTGTTGTGGGCAATACCGATAAACGCGGCACTGAAGTTCATTTCCTGGCCGCAAAAGAGACCTTCACGCTTGTCGAGTTCCACTATGAAATTTTGGCCAAGCGCCTGCGTGAGCTGTCGTTTTTGAATAACGGCGTGAAAATCGAGCTGGTGGATCAACGCAATGGCAAGAGTGAAAATTTCGCATACTCGGGCGGGGTGAAAGGCTTTGTTGAGTATATGAATCGCTCAAAAACCGTATTACACCCCAAGATTTTCTATGCGATAGGCGAAAAGGATGGCATGACCATCGAAGTCTCCATGCAGTGGAATGACAGTTATGGCGAAACCGTGCAATGTTTTACTAACAACATTCCGCAGCGTGATGGCGGCACACACTTAACCGGTTTACGTACCGCACTCACGCGTGTAATGAACAAATTCATTGAAGAAAATGAGCTCGCGAAAAAGGCGAAAGTAGAAACAACCGGCGATGACATGCGCGAAGGTTTGACCTGCGTTTTATCAGTTAAAGTACCGGAACCCAAGTTTTCGTCGCAAACAAAAGATAAGCTGGTGTCGAGCGAGGTGCAGCCGGTGGTTTCAGAGGTGGTGGGGACGAAACTCTCCGAATACTTGCTTGAAAACCCAGCGGATGCCAAAACCATTTGCAATAAGATCATCGATGCCGCCAGAGCGCGGGACGCCGCACGCAAGGCGCGTGAACTGACGCGCCGCAAAGGCGTGATGGATGGCGTTGGACTGCCCGGAAAGCTAGCCGACTGTCAGGAAAAAGATCCAGCGCTTTGTGAAATTTATATCGTTGAGGGTGATTCCGCGGGCGGCTCCGCCAAGCAGGGCCGAGATCGTAAATTCCAGGCAATTTTGCCATTGCGCGGAAAAGTGTTGAACGTAGAAAAAGCGCGTATCGATAAAGTGATCTCGTCCGAGCAAATTGCGACCTTGATTACCGCGCTCGGTGCAGGTATCGGCCGCGATGATTTTAATCACGAGAAGCTTCGTTATCACCGCATCATCATCATGACCGATGCTGACGTTGACGGCGCGCACATTCGCACGCTGCTGCTTACTTTCTTCTTTCGGCAAATGCCGCAACTGGTTGAAAACGGCTATATCTACATCGCGCAGCCACCACTCTATAAAATAAAAAGCGGTAAAGAAGAGCGCTACGTAAAAGATGAGCTGGAACTCAAACAGGCGCAACTCAAAAAAGCTTTAAATGACGCCATTCTCAACCCAGGCAGCGGGAGCGCACTCATTGCGGGCGAAGCGCTAGAGAACATAGCCAAAGATTTCCTGATGACCGAAGCCGTCATTACTCGATTATCGCGAATGTTTGATCCAGAAGTGTTGACCGGTTTATTGCAGTGTCCACGCATCGATTTAAAAACCTCAGAGAGCGCATCAAAAGCGGCGGTGTGGCTGACGGATGCGATCGGTGCGCATCACTTGGTGGTCAAAGTCGAGCAGGACGAGGCACATGACGGGTATCGTCTGCGTTGCGTTAAAACACTGCACGGCAACACCCGTTCAACCATCATCGATTCCACTTTCATCGAAACGGGTGACTATGAGCAGATTGTTAAAACGTCGCTCACACTCAACGGCCTAATTCGTGACGGCGCTGAAATCAAACGCGGTGAAAAATCACTAGCGGTCAAGTCTTTTGCCACCGCGTTAAGCTGGCTAATTGAGCAGGCCAAAGATGGCATGCATATTCAGCGCTACAAAGGCCTGGGCGAAATGAACCCGGAACAATTGTGGGAAACCACGATGGATCCAAAGGTGCGCATCCTGAATCGCGTACAAATCGAAGACGCTATTGCGGCCGACGAAATCTTCACCACTTTAATGGGCGACGATGTTGAGCCGCGCCGGGCGTTTATCGAGACGAACGCCTTGGTAGTACAAAACCTGGACGTCTAACAAAAAAAAACGAAATTCACGGGAATATCTGAATAAAAAAGATGCTCTCCTGAATTTGACGTCAATTAGTACTGGGTTTACTGAGGGTAGGCTTAAGCAGGGCGGAGCCCCGATGTATAATAAAGGCAGTCGTTTTCGCGCTGAAAACCTTCTTTTTTTGACCGCACATTTGATGGAACCAACCTACCAACCCAAAAAAATTGAAGCCCGCGCGCAGGCGCATTGGGCTGCTACTGGCGCCTATCACGTCACTGAAAACGCAGTCGGTCCTGATGGCAAACCGCGGCCCAAATTTTACGCCTGCTCGATGTTGCCCTATCCCTCGGGCAAGCTGCACATGGGCCATGTGCGCAATTACACGATCAACGATGTGATGCTGCGCTATTTGCGCATGAATGGTTATAACGTGCTGATGCCAATGGGCTGGGATGCGTTTGGTATGCCGGCAGAGAATGCGGCCATCGCGAACAACGTGCCGCCGGCCAAATGGACGCGAGCCAATATTGCCGATATGAAATCGCAAATGCAGCCGCTGGGTTTGGCGTTTGATTGGTCGCGTGAAATTGCGACCTGTGATCCGAGCTACTATAAATGGAATCAATGGCTGTTTTTGAAGATGCTGGAAAAAGGCATTGCGTACCGTAAAACGCAGGTGGTGAATTGGGACCCGGTCGATCAGACCGTGCTCGCCAACGAGCAAGTGATAGACGGCAAGGGCTGGCGTTCAGGTGTAGCCGTGGAAAAGCGCGAAATCCCAGGCTATTATTTGGCGATCACTGCCTATGCAGAAGAACTGCTTGACGGTGTGAAAACCAAGCTCACTGGCTGGCCAAACCAGGTGCGCACCATGCAGGAAAACTGGATCGGCAAATCGACGGGTGTTCGCTTCGCGTTTACGCACGATGTCAAAGACGCGGCGAGCAAATTAGTGCAGGAAGGCAAATTATTCGTTTTCACCACTCGTGCCGATACCATCATGGGCGTCACGTTTTGCGCGGTGGCACCCGAGCATGTGCTCGCTACGATTGCAGCAGCAGATGACCCTGAGCTATATGCGTTCATTGAGGAATGCAAAAAAGGTGGCGTGGCCGAGGCCGATATGGCGACGATGGAAAAGAAGGGCATGCCCACCGGCCAGATCGTCATCCATCCGCTTACGAATGAACAAATTCCGGTCTGGGTGGGCAACTATGTTTTGATGACGTATGGCGATGGCGCAGTGATGGGCGTGCCTGCACACGATGAACGAGACTTTGCGTTTGCGAAAAAATATGCGTTGCCGATTAAGCAGGTGATTGATTCGGGCAAGCTGTATTCGACCAGTGCGTGGCAAGCGCATTATGCTGACCACGGCGCATGCATTGATTCTGGTGCGCTAGAGGGCATGAAATATGAGGCTGCGATTGATTACCTCGCAATGCAGCTAAAGCCAAACGGTGGCGAAAAGAAAATCCAATATCGGCTCCGTGATTGGGGCATTTCGCGTCAGCGCTATTGGGGCACGCCGATTCCGATTATCAATTGCGATACTTGCGGCCCGGTGCCGGTGCCGTATGCCGATCTACCGGTGATATTGCCAGAAGACTTAGTACCGGATGGCTCGGGTAATCCGCTCAAAAAAGATGAACGGTTTCTGAATTGCGCCTGCCCGAAATGTGGTGAACCGGCGCAGCGTGAAACAGATACTATGGATACGTTTGTTGATTCATCTTGGTATTTCATGCGCTATTGTTCACCCAATTCCAGCATGAGTATGGTGGATGCACGTAATGATTACTGGATGCCGATGGATCAGTACATCGGCGGCATCGAGCATGCGGTTTTGCATTTGCTTTACGCGCGTTTCTGGACGAAGGTAATGAAAGACTTTGGTCTCATTAATTTCGATGAGCCGTTCACCAATTTATTTACCCAGGGAATGTTGTCAAAGGAGTGCTTTTATCGTCAGGACGATACGGGCAAAAAGCGCTGGTATTACCCGAATGAGATTGAAGTGACCTATGATGAAAAAGGTCGTCCTGTCGGTGCAATTTCCAAAGAGGATGGGCAGTCGGTAATCCTGGG
>Ga0123339_10002859_pt1 | contig 11602 bp, 10 predicted proteins | sample lystaG_FD_89956 | JGI IMG/M metagenome (GOLD analysis project Ga0123339, IMG submission 89956) | Glacier valley bacterial and archeal communities from Borup Fiord, Nunavut, Canada, to study Microbial Dark Matter (Phase II) -... | ecosystem: Environmental > Aquatic > Freshwater > Ice > Glacier ... | reverse complement strand
TTCAATGCTTTACGAGGGCGGCAAGCGCCTGTACTACATGGGCCCGATGTTTCGCCACGAGCGCCCGCAGCGTGGGCGTTATCGGCAGTTTCATCAAATTGGCGCGGAGGCGCTGGGTTTTCCTGGCGCAGAGGTCGATACGGAATTGATTTTGCTGGCAGATGCGCTGTGGAAAGAGCTGGGTTTGAAAGATGTGCAGCTGGAACTGAACAGCCTGGGCCAACCTGATGAACGCAAGCTGCATCGCGCCGCTTTGATTGCCTATTTTGAAGCACACAGAGATGTGCTGGACGACGAGGCCAAGCGCCGCCTGCTCAGCAACCCGCTGCGCTTGCTGGATAGTAAGAATCCAGCCATGCAAGGGATGCTGGAAGCCGCGCCAAAACTCATGGATTTCCTGGGCGAAGCGTCGCTCCAGCATTTCAACAGCGTCAAAGCCATGCTCGATATCAATGGTGTTGCCTACCGCATCAACCCGCGCCTGGTGCGCGGCATGGACTACTACAACCTGACAGTGTTTGAGTTTGTGACCACCAGCCTGGGTTCGCAAGGCACTATTTGCGGCGGTGGCCGTTACGACTATCTGATTGAGCAAATCGGCGGCAAACCCGCACCCGCCGTGGGCTGGGCACTGGGTGTTGAGCGGGTTCTGGAACTCATTAAAGAGCAGGGCAAAGATGTACCGATGCATGTGCCAGATGCCTATGCCGTGATTCCCGAGGCATCAGCTTTACCAGTCGCCCTAAGAACCCTCCAGCAGCTCAGGTCGGCTGGCGTCAGTGTGCAAATGCATTCTGGTTTGAGCCTTGACGGCATGGGCAGCATGAAGTCGCAGTTTAAAAAAGCCGATGCCAGTGGCGCGCGCTTTGCACTGATCTTTGGTGCTGCTGAGCTGGAAGAGGGCTGTGTTGCCATCAAGCCACTTCGCGCTCCCATGGGCGGTGACAAGCCCGATGCCCAAGCCCTGTACCGCCTGGGCGATGTTCCTTCATGGGCGCACAAGCTCGGTCGCTAATTTGCCTGCGCACCAAACAGTCCACCTACAATCATTTACTCAAGCCGCCTACTATCTGGCGCCACAACCCATAAATTTATGTCAACTCACCTCGATTTGGAAGAACAGGAACAGCTTGCCGAGCTCAAGCATTTCTGGAAGCAATACGGCAATGCGATTTCCTGGCTACTGATCGCCGTTTTTGGCACAGTCGCTGCGTGGAACGGCTACCAGTACTGGCAAACCCGGCAAGCCGGGCAAGCCTCTGCAATGTATGACGAGGTAGACCGCGCAGTCCAGTCGGGTGACATGGCGCGCATTGACCGTTCGTTAGCCGACATGAAAGATCGTTTTAGCGGTACTGTGTATGCAGACCAAGCCGGTCTGCTGGCGGCCAAGGCCTACTATGACGCAGGCAATCTGGATGCGTCCAAAGCGGCGCTAACCTGGGTAACTGACAAAGCCAAGGACGATGGCTACCAGTCCATTGCCAAATTGCGTTTGTCGGGCATTTTGCTGGAATCCAAAGCTTACGACGAAGCCTTCAAGCTCCTGGCTGGCGCTTTCTCTAAAGACTTTGCGCCTCTGGCCAGCGACAGGCGTGGTGATATTTTGCTGCTTCAGGGTAAAAAAGTCGAGGCCAGGGCTGAGTATGAAAAGGCTTACAAAGGCCTGGACGAGCGCGCTGAATACCGGCGACTCGTTGAGGTCAAACTCAACGCTTTGGGCGTTGACCCTGTGGCCGTAGCCGCAGCGGCGGTAGCACCCTCAAAAACAGCTGATTCGGAGGCTAAAAAATGATTTTTTACCTATCAAATAGGCCTGTAGCCCTTATTTTCCATGCGCGAGCAGCTACCAAATTAATAGCGTCGGCAGTGATGTTTTTGTCATTGTCAGGCTGCTCCGTGATGTCTTACTTCACCGGCCCGAGCAAACCACAGCCCGCAGCTCTGCAGCCCGTGAGTGGTTCAGTCATCGCCAAGCAGGTCTGGACGTCGCGGATTGGGCAGGTCAACTTTCCGCTGGATATCCAGGTGGCTGGCAGCACCTTGTTTGTAGCGGCCAGTGATGGCTCTTTGGCAGCCATTGACGGGCGTACCGGGGCTGATGTATGGCGTGCCAATGCGGGCGCGCCGATTGCCGCAGGCATTGGCACAGACGGCAAAACATCGGCTGTGGTGACGCAGGCCAACGAGGCGGTGGCGTTTCTGGATGGCCGCGAGATTTGGCGGCAAAAGCTCAATGCGCAGGCCTATACCGCACCTTTTGTTGCCGGCGGGCGTGTTTTTATTCTGACCGCCGACAGGGCTGTGAGTGCCTACGATGGCCAGACAGGCCGCAAGCTGTGGACGCAGCAGCGGCCTAATGAGCCCTTGGTTCTCAAGCAGTCGGGCGTGATGCTAGCGGTGGGCGACACGCTGGTGGTAGGCTTGGGCGGGCGACTGGCTGGCTTGAACCCGTCTAGCGGAACCATCCGTTGGGAAGCGCCGATTGCCTCCCCGCGCGGCGTGAACGATGTTGAGCGCCTGGTCGATTTGGTCGGCCGCGTCAGCCGCGATGGTGATGTGGTCTGTGCCCGGGCTTTTCAGGCCAGCATCGGCTGCGTGAACACGGCGCGCGGCAACTTGCTGTGGTCGCAGGCCGCTAACGGCTCGCAGGGCATTCATGGTGACGACAAGCGTTTGTTCGGCACCGAGTCTGATGGCGTGGTCAGGGCCTGGAATCGCGCGAATGGAGAGCGCTCCTGGACGACGGATGTCCTGCGCTATCGCAATTTGACAGCGCCTTTGGTGGTCGGGCGCTCCGTGGCGATTGGCGACTTTGCCGGCGTGATTCATTTGTTGTCGCGTGAAGATGGCTCTTTGTTGAATCGCCTGACAACCGACGGTTCGCCGATTGCTGCCGCCCCTGTGCTGGTGGGCAATACCCTCGTCGCAGTCACTCGCAATGGCGGCATCTTCGGCTTTATGCCTGAATAGCCGAGCTTTGTGAAACCCGTTATTGCCCTGGTAGGCCGCCCCAATGTAGGCAAATCCACCTTATTTAACCACCTGACAAAAACGCGCGATGCCATCGTGGCCGACTACGCCGGGCTGACCCGTGACCGCCACTATGGCAATGGCAATTTGGGCACGCATGAATATATCGTGATTGACACGGGCGGCTTTGAGCCCGATGCGCAAAGCGGCATTTACAAAGAAATGGCCAAGCAAACCCGCCAAGCTGTGGCCGAGGCGGATGTGGTGATTTTTGTGGTCGACGCGCGTGCCGGTGTTAGCGCACAAGACCACGACATTGGCAAGTACCTGCGCAAGCTGGGTAAACCAACGGTTTTGACGGCCAATAAGGCCGAGGGAATGCTCGAAGGCGTGCAGCTGTCTGAATTTTTTGAGCTGGGTCTGGGCGACGTGCTGGGCGTTTCTGCTGCCCATGGTCAGGGCATGCGCACGCTGGTTGATACGGCGCTTGAGCTGCTGCATTTGCCAGAGGTCGATGAGGATGCAGAGCCGCAAGACCCATCCATCATCAAGCTGGCGGTGGCGGGCAGGCCTAACGTTGGCAAATCAACCTTGATCAACACGTGGCTGGGAGAAGAGCGTCTGGTAGCCTTCGACATGCCAGGCACGACGCGAGACGCGATTTCAGTACCATTTGAGCGAGCCGGGCAAAAGTTTGAATTGATCGACACCGCAGGCCTGCGCCGCAAGGGCAAGGTGTTTGAGGCGATTGAAAAATTCTCAGTCGTGAAAACCCTTCAGGCAATTGAAAACTGCAATGTAGCCTTGCTGCTGCTCGATGCCACCCAAGGCGTGACCGACCAGGACGCGCACATTGCAGGCTACATTTTGGAAAGTGGCCGCGCTGTGGTGCTGGCCATCAACAAATGGGACGCGGTTGATGCATACCAGCGTGAAACGCTGGCCCGGTCGGTTGAAACGCGCTTGGGATTTTTAAAGTTTGCCGCCATTCACTACATTTCAGCCATCAAACGTCAAGGCTTGGGTCCGGTGTGGAAGTCCATCGCTCAAGCGCATGCATCGGCCAACCGCAAAATGTCGACCCCTGTTTTGACGCGTCTGCTGCTGGAGGCCGTGCAATTTCAGCAGCCTCAGCGCGTCGGCGTGTTCCGGCCCAAGCTGCGTTACGCTCACCAGGGCGGTATGAACCCGCCGATCATCATCGTCCACGGCAATTCTCTGGAACATGTCAGTGAATCGTACAAGCGTTACCTGGAAGGGCGCTTCCGTAAAGAGTTTGACCTGACCGGCACGCCGATGCGGATCCAGATGAAAACCTCAACAAACCCTTTCAAAGATAAGGAATCGGCTTAGGACTACATTCCAGGCCGATTTGCTGTGATATTGTGTAGGTCTCTTAACTCTTGAACACGGAACATATCGTGAGCAATAACAAAGGTCAGTTACTCCAGGATCCGTTTCTCAATACCCTGCGTAGAGAGCACGTTCCTGTTTCCATTTATCTCGTCAACGGGATCAAATTACAAGGTCAGATTGAGTCATTCGATCAGTATGTTGTGTTATTGCGTAACACTGTAACCCAGATGGTTTACAAGCATGCTATTTCGACCATTGTGCCCGGGCGCGCTGTGAATTTTGCAGCGGCAAATCCTGAAGAAAGCCCGGCCAACTGAGTTCCGCTGGAGCTACTGCCGGTGAAAAGCCGCTGGCCATTCTGGTCGGCGTTGATTTTGGAATTCCCAATTTCGACCATGAATTGCATGAGCTGGGTATGCTCGCACAAACTGCTGGTCTTGAGCCTGTCGAGCGCGTGACTTGCAAACGGCGCGCACCTGACGCTGCTCTGTTTGTTGGTAGCGGCAAGGCGGACGAAATTAAAATGTTAGCTCAGCAATTCGGGGCCACAGAAGTGCTGTTTGACCAGGCCTTGAGTCCGGCTCAGCAGCGCAACCTGGAGCGACATCTGGAACTTCCCGTCAATGACCGAACCTTGTTGATCCTGGAAATTTTTGGTCAGCGGGCGCGCAGCCACGAGGGCAAGTTGCAGGTTGAGCTGGCTCGTTTGCAGTATTCATCGACCCGGCTGGTACGCCGCTGGTCGCACCTGGAGCGCCAAACCGGCGGCGCAGGCGTGCGCGGCGGCCCCGGTGAAAAGCAGATTGAGCTCGATAAACGCATGATTGGTGAGGCCATCAAGCGCTGCAAAGAGCGGCTAGCTAAAGTCAAAAAACAGCGCCAAACCCAGCGCCGCCAGCGTGACAGGCGCAACGCCTTCAGCATCTCTCTGGTCGGCTACACAAATGCGGGCAAATCGACGCTGTTCAACGCGTTGGTCAAAGCCAAAACTTATGCCGCAGACCAGCTGTTTGCCACGCTGGATACCACCACGCGGCAACTTTATTTGGGTGATGCGCAGCGACTGGTTTCGCTGTCAGATACGGTGGGTTTTATTCGTGACTTGCCGCACGGGTTGGTCGATGCGTTTGCCGCTACGCTGCAAGAGGCTGTCGACGCAGACTTGCTGCTGCACGTGGTGGATGCCGCCAACCCTGACTATCTGGAGCAAATTGAGCAGGTACAGCGGGTGCTGGACGAAATTGGCGCGGCGGATGTGCCGCAAATTTTGGTCTTCAACAAGCTGGACGCCCTTGAAAAATCACGCTGGCCGCTGCATTTGAGCGATATGTTTGAAGTCAAAGACGCATTTTCTGAAGCTACCCGCCGCGTGGAGCGCGTTTTTGTCAGTGCGCAGGCCGGTGATGGCTTGCCTGAACTCAGGCAACTGCTGTCTGTGCACGCCAAGACAGATGCCCTTGATACCCCCGAGACATCTGAGGTCGTTGTCTAGACGGAGACGCGAATTAGGCACAATGTCAAAGTATTGAAAAAAAGAGCAAGATCTCATGAACCTGAACCCCGTGCTACAGACTTTGGCAGCTTGGCCTGCCCGATTGAAACACCGCACCGTCGGCATGTTCAATCTCAACGACAACCGCTGGGGCCGCGACGGCGACAAGCCTCCAGCAGACAAACCCACGCAAGGCGATACACAGCCGAAGGGCGAGCCTGAAGCTCCTGCACCAGCGCCAGAGCAGCGCCCGCGGCCAAAGGGTACTAACCAGGGGCCGCCTGATCTCGATGAGTTGTGGCGTGACTTCAATAAAAAACTCAATGGCTTGTTTGGCGGCAACAAAAATACGCGCGGTCGGCCCACAGGCGGCAACAACGGTGGCGGTGGTAACCCCCCAACTGGCGGCGGTTTTCAGCCTGATATGAAAAGCGCTGGCATTGGCGCTGGTTTGATTGCTGCCGTGGCGGTGCTTATCTGGCTAGGCACAGGCTTTTTTATCGTGCAAGAGGGTCAGCAGGCTGTGATCACCCGCTTTGGCGAGCTCAAGGGCACGCGCGATGCGGGCTTTAACTGGCGTATGCCGTACCCGATTGAGCGGCATGAAACCGTCGCGCTGACGCAACTGCGTTCGGTGGAGATCGGCAAAGGATCCTCTGCGGGCGCGGCAGGCCTCAAAGAATCATCCATGCTGACTCAAGACGAGAACATTGTCGACATCAAATTCACGATTCAATACCGCCTGAAAAGCGCTGCTGATTACTTGTTCCAAAACCGCAACCCGGACGATGCGGTTAAAAAAGCAGCGGAATCCGCCATCCGTGAAGTCGTCGGCAAGGGCACGATGGACACGGTACTCAACAAAGACCGTGAGTCCATCCAGCGTGATGTGGTCAAAAGCGTGCAAGCGCAGTTGGACCGCTACAAGACCGGCATTTTGATCCAAACCGTCAACATTCAAAATGTGCAGCCACCCGAACCGGTGCAAGCCGCTTTTGACGATGCGCTCAAAGCAGGTCAAGACCGCGACCGCCTGAAAAACGAAGGCCAGGCCTATGCCAATGAGGTTGTGCCCCGCGCCAAGGGCACTGCCGCCCGCCTGAAAGAAGAAGCCGACGGCTACAAGGCCAATGTGGTGGCACGGGCTGAAGGTGATGCGCAGCGTTTCAAGTCGGTTTACACCGAATACCAAAAAGCTCCGCAAGTCACCCGCGACCGCATGTACACGGACGCGATGCAGCAAATCTACAGCAGCGTGACCAAAGTCATGGTGGACTCCAAGCAGGGCAGCAATTTGCTGTACTTGCCGCTAGACAAACTAATGCAGGCAGCAGGCACCCCTGGCAGCGCAGGAAGTCCAGACATTTCGGTTGTTCCTGTTGCTCCCCTAGCAGCCGTGCCAGCTGCACCTGCGGCAGCAGACACCCGCTCACGCGACGGCGGTCGTACCCGTGACCGTGACAACCGATAACAGGTAGAAGAACAATGAATAAACTTGGATTTGTGATTGCCACCTTGCTGGTGGCATTGGCGGTTTTTGCATCGACGCTGTTTGTGGTCGATCAGCGTCAGTTTGGCGTGTTGTATTCCTTCGGCCAGATCAAGGAAGTCATCACTGAACCGGGCCTGCGGTTCAAGTTGCCCCAGCCTTTTCAAAACGTGGTGTTTCTGGATCGCCGAGTACTGACGCTGGACAGCCCGGAAACGGGTTCTATCCAAACGGCTGAAAAGAAAAACCTGGTGGTGGACTGGCTGGTCAAGTGGCGGATTGCCGACCCCAAGCAGTTTATCCGTAACAATTCGGGTGGTACCAGCATCCAAACGGCTGAGGCGCGTTTGACATCTGTGGTGCAAGACGCATTGAATTCGGAGGTGACCAAGCGCACCGTCAAGGACGTGCTGTCAACCGACCGAGACAAAATTATGCAGGGCGTGCAGCAGCGTTTGGTAGATGATGCCAAAACTTTTGGCATTGAGATTGTGGACGTGCGCATCAAGCGGGTTGACTTTCCGGCGTCGGTGGCTGATTCCGTCTACCAGCGCATGAAGTCTGAGCGCCAGCAGGTGGCCAACGAGCTGCGGTCAACTGGCGGTGCAGAAGGGGAGAAAATCCGCGCTGATGCAGATCGCCAGCGCGATGTGCTGATTGCCGAGGCTTACCGAGACGCTCAAAAAGTTAAAGGTGATGGCGATGCAAAGGCCTCAGCTTTGTACGCTGAAGCCTTTGGCCGTGACGCACAATTTGCGCAGTTTTACCGCAGCCTTGATGCCTACAAAGCCAGCTTTAATAAAAAGAGTGACGTGATGGTGCTTGACCCGTCGTCAGACTTTTTCAAAGCCATGCGTTCCTCGGGCAGCTCGGGCAGCGCAGCCCCCACAAGAAAATAAACCTGGTTATGGAATCCAGCATCTGGCTAGCATTCGCTATGGTGCTGGTCATTGAAGGGCTGTTGCCCTTTTTGTCGCCCGCAGGTTGGCGCAAAGCTTTTGAGCAGGCCCTGAAAATGAACGATGGGCAAATCCGTTTTTTCGGGCTGTGTAGTGTTGTTTTGGGAATACTGGCGATTGCTTTTTTGATTTGAGGTCGCCTCAGCAGGCCCGTCGTGAGAAAAGCGCCTGCTTAGCCCGGTAAAATCCGGTTTTTAACAGCGTACCCAAAACACATGCCCGCCTGGTCGTCATCATGGCAATTGCCGGATCAAATTGCCGATGTCCTGCCCTCCGAGGCGCGTCACATTGAAGAGCTTCGGCGCCTCTGGCTGGACACCGCTCGCAGCTACGGCTACGAGCTGGTCATGCCGCCACTGATGGAGCATATTGAGTCCTTGCTCACCGGCACGGGCGAGGCGCTTGACCTTCAAACCTTCAAACTTGTCGACCAGCTGTCGGGCCGCACACTGGGCCTCAGGGCTGACACCACACCGCAAGTTGCCCGCATTGATGCGCATTTGCTCAACCGCAGCGGCGTAGCCCGCCTGTGCTATTGCGGTCCGGTGCTGCACACCCGCGCAGACAAGCCGCACGCCACGCGCGAGCCGCTACAGTTTGGCGCTGAAATTTACGGCCACGCCGGGCCTGAAGCCGACCTGGAAGCGCAAATGCTTGCCCTGCAAGGCTTCAAAGCCTCGGGTATCAAAGATTTGAGCGTTGACATGGCCGATGTGCGGATTGTCAACTCCTTGCTGGCGGGTGCAGCCGTTCCCGCTAAAACACTGAGCCTGATACACGCAGCGCTGGCCGCCAAAGACGCAGCTGAGCTGGACAGCTTGAGCGCCAGCGTGAAAGAACTACCCACTGCATCGCGCCACGCTTTAAAAGCTTTGCTCCAGCTTTATGGCGATGTCAAGGTGCTGGACGAGGCTGAAAAAGCCCTGCAGCCCAATGAATCCGTGCGCAAGGCGCTACACAATTTGAAGTGGCTGGCATCGCATGTTGAGCCTTTAGCCAAAGTCAGTTTTGACCTGGCCGACCTGCGCGGCTATGCTTATTACAGCGGCACACGCTTTGCCATTTACGGCCACGGCGCTGAGCTGGCCCGCGGCGGGCGCTATGACGAAGTCGGGGCGGTGTTTGGCCGCAACCGGCCTGCAGCGGGCTTTAGTCTTGATTTAAAAGAACTTGTCAATGTGCTTCCGCCGCGCCCGCTCAAAGCTGCTGTGCGCGCCCCATGGGCTGAAAATGCTGACCTGGGCGCTGCGATTGCCGGACTTCGCGCGGCCGGTGAAACGGTGGTTTGCGTGCTGCCTGGCCATGAGCATGAGGTCAATGAGTTTGACTGCGACCGCGAGCTGGTATTGGCGCGCGGCCAATGGACAGTCACAACGCTGGCCAAATCGGCTTAATTTTTTTTCTCCCAACCTTAAACTGACCACCTGATGATGATTACAAAACAAGCCGCTACCGCTGGACGCAACGTCGTGGTCGTAGGTACCCAATGGGGCGATGAAGGCAAAGGTAAGCTGGTCGACTGGCTGACCGAGTTCGCTCAAGGCGTGGTGCGCTTTCAGGGCGGCCACAATGCGGGCCACACGCTGGTCATCAATGGCGTTAAAACTGCACTTAATTTGATCCCCAGTGGCATCATGCGCGCAGGGGTCAAGTGCTACATCGGCAACGGCGTGGTGCTGTCAACAGCGCATTTGTTCAAGGAAATCGCACAACTGGAGTCGCAGGGCGTTGAGGTTCGCAGTCGCTTGCGCATCAGCGAAGCCTGCCCCTTGATTTTGCCGTTTCACGCCGCGCTCGATACGGCTCGGGAAGCCTTGCGAGAGCAGGGCGGTACTGAGAAAATTGGTACCACCGGCAAAGGCATTGGTCCGGCCTATGAAGACAAAATTGCGCGCCGTGCGCTGCGAGTGCAGGACCTGAAGCACCCCGAGCGTTTTGCGACCAAGCTGCGCGAGCTTTTGAAGCTGCACAACCACGTACTCACCACGTACTTGAACGCGCCTGCTATTGATTTTGAAGCCACCTATGCAGAGGCCATAAGCCACGCCGAGCAGCTCAAACCCATGATGGCCGACGTCTCGCGTGAGCTCAACGACGCCAACAAAGCTGGCGCCAATTTGCTGTTTGAAGGCGCGCAAGGCACGCTGCTCGACGTTGACCACGGCACCTACCCATACGTCACGTCGAGCAACTGTGTGGCCGGTAACGCTGCAGCCGGTTCAGGCGTGGGCCCGGGCATGCTGCACTATATTTTGGGCATCACCAAGGCTTATTGCACACGTGTCGGCGGCGGACCTTTCCCAACCGAGCTGGACTGGCAGACCCCCGGTACGCCCGGCCACCACATGAGCACGGTGGGTGCAGAGCGCGGCGTGGTCACTGGCCGCTACCGCCGCTGCGGCTGGTTTGACGCTGCGCTGCTCAAGCGTTCAGCGCAGGTCAATGGTTTGAGCGGCTTGTGCATCACCAAGCTCGACGTGCTGGACGGCATCGACAAACTTCTGCTGTGTACCGGCTATGAGCTGGACGGCGAAGTGACGGACATTTTGCCCATGGGCGCTGACGACATCGCCCGCTGCAAACCGATTTACGAGTCGATGGACGGATGGAAAGACGTGACGGTGGGCATCACCGACTACGACAAGCTGCCCGTCAATGCGCGACTGTATTTGCAGCGAATTGAGCAGGTGACTGGCGTGCCTATAGCGATGATTTCAACCAGCCCCGACCGCGACCACACCATTATGCTGGCGCATCCATATCTTGCGTCATAAACTGTATTTCATGTGTCAAATTAGCCTCTAGTCCAATAAATACTTGGGCGAGCAGCTATAAAAAAAGGAGCATTTATATATGTTGACAGAAGACGGCAAACATCTCTACGTCAGCTATGACGAATACCACAACCTGATTGAAAAGCTCGCCATCAAGGTGCATCAATCCGGCTGGCAGTTCGATACAATTTTGTGTCTGGCACGTGGCGGCATGCGGCCGGGCGACATCCTGTCACGCATCTTCGACAAGCCGTTGGCCATTATGTCTACCAGCTCGTACCGGGCTGATGCAGGTACGACGCAGGGCGCGCTAGACATCGCCCGCTTTATCACCACCCCCAAAGGCGAAATTGCGGGCAAAGTACTGCTGGTTGATGATTTGGCCGACACCGGGCACACCCTGAACGCCGTCATTCACCAGCTGAAAAACAACTACCGGCCCATCACTGAGTTGCGCAGCGCCGTCATCTGGACCAAAGGCGTGTCCACCTTCCAGCCCGACTATTCCGTCGAACTGCTGCCCACCAACCCGTGGATTCACCAGCCGTTTGAAAGCTAC
>Ga0123339_10002858_pt1 | contig 11602 bp, 8 predicted proteins | sample lystaG_FD_89956 | JGI IMG/M metagenome (GOLD analysis project Ga0123339, IMG submission 89956) | Glacier valley bacterial and archeal communities from Borup Fiord, Nunavut, Canada, to study Microbial Dark Matter (Phase II) -... | ecosystem: Environmental > Aquatic > Freshwater > Ice > Glacier ... | reverse complement strand
TTTGATGGGTGTGGTACGGCGCGAGGCAATGGCGTCGACCATTAATGGCAAAGCGGCAACATGATCAAGGGGCGAATGAGTTAACAGCACGTGGTCAATCAAACCCATCTCGTCAAGCGTCAGGTCGCCAACGCCCGTGCCGGCATCGACCAGCACATCATCATCGAGCAAAAAAGACGTGGTTCTACAGTCTTTTGCGATGGGGCCGGAACAGCCGAGTACCCTGACTTTCATAGACCTTGCGCGCCCTGTATCGTTTGTCGTGACGTTAAATAACCTGACCCTATTTGGTCTGGAAGTTGGTTGCGCCATCCCATTCTGGATCAAATGGCAGCAGACGCATAGAGGCTACACGTTCTGTGTACAACTGGTAAAGGTATTTTTTGGCATTCATGCGCTGTAAATTCAATATTTGCACGTCGCACTGGTCCCAATCCTGCATTCGGTAAGCTTTTAGAGCCGAGCCCCAAGTTTTCAGCTCCGCTGTTTTATCGGCGTCTATGCGACCTTCAGGGGCCACTGGCCAGAAAATGGCTACTGCATTGTCTTTGCCCTTGACACGCACTTTGTCAAGCTCTTGCCATGCAAAGTCGTTAGCCAGCTTGCGGGTAGATTCGCTCACCACAATGTCAACGCCATAGGTTTTTGACAAGCCTTCCAGGCGCGACCCGAGGTTGACCGAATCACCAATCACAGTGTAGCTGCGCCGAATGTCTGAACCCATGTCGCCCACGCACATGGTGCCGGTGTTCAGGCCAATGCCAATGCCGATTTCAGGAATGCCTTTTGCGCGGTGCTCTTCATTGAGATTGCGAATGGCATTGGCCATCTCTAATGCAGTTTTGACAGCCAGGCTGGCATGGTCAGGCGTGTCAACTGGCGCACCCCAAAACGCCATTACACAGTCGCCCATGTATTTGTCGATGGTGCCGCGGTTGCCGCGAATCTGGTCGGTCAACCGACTAAAAACGCTGTTGAGCAAGGCCTGTAGCTGGGTAGGCTCCATGGTCTCGCTCATTTGCGTGAAGCCGCGCATGTCACAAAACATCACCGTCAACTCTTTGGTCGTGGCCTTCATGCTGTAGCTGCCAGCATCTTTGACCATTTCGTCAACCAGCTCGGGGGGCACATAGGTGCCAAAAAGATTAGCCAAGTCGCGTTTGGACTTGCTTTCGACAAAATAGCCGTAGCTCATGTTCAGGGCAAATGCGGTCAGTGCCATCACCAGCGCGCTTGCCAGTGGCAAAACCAACCCGTAACTCAGGTAAAGCCAAAAATTCAGGCCAACCAGCGCGCCGATGACCAAAACGCTTGTTGCTACTGCCATGGGGGCGGACAGCAAGGGCAATGCAAAAGCCAGTGTCAACCCGGACAATATCAAAATTACTACTTCAAAACCGACCGCATAGTCGGGTTTGACAAATACCTTGCCATCAAGAAAACCGGAAATCACATTGGCATGCGTTTCTACACCAGGATAGGTCTCGCCAACCGGGGTAACGCGCAAGTCAAGCAGCCCAGGCGCTGTGGTGCCCAGCAAAATGATCTTGCCTTTCAGCGTGCCGGGAGCAATGCGCTTTGCCAACATGTCGGAGGCAGAAATATACCGAAACGACCCGCCGCTGACGCCGCCGTTGCCGCGAAAAGGTACCAGTGTTGCTACTCTGCCGTCTACCGGGATGGCTAATGTTTTGTCACCCTGCTTGAGCAGTATGCTTTCCAGCCCCTGATAGTTACGGCTTAAAAACTTTTCTTTGGGAAAACCAGGCTCGACTTTAGGCGAGCCCACCAGCATGCGAAACATAGCCAGCGACAGCGATTCGTAATATTGCCCTTTGAATTCCGCCAACAGTGGAATAGAACGAACGACACCATCGCTTTCGGTGATGGAATTAAAAAATCCGCCCACAGGTGCCGCTTTGGCTATGGTCTCAATATTGGAGCCGTAACCATTCCAGCTGGTGAACTTGATGGGACGGCCTTGTAAAAGTTGTTTGTCCATCACCGGCTGGGGCAGTAGGCCGCTGACCAGGCCATCACGGTCGCTGGTAAAGTAGTAACCCATCACAATCGGCTGTTTGTCAATTGATTTGGCAAAAATAGAGTCATAGTCCAGGCCCGACTGAAGCTGTCCCAGTTTTTCAGAAAAACCCGGTTGGTCTTTCAGTTCGTTCTGCGCGAGTTGTTTGAGTCGCTTCAAGCCAGAACTGTCATCGGGCTCTGCAAAAACAACGTCAAAACCAACCAGCGCCACTTTTTGCCGGTTGAGTAACTCTTCTGTGAGGTCAGCAAGCTTGTTGCGCCCCCAGGGCCAGCGGCCTATTTCTGCAAGGCTCTTTTCGTCGATGTCAACAATGACAATGCGATCGTCGATTGTCTTGGGCATCGTGGCGCGCAAACGCGCGTCGTAAATAATGTCATCGAGCCGTTGCAGAACACCAATTTGCAGCAGCTCACTGGCATGCAGCAGGGCAAACACCAGCGGGATCAGAGTGACAGCAATTCGACGCCAGTGTCTTGAGAGGAGTTGCATGGAACCTCTTTAGGGCCGCCAAACAGGATATCCGGCTGCGACCAAAACCCTGTTGACGATTAATAATTATTACTGATGTTGCACGAACTGCATCTGGGTACCTGCCAACTCAAGCAGGTCACCGTTTTTCAGGGCGACTGGTTCAGCACCGATTGGCGCGCCGTTCAATAGTGGCCGATTGGCACCCTCGACATGCGCGATAACAAAGCCATGTGGCCTTTTTGTGATCGCAGCCACGGCAACGCCGGGCTTACCGATGGTTGTTACCACTTTCACCAAAGGCACTTCACGGCCGGCGGCAGCACCCGAGATGACCTTGATGGCCGCGTTAGCAATTGCAGCCGACGACATAACAGGAACCGGCTGGGGCAAGACGGCAGCCCGAGGGGCTGCCGCAAGTGGTGCGACCGAACCGGCTTTGATGACCATTGTTTTCTCAAAACCGGCATCTGCAGCTTCGTTGATGTATTTGATCTTGTACTTGCCAATTTCTACCGTATCGTTATTGAGAAGGAGCTGTTTTTTTACAGCCTTGCCATTGACGTAGGTTCCATTGGTGCTGTTCAGGTCTTCCAGATGAACGTCATTGCCGGTCATTTGCAGGACTGCGTGCTCGCCACTGACTGCCAGATTGTCGATAACGATGTCGTTATATGGACGCCGACCCAATGACGTCCGGTCTTTGGTTAACTGAACTTCCTTGATGACGACACCATCAATTGAGACGATCATTTTCGGCATGTTCGGCTTCCGCGTGTTATTGATAAATCAACCATTTTTTACTTCCCCAATATTCTGGACAAAAGACCGCGCTTGGCCGTCGGTTGTGCTGCGTGCACCAACACCACCGAAATATTATCGCGGCCTCCGTTGGCGTTTGCTGCACTTATGAGCTGTTTGGATTTTTGCTCAAGCGTATCATGCCCAAGCATGATCTCTGCGATAGCTTTATCACGAACCATATCAGACAAGCCATCGGAGCACATCACATAAACATCGCCAGCGTCCACCCGATGTTCTGTCACATCAAGCAAAACCGCATCCTCAACCCCCAGCGCTCTAGTAACCAGATTTTTGTTGGCAGAAGTCAGTGCCTGCTCGGGGGTAATGAGACCGGCATCAATTTGCTCCTGTAACAAAGAGTGGTCTTTGGTAATTTGCTCGAATGCATCACCCCGCACACGGTAACAACGAGAGTCCCCAATGTGCCCGAGCATGACACGACCCGCTTGAAACACAGCCACCACGAGCGTGGTTCCCATACCGGTGTACTGCGGATTGGAGTTCGCAGCGTTAAAAATCGAATGGTTGGCGTTTTGGACACAAATCTCCATAGCGCGCTTGACTTCTTTCGAATTGGCATTGCGACCCGCCTGCGACAGCCATCGACTCATTTCTGACTTGATAAATGCCGTTGCCATGCCGCTGGCTATTTCTCCTGCGTTGTAGCCACCCATGCCATCGGCAAGTATGCACAGTCCGGTTTGTGGATCAAACGCCAGAGCATCTTCATTGTTGTCCCTCGCCAAGCCAGGATCGGTATCTGCGCATATCTCGTAAATCATTTTTGTCTTGCTTGTTGCGTTTTGGGATTCTCTAAGCTTATTTTCGCCTAAAGCTTGATCTTGGCGTCCAAGTGACCCGCAGCGGGTAATTTATCCGCGACAACAGCAGCGCTGGTTTTCTCAAATTCGGACGCGACTGTCGTCATGATCTGTGTTGCCTGGTAAGCAGCAGGCTCGACTGGGGCGACAGTCTGAACCACAGTCGATTCAAACACCGGATTAGCAGCCGTAACTGTAGGCGAAATTGCTGGTGAACTGGATGACTTGGCCGAGCCAGGGGTCTCGACAGAATCAGCCATAACCGCACGCAAATCCGAAGCAAACTGATCGCCATCCTGATACCTGGTTTCAGACCGCTTGCTAATCGACAGGGCAACGATGTTTGCCAGTTTTTCAGACAACTCTGGCCGAATGATGCGGATGTCGGGTGCGGGTTCGTTGGCTATTTTGTACATCAGCTCCGCCATCGAGTCACCCCGAAACGGCAAAACACCTGCAAGCATCTGAAACAGCATCACGCCCAGTGAATAAAGGTCAGACCGACCGTCAACTTTTTTGCCGGCGATTTGCTCAGGAGACATGAAACTCGGCGTCCCCAGCACCAGACCGGTTTTGGTTTTACTCGAATCGGTAATTCGTGCTATGCCAAAGTCGGTCACCTTGACGCTGTCGGTCTCCAGGTCATACATGATGTTGGCCGGCTTGATGTCGCGGTGCACCACATTGAGTTTGTGCGCATAGGCCAATGCCTCAGCGACTCGTGCCACTATCGACAAGACTTTTGCAATCGGCAGCAGTTGGCCTGTTTTTGATACGTCAGCGAGGTCTTTGCCCTTGAGGAATTCCATGGCGATGAAGGCCAAGTCATGCTCTTCACCAGCATCAAAAATCGTGACAATATTTTGATGCTGTAGACGACCCGCCGTCTCGGCTTCGCGAAAGAACCGTTCGCGTGCATCGTCAAGTTCTTCGCCTTCAAACTCCTGGCTCAAGGCCATGGTTTTAATGGCTACAACGCGGCCAATTTTGGGGTCTTTGCCCAAATACACCACGCCCATCGCACCCTTGCCCAGTTCTTTTTCAACCTGATAGCGGCCCAGCATGGGTTTTTCAACGCCGCCACCGTCCAGTAGCATCGTGCCGCCTGGGTGTGCGCCGCTTCCGCCCAAAATAACCGTTTCAGACAGGTTTTTGGCACGGTTTAATTTGGCCGTTAGTCCTTTGTAATCCTTGTTCTGCGTACCCATGTACTCGTACACGGCTTGGGCTTTGTTGAACTGGCGCTTGCGCTCAAAATCAAGCGCCAGATTGCCCAGGTTGTCCATCAGTGCGTCGCTGTAAGACACCCGGCGAAAGCGGTCAAACGCCATGTCCAGCTGGCCTTGCCCCTGATGCGCCAGGCCCATCATTCGGTTGGTTTCAGCTGATTCTTCATCCGATTTGAGCTTCCCAGCTTCCGTCATCAAAAAGCGTTTGGTGGTCAGCGCCAAATGTCCTATCACCAGCAGCGAAGCAGGAAACACCAGTTGCAGCCACTTGGCAGCACTCGATAGCAAGCCAAACTCAGCCAACAGCAGTGCGACAAAAAGCACAAGTGTTACAACAGCAGCCTTGCCAGCAGACAAGCGAGGCAAACCAGCTATCAAATAGCCCGCCACCACTAGCAAGGCGGCCAGCGTGGCCCAGGTGCCCCAGGAAGGCTGCACGATAAAGTGCTCGCTCAAAATACTTGATGTGATGTGCGCCATGGTCTCGGCGGCTGACAAGCCCGGCCCGGCTGGGGTTTGAAACAGCGTGCCCACACCCACCGCTGTGCCGCCAATGATGACAATCTTGTCCGCATATTTGGTGGCTGGAATCTTGCCCGATAACACGTCATAAAACGAGTCCACGGCAAAAGCGGGTTTGCCATCTTTGCCTTTGTAGAACTGCGGCAGCATCAAGGCGGACTCGTCCGTTTTGATAACCAGCTTGCCGATTTGCACCGATTCGCCCGTGTTGAGCGTGATGTCGGCTGAGCTTAAGTTCAGGCTTTTTACAGCGGCCAATAAACTCATCGATGGGATGGCCTTGCCAAAGTAATTGATGAGCAAAGGCTCTTGCCTAATCGCGCCATCAACATCCTGCAACTGGTTTAAGTGGCCAATGCCAGCGGCTGCGGTTCCGATGACCTCAATCGGCTGCTGGCCGCGGATGGCGGGGACTGAAAAATTACTCTGCTCGTCAACGGCGCTTTTCAGAGCATAAGTGGGAAGTGGCTTGTCAGGCCGACCTTGCGGTATGCCTGTGGTGAAAACAGACGGCACCAGCACATTACCGGCCTTCGTCATGCTGCCTGCCAGGAGCGCATCAGTGTCCAGTGCAACTTCCGCGTCTGAAATAACCTTGCCAAGCTGTTCTGATGCAACATTGGGCCCTTGCGCCGGGTCAGCCAGCAGGTCTTTCATCTTGCGGATGTAAACCATACCGCGATCAACCTGTGGCTCAAAAAACAGCGTGGTATTGACGACGGTTTTGGCTTTCGCTGCAGCCAACTGGTCAATCAGCTTTGCCTGTACATCGCGGGGCCAAGGCCAGCGGCCAATATTCGCGATGCTCTGGTCATCAATCGCAATAATGGCAATACGCTCGGAAGGCTGGCGCGATGTACTCGTGCTGGCGAAATCGTAATAACGACGCTCCAGCGTACCGAAAAAGTCAGTGATGCTGTGCAGTACAAAAACAGCCAACACGACCAAGACGCCAACAAACCAGTCAGCGCGCCAAAACTGGGGGCGCTTGCTGTGAGCGTTAAGAGTGTTGGCCATGTGCCGTTCCAAATATCACCCGATGTCCAGATTCCGTATTCATTGCCCGCGCTACCCCTGGTGTATTACCTAGTGTATTTTCGTATTCTTGAAGTTATGTCACTCTTGGTACAAGTCGATACCGAAGCCGCTAAACGTGGACGTTAACAGACACCAAAGCGCTGGACAAGTGACTTATTCACGCAACGCTAACTTTTTGTTGCAAATAAGCTGCCTTTTGCTAGGCCAACCGCGTTGGAGCGGGCTAGCTATACTTATTCAGCAGCCGCTTGCTTTTTTTGGCGCTTGGTCAAGTAAGTGCCGAGGGCAACGACCAGTACTGCGCCCAAAACGCCACCAAATGTCACGGTTTGCTCGCTCATCGCACCGAACCGCGTGACCACCGCTGGGTCCGTCAGTAACATTTCGCCAGCCAAAAAGCCCAACAGCGCTGCCCCGATGGTGATGATTATCGGAAAGCGCTCCATCACTTTGGTCAACAGCGTGGCGCCGAACACGATGAGTGGAATGCTGATGAGCAGCCCCAGCACCAGCAGCGGCAAATTGCCTTTGGCAGCAGCAGCAACAGCCAGCACGTTGTCCAGGCTCATGACCAAATCCGCAATCAAAATGGTTCGAATAGCAGCCATCATGCCATTGATTTCTTTTCCTTCGCCGTCTTCTTCTTCCTCGCCTTTGAGCAAATCCACGCCGATATAAACCAGCAGCACCGCGCCAATGATCTTCAAATACGGAAGGCTCAAAAGCTGAATGGCAACGATCGTCAGCACAATCCGCATCACGATGGCGGCAGCGCTGCCCCAGAAGATGGCTTTGCCCCGCTGCTCAGGCTTGAGGGTACGCGCCGCCATGGCGATGACCACTGCGTTGTCACCGGACAAAACGATATTAGCCAGAACGATGGAGCCGAACGCGCTCCAAAACAGGGGGGAGGTGAAGTCGAGTCCAAACAGCATATGCGTTCCGTTGTTATGAATTGAAAAAAGCGCCGTGGTAGCGCTTTTTTGTTTTTTTATAGTTTATCCGGGTCGTTAACCCGCTCAAATGGGTAGTATTGCTTAGAGCAGCGCTTTGAGCAACTTGGCCATTTCTGACGGGTTGCGCGTCACGGTAAAGCCGCAGGCCTCCATGATCTCCAGCTTGGCATCGGCCGTGTCAGCACCCCCAGAAATCAGCGCGCCCGCATGGCCCATGCGTTTGCCGGCCGGAGCTGTGACGCCAGCGATAAAGCCGACGATGGGTTTTTTCATGTGCAGTCTGCACCACTCGGCGGCTTCGGCTTCGTCTGGGCCGCCAATTTCGCCAATCATGATGACGGCGTCGGTGTCCGGGTCATCATTGAACGCGCGCATCACGTCGATGTGCTTCAGGCCATTGATCGGGTCGCCGCCAATGCCGACAGCGCTTGACTGACCCAAGCCGATTTCGGTCAGTTGCGCCACAGCTTCATACGTCAGCGTGCCAGAGCGGCTGACCACACCAATCCGGCCCTTGCGGTGAATGTGGCCGGGCATGATGCCGATTTTGATTTCTTCAGGCGTGATGAGTCCTGGACAATTCGGCCCCAGCAGCAGCGTTTTTTTGCCGCCAGCGGCTTCTTTGGCCTTCATGCGGTTGCGCACCATCAGCATGTCGCGCACGGGGATGCCTTCGGTGATGCAAATCGCCAAGTCGAGGTTGGCTTCAACAGCCTCCCAAATGGCAGCTGCCGCGCCTGCTGGCGGCACGTAAATGACCGATACCGTTGCGCCCGTTGCTTTTGCAGCTTCGGTCACGTTGGCAAAAATCGGGATGCCTTCAAAGTCTTCGCCCGCCTTCTTGGGGTTCACGCCGGCCACAAATGCTTCTTTGCCATTGGCGTAGTCGCGGCACATCCGGGTGTGGAACTGGCCGGTTTTGCCGGTGATGCCCTGGGTGATGACTTTGGTGTTTTTGTTGATGTAGATAGACATGGTGTAAGTTCCGCCTTATTTGACTGCAGCTACGATTTTTGTAGCCGCATCGGCCATGGTGTCCGCAGCAATAATGGGCAGGCCGGATTCGGCCAGCATCTTTTTGCCCAGGTCTTCGTTGGTGCCCTTCATGCGTACCACCAGCGGGACTGACAGATTGGTAGCTTTGCAGGCCGTGATCACACCTTCAGCAATCGTGTCGCACTTCATGATGCCGCCGAAAATGTTCACCAAAATGCCTTTGACTTCCGGGTTTTTCAGCATGATCTTGAAGGCTTCTGTCACCTTTTCTGCCGTTGCGCCGCCGCCCACGTCCAAAAAGTTGGCAGGCTCGCCGCCAAACAGCTTGATGGTGTCCATGGTCGCCATCGCCAGGCCCGCACCATTGACCAGGCAGCCAATGTTGCCGTCCAGGCTGATGTAGGCCAGATCAAACTTGCTGGCTTCCACTTCGGCCGCGTCCTCTTCGTCCAGGTCACGATATGCAACGATTTCTGGATGGCGGAACAGCGCGTTCGGGTCAAAGTTGAACTTCGCGTCGAGCGCCATGATTTCGCCCTTGCTATTGCGGTTCAGCGGGTTGATCTCAACCAGCGACGCGTCGGTTTCCATGTAGCACTTGTAGAGCTTTTGAAGCACATCCAACGTTTGCGCAACCGAGTCAGCCGGCATGCCAATACCAGCGGCCAGTTCTTTGCCCTGCGCGTCCGTCAGGCCGACCAGCGGGTCCACAAACAGCTTGATGATTTTTTCGGGGTGGCTGTGCGCCACTTCCTCAATGTCCATTCCGCCTTCAGACGAGGCAATGAAGGCAACCTTTTGCGTGGCGCGATCAGTGACGATAGAGACGTAATATTCTTTTTGAATGTCCGCGCCGTCTTCAATATAGAGGCGGCGTACTTTTTGGCCAGCAGGGCCGGTCTGGTGGGTGATGAGCTGCATGCCCAAAATCTCGCCGGCAATGCGCTTGACGTCTTCAATCGTTTTGGCCACCTTCACGCCGCCGCCCTTGCCGCGGCCACCTGCATGAATCTGAGCCTTGACCACCCACACCGGGCCGGCGAGTTTTTGGGCAGCTTCTACCGCCTCTTGCACCGTAAATGCCGGAATGCCACGCGGCACTGGCACACCAAACTGGCGCAAGATTTCCTTGGCTTGGTACTCGTGAATTTTCATGAAAAAACTTTCAAACGACTGTTGTTGAGCGGTAACGCTTTAGCGAGTAATACGGGTTTCTGCTATTTGCAGAAAGCCCTAAACTGTATCATGCTGCGTTGCACCAAACTGATGGGGTTCTTACTCGGAGACCAACAGCGACTGACGGAGAAAATCAATGCCTAAAATTTTTATCGACGGAGAAGCTGGCACCACGGGCCTGCAAATCCGTGAGCGTTTGCAGGCCATGCCCGCCATCGAGCTGGTCAGCATTGCGCCCGAGCTGCGCAAAGACGCTAGCGCCAAACGAGCATTGATGGCCACAGCTGACATGGTCATCCTTTGCCTGCACGACGATGCCGCCCGCGAATCCGTCGCCATGGTCGACAGCCTGCCGGGCAAAAAACCAAAAATCATCGACGCATCCACCGCGCACCGCACTGTGCCCGGCTGGGTCTACGGCTTTCCTGAATTGACCCAGGGCCAGCGCGCACTGGTGGCCAGCGCCGACCGCGTGGGCAACCCCGGCTGCTATGCCACAGGGGCGATAGCGCTGATTCGCCCTCTTGTGGATGCTGGTTTTATCGGCCCGGATTTTGCGCTGAGTTTGCCCGCAGTGAGTGGTTACTCTGGGGGCGGGCGTCAACTGATCGAGGCTCACCAAGCAGACCTTGCCCCGCTGTTTGAGCTGTACGGCCTCGGCTTGGCGCACAAGCACCTGCCAGAAATCATGAAATACACAGGCTTGACCCGCCGTCCGGTGTTCATCCCCGCCGTCGCTAACTTTGAGCAAGGCATGCTGGTGCAACTGCCGCTGCATCTAGATTTGCTGACCGGCAAGCCGACTGCCGCCCAGTTGCACGACGCGCTGGCCAGACATTACGCGGGCAGTGAATGGGTAAGTGTCATAAGGGTAGAAGCCGCAACGGATTCAGGCAAGCTGGACGCCTTGGCCTTGAATGGCACCAACAAGATGGAGTTGCGCGTCTTCGGCAACGAAACCTACCGCCACGCGGTGCTGGTGGCCAGGCTGGACAATCTGGGCAAAGGCGCTTCCGGTGCGGCGGTGCAGAACTTAAAGTTGATGCTTGGGTTGTAGTTGCCGCATCTTTTTCCAGTCACTATTTTTTCTGGTCGCTATTTATTTTATAGCTGCTTGCGCTTGTATTTATTGGGCTTGAGGCATATTTGATGCCCAAAGGTGTGAAATAACCGCTTTAGTTGGCATTTGGCACTTGGTAACACTGCAACACTGCAACACTTCAAAAACTGCTTTGGACTCGAGCCCAAGCGCTTCACCAAATCACGCCGCGAGCTGCTCCATGAATATCTCCAGCGCGTCAATTGGCAAAGCCTTGCAAAACAGATGTCCCTGGTAGCACTCGCAACCAAATCGTCTGAGCAAGTGCCGCTGGTCAGTGGTTACTACGCCTTCGACAACAACACCCAGACCGACACTCTGTGCCAAGCCAATGATCGTGCGTGCTATCGCTGCGTCGTTTGGATCGGTCAAGATGTCTTTGACAAACGTGCGGTCAATTTTTAGCTGGTCAAGGGGAAGGTATTTCAAGTGCGACAAAGCTGAGTAGC
>Ga0123339_10002857_pt1 | contig 11605 bp, 10 predicted proteins | sample lystaG_FD_89956 | JGI IMG/M metagenome (GOLD analysis project Ga0123339, IMG submission 89956) | Glacier valley bacterial and archeal communities from Borup Fiord, Nunavut, Canada, to study Microbial Dark Matter (Phase II) -... | ecosystem: Environmental > Aquatic > Freshwater > Ice > Glacier ... | reverse complement strand
GGCGGCGAAGTGGCGCACGAAATACGCCGCGAGCTGCCCGTAGCCGTGCAGCACCAGCCACACCCGCCGGGTGCCGGCCGACACGGTGCCAAGCTGTTGGTAGCGGGCGGTACGGGTGACGGGAAAGTGGTGTTCCAATTTCTTGTTTCTTGTTAATCGGGTCTGAACAAATTGTTTTCAATTAAATCGAGATTTCAGGAACTGATTCAGATTCTGTGACTTGGCAACGCCCTAAACAAGAAACAAGTTACTCCCGCGCCCCAAAAATGGCGCTGCCGACCCGAATCAGGGTGCTGCCTTCCTCAATGGCCCAGGCGTAATCGGCGCTCATGCCCATTGAAATCTCGTGGAAGTCAGCTGCCGCCGCGAAATAGGTTTTTTTCAAAAACTCGAAATGCGCGCGTAGCTGCCGGAACTCGCCGCGCACGAGCGCCTCGTCGGGCGAGTTGGTGGCGATGCCCATCACGCCCGTCAGGCGCACGTGGCGCAGGGCCGCGTACTCGGCTGATTGTAAAATCTGCTCGGCTTCGGGCAGGCTTAGGCCGGATTTGGTTTCTTCCTGAGCGATGTGAAACTGCAGCAACCCGTTGATAACGCGCGCGTGGCGGGCGGCTTGCTTATCCAGCTCTTGCAGCAGGCGCAGGCTGTCCACGCTCTCGACCGTATGCACGAAAGGCGCGAGGTACTTTACCTTATTGGTTTGCAATTGCCCAATTTGGTGCCACTCTACGTCCGAAGGCAGCTCGGGCTGCTTGGCGGCCATTTCCTGCACCCGGTTTTCGCCGAAGCGCCGCGCGCCCGCCGCGTACGCTTCGCGCAAACGCTCCACGGGGTGAGTTTTGGTGACGACGACGAGCCGGGCGGCCGTGCCGGCGAGTTGCTGCTCGAAAGCGGCGATGTTAGCGGCGATAGTCATTTTAAGTGTGCCAATGTGGGAGATGTGCGAATGTGCTGATTGTTGCGATGGCGATTATTGATTCGGCAAATTGCCATCATAACAATTCACACATTCGCACATCAACCACCTCAGCACATTTAAAAAAAATCAGTCTTCCAGGATATTGCCCATGAACGTGCTTTGCAGCGCCAGCCAGAGCAGCCACAGCGCCAGGCCGACACCGAGGTAGGGGCGGTAAAAGTCCTCCACGCTCCGGAAGCGCTGGACGCGGATGTCCGATTTCTCCAGCCGGTCGATTTCGGCGAAGACTTGTCGCAAGGCCGTGTTGTCGGTGGCGCGGAAGAAGCGCCCGTCGGCAGCCTGGGCGAGCTGACGCATGGTCGTCTCGTCGAGCCGGGTTTCGACGAAGCGCGGCTTGCCGCCGAGCGAGTCGCGGCCGTAGGGCACGAAGCCGTCCTGGCCCAGCCCGATGGTGTAGAGGCGGATGCCATAGGCGTGGGCGAGCTGCGCGGCCAGCAGCGGGTCGAGCGAGCCGGCGTTGCTTTCGCCGTCGGAGAGCAGCACGCACACCCGCGTTTTGGCCCCGCCCGCCTCGCGCAAGCGGTTGATGGCCACGCCCAGCGCCGTGCCGATGGCCGTGCCCTCGTCGGCGATGAGGCCGGGTTTCAGACTAGCCAAACCACTCAATACCAAGTCGTAGTCGGTAGTAAGCGGCACGAGCGAGTACGCCTGCCCGGCGAAAGCCACTACGCCGAGGCGGTCGCCGGCCCGGCCCCGCACGAACGCCTGGGCCAGGCGCTTGGCCGCGTCGAGGCGCGTGGGCTTGAGGTCTTCGATTTCCATGCTGCCCGACACGTCCAGGGCCAGCACGAGGTCGAGGCCACGGCCGGTTTGGGTGAGCTGCTCGGTGGGGCGCTGGGGCCGGGCAGCGGCCAGCAGCAGCAGCGCCAGGCTCAGCAGCAGCACCAGTGTCGGCACGAAGCGCAGGCCGGCGCGCCAGTCGGGCCGCATACCGCCCGGCCCGAACGCGACCAGCACCTGCCGCCGCCGCCGGGCCAGCACCCAGCGCAGCAGCGGTAGCAAGGGCAACAGCCCCAGCCCCAGTAGCACGGCCGGGTGCTGCCACTCGTAGCCGGTCAGGGTAGGGTAGGAGAACAGGCGCGGAAACTCGGACAACGACACGGGGCACAAAGTACGGCCCGCGCTCACTGGGAGCCGCCTTGTCGGAGAGGAGGGAGGGGGTGGGGGTTGGCTTCTGGGTGTTGGGGGGCGTTGTCATGCAGCGCGCAGCGAAGCATCTCGCGTGACGCACTAACCTCAAACGCCAGCAGCGACTCACGCGAGATGCTTCGCTGCGCGCTGCATGACAACGCCCCCCAATGTCCAATACCCACCTCCAAGGCTTAACGCCTGACCGCCAGCCAGCGACACCTGCTTCCAATATTACCTTAATGTTACCTATTTAGTAGGTATGCCGAATAGCGCGCAACGTCGAGGTAACTTTGCGGCCGAAATACCGGGGAGGTGCCCCGATTAAATAAAAAAGCTTTATCTATATGAAACACAGAAATCTACTGCTGTGGCTGCTCGGCTTTATGCTTTTCACGGGCGCGAATCAGGTATGGGCGCAGGGCGTGACAACTTCCGCCATCAAGGGCCTCGTGCTCGACGGCAAAGGCCAGCCGTTGCCGGGTGCGACCGTCGTGGCGACGCACGTGCCGACCGGCACCAAGTACGGCGCGGCGACCCGCGACAACGGCCAGTTCGACTTGCTCAACCTGCGCGTGGGCGGCCCTTACGAGGTTCAGATTTCGTTCGTGGGCTACGAAACCAGCGTGCAGCGCAACATTACGCTCACGCTGGGCAAGACTTATGAGTCGCGCTATACGCTCAGCGAAGGCGGCGGCCAAAAGCTCGACGAGGTGGTGGTGCGCGGCAACCGCGACTCGCAGATTAACCCCGACCGCACGGGCGCGGTAACCAATATCAGCAGCACGGCCATTCGGACGCTGCCCACGATTTCGCGCTCCCAGGAAGACTTCACCCGCCTCACGCCCCAGGCCAGCGGGCAGAGCTTCGGCGGTCGTAACACGCTCTATAACAACTTCTCGCTCGACGGCTCCATCTTCAACAACTCGTTCGGCCTGGACTCGCCCACGCCCGGCGGCCAGACCAACTCGCAGCCCGTCAGCCTGGATGCCATCGAGCAGATTCAGGTCAGCCTGGCTCCGTACGACGTGCGTCAGGGTGGTTTCACCGGGGCCGGCATAAATGCCGTAACCAAATCCGGTACCAACGACGTGAAGGGCACCGTGTACACGTACTACCGCAGCGAAAGCCTGAACGGCACGCGGGTCGCCGACGCGAAAATCACCAACCCAAACCTGCAGTTCAACCAGACGGGCTTCGCGCTCGGCGGGCCGATTATCAAGAACAAGCTGTTCTTCTTCGTCAATGGCGAGCTGACCCGCCAGACTGACCCCGGTCAGACGTTCCGGCCGGCCGCCAATGCCGCCGAGGCCCAGCAGGTGGTCAGCGGCGGACTGAACGGCGTGAGCCGCGTGTTGCGGTCGGACCTAGACTTGCTCCGCTCGCGCCTGATTTCGGTCTATGGCTACGACCCCGGTACGTACGAGGGCTTCAACTACCGCACCTATTCGGATAAGATTCTGGCCAAGCTAGACTGGAATATCAACTCAACCAACACCTTCTCGATTCGCTACAACTACCTCAAGAGCTACCGTGAGCAGGGGCCGAATCCCAACGCCATCGCGCCCTCTTCGCGCCTTCCCGGCGTGAACACGCTCCAGTTCGCCAACTCGGGCTACACGATTAACAACAACCTGAACTCGGTGGTGGCCGAGTTGAACAGCACTTTCGGAGGCGGCAAGTTCAGCAACAAGGCTCAAGTGAGCTACTCCGCTTTTGACGACTTCCGCGAGCTGCCGACCTCCAAGTTCTTCCCGATGATTGACATCACGCAGGGCGGTACGACGTACACCAGCATCGGTACCGAGCAGTTTTCGGCCAACAATATTCTGAAGCAGAACATCTATCAGGCGACGGATAACCTGAGCTACTTCGCTGGCAAACACATCCTGACCGTGGGCGTGAACTACGAGCAATTTAACTTCACCAACGGCTTCAACCTGCAGCGCTACGGCTACCCGTACTTCGGCGGCATTGACATCAAGACGTTTTTGCGGACACTCGACTTGAACGACCCGCTCTTCAAGCGCAATGCTAACGACCCAACCCAAGCCCTGGACCTGAACGCGGTAGCCCTGGCCGGGGGCAAGCTGCCCATCAAGGAAGTGAACGTATCGGTGGCCCAGCTGGGCTTTTACCTCCAGGACGAGTTCCAGGTGGACCCGGCCCTGAAGCTGACGCTCGGCTTGCGCCTGGACATGCCCATTTACAACACGACCGTGGCCCCGAACGCGCAGATTTCGGCCGCCAATTTCCTGAACGCCGACGGGCAGCCGGCCAAAGTGGATGTCTCGCAATTTCCGAGCAACACGCCGCTGTTTTCGCCCCGCGTGGGCTTCAATTACACCTCGCAGGACGCGGGCAGTAAAACGCAGGTGCGCGGCGGCACGGGCATTTTCACCGGTCGTATTCCATTCGTGTGGCTCGGCAACCAAGCCTCGAACGCGAGCTTCGAAAACTTCTTCACGTTCCAGATTAACGCGACGGGTAAAGACTTCAAGTTCCCGCAAGTGTGGCGCTCGAACCTGGCCGTGGACCAGCAGCTGCCGGGTGGCATCGTGGGTACGTTTGAGGCCATCTACTCGAAGGACATCAACGCCGTCATCCACCAGAACTACAACTTTATCGTCCCGACCCAGCGTCTGGCCGGAGCCGATACCCGGTTGATTTATCCCGGCCCGAATAATCCCTTCGCCACGGGTAACCCGCAGTTGAACAGCTTCAATGGTCCTGGTCGGGACCAAAACGGCAACCCGCTACCAGCCGGTCTGAGCGCGGGGGTCATTGGGTTGCAAAACACCAGCGAGGGCTACCAATACTCGTTTACCGGGCAGCTGCGCAAGGAGTTCACGAACGGCTTCTACCTGACGGCGGCCTACACCTACGCCCAGGCGAAGGATATTACGTCGAATCCCGGCGAGATTGCCGGTGATGCCTTCCAGCGCCTGCCGGTGGTGGGCAACACCAACCGGCCGCAGCTCGCCTACAGTGACTTCGGCTTGCAGCACCGCGTGATTGCGGCCGGTGGCCGGCGCTTCTCCTATGCCGGCGACCGGCTGGCTACTACCATCGGCTTCTTCTTCGAGGCCGGCCAGGGCAACCGCTACAGCTACACCTACGCCGGTGATTTGAACCGGGACGACATTTCGGGCAACGACCTGATTTTCGTGCCCGCTACCCAGAGTCAGATTAACTTGGTGCCCTATACCGATGCCAAAGGTCAGCTGGTAAGCGCTGCCCAGCAGTGGCAGCAGCTCAACGTCTTCATCAGCCAGGACGACTACCTTAGCACCCGCCGCGGCGACTACGCGGAGCGCAACGGTTCGCTCTCGCCCTGGTACACGCAGCTCGACGTGAAGGTGTTGCAGGATTTTTCCATCATCACCAGCAGCGGCAAGAAAAACACCTTGCAGCTGAGCTTCGACATCCTCAACGCGGGCAACCTGCTCAACGCGAACTGGGGCAATCGGCAGTTCGTGGCCAACAACCGCCTCATCACGGCCGGTTACCCATCAGCTACGTCGAACACGCCCCAGTTCACTTTTCGCGGCGGCAACCAAACCTATTTCACCAGCCTCGACCTCGTCAGCCGCTGGCGCGCGCAGGTCGGCATCCGCTATATCTTTGACTAGCGAGCCGCCCTGCGAACCGCAGACTCTGAAACGACCCGGCCGCGCGCCGGGTCGTTTTTGTTTGGGGGAGGTGCTGATGTGTGAAGCCAGGCGCGGTAACTTCACCCGCCTGAGCCGGTCTTAGGGCATAGCTTGCATCTAAAATCCGAACACCCATGAAAGCGCTGCTCTCCCCAGACATTGCCCAGGTGCTGCAAGACCCGCGCGCCGCTTACGAGCTGGTGTCGGCCGTGCTGGCCGAGCGCGCCTCGCGGGGCCGCCGCGTGATTGAAGTCCGCAAGGGCGACGTGGTGAAGCGCTACAAGTCGGTTTCGTCCATCCACCGCGGCGGGGCGTAGCCGTCGCGGCGCGGCTACTCCGCGGCTATTCTCTGGCCGGTGAATTTCCTCTTTACGACGGTCCTGGTGCTGCTGCTGGTAGCGCCGGGACTGCTTTTTTTTCGGACCTACTACGCCGGGCGGTTCGCCATCCGCTACAGCAACCTCACCATCATCGACCAGGTGTTTCGGTCTATCGCACCGGGGCTGCTTTCGCAGCTGCTGGTTCTGGCTGATTGGGTTGGGCGGCACCCGGCAGGTCCGGCTCGACGTGCTCAGCACGCTGCTGCTGGGCGCCAAGGAGAACCGGACCGTGCGCGAGGCGTTTATGTTGCTCAGCCAGCAGCCTGGGCCGGTGCTGGCCTACTACCTGAGTTTGCTGGCCCTAGGCGCGCTGGCCGGCTGGGGCACGCGGGCGGCGGTGCGCCGCGCCAAGCCTACCAAGTCAACACTCCCGCTGCCTGAGTCGGCCTCGTCCCATGCGCCGACGTTTCATTTCTTCTTAGTCCAATGCCACCTCTTCGCATGATTCACACGGTTATTTTCGACATGGACGGCGTGCTCATCGACACCGAGCCGCTGCACCGCCACGCTTTTTTTACGCAGTTCGCCGAGCTGGGCATCGCCGTGTCGGTGGCCGAGTACGCCACGTTCCTGGGCCAGTCCACGCGCAACGTGTTTCAGCACCTCCAGCAGCAATTTGGTCTGGGCCAGGATGTCGAGGCGCTGCTCTTGCGCAAGCGGGCGCTGTTCAACGAAGCCTTCGACACCGATGCTACGCTCGACCTACTGCCGGGCGCACGGGCGCTGCTCGACGATTTACGCCAGCACAGCGTGCCGCTGGCGCTGGCCTCGTCGGCCTCCAACGCCACCATCGGGCGGGTGTTTGCCCGCTTCGGGCTGGCCCCGTATTTCGGCCCGCGCGTGGTGAGCGGCGAAGACTTTCCGCGCTCCAAGCCCGACCCGGCCATCTTCCTACGGGCCGCCGAGCTGGCCGGCGCGCCCCCGGCCGCTTGCGTCGTCATCGAAGACTCCGAGAACGGCGTGGCCGCCGCCAAAGCTGCTGGTATGTACTGCATCGGCTACGCCAGCCCGCATTCTACGGGCCAGAATCTGCACCTGGCCGACCGCGTCATTCAGCATTTCAGCGAGCTGTCGGCGGCAGATTTTGCGTCTTGAGCTGGCCTTAATTGGGTTGGGTCGGGCCGGGTTGGGCCGAGTTGGGGCTGGAGTTGGCTGCCCGTGCTGGTTTGCCCGTATAGCCGTCATTCTATTCCACCCCTAACCCTTTTCCGTCATGGCCGCTTCCGCTGATACTCCCAAGCACACTGACCCCGCTACCAAAGCCAAAGAAAAAAAGAACGAGGTCGAGCAAAAAGACAAGACTTCGGGTAAAACCGTCAAGACGCAGAAGAAGTAGTTTTGCGCAGCTTAATTTGAAATATAAACACCCGGCTCACGCAAATGAGCTGGGTGTTTGCGCGCTAGGCTGGGAGTGAGACATGAGACTGGTCATTCGGAGTCTCATGTCTCATGTCTAACGGTCTCATGTCTCACTCAAACCGCCGCAGCTCGCCGACCGTGAACGTGTATTCGGCCGTGTCGAACTCCGTTGCGTCCGGCCCCGGCACGGCGTACCAGGCTCCCAGCGCGGGCTGTTCGACATTACGCAGCACGTGAATGTTCTGGGCCGGCATGTAGCTCTGAGCCAGTAGTAAGTAGCGCTGGCCGGTGCGCTCGTTGATGGCCGCGTCCACCACGAGTACCGCGTGGCCGGGCGCGCCGCCGCGCAGCAGCACGTCGCCAGGCTGAGCCTCGGCCACGGGCACGACATAGACATCGCGGGTGAGCGAGCGCGAGTTGGCATAGTCGAACACCGGCCACAGGTAGCGCATGAGCGCCGCGTGGGTCGGGGCCTCGGCGGGCTTGGCGGCAACCAGTACCTCGCTACCTTTCACCCGAAACGTGCGCCCGGCCACGAAATCAGAAAACCGGGCATCGTAGCCGGCGGCCAGGTGAAAGTGAATCTGATTGGCGTTCAGCCCGAACAAATACTCCGCCCGCAGGCGCATCACGGCATCGGCGCACTGCTGCAAGTCGCGGGTACCGATGTCGATGTTCACCACGGCGGCCACCACACTTTGCGGGCTTTTCAGCCGCCCGTCGAAGAGCCGCGCCGGGGTGCCGGCCGGGCGCAACGGCAGCCCCCGCAGCCACGCGCCCCACGAGCCGGCAGCCAGCGGCACCCGTCGGCAGCCCGCCGGCACCGGAAACCGCACCTGCACGGTTTGCGCCGGGTCGGGCGCGGCGCTCAGCCACGGATAGGGCAGGGGCGGGGCCGGCGGCGTGGCCGATGAGCTGACCACTGCGAGGGCCAGCAGCACGGCGCGGGTTTTCATGGTCAGGTTGGCTCGTGCGGCATCAGTCCAGCGATGTAGCGGAAATCCTTGCGGTTGAGCGTGAACAGGGGCAGGTTGTGATGCAGGGCGGTGGCGGCGATAAGCGCGTCGGGAAATTGCAGCCGGTGACTTAACGCGTACTGTTGCAGCAGGTCCAGCATTCGCTCGCCGATGGCTGCCTCTAGTGGCAGCATGCAATATGAAGTCAGCACTGTGCGAAGCACCTGTAACTCCTGCTTGTTGAGCGCGCCCTGATAAAGCTCGGCCGCGACGACGGGGCTGATGGCCAATTCATCAAGCCCAATAAAGCGCAGCTCTGTGCTAATGACCGGATTGCCTTTAATGTGCTCGATGAGAATGTTCGTGTCGAGCGTAATCAACGGTCGTAGTTTTTGGTGCGGCGGTCGAATGAGTCCTGACGCATTTTGGCTAAATCAATATCGCGGTCTTTCCACATACCGGCCATCGCCCAAAAATCCGCTTCCACGCTGGCCCGCTCGGCTTCGTCCAGCGGCGCGGGCGCGACTGGCGCGGCCGGCACCTGCCGCACTTCCACCTCTACGTCGGGTAGCGCCCGGAGCAGCTCCAGCAAAAACTCGAACCGCTGCTGACTCGTGTTCGAGTCTCTTATTCTTACAATCAGGGATTCCATGAGCGTAAAATTTATTTAGCAATGGCTTTGGGCGCGGCCTTTTTCGGCGCGGCTTTCGTCGCCGGCTTCAGCGCGGCGGCGGGCTTCTTGGCACCGGCTTTCTTAGCCGCTGGTTTTTTAACGGCCGCTTTCGCCGCTGGCTTCTTGGCCGCCCCCACGGTCTTCGCGGATTTCTTGGCGGGCGCGTCGGCTTCCTTCTCGGCTTTGGCGGGCACGGCTTTTTTGCCGAAGCGGCCGCCTTTGGCGGGCTTGTCGGGCGTGGCGGCGGCCAGCTCCAGGCAGCGCTCCAGGGTCAGCTCGGTGGGTTCTTCGCCCTTCGGAATCTTTACGTTCTTCTTGCCGGCCACGATATATGGCCCGAAGCGGCCGTTGAGCACCTGCACGTCGGCATCGGCCTCGAACGACTTTATCAGCCGCTCAGCATCGGTCTTGCGCTTGGTTTCGATGAGCTGCACCGACTCGTCGCCCTCAATCGTGTACGGGTCCTGCTCCTTGGTGAGCGAGTAAAACTTGCCGTCGTGGCGGATGTATGGGCCAAAGCGCCCGAGCGCGGCCGTCATGTCCTTGCCCTCGAACTCGCCCACGAGCCTCGGCAGCTTGAACAAATCGAGGGCCTCGTCCAAGGTTATCGTCTCGATGAACTGGCCCTTGCGCAGGTTGGCGTAGGCGGGCTTGGTTTCGCCCTCCGTGTCGCCCAGGGCGACGTAGGGGCCGTATTTGCCCAGGCGGGCGGTGATTTTTTCGCCCGTCTCGGGGTGCAGCCCGATTTGGCGGGTGCTGCTGAGTGTCGAGCGCTCAATGTCCTGCCCGCGCTCCACGCTGGCGTGGAACGGCTCGTAGAAGCCGGCCAGCATCGTGCCCCATTCCTCGCGGCCGTTGGCAATCTGGTCGAACTCGTCCTCAACCTTGGCCGTGAACTGAAAGTCCACGATGGTGGGGAAGTGCTCGACCAGGAAGTCATTGACCACGAAGGCCGTATTGGTCGGAAACAGCTTGGCTTTGTCCGCGCCGTAGGTTTCGGTGCGCTGCTCGGTCAGCACCTCGCTGCCCACCAGCGACAGGGCGTAGTACGTGCGCTGCTTGCCGTCGCGCGAGTCTTTCTCGACGTAGCCGCGCTTCTGCACCACGCTGATGGTCGGCGCGTAGGTGCTCGGCCGGCCGATGCCCATTTCCTCCAGCTTTTTCACCAAACTGGCCTCGGTGTAGCGGGCCGGTGGGCTGGAAAAGCGCTCGGTCGCGGTCAGCGTCTGCAGCGGCAGACGCTGCCCCACGCTCAGCGGCGGCAGCCCGCGCGAAAAGCTGCTTTCGCTCTCGGTCGCTTTCTCATCCAGCTCGTCGTCGTCCTTGCTCTCGGCGTAGGCTTTCAAAAAGCCTTCGAAGGTGATGACTTCGCCGGTGGCCGAAAACGTGGTGCCCGGCTGGGTGCTGATGCCGATAACGGCCGTCGTGCGCTCGACCTGGGCGTCGGCCATTTGCGAGCCCATTGCCCGCTTGCGAATCAGCTCGTAGAGGCGCTGCTCGGAGGCATCGGCCCCGGCCTTGGCCAGCTTGAAATCGGTGGGCCGGATGGCTTCGTGAGCTTCCTGGGCGCTGGCCGACTTGGTTTTGAAGCTCCGTTCCAGCGCATATTCGGCCCCGTAGGCGGCCGTGATGGCTTCGCGCGCGCCGCGCCGGGCTTCCTCGCTCAGGTTCACCGAGTCGGTCCGCATGTAGCTGATGCGGCCGGCTTCGTAGAGGCGCTGGGCCACGGTCATCGTCTGGGCCACCGAGTAGCCGAGCTTGCGCGAAGCTTCCTGCTGCAAGGTGCTCGTGGTGAAGGGCGCGGCCGGGGTGCGCTTGCCGGGTTTTTTGTCGAGGCTGTTTATACTGTACTCCGCCCCGATGCAGCGCGTTAAAAACGCCTCGGCTTCGGGGCGGGTCTTATAACGAGTGGGCAGTTCGGCTTCGAGCGTCGTGCCCTGGCCGGCATCGAAGCGGGCCACCACGCGGTAGGCGCTACCGGTCTGGTGCTGATTGACTTCGCGCTCGCGGTCCACGACCAGGCGCACGGCCACGCTCTGCACCCGGCCCGCCGAAAGGCCCGCCGCCACCTTGCGCCACAGCACCGGACTCAGTTCGAAACCCACCAAACGGTCCAACACCCGCCGCGCCTGCTGGGCATTCACCAAATCCAGGTTAATCTGGCGCGGGTTCTGAATGGCGGCCAGGATGGCGGGCTTGGTAATTTCCCGAAACACGATGCGCTTCGTTTTCTCCGCTTTTAAGTTGAGCGTTTCCGACAAGTGCCAGGAGATGGCTTCGCCTTCGCGGTCGTCGTCGCTGGCCAGCCAGACCATCTCGGCCTCTTTTGCCAGCTTCTTGAGCTGCCCGATTAACTCGCGCTTGTCGGCATCGACCACGTAGGTGGGCTTGAAGCCGTTGGCGACATCGACCGCGTTGTTGTCCTTGGGCAGGTCGCGCACGTGGCCGTAGCTGGAGCGCACCACGAAATCCGGGCC
>Ga0123339_10002852_pt1 | contig 11618 bp, 10 predicted proteins | sample lystaG_FD_89956 | JGI IMG/M metagenome (GOLD analysis project Ga0123339, IMG submission 89956) | Glacier valley bacterial and archeal communities from Borup Fiord, Nunavut, Canada, to study Microbial Dark Matter (Phase II) -... | ecosystem: Environmental > Aquatic > Freshwater > Ice > Glacier ... | reverse complement strand
TCCCACAATATTTTCTCTTCGGGTATCTGTGTTAAAATTTCCTGCACAAGTCCTTCTCTAACCTCTCCACTTCCACGATAGATACCAACATTGCCGGCTTCTCTTGCCTCTGCAATAACATATTTTGAACCGGCTTCTAATTCAGCCCGCATTAATTCTATCCATTTATAAGGAGGAATAATATGTGCTGCATCTTTGCTGCCAACTTCGCTTAGCACAATGAAATTTTTTGCCAATTTTTCAATATAACCACATTTTTCTGTATGCGGTATTGTAATTGAGCCATCACTTACTTCAATATGTTTAATTCCAAATTCATTACAAACGTTTACATAATCGTCAAACTGGTTGCGAACTAAAAAAGCTTCAAATAAAGTACCGCCAAAATAAACAGGAATATCATAAGAACTATAGACTTCTAATTTTTCTTTGAGATTTGGGGTTACAAAGGCTGTTCCAAAACCAAGCTTAACAATATCTACGTGTGGATGAGCTACGCTCATGAAATTTTTTGCCTCTTCTACACTTAAGCCCTTATCCATTACCATTGTAATACCATGTTCACGGGGCTTTTTATGACGTTCCGGAATTTGTGTAAGATTAAAATTCATGCCGCTATTTTTTTTATTGGCGCAAAGATAACTATTGAGGACTAATAGTTAGTAACTGCAACACCACAAAAAAGAATAGAAGGATGATTAAATTGATTTATTGCGTTTGAATCTGGCAATGAGATCCACCACCAATTGATTTTGTAAAATAGCTGGATTTAACTCAATGAATTTCTTAATAAGTTTAGGATTTTTATCCATTCCCAATTCCAGTTGCACAATGGCTTCTTTTGATTTACCAACTGCTAAGAGGAAAGCACTCTTATAAAAAATGAATATAGGTTTGTTATTTGTTAATTCAATTGCGTGTTCTACGTATTCAAGGCCTTCTTCAAAACATTTTGCATGATATAAACACTTTAATAATTCTAACCATCCGTTGCTGCTTTTTGGTTTGGTACGCACTACATTTCCAAAATACTGAACAGCCTGCTCAATTTTACCCTGCTCCATAAAGCATTGCCCCATAGCCAAATTATATTCTGGTTGAAGCCTGTGAATTCGCATAGCCATGTGTAAATTTTTTATGGCACTGTCCCAAACGCCTTCATTCATATACGTACAGGCAATCTTATAAAATAGTTGGCTATCATCCTGGTTTAAATGCGTAGCCTTGCGATAATTAAACCTTGCTAATGCATAGTTCTGCAATTTATCGTAACAATGGCCAATGGCTTCGTAAATAACATCTTCAGGTCTTGAAAGTTCCAACACCTTTTGCAACACCTCAATTGCTTCTTTATATTTTCGAATTCTTAAATATGCATCTCCCATATTACGCCATGCATAATCAAATTTTTCATCAATGGCTATAGCGTACTGATAAGCATCAATTGCCTTTTCGTATAATTTTATTCCCTGGTAAGCCGCAGCAAGATTGAACCAAGCTAATTCACTAAAAGGAAAATCTTCAATTATTTTTTGATGCAACCTAATACCCTCTTCATTTCGGCCTGTAAAATCGGTCCAAAAACAAATCTTATACAATGCTTCTTCGTTGTTAGGATCTATTTCCAAAATTATTTTCAGGCAATCAAAAACCTTATCAAAATTTTCATAATCATCATATACGTCGGTTAATTCGAAAAGTAACTCCAGCTTTTCATCCCCTTCAAAATAATTTAATGCAGATTCCAATACAGATGCTGCTTTTTCCTGTTGATCTAAAGCCAGATAAGCATCTGTTTTTAATATGTAAAGATTTATATCACTACTATCTAATAGCTCAGCCTGCTCTAAAAAATACAGTGATTCTTTGTATTTTTTTGATGCAATTAGTAAATCTGCTCTTTTTAAAAGCAATGATGACGAATATGGATATTGATTAATCGCATGGTCTGTAGCTTCAATCGCCTGCCGAAGCTCATCTTTTTCATCAAAATAGTCTATGATTTTTTCGAAGGAATCTTCTTCTATAAAAGAGTAGCTTCTTCCAGCTTTGAGATTGTCATACTGCTGAAGTAATTCTTTCAACTCTTCCCTGTCTTGACGGTAAGGATATTTACTCATAAGTTTTAGGTTGGTGTAAAATACACTATTTTAGATTAAGCGACAAAAAAATGTAACTTTTTAAATACTTCTGCGTTAAACAAATGTGAAACTATTATGCTGTTATTTATCAAAATCTGTAGTTTTATTTATATATTTGTAATGTTAAAATAATTTCAATGAACACATTCACCAAAAAGTTGCTTACAATTGTTATGCTTTTCTGCATAGCTCACGTGGCTATGGCTGACAGAGGCGTTGGAAAAAAGAATAAGGCTAAAACAATTCTTAATATTTACACTCCTTCCACCCTGAGGAATTCTATTGCATTTAATCTTAAATCTGGATTAAGTTACAAAGGAAGTCTTTTAACTAGAACTGAAAGTGTAGGAAATAGTATTATGACTAGATCTTTAATTACTTACCAAAAAGGAAATGTTACCTATATTATTCCTTACAAACATAAAATTGCGGTTCCTGAAATGAAACAAGGTTATACAGGAATAAAATTTATCATTAGATCTCATTGATTACAATATTTTAAAGTATCAAAAAAGCCTTCAATTATGAAGGCTTTTTTGGTACTAGTCACTTTCCTTTTTCCCTTGATGATTTTCGTCATAGGTCATTATTCTATAGCCTGACTTAGGAAAATCGAATTTAGCAAACGGTACGGAAGCCAAATCTATCGAAACCAAAACATAAATGAATCTGAGTTTACCACTCTGAAATTCGTATTGAACTGGAAGTCCTTGTAAATTCTTAAAGGTTTGATTATATTCTTTATTATTTATACTTATATCAGGCGCAAAGTAAACAATCATTACAGATCCATCCTTTAATTTTGCAGTACCCTTTGTGCAATTATAACCTGCAATTGTTTTCTTTTCTGAAGTTGTTACAAAAGCAATTCCATCAAATTTTTTATTTTGATTGCTCCAATTATCTCTAGTTAATGTAATCATTAGTTTTTGTCCACTGTACTCTTTTAATATTACCCCTACACCATTCTTTTCATCATAAATCGTTGTTTCTTTCCCCAAAGGGCTAGCCATCTCTGTTCTACTTAAACTTCCTTTTAAATAGATGATGTTTGTTGCGCCTGCCAAGGGATCTCCACCAGGTAATTTATTTTCAGATTGGGTTGATATTTTATACGTTATAGTTCCTTCTAAAATGGTCTTCTGACCGTAAGAAAAAAAATTCATTAAGGTCGTTAATATGATTCCAGCTATCCTAATAATTTTCATTTATTTATATTTATATTTAACTAAAGGTACCAAAATCTCGTGCCAAAAATATTGAACCCTGTTAATAAAAAAAGCCTGCAACTTTAAAAGAAGTTGCAGGCTTGCTATTTTAACGATTATTTATTTCTTTGTATTCTTTGCCTTCATATCCTGAACCTTCTTATTTGAATCCTGCATTGCCTGAATTCTTTCCTGAAGTTTACTTTGCTTTACCGGCTTCTTTCTGTTTTCTTCAATCTGGGCCAGTATTTTATCATGATCAATAATGTATTTCTGAATTACAATTTGTAAAATAAGGGTGATAGTATTTGAAATAGTATAGTACCATGTAAGTGCAGAAGGCAGTTTATTAAATACCCCCAATAATAAAACAGGGAATATGTATGGCATGTATTTCATAACAGGATTAGAGTTATCCTGCATATTACTCATACTGTAAATTGATATCAGCAAACTTGTTACCACTGCAGTAAGTGTAAACAAACTTACATGATCGCCGTAAAAAGGAATAGTAAAAGGAAGATTGTAAATAGAGTCGTAAGCTGCCAAATCTTTCGCCCAAAGAAAGTTTTGGCCCCGCAGAGAAATATTTGATTGAAAGAAATAATACAGCGACATAAATATTGGAATCTGCAATACTGCCGGTAAGCAACCTCCCAAAGGGCTAACCCCGGCTGTTTTCCAAAGTTTCATTTGATCCATACTGAAAGCCTGCTTATCCTCACCATGCTTTTCTTTTAATTTATCTATTTCCGGTTTAAGTGCTTTCATTTTTGCACCACTCACATAGCTCTTATATAAAATGGGTGAAGTAAGTAAGCGAATGAAAAGCGTTAATAGTAAAATTACAATCCCCATACTTGCTACATTTTTTCTTAGCAAATCGAATACGGGTAATAATACATGACGGTTAATATATTTTACAAATGCAAAAACACCACTGCCGTAAGGCACAATATTTTCCATCTTATTATTGTAAGCTTTTAAAACATGATAATCACTTGGGCCATAATACAATTGCAAAGGCACACTTGCTGAGCTTCCGGTTGGAAGGCTAATTCTACAATTTGCAATAGTTTGAGCAATAATATGTAAAGAAGTATCTGATGGCACAATCCATTTAATCTCTGCATTTTGAAATTTACTTTTATTTACTAAAGCGCTGATAAAAAACTGTTGCTTTACAGAAAGCCAATCAACTGGTTTATCAAACTTTTTATCATCACCAGAATTTCCCAGCATTGTAAAATCAAAATTGCCATCAGCTAAATAGCAAATATGGGTCTGTTGTTTCTCATATTCATGATCTTTTTCAACTTGGTTTGTTTGTATTTGCCATTGGAGGTTAAGGGTATTTTGTGATACCAGTTTATCGGCTCCTTCCATTTTAATTGCAAAGTCCAATATGTAATCATTGGAATGCATTGTATACTGATGAATAATTTGCCTACCTATAGAATCTTTAATACTAAAACCGATGGTTTGGCTTTTATCAGCATTATCGGTTTTTACACCTGTAACAAAAGCTAAATCTGCAGTGTGTGCTGTTTGGTTATCCCCAGAATTGATATCATAAGAAATTTTATTAAAATCGCCTTTTTGTATTATAACAGGTTTGCCATCAAGTGTTTTATAATTTTTAAGCTCAACTGTTTTAGGTTGCCCCCCCTTGTTGGTAAAAGTAATTTTAATTACTTCATTTTCTATTGTGGTTAACTCTTCTGTAGCAGATGCTGCTTGTTGTAAACCACCAACAGATTTTTCTCTGCGGGCTGAATCGAACCTTAGCGAATCTGCTTTCAATTTAACGATGTCAACTTTTGGCTTTGCTCTTTGAATCGAATCTTCCATTCGATTTTGTTCTGCCTGAAAAGCTGCATTACCTTTATTATTAAAATAAAACATGCCCATCAAAAGCAACCCAATTAACACAAATCCAATCACTGTATTTCTTTCCATTCCCATGATATAATATTTATTTAGGTGGGCAAAGGTAATTAAAGTTTATAGTTGCCAAATAATAAAAATGCCCTGATAAATCAGGGCATTTTTATTATTTCATTCAAGATTATTTTTTTGCAGCAGGTGCAGCTTTTGCAGTAGCAGGGGCAGCAGCTTTTGCAGCAGGGGCAGCAGCTTTTGCAGCAGGAGCAGCGGCAGCCTTAGGTGCAGAAGCTTCTTCTTGTTTCAGTTGACGGGTCATTGTAATAGAGGCTATAGGAATACGGGGCGAATTCATAATTTCCATATTGTCAGCCTTAACATCCTGTACACGAATATTTTCGTTCAATGCCAGGTTGGTTATATCCAACTCGATATTTTCACGTAAATATTTAGGTAATAATTTAACTTTTAAGCTTTTCATTTTAGTTACCAGTTTACCACCAGCTTTAACGCCAGCAGGTGCTCCGGTAAATTTAATAGGCAATATTACAGTTACTTTCTTATCGTCAACCAATTCTAAAAAATCAACGTGAATTAACTGATCACTTACTTTATCAAACTGAAGATCTTTCAATACACACCTGTAAGCCTTTCCATCAATTGTAGCATTTACAACATTAAAGTCGGGTGTGTAAACGATGTTTTTAAAAGCTGTTGCAGGAGCCGCAAAATTGATCTCCGAAGCACCTCCGTAAATTACAGCTGGCACTTTTTCCTCAAGGCGAAGTTGGCGGGTGGCTTTTTTGCCAAATTCGGTCCTGATTTGTCCTTCGATTGTAATTGTTATCATTATTATAAATTTTTTATGAGGCGCAAAGGTAGGGAATTAATGGATAATTAATAAAATGGATAATTGATGATTTACCCACTGCATAATTCCTAAAAAGTATCCTGTTATCCAGCTATCAACTATTTTTACTAGCCATTCTGCTTCTCAAAAAAAGACTGTTAATACTCTTATTTTCCAATGCATTACGTATTGCAATGGCAAAAAGTTCTGCAGTTGAAACCACCCTTATTTTTCCTCCATGTTGTTTCAGTGGGATAGTGTCGCAAACTACCAGTTCTTCCAATACACTGTTTTCAATATTTTCATAAGCCTTTCCACTTAAAACGGGATGCGTACAAAAGGCTCTTACACTGCGGGCTCCTTTTTCTTTCAAAAGCCCAGCACTTTTAGCAAGTGTACCACCGGTATCGCATATATCATCTATTAATACAATATCCCTGTCAGTCACATCTCCAATAACTACCATGCTGGCAATTTCGTTGGCCCTTTTTCTATGTTTATCACATATAACCATTTCGCTTTCAAAATAAGTGGCAATTTCTCTTATACGGTTTGCACTTCCTACATCAGGGGCGGCAAATGTTAGGTTCTCTAATTTCAAACTTTCAATATATGGAATAAAAATAGCTGAAGAATCCAGGTGATCAACAGGAATATCAAAATAGCCTTGTATCTGCGGAGCATGTAAATCCATGGTAACTACTCTGTCGGCTCCTGCTGCGGTAAGCATATTTGCTACCAATTTAGAGCCAATTGCTACCCTTGGCCTGTCCTTTCTGTCCTGCCTTGCATAGCCGTAATAAGGCATTACTGCTATTACTTTGTATGCCGAAGCTCTTTTAGCAGCATCAATCATCAACAACAATTCCATCAAATTATCTGTAGGAGAAAAAGTACTTTGAATTAAAAATACAAACTGCCCACGGATACTTTCCTGAAATTCAACTCCAATTTCACCATCACTAAAGCGTTGTATATTTACTTTACCTAATGGTTCACCAAATTTTTCGGCAATGGCCTCCGAAAGATATTGAGAACCAGTGCCGGAAAACAGCTTTGCGTTGTTTGACATATTAATTCAATTGGAAGATGAACGAAAATTAAGATGCTGCAAAACTATCGTATAATCATTGATGTTTAAATTTATGCAATGGAAAATATCAACAAACCTTCCACGTCTATAAAAAACTGGGCTATTGACGACAGACCACGGGAAAAATTATTAACAAAGGGTGCTGCAATTTTAAGTGACTCGGAATTGCTGGCAATTTTAATAAACAACGGCAATAAAGAAAAATCCGCAGTAGAACTGGCAAAAGATATTTTAAAATTGGGTGGACAAAATCTAAATGAATTGGGTAAGCTTTCCTTAAAAGATTTTCAAAAAATTAAGGGCATTGGCGAAGCAAAAGCAATTACCATTGCAGCTGCATTAGAACTTGGAAGAAGAAGGCATGCCACAGCAGCTTTAGAGAAAACAGTTATAAAAACAAGTGCTGACATTGCGCAATACATGCGAACAAGGATTAAAGATTTTGGTTATGAAGTTTTTGCTGTATTATTTTTGAACAAAGCCAATAAAATCAATCATTTTGAAATTATTAGCCGTGGGGGCCTTACCGGTACAGTAGCGGATCCCAGAATAATTTTAAGAATTGCTTTGGAACAGGGAGCTACCTCCCTTGTATTATGTCACAATCATCCTTCGGGCAATTTGAGACCCAGCAAAGCTGATGAAGAATTAACAGAAAAAATAAAAATTGCTGCACGCTATCTTGACATATTAGTAATGGACCATCTGATAGTTAGTGAAGAAGGCTATTTTAGTTTTGCAGATGGAGGGTTACTGTAAACTCTAACTTTACTACGCCTGGGCAGTAGGACCCCCAAATGTAAATGGAATTTCAAGGGCTTCCATATCCTGAATTATTCCATTTGCAGCTTCAAACTTTTTTACATTTTCTAACATCGCTTTCATAAAACGTTTAGCATGAAAAGGAGTTAAAATAATACGACTTTTCACTTTACTTTTAGGTGTACCGGGCATTACATTAACAAAATCAATTACAAACTCTGCGTGGCTGTGGGTAATAATAGCAAGGTTTGCATATTCACCTTCTGAAACCTCTTCTGATATTTCGATATTTATTTGACTGGGTACTTGTTGATCGGACATGATGTAAATTTAATGCCTATTTATTATTAAGATGATTAATAGCTTGTTAGCAAATGTATGAAATCGGTTGTAGAATAATTTATATAAAGAAATTTTACTCTCCATATTTTGCTTTCTAAATAGGTAGATACAATAACCCAAAAATTTAAAATAGGTAACGCACCTGCATTTTCAATTCTGATTTTTTATTTCCCATAATTTCATCAAGTCCGCTACCAATGGTAGTTTTATCTTTGTAAACAGTTTGCGCCCATCTCAACCAAATCGTTATTTTATTATTTATGTCATAATTAAAATTGACATAGTACCTAAATCCCTTATCATAAAAAACAGGGATTGAATAACTATACAATACATCGTTTTCGTAAGCATACATCCGGCTATCGTAGCCGTCGGTTTCAAAATATTGTAATCGAAAATTGCCTGAATATTTTTTTAGCATTGGTTTATAAATAATATCTGCGTAAGATAAAAATCCATTCTGCGCATCTCCACCGCTTTTATCAAACCAAACAATATCTACCCTATTGCGTAAAGTAATGTATGAATTTATTCTGTAGCTTACCTGTAGCCGAACATTTTTTCTTGGCTTATTAATTACAAATGACAATGGTAAAATATCGGAATTAAAGTTTTTTGATTTCGTCTCGCTTCTGTAGCGAATATACATTTCTAACTGCTTGTTAGGTCTGTAAGTTGCTTGTGCCAAATAGTCGGCTCCAACAGACGGTGCATCAACCAAATATTTAAGCCAGGGAAACTTATAAAAATCTACATAAGCATCAATATGCCATGAATCATTTGGCCGGATACTTATGCCTGAATAAACTCCCTTCTCGTTAGTAGGATAAGTATTTTCAGTAAAAGCATTGGTATACAAAGACTGGTATTGGTGGGAGATATTTCTGTACAATAAACTCATGTCAATTTTTGCATCAAGGCTAATAATTAAACCATTTATAAATGCGTTATTAAAATTATTGGTAGCTGCCGCTTCACCAAAAAAATGAAGATTTTTAAATGTGTAACTATAATCAATACTGTAATTACCCAAATTTTTTCCTGAAAGTGAATAAAGATTATAGGGTTCAGCGGCTTTATTTACGGGAAATTTAAAATGGTATTTAATGGCATTAATTCCAACATGCAGATGGCTATTAGTATAAGATAGGTTTCCACCAACAGCAAGTTGTTGTTGCGAACCTTTATCTTCAACTTCGTTTTGCGTTCTGTGCAGGCCAGAGGTTTGCAAAGAAGATATATAATCTTCGTTATTCAAAGTATCAACAACAAAATTTGCATCTACCTTTTTGTAAGATGTAAACACAGTCGTTTCCCAATTATTTTTTGAAAGTGTTATTCCTACACCTCGATGAAAATTTATTTCGCCAGCAGAATTATAAGGACGCAATACAGACAATTGTCTTTTAATATTAGTTACATCCGGGCCTTTTTTAAAAGCAAGATTTTGCCATTGAGTTAAGCCTTGCCCCAAATTAACAGAAAAGTCGCCAACAGCCAGCGATTTTATTATCCCGATATTTCTTGCAAAAAGATGTGCTGAATAAAAATCAAAACCTTGCTTTTGATTGCCTTTAAAAAATTCCTCGCCGGCATCCCTTTCGCCGACAACTCCAAACTGCAACAGGTTTTTGAATTGATATTTGTATCGCACAAATAATTTTTGCGGAGATCCCAGATAAAAATTATTTCCAGAGCCGGCATCCGTTTTATATCCTTTTGATTTTTCCAACACCTGCGATGCTCTTATCAAAATTTCATTGATTCCTCCCTTCATTCTTTCTCTAAATGAGGTGGTTAATGATTGGCTGTAAGCAATGCTAACATATGGCCGTAACCGCTGTATCATCCGTATGTCCCAACCAGGCACTGCCTGTAATTCGTAAATGCTAATAAACTTTCCAAATAAATTTCTGTACGAAATAAAATTTTGAATTTGTACCGGAGAAAGTATTACCAATTCTTTTAAGAGGGTGGCATCAGCAGTATTCAGATTTACGGGATATTTTAAGAATTGTTGAAGTTGCTGCAGGAAAGAATCATCCTCAGTTTCATTGTCATTATTAATTTCTGTTACAGCCTCCAACTGCTGTTCTATTGCACCGGGTGGTACTTCTGGAAATTGTGCCAACAAACAAAAAGGAGCAACAGTAAAAATAAAATACACCAAAAAATATTGCATGATGCTAAATATAACAGGCAAAAAAAACTTACTATTTTTTCTAATGTTATTCATTTGTTGATACGGTTGTTGCCTTTCCAAAATTCATTATTAATAATAGTCCAGGAGATAACCCTAATTGAGGATGATAACTGCCGGAAATATCCAGCCTCAAATTTTTCCAACTAATACCAACGCCTGCGTAGCCGGTTGATGTTGCCGATGCTATACCTGCCCTGGCAAAAAACTGCTTCATAAAACGGTATTGTATGCCAGTGTTTACATTGACGGGGAAATTCTCTTCCTTCACAATTTCTGTACCCACAAAAAAATTATTACTCACATCATACCCCAATCCAACGGTGTAGGCTGTTGTAAGTTTTTCATTCGTATTAGAAAATCTGCCCCCAATTGGATTGTAAATATGCAGCCCCATATTTAACAGATCTGTTAAATGAATAATAGCCCCCGCTTCAACAGTAAAAGTATTGGCACTGTTGTAAGCAGGAACCCGGTAACCGTAATAATTAAACTGAATACCCACATCGACTTTTTTACCCAAACTACGGGCATACGTCAATCCTATTTGATTTTCATTGAAGTTTTTAAAGCCGCTGTATTTTACATTAATACCAAAATTTCCATCTTTTGTGGGCATCGCAACAGCAGCCGTGTATAAACTGGTAGCACTTAACAAAAATCTTTTTTCGCCATAAACTCCTGTGGTAACATTTTTTATTTGGGCTAAAGCAGCCTGGTTATTCAAATAAGAAAAAACATCCTGGTGTTGCGTACTATACGATGCCAACCCAAGATAAATTGCGGAAATCGGTTGCCGCAAGGATTGCGAAAAACCAGTTGGTATTAAAAAAAATAAAAATGCTGTTGTACAAATATATTTTTTCAAAACGGGTACTTTTATAACAACTAATATAATGAAATATTTACAATTGAGGTGGAATATATTATTTGTAGTTACTTTTGCACTATGCAAATTTTAGATGGAAAGATTGTATCGAAGGCTGTAAAAGATGCTATAAAAATTAAAACTGCCGCATTAAAAAGTGCCGGTAAAAAAGCGCCCCACCTTGCCGCCATATTGATTGGTACCAATGGTGCAAGCGAAACCTACGTGGCTAGTAAAGTAAAAAGTTGCGAGGAGGTAGGTTTTAAAAGT
>Ga0123339_10002847_pt1 | contig 11625 bp, 12 predicted proteins | sample lystaG_FD_89956 | JGI IMG/M metagenome (GOLD analysis project Ga0123339, IMG submission 89956) | Glacier valley bacterial and archeal communities from Borup Fiord, Nunavut, Canada, to study Microbial Dark Matter (Phase II) -... | ecosystem: Environmental > Aquatic > Freshwater > Ice > Glacier ... | reverse complement strand
TCCGGTGCTGCTTTGCTTATGGATACTTCTTTAAGATATTCGGTTCTACTGGAGATATCCTGAATAAGTCCATTTTGAAGAGCAGCAGGATTTTTATTTATTATAGTTACTACTGTTGAAGTGGATTGGGTATAGTCATCTAAAAAACCATTTATTATAGTTTGATTTAACCCAGATTTATTTACAACCAGCTTAAGTTCCTTGTCAAAATAAACATATCCTTCAATGCTACTTGAACTAAGAAGTTTATCAGCCTCTTCCCTGGTAGTATATTTAACCTTAAAAAGATTATCTGCACTATCCACAGCTTTCACAAAAGCTGCATTTTTATCTAATTCTGCATTTTGTATTACGGCAATATTCATTTTAGTAAAGTTTTCAGCACTGGATATATTTGATAAAGCCAAATTAAACAAGGTTGCGAGTAGAATTGGAAACAATAAGGTCCAAAACATCATTTGCTTGTCACGTACAATACATTTCAATCTGTATTTATAGTTATGAAAAAACATTATACTACCTCCTTAATCTCTAAGCTCTTTACCTGTGATCTCAAGAAATACATCATTGAGAGTAGGTGGCTCAGAATATATCTTACCTATTGGAATATCCTTTGATTTTAAATAATCAAGAATTGCAACGAGATTATTCTTACCGCGATTTGATTTTACCACCAGTAGATTATCGCTTAATTCCGATGATATTATATTTGGAAACTCTCTTATTTCATCAATAAGAATATCCTCTTTTTTGAATAATTCAATTGTAATCTTCTCGCCAGATTTTATCATTCCCTTTAACTCCTCATTGGTTCCAGAGGCTATGGTTTTGCCTTTATCCATTATTGTAATTCTGCTGCAGATCTGCTCCACCTCTTCCATGTAATGGGTGGTATACACTATGGTGGCACCCTGTCTGTTCAATTCTTTGATTCCCTCCAAAATGTTATTTCGGCTTTGAGGGTCTACCGCAACAGTGGGTTCATCTAAAATTATAAGCTTTGGCTTGTGGGCAATACCGCAGGCTATATTCAGTCTTCTCAGCAGCCCTCCGCTTAATTTTTGGGGGTAAAACTTTTTGAAATCACCTAGTCCAACAAACTCTATGGCTTCCTCCACCAGCTTTTTTCTTGTTTTTTTATCGTTTATATACAAGCCGCAGAAATAGTCAATGTTTTCAAAAACCGTTAGTTCATTAAATACTGCCACGTTTTGCATGACTATGCCAATATTTCGTTTTATATCGTAAGCATCCGGAGACATTGGTTTGTCGTAGATTTCTATGCTACCCTTATCATATTTAAGAAGAGACAAAATGCAGTTTATTGCTGTGGTCTTTCCAGAACCGTTGGGACCTAAAAGTCCTAAAATTTCACCTTGCTGTACCTCTAGATTAAAATGATCAAGGGCTATTAAATCGCCGTATCTTTTTACAAGATTTTTAACATTTATTACCATATTTATTCCTCCTATTATTATTAGCAAATTAAATACTTAACAATTTTATTTTATCTTTTATACAGTTGTTTTGTAAGTGACAGCGCTCCTTATTCAGTATGACAAATGTAATAATCTATGATAAAGTTTAAGTATAATCAATATATTAATAAAGGTTGGAGAAAATATGAACAAGTTAATTGACAAACTAATTATTTTTATATTTTGCCTTGCTTTGTATATCCCAGTAGTAACAAATTTGTACAGGATTGTACCTATTTTAATAGCTGTGATATTCAGTGCCAGCTTAAGCTATCTTGAATTTGAACCTGTAATAGCAGGTGGCTTTGTTATATATTTAATTATCTGTTTTTTTCAACCTGGCCTTTTGGCATTTATTCCCTTATTGTGCTACGATGTCTTAATGTTTAAATATAAATGGATCTGGGCACTTGCTCTATTGCCTATATTAACAAATATAAACCAGCTTACCAGTAACACAGGTATTTTAATTCCAGTTTTTGTAGTAGTTGCTTACTTTTTAAAACAACGTACTTTATCTCTTGAAAGCATTAAAAAAGAATATTTTATGCTTAGAGATAATACCAAGGAAATATCGCTGCAGTTGGAGAAGAAGAATAAAGCAATGATGGAAAAGCAGGATTATGAAGTAAATCTTGCCACCTTAAAGGAACGAAATAGAATAGCAAGAGATATTCATGACAATGTTGGGCATATGCTGTCAAGAAGCATTCTCCAGGCAGGGGCCTTGTTAGCTATAAGCAAAGAAGAACAAACAAAAGAGGACCTTAGAAAGATCAAGGGTACACTATCAGAGGCAATGGATAGCATAAGAAACAGTGTACACGATCTCCACGACGAATCCCTGGATTTACAGGTGGAGCTTCAGACCATAATAAATAATTTTAAGTTTTGTGCTGTTAAATTTGATTATGATGTTGACACAAATTTGGAGAAAGAGCTTAAGTACTGCTTTATTGCAGTTACTAAAGAAGCTTTTTCAAATATAATAAATCATTCTGATGCTACCAGCGTGTCAATAATAATTCGAGAACATCCTGCCCTGTATCAGCTGGTGATTGAAGATAATGGCACCAAAGCAGGTTATGCACGGGGTACAGGCATTGGGCTAAAAAACATTTCAGACAGAGTAGCTGCTCTAAATGGAAATGTTAATATAACTTCAGAGAAGGGCTTTAGAATATTTATTTCAATACCAAAAAACTGATTTGAAAGGATGAGGGAGTAAAATGAGGGTGGCAGTGGTAGATGATGATAAATTAGTATGTGTATCTTTAAAAACAATAATAGAAGCGGAAGGAGATATTTCCGTGGTAGATATGGGGCATAACGGAAGAGATGCTATAGAACTCTATCAAAGCTTAAAGCCGGATATCCTACTAATTGATATAAGAATGGATAAGATGACAGGCTTGGAAGCAGCAGAAGCTATTTTAAGCAGTGACAAAGATGCAAAGATATTATTCTTAACCACCTTTCTGGACAATGAATATATAATAAAAGCTCTCAAACTTGGAACTAAAGGTTATATAATAAAACAGAATTTTGAAAGCATTGTGCCCTCACTTAGAGCTGTGTACAGCGGCCAAAGTGTTTTCGGGCAAGATATTGTCACAAAAATTCCAGAGTTTATTAATAACAGTAATAAGGCAGATATTTCTTCCTTTGACATAAATGAAAAGGATATGGAACTGATAACTCATGTAGCTCAGGGCATGAGCAATAAGGAAATAGCAATCAGCTTATATTTAAGCGAGGGCACCGTTAGAAATCATATAAGCATAATTTTAGAAAAACTTAATTTGAGGGATAGAACCCAACTGGCCATATTTTATTACAAGAACAGATTCACTATATGAGAGGTTAAAACATACTGTATATTGTATAAGAAATAATTGGAGGGGTAAACTTTGTATTACAACAGGGATGCAGAGTATTTTAACCCAATGGAAGAAAGCTACAGAATAGATGCACTAAAGGATTTAATCGCTAAAGCAATGAAGGCAGAAAGACACGACCGGGTAAAATATGAAAGAATGATGGAAATGACTCGTGATCCTAAGGTAAGGGAACAGATAAAATTTGCTTATGATGATGAGATTAAGCATTATAAAATGTTTCAAAGAATGTACTATGAGTTAACTGGGAAAAAATTAGATATTCCGCTGCCAACTAATATTGAAAAATATAGTAATCTTATGGAAGCGGTTAAGAGCAGTGTCGAAGGAGAAAATGAGGCTGTAGATCTATATAGGGAGATTTTTGCCCGAATGACTATTAAACAGATGAGAGATAAGGTTTTTGAAATTATTACGGATGAGCAGGAACATTTTGGACGATTTATTTACTTATACTCTATGCTTAAATGAAATTCACATTAATAATATTTTGATAAAAAGCTCTGAAAACTTCAGAGCTTTTTATTTTAAAGATATATTTGCCATTTATAATACATTATGGTAATATATATATGATATCAAAATGATATCATATAATAAATCAAAAATAGGAGGGGTTGTAAAATGGCAGATGAATTAAAAACAAATGAGAGACCAAAGCATAATGAAGAAATTGATCCAAAGGCAAAAAATGGTATGGTATTTTTCTTACTGAACATAGCACTTATGATAATTGCAATAGGTGGGTTTATTTTTGGAGTTAATAGTGGTGAATCTGCACCGGCGATAATTTTAATAATCATATGTCTTTTATATTTTTTCTTAATAGGACCTATTTTGTTTGCAGGTTTGAAGGTGTTGAAACCCAATGAAGCAATTGTGTTGACTCTTTTTGGAAAGTATTATGGCACACTGAGGGAAGAAGGATTCTTCTTTGTCAATCCTTTTGTAACTGCTATGAGACCAGGTTCAGAAGCGCTTTCCAATGCATCTTCCGGTGGTAGTTCAGATGAACAAGCAGGGAAGTCTGTAAAAAGCAGGACAAACGCCAATCCACAAATCAGAAGCAAAAAAATATCCCTTAAAACCATTACACTTAACAATGACAAGCAAAAGGTAAATGATCAATTAGGAAATCCAATAATCATTGGAATTGTTGTAATTTGGAGAGTAGTTAACACTGCAAAAGCTGTGTTTAACGTGGATAATTATACAGAGTTTCTGTCCATTCAATGTGATTCAGCTCTTAGAAATATTGTTCGCCTTTATCCCTATGATGTATCTAGTGATGATAATAACGAGAAATCTTTGAGGGGCAGTAGTCAGGAAGTTCAAGAAAAGCTAAAAGCAGAGATTCAATCAAAGGTTGGAGTGGCTGGGCTTGAAATTGTAGAATCAAGAATTACCCATTTAGCCTATGCACCTGAAATTGCAGCAGCAATGCTTCAAAGACAGCAAGCCTCAGCCATTATTGACGCAAGGCAGATGATTGTGGAAGGTGCAGTGGGAATGGTTGAAATGGCTCTTACGAAGCTGAACGAGAAGGATATTGTACATTTGGATGAAGAGCGTAAGGCTGCTATGGTGAGCAACTTGCTTGTAGTTCTCTGTGCAAATAAGGATGCTCAACCAATTGTAAATAGTGGATCTATATATTAATAAAAGGAAAGGAGTGAGGATGATATATGGAAAATAAAGAAAAAGAAAAAAAGCAGATACTTCTGCGGGTATCATCTTCACTTTGGAAGGATTTGGCAGCTTGGTCCGAAGAGGATTTTCGTTCCATAAATGGTCAGATTGAATACTTATTAAGTGAATGTGTGAAGCAGCGCAAAAAAGAAAAAAATAAAAGTGTTGAATAGATTTTATTACCAGTGTAACACTAACCTTAAGAAGGAGGCTTGATATGGAGAATTTGTTTCTTGAGATTAGCGGCCATTTACTAAAAGATGATACACCTTCTCAATACTTTAAAGATATTTGTAGTGAGCCAAGGTTTTCTAAGTATCCCTTAAATATGCTTTGTGAATTAAAGAAGACAGAGCAATCTCCTAAATACCACCCAGAGGGCAGTGTTTGGAATCATACAATGCTTGTGCTGGATGAAGCAGCAAAAGTAAGAAACAAAAGCAAGGCTCCCCTGGTGTTTATGTGGGCAGCGCTTTTGCACGATATAGGAAAACCAGACACCACAAGGAAAAGGAAAGGTAAAATCACTGCCTACGATCACGATAAAATAGGAGCAGGGCTTGCAAGAAAATTCTTAGAAGAATTCACCCGCGATGAGGAGTTTATTAAAAAGGTAACTGCTCTTATAAGATGGCATATGCAGATTCTATATGTTGTGAAGGATTTACCTTTTAGTGATGTTAAAACTATGAAAGAGGAATCAGATCTGGAGGAAGTGGCATTGTTAAGCTGGTGCGACCGAATGGGAAGAACTGGTGCTCAGACAAAAGAAGAGGAAAAAAGTATACAGTTATTTTTGCAAAAATGCAGCTACAGGGAAATATAGTTATTAATCTTTCGCCCACATAGGTATAGTGAAATATATTTATTAGGATGAAAGATTTTTTTATTTTAAATTAATGAAAGAAAATGAGTTCCTATTTCGTAATAATTATTATTAATTAAACTGGAAAATATCAGAAAATTGTGATAAAATATGTTCATAATAAATTTATTGGAAGAGGTGTGCTAAATGGAAAAAGCAATAAACAGCAAGGCAATATCATTGCTTGTTATGATTTCCTTTGTGTTGATGGTCTCTATTAATGCATTGGCAAATATTTTACCCTTAAACGGAATAAATACAGGAGCAGTTTCAAATTCACTTCCAAATCTGTTTGCACCTGCAGGTATAACTTTTACAATCTGGGGAGTTATTTATCTTTTGCTTGGGGCTTACACCATATATCAGTGGAAAAACCCATGTTTTAAAAAGGTGGCAGTATGGTTTATTATATCTTCCTTGGCAAATGCAGCCTGGATTTTTTCCTGGCACTATTTTGTTCTTCCTGTTTCTATGGTGTTAATGGTTTTAATATTAATTTCCTTGATAATAATTAATCAGGAGCTAAGAAAGTCAGCGCTAACAAAGAACCAAAAAATATTTCTAAGGCTTCCTTTCAGCGTTTACTTTGGATGGATAACAGTGGCAACCATTGCCAATGCCACTGCTCTTTTAGTTTACCTGAAATGGGATGGATTTGGAATTTCACAGCAGATATGGACTATAATAATGATATTTGTAGGGCTAATTATAAGCATTGCAGTAACTATAAAAAACAATGATATTGCTTATGCTTGTGTAATACTCTGGGCATACTTCGGCATTTTGTATAAGCATCTTTTACATGCTTCAGCTGGGGGATTTGGCGGAGAGTACCGTGGAGTAATTATAGCAGTATTAATTTCTTTGATAATCATAATGATATCTATAATTTTCATCCAAAGGAGAACAATAAACATTAATGCGATTACTCGTGAGCGTTACTGATGATTTTTATGAGAATCGTTCAGAAGAAAATGCAACACCTGGCCATTGATTGCCTTTGAGTATAAAGTAAGGCAGTAAATATTTATAGAAAAAGGGCATGGCTGATTTATCTAGCCATGCCGAATATTGCACCTGAAATAAAAGGTACTAACCATATAATCCAAACAATAATGCTGAATTTGTGAAACTTCAATTTCATATTTTCATCATTTTTTGTCAATACATAAGTAGCCCACACTGCATGAAACAGCATCAAAGCAATAGCTGAGGCTCCGGTTATTCCATGAAAGTTTAGTTTAAAACCACTGCCAGCTATTTTACCCATTAAAGTGGTGCCCAAGGTGTCAAATACCAACCCAGTCCAAAAGATATAAACGTGCCAACTCTTTAAGGTACCTTGAAGTTTTTCGCTCCAAACACCAATAGTGTAAAATATCAGGGCAGAGGTAATTGCAATAATTGCATAAATTAACATAAAAAGATCCTCCAATCATATTTTAATATATTCAGATGAACAATGTTCATTTGAGAACAATAAATAAGAGTTACATCACTTCAGTAACTCCTTTAAAAAAGCTTCGAAAGTTTCATATTTAAACATAGGATTTTGAGCCATTGTAATTAGGTTCATTACAATAAATTTCGAGGTTTCATTGGAATTAAATTTCAACTTAATCTGTGGATGCTCACTGGAAGCTTCTCTAACAAGAATAGCTTCAATCTTAAGTATAAGCATTACCATAGAAGCTTGCTCTTTATTCAAGCCCTCTGCAATGTAGTCTGGTGTATCATAAATTTCCCTCACCAACCACATCTTTTTAAAGGTCTTTATAAATTGGGACAATTCATTATGGATATCAAAAAGCTTCACATAAAAGTTTTGCTGAGATTTGTCAAGATCCTCCAGAACCTTAAAAAAACCTTTCCAATAGCCCATCATCATTTCAATTACTAGATCTTTTTTTGAAGGATAGTAGTTATATATGGTACCCAAGCTAATATCACATTGCTTTGCAATATTCCTCATGCTTAATTTTTCATAGCCCTCATTATATAGAATATTCCTGGCAGCAGTAAGTATGAGTTCTCTTGGCATATCAATTACTTTAGACAATAGAGCACCTTCTTAAACAATTTATAGTGAACAATGTTCATTATAAAACAAAACTCAGTTTTTGTCAATAGAGCGGTTACAATATGAGTTTTATTTAGTATTATATAGAGAGAGAGATTTATATCCCTGCAGAGACTTTACAGCAAAGAGTAAACTTCCGGGATTCTGATGAGGTGAATAAAATGAAATTTCTTAGAAAAATTTTGTTTCGCAGAGTAACTTTTACTTTACTTTCAATTATATTTCAATTGCTGGCTATAATGGCTGTTATCATAAGGTTTAATGCATATTTTTTATACTTTTATGGTGTATGCATGTTTATTAGCATAGTGGCTGTCTTGAGGATTATGAATAACAAAAGTAATCCTGGCTATAAGCTTGCCTGGATAATCCCAATACTTATATTTCCTATCTTTGGTGGTTTTTTTTATCTTTTCTTTGGAGGGAACAAAACCAGTGCAAGAACAAAACTCAGGATGAAATTCATTGAAAATAAAATCCGAGAGGTATTAGAGCCTAAGAAATTAATTTTGGATGAAATGGCTATACTTAGTGAAAGTGCAGCAAATCAATCCAGGTATATACAAAATTACTCCTACTTTCCTCCCCACCATAATACCTATAGTGAATACTTATCAAGCGGTGAAATGAAATTTGAAAAGCTAAAGGAAGAATTAAGGAAAGCAGAACATTATATTTTTCTGGAATATTTTATTATTAAAGAAGGAGTAATGTGGAACAGCATAGTCGAAATACTTTTAGAAAAGGTAGAACAGGGTTTAGATGTAAGGGTTATCTATGATGATTTCGGCTGTATTGTATCTTTGCCCTATGGCTACGATAAAAAACTTGAAAAAATGGGAATTAAGTGTTGCGTCTTTAATCCAATGATTCCTGTAGTATCTGCCAGAATGAATAACAGGGATCACAGAAAAATAGCAATAATTGACGGACACACCGGCTTTACCGGCGGAGTTAATCTGGCAGATGAGTATATTAATGAACTTAAAAGGTTCGGCCATTGGAAGGATACATCAATAATGCTTAAGGGAGAGGCAGTATGGAACCTTACCGCAATGTTTTTATCCATGTGGGACTATCTTAGAGGCATTGAAGAGGATTTTACGAAATTCAAGAAGGATATATCCTTAAGCAATGAGACTCCTGCAAATGAATATGTACAGCCTTTTGCAGATAGCCCCTTTGACGATGAGCCCGTTGGGGAAATAGTGTATCTTAATCTTATTAATAAGGCTAGCAGGTATGTGTATATAACAACTCCCTATCTTATTGTAAATAATGAACTGATAACAGCACTAACCTCCTCAGCAAAAAGTGGAGTGGATGTTCGCATAATTACCCCATATATGGCAGATAAAAAGCTTGTTCATGAAGTTAGCAAGTCCTATTACAAAATTTTAATTGAGAGCGGCGTAAAAATCTATGAATACACGCCGGGCTTTATTCACTCCAAAACATATGTATCAGATGATGAGTATGGAGTAGTAGGAACAATTAATATGGACTACAGAAGCCTGTATTTACACTTTGAGTGTGGTGTTTGGCTTTATAAAACTAATAGCCTTAATCAAATCAAGGGTGATTTTATTGATACCTTGAAGGTATGCAAGCAGATAACTGGAGAGGATTTTGAAGGAATTCAGTGGTACAGAGCTTTAGCAGATACAATCTTGCGTATTTTTGCCCCGCTTATGTAATAAAAATTTACTAAGGTTAAGACTTGTGATTTGAGCAAATTACAAGCTTAATTCAGAATCGGAGAGGTTTTTTCATGGAAAATATTCAAATATATTATTATTTATGGTTTTTTGCCATTTATTCTTTTATAGGATGGTGTTCCGAGGTGGTTTATGCGGTAATCACCACCGGGAAATTTTCAAACCGTGGTTTTTTAAACGGACCGGTGTGTCCCATATATGGCTTTGGCACAATAATTGTTATTTTATCTTTAACCCCTTTCAGAGGAAATCTACTGCTTTTATTTACAGGGTCTGTGCTGCTCACTTCCTTTTTGGAATTAGCAACTGGATTTTTGCTTGAAAAGGTTTTTCACAATAAATGGTGGGACTATTCAGATAGGCCTTTTAATATAGGCGGATATATTTGCCTTTCATTTTCTCTTGTGTGGGGGCTTGGATGCATATTTGTTATTCATATAATTCATCCAATGATAAGCTATGGAGTATTTTCAATGCCAAAGCTAATAGGTGGTGGTCTGATAGCACTTATTTTACTTCTGTTAGCTTTGGATACAGCCTCTACAGTCGTGTCTGTTTATGGGTTTAACAAGAGATTGCATCAACTGGATGAGATTGCAGCTAAAATTAAAAACATCTCTGAAGAGCTGGGAGAGAATCTTACTAAAAACACCTTGGCTATTATGGAGATAAATGATGATGTAAAAGAGGAACTTGGTGAAAGAAAGGCAGAGTTTTAGGAACTTATAACTAGACAAAGAGAATTGCTTTCACGAAGCAATTATGTTCATCACCGCTTAGTGAAAGCTTTCCCGGGTCTGAAATCTAATAAGTTTGCAGAAGCACTTGAAAAACTCAAACAGGTGCGTTCATAGCTAAGATTTATAGTATTACAAATATAATTGTTATTGAGAGGGTGAAAATTTGGGAGACACACATTTGCTTCAAAGTAGGCAAACCCTTAAATTGGGTATTATTAAAGTCATACATGACTTGTTCCCTGAGGAAACTTTGAAAACCGCATACTCCATCCATAATGGTGTTTTTTGCAGGCTTTCAGGTTCGATACTATCCCCCAGGGAAGTAAGGCAGATAAGTGTAAAGCTAACTGAGTGGATAGAAAGTAAAAGTTCTATAGAATTTCTTTATAAAAGAGGAGGATACTACCAGTATAAGATAGGAGATTTAATTATTAAAACTGTATACCCAGCCAATGTGGATGCTTCTATGGCTGAACCCTGTAGAATAATTTCTTTCTCCACAGGCTTTATTGCGGATTTTTATGAATCTAAAGAAGAATCTGATCAGCCTTTTGTATATCCTGAAAAGTTGGCAGACACCTATGCAAAATCTCAAATATGGCTGGATAATTTCGAAATGGAATTAGTTTCAGATGTAAATTGCTATATAGCTTTGGATCAAAGCCAGGAACTTATTAACATAGCAGAAGCAATGCAGGAAAAAGAAATTTCCGAAATTGCAGATATGATACTGGTTCAGCGTAGGGCGCTTAAGGTTATTCTTATCTCAGGGCCTTCATCTTCTGGAAAAACAACCTTTGCCAGAAGGCTCTCCACACAGCTTAGGGTAAATGGGCTTAAGCCTGTTCCACTTTCTCTGGATAATTACTTTGTGAATAGAGAAGATACTCCAAAGGATGAGCAGGGCAATTATGATTTTGAAAGTCTTTATTCACTTGATCTTGAACTCTTGCAGCAGCAGATAAAACAACTTATACAAGGGGATACTGTAGAAACTCCAATTTTTGACTTTGTCACTGGAAACCGTAGTACAGACAAAAATACTATGAGGCTTGGACAATCAGAAATTCTTGTAATTGAAGGGCTGCACGCATTAAATCCAGAGCTGCTGCCTAATATAAATAAAAATTCCTCCTTTAAGGTATACATAAGTGCTC
>Ga0123339_10002845_pt1 | contig 11627 bp, 15 predicted proteins | sample lystaG_FD_89956 | JGI IMG/M metagenome (GOLD analysis project Ga0123339, IMG submission 89956) | Glacier valley bacterial and archeal communities from Borup Fiord, Nunavut, Canada, to study Microbial Dark Matter (Phase II) -... | ecosystem: Environmental > Aquatic > Freshwater > Ice > Glacier ... | reverse complement strand
TTCCGCCCCCTCGGCCACGACCAGAAAGGTCGCGCGCCGGTGCCGGCTGCCGGCTGTGTAGGCCTTGTAGGCGTTCACCGCCTGCGTGCCCGCCGGCATGGCCTCGATGTGCTCCGTGCTGGTCAGCCCCTGCGTCGCGTCGATCGTCAGCACGTCGCCGTAGCCCAGCCGGATGCGCCCGCTCTCCGGATGGCGCAGCGTGTCCCAGGCGACCAGGCCCTCGCCGCCCCGGGCGTTGCGGAGCGTGACGCCCGCGGCGCCCACCGCCTGCACCGTCAGCACCGAGCCGTTGTCGCCCAGCACGCCACGGCTCCGGTCGGCGCGGGCCGCGTTGGCGCGGTTGAACAGCCGCACCCGGTCGCCGGCGGCCAGCGGCAGCTCGTAGGCGTCCCCGTTCTGGTCGCAGGCGTCCAGCACCACTTGGTCCGGCCCGACCTCGCCTGCCGCCCGCCGCAGCGTGCGGATGGCGGCGCCGATCGCGCGCGTGTCGCGGTTGGTGGGGGCGCTCACGGTCAGGCTGTAGCCGGGGGCATGGGCATGGGCCGCACGGCGCTCCTGCCAGAGGGCGGCGATGCCCTCCACCACCTGCCGGTAGTCGCCGGGCAGCAGCCGCGCCGTGCCGTCGTCGCGCTTGCGCGCCAGCGCCTCGGCCGCCTGGCCGTCCCGGAACAGCAGCGCCGTCTCCCGCTCCCGCTCGGCCTCCTGGCGCACGGTGGTCAGGATCTCGGGCACCGCGTCCGCCCCCAGCGCCCGCCGAAGCAGGTCCACCACTGGCCCGGCCTCGACCGACTGGCACTGCTTGGGATCGCCGACCGCCACCACCGCAAAGCCATGCCGGGCCTGTAGGCGCAAGAGGTCCAGCAGCTGCCGGGTGCCAAGCAGCGCCAGCTCGTCCACCACGACCACGCTGTCCCGGCCCGGGGTGAAGCGGCCCTCTGCCACCCGGTCCAGGAACACCGACACTGCCGCCCGCCGCTCCTCGGGGATGCCGGCACCGCCCAGGTCCGCCACCTGCCGCCACGCCAGCGCCGCGCCATACACCGTGCGCCCCTCGGCGTGCCAGGCGTCCACCAGCGGCGCCAGCAGCGTGCTCTTGCCGGCGCCTGCGACGCCCACGGCCACGCCGAGCCGCCCGCCTTGCCCCAGCCGGTCCAGGACGGCGCGCTGCGTGCGCCCATGTTCGCTGCCGGCGAAGTCCACACCCGTCCGGGCCTCCACCCGCGCCACCGCCGCATCCAGCGCCGCCGGCGGCAGGGCGGCGCTGCGGTCCGCCGCCGCAGCCTGCGCCAGCCGGATCAGCTCCTCCTCGCGCGCGGCCTGCAAGGCCGTGGTGAGCCGCACGCCCTCCTGGCCCTGCGCGTCCACCACCGTGCCCCAGAGCAGCTCCGTGTGCTGCCCGTCCTGGCGCACGCCCCGGTGGGCAAAGGCGCGCAGCACGGCGTCGATGTCGCCGGGTCGCTCGATCCCGGCTGCCACCAGGCCGCGGGCGGCGGCCACGCGCGCCTCCGACCCGTCCGCCACGGCACGACGGCCCAGCCGGGCGTCGAACAGGTCGAGCGCCACCTGGTAGGCGTGCTCCAGCCGCGCATCGCGGTCCGCCGCGGCCTCCCCGTCCGGCCCAGCGCCGGGTTCATGGATATTCTGGATAGCCGTGATCCGTTCCGGGTCGAGCACGCTGCGGTGCTTCCAGCCCAATGCCGCCGCCTGGCGCCGCCAGCTGGCCCAATCGCCCATGTCGTCCTGCTTGGCCTGCCGCATGTCGCCTTGCACGCCCTGCTTGGCCAGGCCCACCTGCCGCGCCGGGTCGAGCGCGTCCCAGTCCAGCCCGGCCGCGCGCGCATAGGCCCGCGCCGCATCCGTGCCGTTGCGGGTACGCTTGCTGAAGGCGTCGCGCACCCGCTCGGGGATCGCCGCCACCCGCGCCGCCCCGGTCGCCCGGTCGAGCGCCACCTCCACCCCGATGCGCCGCAGGTTCTGCGCGAGGTAGGCCTGGTATACCGCCCCGAACTCGTGCACGCGCCCCCGCAGCCGCTGCAGGTCGAGCGCCCCCACCCGCCCGTCCCCGGTCAGCACGACGTTGGGCACCGCGACGTGCGTGTGCAGCTGCGGGTCGCCCGCCACCTTGAGCGTCAGCAGCTCCGTGTAGGCCCGCCCCGTCGCCGCATCCGTGCGCGCCACCTCCACCGTGGGGCGGCTCGCATAGTGGTCGAAGCTGATCCAGCCAATGCGCCCGGGGTCGTGGCCGGCCTGCCCGCCCTTGCCGCGGCGGGCGCGGCCGATCTCCGCCTCCACATAGAGCAGGGCCGAGGCCACCGCGTCCTTGTGCGCCTGCGCCACCATGTTGCGCTCGGCCTCCGTGGGCGCCATGGCCCAGGCCAGGCTCACCGACTTGTCGGCCGACCAGCACAGGTCCACGTAGCCGATCCGCGCCCGCATGGCCGCCAAACCCTCCAGCAGCGGGCCGGGCCGCAACGCCTCCCCGTCCACCCGGCGGCCCGCGCGCACGTGCGCCAAGGCGGCGGGGGACAGCTTGGCGGGGGACAGGGCAGCACCCCCGTACCCGGCATCCCCGTCCCTGGCGGCCCCGCTGCCGGCGCCGTAGAGGGCCAGCAGCCGCGCCTGCAGCCCCGCCGCCCGGCCCTCCGGCAGCGCCCGCCCGTCATCGGCCCGGCACCCTGCCAGCACGCGGTCGATCTCCTGGGCGCCAGGCACCCGCGACGGGTCGAGGCCCAGCTCGTCGGCGAGGCTCCTGGTCTCGCGCTGCACCTGCTTGCCCGGGATCGCGCCCCCGTCCGCCCGGTTGCCGGCCAGGAGCTGCGCCACCTCGGCCAGCGTCGCCGTCCGCGCGAGGTCCAGCCCCAGGAGCGCCGCCAGGCGCGGGTCCGTATCCCGCCGCGGCTCGGCGGCCGTCGCCGCATAGGCGTCTGCCCCGGCAGGGCCGGCCGGCGCCAGGCCACGCTGGTAGTAGGTGGCCAGCTCCGCCTGCGCCTGCGGCAGCGTCTGCTCCAGGAGGTGCTCGGCCATGGCCAGCGCCGCCGACGGCGCCCCGGCCGCCCCCGTCCGGTAGGTCAGCATGCCCGGCTCCCTGTCACCGGCCGCCCCTACCGCACCTGGGCCAGGGCGCCGGACACCTCGCGCGCCACCGCGGTCCCGACCTCGGCCGGCAGCCGGGCCAGGCCCGCCCCGATCTCCCAGAGCTGCCCGCCCTGCCGGTCGAGCTGCGCCACGAGCTGCTCCAGCAGCCGCGCCAGCGCGTGCTCGGGGTCGGTCGGGGCCGTGGCCGCCTGCAGCAGGCGGTTCAGGATCTCCGTGTAGGTCGCCTGCGCCTCGACCATGGCGCCCAGGCCCTGCGACAGCTGGTCCACCGCGCGCCGGAGCCTGTCCAACTCCGCCAGCGCCCCGGCGCCGGCCGCGCCCAGGTCCTCCGCCCCCCGCAGCGCCTTGCCGGCCTTGGCCGTCTTGCGGCGGGCGCGGCGCACCTTGGGCGCGGCCGGGACCGCGGCGGCAGCGTCGGGCAGGCCAGGTCCGGTCTCGCCACCCCCGTCCGCCCCGCCTACCTCGCCGGCCTCGCGTCCTGCCACGGCCGTTGCTCCTCATGCCGCCACGGCGCATACTAGCCGTGCATTTCAGCGGAATGCAGCACCAAAGGTGCCTTGGCCTGTAGCGAACCTTCCCTGCCGACAAACGCCCACTCTCCAATGCTTCTCAAGGCGGGAAACCGGCGCATGGCGCTCGCCTTGCAGGCGCGTCGCCGCTTATGCTCAAGCTTCATCGCCTCGGTTCCGGAGCGTCGCGTGGCACGGCCCAAGACCCTTAGCGCAGCCTTCGCTCGCGCCCGCCAGGAGCAGCGCCTGCTCTATGACTGGCTGCGCGACAACCACGACACCTTCGCGGCCGAACTGGGCCAGCTCCGCCCCCGCGACCGCTGGACCCGCGCGCTCCGCGTCATCGCCGATCTCGGCCTCCTCGACGACCGCGGCAACGCCGTCACTCGTGACACCGCCATCCGCACCTGGAAGCGTGTGCGCGAGGATGTCGCCACTGCCCGCGCCAAGCGGCAGGGTGCCCCGCCCCCGGCCCTGGCCCGCGGCGAGATCGCTCCGGGCGTGCGTGGTGTCGCGAAGGCCGCCGCGCCGGTGTCGGCGATGCCCGCTGCCGGGACCGGGACCAGCCCGGGCACCCTGTCCAGCGACGATCCCATGCAGCGCCTCCGGCAGCAGATGGGCGCCAGCCAGGTGCCCATGCCCAAGACGGTGGGCTGATCCCGTCTGCCTGCGGCGGCCGGCTCTGGGCAGGACGGGCCGGGACAGCACCAGGCGGACCGTCTCCCCCGGATCGAGCGGCCCATCCGGTGCCGATGCAGGTTTTTGCAGGTGCCCATTCGAGTTGGCGCGACCGTGCCCTTCCATCGTGCCGGCCCGGGCACGACGCGGCACCGTTGCGGATCGGCATGTCCAATGAGGATGCGCCCGTTCGCAACCGCCTGCCGTCTCCTGGCTGCGCAACCAGGAGGCCATCATGCCCAAGCCCACCAACTCCGCCGCCGCCCCAGCCAGGGATGGGCACCTTGCCCTGCCCCACATCCCAGGCCTGACCCCGGACGGGCCGCCTGCCCTCCCGGACGCCAGCCCCGGCACCGCAACCGGCGCCGCCGGCACAGCAAGCGCCCTCGCTGGACAACCCAAACCGGCTCGGCCTGAAGCCGCCCCGCATCAGGCCGTGATGGGACGCGCCAACCAGGTGGGGCCACGTCGAATGGCCGTGTAGGCGCAGAAGCCGGTCCTACTCCGTGCGCGGCACGGTTGCCGTCTGCCGCGCCCGCAGCCCGGCGAGGAAACGGTCCCGCACCACCCGGAACACGTCGGGCGGCAGCAGGCCATAGGCCGCGCTCTCAGGTCCTCGTCCGGGCAGGAAGCGCAGGTCGGGACCGGGCCACAGGAAGACGTTGGCCTCGCTCACGACGACCCAGGACCGTTCCCCATCCAGCCCAAGCCGCCGCTTCACCGGTGCCGGCAATTCGACTCCCTCGGCCGGCGGCTGCGGCGGCGTGTGCGTGACCGCAAGCACGACCACCCGCGGCCGGCCATCCTCCTGGCCCGCCAACGCAAGCACGATGGCGCAGGGCCGGTCCTTGGCCCCCTCCTCACGCCCAGCCTCCTGCTCACGCCGCCACAGGTAGGCGTAGCGGATGACCAGGCCGGGTTCCGGCTCGGGCCAGCCCGTCACTCAGAGCTGCCAGCCGCGGACCTCCGCGTTCAGATGGTCATGCCGCGGGTCCATCTCAGAGGCGGCGACGGCCGCAATGTCCTCCGCCGTCAGCTCCTCCGGCAGGATCGCGCGCCGGTCCCGTCGCTTCAGCCGCGCATACTCGTCGGCCGACATCACCACCAGCCGGTCCCGGCCGTTCTTGGTGATGGTGACCGGCTCGGTCAGTGCCTTGTCGGCCAGCGCCCCATAGCCCTTGATGAACTCCGCCGTCGTCACGCGCATGGCGTTGCTTCCTAGAGATACGAATAACTCGAATATTGTATATCTTGGCCTCGCAACGCAAGGCGGCAGGATTGGTGCGGGAGCAGGCCGGCGCGCGGCTTGCCGCGCCCGGACTGTTGCCAGTGGCCGGCATTGCGCCGAAGGGCACCTGGCAGCCTGGTTCCGGGACCGGTTGGCTGAACCGCCCTGTCGGGGTCAAGACGCGCAAGTTTACGGCGCTTCCAGATAGTGATGCTGGTATTGCTGCTGCGTCACGCCTGCCAGAGCCTGACCCATCCGCCCCCGGCCTCGACCTTGCCGGGCAGCAGCATCGCCTGCTCCAGCGTCATCCCGGCCGCCGGCGCCACCTCCCAGCCCTGCAGCACGTACCACGCCTCCAGCGGCGTCAGCGGGAACGGCTGGTCCGCCGGCCAGAAGCCCTCATAGGCCACCCGCCGCACCACCTCAGGGTCCGGCTGCCCCGCCATGTCCACCCCTGCCCTATCATCCGACATCGCTGTTCCTCCTCATGGTCCCGTGTGGTGGTGGCATGCCCGATTTGCCCCCGCACGGCCCGGCACGCTCCATCGCCTCGCGGCAGGGACATACAGCGAACCGTGGACAACTCCGGCGATGGATCGGTGGACGCCACCCTCCTGCCAGTGCCAGCCCTGCCGCCGTCCCCGTCAGCATCACACCTCCACCACCAGGTCGTCGCGGAAGTCGGCGTTGCCGAACCGCGGCCCCGCCGGGTTGCACAGGATGCGGGTGCCCCCGGGCCGCGCCAGGTCCACCGACTCGTGCAGGTGCCCATGCACCCACAAGGCGGCTCGGCCTGAGTCGGTGAGGGCTGACAGGTCCGACGCCGAGTTGCCTGCCGCCCAGTGGTGCCGCAACACCGACGGCACGCACAAGGGATGCGGCGCGTGGTGCGTCACCACCACCATGGGGCAGCCGTCACCGGGACTGGCCAGTGCCGCCTCGATCACCCCGCGTGTCCTGGCGTGCAGCACAGCCTCGTCGCCATTGGTGATGGGGCGCGTGCCGCCTCCTTCCCCTGCCACCCGCACCATCTCGCCCGTGGCCTGCCCCGGCGCTGCGTCCTGGCCGCCCAGCCGGCCATCGGCTCACAAGGTGCCGCCCACGAACCGCACACCTGCCAGCGTGGCTTCGCTGTCGTCCAGCAGCGTGACGCCGTGCCGGGCTGCCGCGCGCCGGGCCGCCGCACGTTCCGCGCCCAATTCCCGGTGCCACGGCTCGTGGTTGCCCAGCACGAACACGCACGGCTTGTCCCCGGCTAGGCGCGCGACGGTGGCGACGGCCTGCGCGGCCCCGTGCTGCACGTCGCCGGCCACCACCAGCATGTCGGAGCCGGCGCACCGTGGCCGGTAGGCGTCTGGATGACGCACCGCCTCCAGGTGCAGGTCCGACATCACCCACAGCCGCGGCATCAGGTCAGGAGTCCTGGTGCGGAGTGCTTGCGCTCGGCGCTGGAGGCACCAGGACGCCGTGCTCACCTTGCCCAGCATCTGCCTGGGCTTCCGCCTCATACTGGTCGGTCAGGGCCAGCAGGCCCTCGCACAGGTCGCCAGGCATGGTCTCAAGGGTGAACACCCGGCGCGGGTCGTTGGTGGGGTTGGGAGTCACGGGACCTGCTGCCGCCCCACCTGCCCCAGCCGTCCCGCCTCCAGGATCGGCAGGTTGGCCTCGGTCGGCACGTAGATCACCGCGTTCTTGTTCAGCTCCAGCCCGTTGATCCAGAGATACTTCAGGTAGGCCTCGCTGCCCTGCAGGCTGCGGCCGATGATCTCGTTGGCCTTGGCCACTCCGGTCGCACGCGTGACCTCGGCGTCGGCCTCGAAGTGCGCGCTTTCCGCCTTGGCCCGGGCCTGGGCCACCGCGATCTGCCGGTTCTGGTCGGCCTGCGCCAGTTCGGCCTCGCCAGCTTTTTGCGCATGCCACACCGAGTAGATCGGGCAGCCTACCATGCCCGTGCCCACCGTCAGCACCACGGCCGCCGCCACGCCCACGATGCCGCCAGGGGTAATCGAAGGCATCCTGCGGCCAGCCCCGCCAGCACCGTCGCTCATGGCATCCGACTCCCACCCATAGCGGCCATGGCAAGCCCTCCCGCACCTGCGATACCGTTTACAACCAGGATCACCGCAGTATGTGGACTATAGTCCGTTGTTGCATAATCTGCAACGCCGTCCTGCTGCAGCATGGATGGAGACGTACGCGTGCGTGTGGGGCGGGCCTTGCGACGGCACCGGCTGGCCAAGGGGCTGTCGCAGGAGGAGTTCGCTGACCTGTGCGGGCTGGACCGCACCTATATCAGCGGCATCGAGCGCGGCCTGCGCAATCCGACCGTCGTCGTGCTGGAGCGCATGGCAACCGTCCTCGGCATCCCAAGCACGGCGTTCCTGGAAGTTGGGATTGACGATGATCCAACACTTGTTCGGAGCGGCAATTGATAGGGCGGTTGGCGTTAGGGCAGCACGGCCAGCCCGTTGCTGCCCAGATGGCCAGATTGCACAGGCTTGCGGTCGCTGGGATTATAAGGAGGCCTCAATCCCGTCCGCCGGTATCAGGCTTCGCGGGGTTCGTTACGCAAGTTTTGTCAGCGTTGGGCTATAAGGCTGGCCGGGAGCTACACCCTCGGCGGACGTCTTATTCTTGTAGCAAACCCGGCAGGTCGGAAGCGATCGTTTCCCTCGTGCTGGGGGCCAAGCTACAGCTTGCCCTCTACCGCTTGCGCGCCTTGATCGCCTGCACTGCTTAGCAAGATGTCTTGGTCACTGCCGAACTGCTGCTCAAAGCGCTCCTCGAGCTGAGCTTCCGGTCCGTCCTCGGCAACGACCTGCTGCATCGGGAGGGGTAAGTTGCCCAGCCGTAAGGTCCGTGAAGCATGATGCTAGGCGTTATTCACAGGCGAAGTTTTCCACACCGTAGATTCTCTTTGTTCTTCTGTTCTATGTTCGCAAGCCGTAATACCAACTGCCGAAAGTTCTGACCGGTGCAGACGTGGGATTGCAGTGGCCACGGACAGGTCAAGACTTCCGGCGGTTAGTATAAGTAGCTGAATCCAGGTTGATATTCGCTCCATCTATTAGGGATCGGATTGGTTCAGACTAGGGATGGGGTGGCCGGCGAGCCGCGGCCCGCTGGCAACTATTAGGTTTGGGGTGGATGGCTTGGAAGCCACTGTGAATCAACAGGCACCGGCCCGCCAACTGCTAGGTTTGGGGTGCAGCAACTCTTAGGCTAGCGTCCTTGAGACCTAATGGAACGTTTTGCCATGTCTGCTGTCGCCGTCCGAACCATTGACCAGCGCCCGGCTCCCGGCTCGATGATCAAGCCCGGCGAACTCATCGACGTGTTGGACATGGCGCTCACGCTCAGCGACCGGCGCATCTACAACCTGCTCATTGCCAACGCTTGGGACAAGATCGGCGACGACACGACCCACTGCATCGCCAAGGCCGACTTACGGGGAAACCATGAAGGCGGAGAGCGCCTGGCCGACAGCATCGACCGCCTGATGCGGACCATCGTGCGGGTACGAGTGGTGCAGGACGGGCGGCCGGCTGTCATGAAAGTCACGCTGCTGTCCCGGACCACCGAACACGACGATGCAGCCGGGCTGCTCTACTATCGCTTCGATGCTGACCTGCGCCAAATCATCCTGGACAGCCGGGTCTTCGGACGGCTCCGCAAGGAGGTGATGTTCGCCTTCACCAGCAAGTACGCCCTCGCGCTGTATGAGATCGGCGAGAAGCGCCGCAACCTTCAGTTCCGCTGGTCGGAGGTCTTCGACCTTGGCGAGCTGCGGGAACTGCTTGGCGTTAAGTCAGACGAACTGACGACCTTCGGCAACTTTAACGCCTGGTGCCTCAAGCCGGCTGCCAAGGAGGTCAACGGCCTGGCCGACTTCTCCGTCGCTTTCCGGCCTGTGAAGGCCGGGCGCAAGGTCACAAGCGTGCAGTTGGTATGGTGGCGGAAGAACGAGGACGAACTGCGGGCAGCCTTCTCCGAAGTGCGGCGCCACCGCGTCGGCCGCCGCGCCCGCCTGAGCGGGACGGTCGAGGCTCTCGGCTGAGGTCCAGCCAATTATTAGTTTTGGGGTGGCCTTCTAAGCATTGCTGTCTAGCTGCCACCTAGCAGCTAGGTATGTTCTTTCTTTCGGCTAGCTTCGTAGGCGTCGAGGGCGCGCTCCAGCACCTCCACCAGAAGCAGCCCCTCCTGCATGGCAATCTGTCTGATGCGCTCGTCAAACTCCGGGCTGACGCGCGTCGCGAACTGCACCGTGCGCCCGGACCGGCGCATCGTCCGGCCATCCATGCGGCCAGGCTGGGGTGCGGCAGCCTCGGTGCGCCGCGACGGCGGCGAAGCGGCGGCTGACCTGGTGCTGGGAAGCGCAGCTCGCGGCGGCTCGGGTGCGAGGTCTATGCGCGCCTCGTCCTGCGGTGGCGGGGCGCCCAACCCGGAACGCCGCAAGCCCTTGAGCTTGGATGCATCAGCCATGGCCTGCCTCTCCTCCGGCGACTTTGTCGATAAGAGACTGGATCAACGCGTCGGCGCGTTCCTTGAGGCCATGGAAACGGGTCTCCGTGACGGCATATCCTTCGTTTTGCGCCAGCCGATAGGCTGGGCGCTCGGGCAGGTAGCCCGGCAGCACTGAGTAGCCGGCTTCCGTGATGAAGGCGCGGGCGGCCTCCGCCTCGCTCTCCGTCCCGATGTGGTTCAGCGCGAAGATGAGCCGACCGTGCGGCACGCCAAGCTTGACAAGTCCATGAAACACGCGAACCGCCGGGTTCAGGTCGTCGCGCCCTGCGCCAGTGGGCTGCACGATCAGGTCTGCCCTCTTGGCGATCTCGGTCGTGCCGCCGCTGGCCTTGGCGGGGCCGTCAATGACCAGCAGGTCATGCCCATCGGCGCTAGCTAGGGCCTGGGCGACTGTCCGGAATAGCTCCACGGATAATGAAGGCTCCAACGCGCGTTGCGTCCTGACCTTGTGCCAATCCACGATGGTGGCCTGGTCGGGATCAAGGTCGGCAATCTTCACCTTGAGGCCGCTCGCCGCTGCCTCACGGGCAAGGGCGCGGGCGAGCGTCGATTTCCCGACTCCTCCCTTCTGGCTCACAAAGGCGATCACTGCGGTCATCGCAGCACTCTAGCATGAAGTCAGATAGCAGCTAGACATATTCTATAGCTAGATAGCAGCTAGCTTTTTACTATCAGGGCCACGAAGCGGCTCGCCACCCAAAACGCGACCGTTCCGCTTACGACCTTTCCGGAGGCGGTTGGGGCGGCCCACGCCGCCCCTGCCCAGCCCCGGCCTATGCCGCCCGGGCCTGGATCACCTCCCCGGCCCCCTCCGCCGCGGCGGGCTGGCGCGCGTGCATCCAGTCCGCCGCCGCCTGCGCCTTGGCTGCCGCGGTGAAGATCGCCCGCTTGTCACTCCGCATCACCCGCAGCCACGACGCGACGTAAGCTGCATGGTCCGGCCTCGGCTCGGGGGCCAGCGCCAGGTCGGCGCACAGGAACGCCGCGCCAAGCTCGGCCACCAGCTCCTCGGCTGCATACGCCTCCTCGCCGAACCGGCCCTGCAGGTCGCGCGCGCACCGGCTGGCGTGCCCGGTCCAGTGCGTGGCCTCGTGCGCCAGGGTGGCATCCTGACCTGGTCCAGGCTGGGCACGTAGCAGGCTCAGTTGCCGCCGTGCCGGATGTCGGCGCCAAGGAAGGCAAAGAACGCCTCGGCGTGGTCGATGCGCTCCGGCTCGGGCAGCGCGGGCAGGGCAGGGGCCGCATACCCCTCCACCTGGGCGGCGTTGAACACGCTGTAGCCGCGCGCGAACATCCGGGGCCGCCCGTCCGCGCCGCCGCCGTCCTCGCCCTCGTCTGGGCCGTTGATCTTCCAGAACACCACGGGGCTGGACTGCTCGCCCTTTCTGACCTGGGCGCCCAACTCGGCCCATTGCCGGTACGTGGCCCAGACCGCGCTCGGGTAGCCCTCGGCCTGGGCCGTGGCCCACAGCACGACGGTGTTGATGCCGCAGTAGGGCTTGCCGGTGGCGGCGTTGACCGGCAGCCGTGGTGCTGCCCCGTCCGCGCCGGGGTGCCAGGGCATCTGCCAGGTGCCGGCCCCGGCCTCGATG
>Ga0123339_10002844_pt1 | contig 11630 bp, 11 predicted proteins | sample lystaG_FD_89956 | JGI IMG/M metagenome (GOLD analysis project Ga0123339, IMG submission 89956) | Glacier valley bacterial and archeal communities from Borup Fiord, Nunavut, Canada, to study Microbial Dark Matter (Phase II) -... | ecosystem: Environmental > Aquatic > Freshwater > Ice > Glacier ... | reverse complement strand
GCCATCCAGCCCGTCCAAGGCCGGTTGGTGGACCAGGAGACCACGTATGAATGTCATGACCAAGGCGGCCGCCAACTGGGGCAAGCGCAAGCGCCACTTCGACGAGCTGTCCGACGCCGAAATCCTCGCCGTCGCGATCAACAACGAGGAAGAGGCCGCCCGCGCCTACACCGAGTTCGCCGAAAGCCTGCGCACCGAGTACCCCGACAGCGCCCGCATCTTCACCGACATGGCGCTGGAAGAAACCGAGCACCGGCACCGCCTCATCGGCCTCTTCACCACCAAGTTCGGCGAGACCATCCCGCCGATCCGCGCCGACCAGGTGCGCGGCATCGCCCAGGAGCGTCCCTCCAACCTCATCAAGGCCCTAGGCGCCGAGGCCATGCGCCGCCAAGCCCGGCAGATGGAGGTCAACGCCAGCCGCTTCTACCACTTGGCCGCCAGCCGCACCCAGGACGCGACGATCCGCAACGTGCTCGGCGACCTCGCCGTCGCCGAGGCCGCGCATGAGCGCACCGCGGACGAGATGGACGAGAGCAGGCCGCCCACCGAGGGCCGGGTCAAGGAAACCGACGAAGCCAAGCGCCGCTTCGTGCTGCAGATCATCCAGCCCGGCCTGGTCGGCCTGATGGACGGTTCCGTCAGCACGCTCGCCCCGGTGTTCGCCGCAGCCTTCGCCACGCACTCCTCCTGGGACGCCTTCCGCGTGGGGCTGGCGGCCTCCATCGGCGCGGGCATCAGCATGGGCTTTGCAGAGGCGCTGGCCGACGACGGCAAGATGTCCGGGCGCGGCACGCCCTACCTGCGCGGCCTGGTCTGCGGCCTGATGACCATCGCCGGCGGCATCGGCCACACCCTGCCCTACCTGATCCAGGACTTCTGGACCGCAACCGTCGCCGCGGCTGTGGTGGTGGTGGTGGAACTGCTGATCATCGCCTGGATCCAGTGGAAATACATGGAGACGCCGCCGATCTCGGCGGTGGCGAAGGTCATGCTCGGCGGCGCGCTGGTGCTGGTGGCGGGCATCCTGATCGGGAGCAGCTAGGGTGCAGGACGTCTCGCCGGGCGCCACGCACTACGACCACCGCACCATCTGGCTGCATTGGGCGACTGCCATCCTGGTGGTGTCGCAATGGGTGGGGGCCAACGTCATAGACTGGTTCCCGCGCGGCCCGCTGCGGGTGGACGCGCGGTCGGTCCACATCACGCTGGGCCTGCTGCTGCTGGGCGTGTTCGCGGCGCGGGTGATCTGGCGCGCGACGCAGGGGCGGCGGCTGCCGGCGGCGGACCGCGGCGCGCTGCACGCCGTCGCCAAGGCGACGCACTGGGGGATGTATGCCCTGCTGGCGGCCATCCTGGCGCTGGGCGTGTTCAACGTCTGGGTGCGCGGCGACAATATCTTCAACGCCTTCACCATCCCCGCCTACGATCCGGGGAACAAGGCGCTGCGGGCCTGGGTGCAGGACTGGCACGCGACCCTGGCGACGGTCGTGCTGGGCCTGGCCGGCATCCACGCTGGTGCGGCGCTGGTGCATCGCTATCTGTGGCACGACGGCGTGCTGGCCCGGATGCTGCCGGGGAAGTAGGCGGTCGCTACTCCCTCTCCCTGCGGGAGAGGGTCGGGGTGAGGGAAGCCGCGCAGCGCAAGTCTGGCCTCGGACAGCACTACCTGCCCAGAAGTGGAAGATGCGGTCCTTGTGGCCTTTCCCTCACCCCAACCCTCTCCTGGAGGGAGAGGGAAAGGGAGAAGGATACGGCCCCTCGTCACATTCGCTTGCCCTGCCCGCTCCCAGAACATGCCCGCTCCCAGAAGCGGCTAGGCCGTCCAGTTCCGCGTAGGCCATGAATACGTGGTAGAACGAACTGGTAGGGATCGCCCGCGACGCCGAGGCGCCGACCGCGTCCAACTGGTCCGTCCACGTGCCCGGCGCGCAGTCCTGCAAGAAGCGGGTGCCGATTGCGCGCACGGTCGGTGCCACCCGCGCCAGGGCGTCCGCGCTGCCGCGTCGGGCTAGGGCGACATGGGCCTTCAACGCCTCGGTCTGTGGCCACAAGCGGAAGCTGTGCAGCCGCGGCGCGCCGTCCCGGCCCACGGCGTCCCAGACCAGGCCCGTGGCCGGGTCCACGCCGTGGAACAGGGCGAAGGCATAGAGCCAGCCGATCTCCGCCCCGGCCCCACCGCCGGTCTGCCGCTCGTATTGGTCCAGCAGCCAGGCCCATTCCAGGTGATGCCCCGGCTCGACATGGGTGCCGGCGCCGCCCGGGGCCGGAGTCCAGTCCGGGCCGAAGAACTCGCCCAGCGTGCCGGTCGCCGGGTCGAACAGGTGGCGGCGGAACAGCCCGACCAGGGCATGGGCATGGGCGGCGTAGTGGGGATCGCCCGTGGTTTCGTACAGTGCCAGCACGGCTTCCAGCAGGTGCATGTGCGGGTTCTGCTGGCGCGGCCCGTCTTCCCACGGCAGGGCGTTGTGGTAGCCGGCGGGCGGATGCGGCATGTGGTGCGCGATCCAGTCCAGGGTGCGGCGGGCCTGGGCCACCGGCGCTTCCGACTGGGTCAGGCGGGCATACCAAGCCAGGGCAAACAGCACGAAGGCCAGGTCGTACAGGTCCGCTGTCCCGTCCAGCACCGCCCCGTCCGGATGCAGCCGGCGTGCCCAGGCGCCATCCGCCCGGGCGCCGTGCCGGGTCATGAAGCCGTACACGTCGTCCGCCACCGCGCGCCCCGGTGCCCAGCCGAGCAGCGCCGCGTGGGAAAAGGCATACAGTTGCCGAGCCTGCACCCGCATCCGCTTAAACGGCAGCCCGGCCGGCGCGCCGTCCAGTCGCAATGCCTCATGCACGCCCAGCCCCGGCGCATCCTTGCCCGCACCGGCCCAGAACGGCAGGGCTTGGCCGAACATCCATGTGCGGAAGGCGGCATGGGCGGTGGCCGGGTCGTGAACGGCGCCGAAGCCGGGGGATGCCAGCCCTGCCCCGGCTGTCACCGCAACGCCTCCCCACCGCGCGCCAAGGACGGCGGCTGCCTGCTCCCTCTCCCTCCGGGAGAGGGTCGGGGTGAGGGGGTCTTGGCCGCGGAGTGGAGCACGCACGTGCTACGAGGACACGATCCTCTGCCGGCGAGGTCGGCGCTCGAAGACCCCCTCACCCCGGCCCTCTCCCGGAGGGGGAGGGAGCAGCAGCAACCCCTCAACCCACAATCCCTCACGCCGGCACCACAGGCTTACGCATCCGGGCGACGATCCCCGTCGTGCTCACCCCCGGCACCAGCGACGCCAGCAGCACCCGGCCGCCGGCGGCCTGCACGGTATCAGCGCCCACCACCTGATCCAGCGTGTAGTCCGCGCCCTTCACCAGCACGTCCGGCAGCAGGCTGCGGATCAGCTCCAGCGGCGTCGGCTCGTCGAAGGCGACCACGGCGTCCACGTGGCGCAGCGCCGCCACCACCCGCGCCCGCCCGTCCAGCGGATTGACCGGGCGCGACGGCCCTTTCAGCCGCCGCACGCTGGCGTCGGTATTCAGCGCCACCACCAGCCGGTCGCACCCGGCCCGCGCCTGCGCCAGCAAGGAGACATGGCCGGGGTGCAGGATGTCGAAGCAGCCGTTGGTCAGGCCAACCTTCAGGCCCTGCGCCTTCCAGCGCGCCACCAGCGCCTGCACCTCCGGCAGCGGGCGCACGCCGTCCGGCTCCGGGGCGCCCGTGTCTCCGGTCTGATCCTCATCCTGGGCGCCAAGCTCCCGCAAGACCTCCGGCACGGTGGCAGTGGCGGTGCCGGGCTTGCTGACGACGACGCTGGCGGCGGCGTTGGCGATGTGCATGGCCTGCGCCAGCGTGCGCCCGGCAGCCACGCACAGCGCCAGCGCCGCGATCACCGTGTCCCCGGCGCCCGACACGTCGAACACCGCCCGCGCCCGCGCCGGAACGGACTGCACGGTGCCGGTGGCCTCCACCAAGGTCATCCCCTTCTCGGACCGGGTGACCAGGATGGCATCCGCCGCCGCCTGCCCCAGCACGTGCCGGGCTGCCTGGACCACGGCATCCGTGCCGTCCACCGCCATGCCGGACGCCTCGGCCAGCTCTTTCAGGTTGGGCGTGATGCAGGTGGCGCCCCGGTAGCGCGAGAAGTCCGGCGACTTCGGGTCCACGAACACCGGCACACCGGCCGCCCGCGCCAGTGCCACCACCTGCGCCACCAGCGCCGGCGTCAACGCGCCCTTGCCGTAGTCCGCCAGCACCACCGCGCCGACCCGGCCAATCCAGGTGCGGACGGCGTCCAGCAGGGCGGCTTCCTCCGCCGGGCCGGCAGCGGCCTGGCTTTCCTCGTCGGCGCGGACGACCTGCTGGTTGGCGGCGATGAAGCGGGTCTTGCACGTCGTGGGCCGGCCCGGCGTGTCCACGGCCGCCGACACCAGCCGCGGCAGTCCGAGCAGCAGCCGGCGCACCGCGTCCCCGGCCGCATCCATGCCCACTAGCCCGGCCAGCACCACCGTGCCGCCCAGCGCCGCCACGTTGCTGGCGACGTTGCCGGCGCCACCCAGCATCTCCCGCGTGCCGCGCAGGCGCAGGATGGGCACGGGCGCCTCGGGCGAGATGCGCTCCATGTCGCATGTTACGAAGCGGTCCAGCATGACGTCGCCGACGCACAGGACCTGGATGTTGGAAAAGTCCATGGGAATGCCGGGTCCCTACCGAAGCTGCAAGGGCGGGGCCGCCCCTATGCCGATGCCCGGCCCGTAAAGCGGCCGTGCTGGAGGAAGTGCAAGGTATGCCGCAGCACCCCTGCATTCCGCATCATCATGGCATGGCTTGCGTGGACCGTCACATGCCCGGCCATGCCGTCCACTCCCGTCCGGGCCACGGCGACCTTGCCGTCGTTCGGCCGGGGCAGGAGCAGCCATCCCAGCGGGTCCACCGTGCGGTCCCCGGCGATGACGCCCAGCGGGTAGTCCACCGTCCCCAGCAGCCGGCGCAGCGGCACATCGGGCACGGTGCCCAACTGCTGCCCCGCTGGTCCAAAGAAGCGCCGGTAGGCCCAGGTGCGGCACAGCAGATCGGCGATCTCGCTGCCCCCATTCGGCGGCGCGAGCAGGACGGCGTGGCCCAGACCCGGAGGCCGGTGCCGCGCGATGTAGGCGCGGGCCAGTAGGCCGCCCATGGAGTGTGCCACGACGTGCGCCCGTCCGCCGGGCTGCGCCAGGAACGCGCCGGCCTCCCGGTGGACATGCTCCACCAGGTCCCCCAAGGATTGCTTGCGGGATGGATAGCGCAGGTTGAGCGTTTGGAAGCCTGCCGCCGTCAAAGTCCGGTCAAGGCGAGACAGGGACGCAGGCGTCCGCGCGATGCCGTGCAGAAGGAGCACCCGGTCCATGGCAGGCCCCGGCTCTATTGGGTTGAGGCCGGCATTCCGTCCGCCCCCGCCGCCCGCAGGAAGTCCACCGCGTCGCCCAGGGTCACGAACCGTTCCAGGTCGTCATCGGGGATGCGGACGCCGAAACGGTCCTCTGCCGCGCAGGCCACGTCAATCAGGGACAGGGAGGTGATGCCCAGGTCCTCGCGCAACCGGGCGTCCCGCGCCGGGTGCGCGGGCACGGTGCCGAGCGTGGCGTGCAGCACATGGACAAGGGCGTCCTGCACGGGGTCCGCGGCGGGGACGGCGGTCATGGCATACCGACGGCCGTGCGTGGTGATCCCCGGCAACCCCCGTCATTGCGAGCCGCCCTTGCGGCGTGGCAATCCAGGGGCCGCCAGCGCAGTCCGTGCGGCCCCTGGATTGCCGCGTCGCTCCGCTCCTCGCAATGACGGCGACGGCAGCATTTCCCACGATAACGGATGCTGGACATCCCGCAGCGGTCCAATATCGCGCCCACTGCCGTCAGCCCGCGTCCATCAGGCCGCCGCCAGCGCGGTCCCGTCTGGGCGGGCGCGGCGGGCGGTCATCATGGCGTCGTGCCCGTGAATCCACGCGAAGTCCTCGGGGAAGGCGGCCATGCGCCGGTCGCGGTCGGCCAGGGCTGCGGCGGCGTGCGGGGCCGGGCCGTCCGGCAGGTGCAGCAGGCCGTTGGTGGCCCAGGAGCTGCGCTGTATCTTCCGCGTCCGTGCCCGGCGCAGGTGCCCGTAGGTGGCCATCAGGGCGTCCATGCCGTCCGGCGCGGCACCGGGCAGCAACTCGGCCAGGGTGATCGCGTCCTCAATGGTGGTGTTGGCGCCCTGGCCGTGATGCGGCACCATGGCATGCGCGCTGTCCCCCAGCAGGACCGCCCGCCCGCGCGACCAGCGCAGCAACGGGCGCACGGTGAACAGGCCCCAGCGCTTATGGTCCGGCACGGCGGCGACCATCTCGACAACCGCCGGGTGCCAGCCGGCGAAGGCGGCCAGCGCGTCCTCCCGCGCAATTGCGGCCGTCGAACCCGGCGCGTGCCACTCCGCCGGGCCTTCCATGACGGCGAAGTAGTTCACGTCCTCCCCGGCCGGGCCAATGGCGTAGTGCAGCAGATGCGCGTCCGGCCCCATCCAGAACTGGATGGCATAGGGGTCCGGCAGCGCCCGCAGCCCGGCGGTCGGCACGATGCCGCGCAGCGCCGAGGTGCCGGAGTAGCTGACGCCCTCCCCGCCCGTCACATACTGCCGCACCAGCGACCGCACGCCGTCCGCACCCACCACCAGGTCGGCCTCGGCCGTGTGGCCGTTGGCGAAGCTGAGGCGCATGGCGCCGTCCGCCTCCGTGATGCCGGTCAGGCGGTGGCCCAGGTGCAGCCCGTCCCCGGCCAGTGCGCCGCTGAGCGCGCGTTGCAGGTCCGCGCGGTGGATGCCGTAATAGGGCGCGCCGAACCGGGCCTGGTAGGCGCCGCCGTCCCGCACGGGATGCGCGGCGACGCGGGCGCCGGTGCGGCCGTCGCGGTAGATCAGATCGGTCGGCTCGCAGGAGGCCGCGGTGACGGCGTCCAGCACGCCCAGGCGGCGCAGTTCCCGCGTGGCGTTGGCGGACAGGGCGACGGCGGCGCCGATCTCGGCCAGCTCCGCCGCCTGTTCGTACACCGTGGCGGCCAGCCCGCGCTGGCGGAGCGCCAGGGCCAGCGTGAGACCGCCAATGCCGCCGCCGATGACGGCGATCCGGGGGTCGCGTGCGGTCATGCGGGTGCTCCGGCGTTGGGGTGTGCTGACGCGGGACAGTATGGGCGGGGAGTTGTGGAGGTCAAGGAAGCGGCGCCCGTTGCCCGCTGCGCGCCGCCATGCCCAACTGCCCCCGGCATGGTCATCGTCTTCGGCTCCATCAACCTGGACCTCGCCTTCGACCTGGACGCCATCCCCGCGCCGGGCGAGACCCGGCTGTGCCCCGCCCTCCGCACCGGCCCGGGCGGCAAGGGGGCCAACCAGGCGCTGGCCGCCCGGCGGGACGGGGCCGCTGTCGCCCTGGCCGGGGCAGTCGGGCAGGACGCCCTTGCCGGCCCGGCGCTGGCGCTGCTGGCGGCGGCCGGCGTGGACCTGTCCCGCGTGGCGCGGCGGGACGCGGGAACCGGCTGCGCCGCCGTGCTGACCGACCCCGCCGGGCGCAACGCCATCGCCGTCGCTGCCTGGGCCAACCTGCACGCCCGCGCCGGCCAGGTCGAGGACGCCCTGCTGCGCCCCGGCGCCACCCTGCTGCTGCAGATGGAGTGCGACCCCACCGAGACCGCCGCCCTGATCCGCCGCGCCCACGCCCGCGGCGCCCGCGTGCTGCTGAACCTCGCCCCGGCGGCGCCCCTGCCCGCCGACGCCCTGGCGCTGCTGGACCTGCTGATCGTGAACGAGCCTGAGGCCGCGTGGCTCAACGCGCCCGACGCCGCCGCGCTGCACCGGCGGCTGGGCGTGGGGGTCGTGCGGACCTTGGGCGGGGCGGGGGCGGAGTATGCGGTGCGCGGCGCCGCCGGGCTGGTCGCGGCCGTGCCGGTGCGGGTGGTGGACTCGACGGGCGCGGGGGACTGCTTCGCCGGGGTGCTGGCGGCGGCGCTGGACCGTGGGGCCGCGCTGCCGGACGCCATGCGCCGCGCCTGCGCCGCCGCCGCCCTGGCCTGCACCCGCGCGGGCGCGCAAGCGGCGCTGCCGGATGCGGCCGAGACGGATGCGCTGCTTGCGTCTCCCTCTCCCTCCGGGGTCAAACCGTGAAACGGTTCACGGCCGGGGTGAGGGGGTTTTGCTTGCGAAACGGCGGGCCACGCACGCTGAATCGCCGTAGTCCTCCCACGGGCTGGCACCGCGCTTGCCCGCCCCCTCACCCCAACCCTCTCCCGGAGGGAGAGGGAGTAGAAACGTCCAGGAGGACTGTCATGCGTATTGCTTACCTCACCCTTGCTGCGGCGCTGCTGCCGGGCCTGCCTGCCGCCGCCCAGACAGCCGGCACGCCCGCGGCAAAGGCCTGCCCCGGCGAGACACAGTCTGCGCTGAACCAATGCGCCGCCGACTCATACAGGGACGCTGACGCCGCGCTGAACGCCACCTACCGCCGCCTGACCGCCCGCCTGGCCGGAGACCCGGCCCGCAGCCTTGTCGAGGCGCAGCGGGCCTGGATACATTTCCGCGACGCGGAGTGCGACTACTATACGATCGGCTACGAGGGCGGCAGCATCCGCCCCATGCTGGCCGGCCAATGCCTGGAGCGCATGACCCGGCAGCGCACCGCCGAGTTGGAAAACCACATCCGCTGCCTGTCCATCGAAGGCGGCTGCTGACGCCAGCCGGGTCCGCCGGCGGCGGCGTGCCGCGGTTCGGTCCGACGCACCTGCGCCCCCTACGCAGCCGGCAGCAGCACCTCGAACACCGCGCCACGCTCCGAAGGCGCCAGCCGCACGGTGCCGCCGACGCCGGTGGCCAGGGCGCGCACGATGGGCAGGCCCATCCCCGTGCCGCCAGCCGCCCGCGCGGTGGTGAAGAAGGGATCGAACACCCGGTCGGCGTCGGCCGCCGGGATGCCCGGCCCGTCATCGGCCACGCGCAGCACGACCTGCCCGCCCTCCGCCGCCGTCGCCGACATATGGACGGACGCCTCCGGCCCGGCATGGGCGCGCACGTTGTCCAGCAGCCCCGCCAGGATGCCGTCCAGCACGTCCCCCGGCACCGCCACCCGCACGGCCGTGGGGCGCACCCTGACGCGCAGCCCGGAGTGGCGCGCCGCGGCCTCCAGCGCCGGCAGCACCGGCATCGCCACCGGCGCCACAGCCAGCATGTCGGCCCGCGCCAGCTCCAGCAGGCGGGCGGTCAGCCGCTCCAGCCGGCGCAGGGCGTCGGACACCACGGCCAGCAGGCGCGCCCGGTCCGGGGGCGTGACGTCCGGCTCCCCAGCCAGCTCGGCAGCTCCGGCGGCGGCGGCGATGGGCGTCTTGAACTCGTGCGCCACATGCGCGGCCAGGTCCCGGACATAGACGGCCCGGCGCTCCAGCGTGGCGGCCATCGCGGCGATGGCGGCGGACAGGGCCGCGACCTCCCGCGTGCCGGGCCGGGCCAGGGGCTGCACGGCGCGGGTCTCGCCGGCCGCCACGCGCCGGGCCTGGGCGGCGACGGCGGCGATGGGCCGCGCCACCAGCCGGGACGCCGCCAGCGCGAGCGCGACGCCGGCCACGACCATCGCCAGCACCAGCCCGGCCACCGCGCCGCGCTTGCCCCATAGCGCCTGCGCGATGTCCGCCGGCGTGCGGGACACCACCACGACGGCCAGCACCCGCCCCTCCGCGATCACCGGCATCGCGACGTGGACGCGCAGCATGGCGCCGCGGCTGACACCGCCGGGCACCCAGCTCGCCTTGACCTCGCGGGCGCGCAGCAGCGTCACGAACTCGCCACGCATGGCCCGGCGCACCTCCTGCAAGCCGGACAGGTCCGCGCCCAGGTCCGTGCCGGTGGTCGCCACCACCGTGCCCCGCGCGTCCGTGATGCGGAGCGCGGCCAACGTGACGGACTGCGCCGCCCGCAGCACGGGATCGAGCAGCGCGCCGATGCGGGCGGCTGCCGGGGCGGGGTCGCGGGTGGGCAGCGGCGGGGCCTTGTCCGACCCGGCGGGCAAGGGCGCGGGGGGCCAAATGGGGTCGCGCGTCAGGTCCAGCGGCTCCCGCCGGGCGATGTCCAGGGGGCCAGGCACGGTGCTGGCCGGCGGCTCGTCCGCGTTGGCCGGGCCGAGCGGTCCGCGCTGCGCGGCGTAGGCGGCGGACAATACGGCGGCCTGCGCCACCAGCTCGTTCTCGGTCTGGCGCACCAGGGCAGATTCATACACCCGCAGCAGCCACAACCCGGCCAGCGGCATGGCCAGCGCCGCAAGCGTCAGCGCCATCAGCACGGCCCAGAGGCGCGGGGGCTTCATGCGAACCGAGGGTTGGGCTGCGTCCTGCTCCCTCTCCCTCCGGGAGAGGGCCGGGGTGAGGGAGGCCACGCGGCGCACCCTTGATCCAGGGCGGCACTGCCCGTCCTGTGAATGGTGAGCCTTGCGCTTGCGGCCCTTCCCTCACCCCGGCCCCCTCCCGGAGGGAGAGGGAGCAGGAACGTCCCATACCGGCAACGCCACGGCACAAGCCCCTGTCCGGTCCCCCTCACCCGCACGGCCCCAGCCGATACCCGAAGCCCGGCAGCGTCTCCACCGGCGCACCGCCCACCGCAGCGAACTTCGCGCGCAGGCGGCGGACGTGGCTGTCTATCGTGCGGTCGCTCACCACCCGCTCCGTCGCATACGCCCCGTCCATCAGCCCGTCGCGGGACACCACGCGGCCGGCGCGCTGCATCAGGGTGCGGAGGATGCCGAACTCGGTCGCGGTCAGCGGCACCTCCTGCCCGTCCCAGGCGGCGCGCACCGCGGCGGGGTCCAGCGTCAGGCGGCCCTGGCGCAGCACGTCCGGCGCGGGCGGCGCGGCGCCCCGGCGCAGGATGGCGCGGACGCGCGCCACCAGCTCCCGCGGGCTGAACGGCTTGCCCAGGTAGTCGTCGCCGCCGACCTCCAGCCCCACGATCCGGTCCACCTCGTCCGTGCGGGACGACAGGAACAGCACGGGGACCCGGCTGGTGCGCCGCAACTCGCGGCAGGTGGCGATGCCGTCCAAGCCGGGCATCATCACGTCCAGCACGATAAGGTCCACGCCGGGCAGGCGTTGCAGGGCGGCGGCGCCGTCCGCAGCCTCGTCGGTCTGGTAGCCGTCGCGTTGCAACGCAAAGCGCAGCACGTCGCGCAACGCCGGGTCATCGTCCACGATCAGCACCTTCGGCACGCCCTGACCCTCCGCTTGCACCGGACGCGCAGGTTCGCTGCCCGTGTTGACTCGGGGCGGGGAGAGGCACGGCCAACCTTCCGCTTGCACCGGACGCGCCGGGCCGGGCCGTCGTCAACACCTTGCACGTTCGGCACGCTTCGCCCCTGCTTGCACTGGATTTGCACAGGCTTTCCACGGGGACGCCACCGCCGCGCCGGCACCGCTGCATCCCGCGCCGCCATTCTGCCGGCCTCATCCCCGGAGGCAACCACGATGTCCGATACCACCGTTCCCCCCGCCGTGCCGACCCGGCTGACCTGGCGCCCCGGCCTGGCCCGGCTGCCTGCCGTCAAGTTGGGCCTGATCGGCGCCCTGCTGCTGCTCATGGAAATCCCCAACGGCCTGGTCTCCGCCGTCATCAGCGAGCG
>Ga0123339_10002836_pt1 | contig 11643 bp, 7 predicted proteins | sample lystaG_FD_89956 | JGI IMG/M metagenome (GOLD analysis project Ga0123339, IMG submission 89956) | Glacier valley bacterial and archeal communities from Borup Fiord, Nunavut, Canada, to study Microbial Dark Matter (Phase II) -... | ecosystem: Environmental > Aquatic > Freshwater > Ice > Glacier ... | reverse complement strand
TTGTATCATTAATCTATGCCCTTTTTTAAAAGTGTGTGCTACATCGGGCATAGTATATTTTACTGTAGTTGGACGGTTGGGTATAAACGGCATTGGTTTTTCAAAACTGTTGCGAAATTTACCACGCATTACTTCGGCACGTACCAGCATTTGGTAGCCCCCCATTGGGTAGTTGGTAACAAGGTTAACGGGAGCATCATCAGGAAATACATCTATCAGTTTTACTATAAAATCGGCGTCGGTATTTGAAAGGCTTACCATTAGGTCAGCAACTACAGGGCCTGCCACGGTCATATCACCGTTTAATATTCCGGTATCATACGTTAGCACATCTGTGCGGCGGGCAGCAAAGCGTTGATCATCATCCATATATTCCCTTGTTCTTTCGGCATGCACTTTTTCTGCATAAGGCACCGGTTTGGCAGGATCGCTGATATAACTGTCAAAAGAAAGTTGCCGGCCACTTGCAGGTGTAAACGATAACTTACCATTTTGCTGCAGGTAAACCGGTGTTGTAACAGCATTGCTTACCGGCCACGCTGTAAACCTGCGCCATTTATTTTCTCCGGAAAAGAAAATAGTGGCTTTGCTTAGGGTATCACTACCCGTTCCTTTCATATAATAATTAAAAAAAGGCACTTCCAAATCCTGGTAATAAAGTGAGGTATTGCTTTCAAAATTGATATTACCAAGGTGTGCTCCGTCGTTGCTCGCCCATTGTCCATGATACCATGGCCCTACTACAAGTTTACTAATTGTCCGGGGGCTTTGCTTCACCAATGCCTTGTACGTATTCCATGCCCCATATCCATCTTCGGCATCAAAGAGTCCACCCGTTATTAGCATGGCTGGTTTAACATTTTTTATGCCGCTACGTGCATCACGGGCCTTCCACCAATCATCAAGGTTGGGATGGTTCATCATGTCGCTCCAAAACTTCATGGTGTCGCCACTTAGTTTTGTAAAATTGGGCATGGCGCCCATTTTTAAATAATACGCATAGTTATCCTGTGCATTTATGCGAAGCGTTCCCAGTGCCCCTGTTACTGATGGTGCCCTGCTTGGTGCAGTAAAACCATAGGCCACCTGAAAATCGAAAGCATCCATCAGCATCATTACACCGTTGTGATGGTCATCGTCGCCAAAAAACCTATCCGTAACGGGTGCCTGCGGACTAACCACCTTTAATGCCGGGTGGTTGCTAAGCGCTACCATAGTGGCATAAAAGCCGGGAAAAGAAATACCAATGGCGCCAACGTTGCCATTATTGTTATCAATATTTTTTATCAGCCAGTCAATGGTATCATAACTGTCGCTCGCTTCGTCAATATCAGCCGCTGTTTTTTTATCGGGATTGAATGGCCGCACCACTTGAAAGTTGCCTTCGCTCATGTATTTGCCCCTTACATCCTGGTTGACCATAATGTAGTTTTCTTTACAATACCGCATCATATAACTGCGCCAGTAAGCTCTGAAACTTTTGCCATACGGCCATACCGAATACGGCGTACGGGTTAAAAGTATGGGATGCTTTTCGGTTTGGTCTTTAGGAATATAAATGGACGTGAACAGTTTTATACCATCCCTCATGGGTATACTCACTTCTTTTTTGGTATAGTTATTCATCAACCACGCCGAATCGGCATTTTGGGAAAAAGCTGCTAACGGTAAAGTCAAAACGGCAAGCAATGCAAATTTTTTCATTGTAGAGCAGTTAGGGATTTGGTTTTATATATTTGATTTTACTTTTCAGCAACGTCTTACAAAGGTGATGTTGTGTCATTACTATTGTTAATGGCTGCTAACGTTTTAGGCTTTGTACAGTTGGGGAATTGACCAACTGGCCGCCCGAAACTGAAGCCAAATTTATAACTAAAAGCTGAAGTTAAGAACTACAGCCCAGCAGAACTCCGTCCACCGATACCAAACCCTGGATATGCATTGCCGAAGATTGTTTCAACGTTATGACCCAATTGCACAAAACCGCGTGTTGTGCGTTCGCTTTTTTAGTGAAAGATAATTTTTCTAAAGTACCATCCTCTTGGGTCTATAACAGGAGGTGTTTTACTTTCTATCCGAAAAGGTTTATCGATTGTAGCGTCCATTATTGTATGGATGATTCCTGAGTCAGTAGCAATATCAAGCGGTAAAGAATCTATCGGAGCATTACTGACGGTCATATTATATCTATCAGAAGCCAATTGGTACACATTAATTTCTATTTCTTTTGTAGTATTCAAATAAAAATTAAAAATTGGGCTTAAATCTTTTCCCGTTACCCTGATAAAAAACTGTTCTACATCAGCTGTTGTAAAAAATTGGTTATACGGATACTTAACGTTCGTTGCGAATTTCTTAAGCATTGGAAAAAAAAGACTGTCGCCAATAACATACCTCAACGTATGCATTAACATAGCGCCTTTAGCATAAATCCCAGATTTATAGACATCTTTTACCGTTGATCCATCATGCGATACTAAAGGTGCTGTGTTTCCACTCATGTTTGTGGAAAATCTGTATTTAAGCATTTGTGCATCATAGGCTGCTTCACCGCCAAGTTCTCTCATTGCCAACGCTTCTGCATAAGTAGCGTTGCCTTCTTCTATCCACATGTGTGACCAATCTTTATTGGTAATTTTATTGGCCCACCATTCGTGAACAAATTCATGGTAATACACATCTTCATAGTCTAAGTTGCCTTGGAACTTTTTGAATGTTAAACTATCTTTAAATGTAATCATGGTTTGATGTTCCATCCCTGAATTAGGCACCTCGGCAACACCAATTTTTTCTTTTACCCAAGGATATTCTCCATAATATTTTTCCAGTATGTGTGCATCTCTTTCTTTGATATCAAGCAAGTATTTAGCTTTTGCCGTATCTTGTTCAAGAATATATAGCTCAATGGGAACAACATTGCCTTCACAAGTAGTATAATTCTTTTTGAATACTTTATACTTTCCTATATCAAAAACGATGCAGTAATTACTTATCGTATAGTTGGTTTTCCAATGCCATGTTTCTTTGTTGTTTTTTTCTTTTTTTACAGATTGCAGTAAACCTGGCCCGGCAACCGATAGACCTTTTGGAATAGTAATAAATAAATAGGCTCCTTCATTGGGTTCATCGCTTGGATGATCTTTGCACGGAAAATAGATTTTTCCACCTTCAAATTGACAAGCAATGTTTACCCAAGGATTTCCATTTTTATCCTTTGTCCACGTAAAACCGCCACTCCATGGCGGGCGGGCTGCAATAGTTGGATTTCCTTCATAATATATTCTTACCGAATGTTTAGCATCAGTAAAAGCAGTTTTCTTTGTAATATATATTTGGTCCTCTTTTTCCATAAAGGGTTGCACTTTATTATCAACCATTATTTTAGTCACTTTCAGAATATGAGTGAAATCGAACAATAACGTATCTGAGGACGAAGTTAAAATCAATTCTATTTCAGTATAACCTTTGATTGCCTTCTTATCAATATCCACATCTAAGGCAATGGTATAATGCCGAATGTCCATAATGGCTTGCAGTGGTTTTAGTTTTCCACCCGAGGCCATACTGATATCTTTAGAGTTTTGTGCTTGCAGTGTTCCTGTAAAACAGCAAATGACAAGGAGTAAGGCTGCGGTTAAGGATATTTTCATTTTTCTTGTTTTAATAATCGAATACTTTGTTTAAAGTGACGCACAGCGATCAGGGCTTGCCGCAGGGCTTGTATTTTCTAACTGCAAGCCCAGAACTGAAGCCGATTGAAAAACCGTTTCAGGATTAACGGTTATATTATTTTCAATATTTGATAATCCGTATCCTTTCACTTTTACCGGCACACCATCAACTATAACAGCCAATGACAGCCCGGGAATATGCCGTTCTATCATAGCCTCTTTAACATAGCTGTCTACTTTATCGGAAAGTGACTGACTGCATACCGTTTTAGTAAAACAAACAAATGAGAAGAAAAAAGTAAATGATAAAAGTTTTTTAAGCATTGCATTGATTTATTATTGGGTGAAAAATATGAGGGCGCATTTTGAACCGTTCAATGTGTTTTTAATCTCGTACTGTCAACTTTTATAATTTCATTTTTTGTCCGGGTAGAATGAAGCATGTCCAATTTCCAGCCTTCTGCTGTCAAAATAGCTGAGGCGCTTTCTAGCCAACTTGCCCTTCTTACAATTTTATTATCAATGGAAAATATCGCAGCGTTTTTATAGGCGATCCAGGCTGTTTTATCGGTGATTTTAATTTTAATTATTTCGATGGTATTCACACGTTTGGGTATCGGTTTCTGAATTATGGCATGGTCTAAATAATTTGCAATAAAATCATTATTCCATACTTCTCCATTTTCCAAAAGAAGGAAGTCCTTTGTATAGAATTTTTCAATGTTTTTAGAATTTAGATCAGACCAAATTTGATCAAAGGATTCTGTTATAATATTTGCTATTTGTGACTTGTTGATTTTTTTTGAATCCTGTGCAATCAACATGGTTCCTGATGACAGGATCAGGCATAAACAAAGAAGTATTTTCATATCATATTTTTTTGTAGCTACAGTAATCAATTTTTCATTTTCCTTGGTACCATTTTTTCGCCTGTGGCAAGTGAGTAAATTGTCCACGCTACCATTACAGCATTTTTCATCATGTCAGCTTCAGGTGCATACTCCGGCAAATCTAATTGTGTATGATGAGTGACAGGACGATAATCTAATGGGTCTTGGATAAATTGGAATGCAGGGATTTTATAATAGTCAAAGGTGAGATGGTCATTATCCAACTTGTTTTCGATAGTCGTGTAGTATTGTTGTGTAGAAGAAAACCGACGGAAGACTTCCTCAAATACCGGACGGGCAAATTCATTCCCTTGCAAATAAATTCCCCTGATTGCTCCCATGCCATTATCAAGATTAAGATAAGCGGCTACCTTTTGAGACTCGCTATTTGGCTTACTGTTTAGATTACCGAAATGTCGGGTGGCATAGCCTATAGAGCCATTAAAGTCTTCTTCTTCTCCTCCAAAAAAAGCAAGGCGAATTGTTCTCTTTGGCATCAACCCACTCTCTTTCAAAATTCGTAATGCTTCTAATAGCACCATACAATTCCCACCGTTGTCGGTAGCACCGGAAGCTGTATGCCATGAATCAAAATGTCCACCAATCAGTATTACTTCAGACTTCAGGTTAGCATCGCTGCCTGTAATTTCTCCAATTATGTTTACATTATTATCAGGTTCATTATAAAAGATTGTTTCAAGGTTAAGTTTTATTCTGGGGATTATATTTTGTTTTAGAAGTCTGATAATCCTGCCCGCATGTTCGGGCATAATAATAAAATATGGTAATGGTTTGGGGTCATTGTCTTTGTAATAATAAGTTCCTGCTACGTTTACAATGCCTGCAACAGATGAAGACGTTTTAAATACTGCGATGGCTCCCTCACTTTCCACGAATTGAAGGAAAGCATTATCGTTAAAATATTCGTCATGCCATATTTCTAATTGTTTGGGCATGGGTATTACTTTAATCTGGGGTACTAAGCGTTCCTGCATATCTTCCAACTGTACTTTAGAAAATCTTTTGAATACGGTATCTGGCAGGGATTTGAGCATGGGCTCTTTCCCTAACAGGATAATTTTACCTTTCAATTTACCGCCATAATGTTGTTTCAGTAAATTCATGTCGGTAAAACTTTCAATGTTTACTACATCACCTTCTACAATACCCTTAGTGCTTTTTGTCCATGCCAATGGATATGCAACAATATGCATGTAATTTGGGGAGAGTAGTTCTACATTAAAATTCTTCACATTCCAACCACGACAATCAGTACAAAAATTTTCGAAGTGTACATTTATAAGTCCTGCTTCTTTCATTTTAGCCGATGCCCATTTGGCAGCAGCTAAATATTCCCGGCTACCTGTGAGCCTTTGTCCGTACACATCTGCCATTTCATAGGTCATTTGTTTAACCATAGATTGCTGATAACCTATATTTTTAATTTTTGCTAGTGTTAAATCATCAGAGCTGGTCTGAGCATAGGTATTTAAGAAAATGAAACTATATAAAGCGGTAATAAAAATTATTTTCATTTTCATAATTTTTTTCATTTGTCCAACTTTTAAGATGAAGGTTACTGATTGAGGTCTGTTTAAAGTGACGCACAAGGTTGACGGCTTGCTGCTGTGCTGGTATTTTATAAAGTCAAGCCCGGAGCCGCAGCGGAATAGAATTACTATTGATGAAGATAACAACTAAAGCTCAATAGTAAAAGTCAAGCCCGGACTGCTGCTGATAGCGAACAAAAAGATGAGAATATATTCGTCGAAACGCCATATAGCCAACCGCTTGTTGTATGCTGCCTTTCATTATACTCCCTATTTACAAAAAGTGTTTGTCGTCTCAGTAAATAATAATGGAGATGCAATACCCAATTATTTAGTTCTTAGTTTTTCAAAATACAAGTTTCGTACTCTTCCGGTTGTCAAAAAAAAACCACTTATCATATTTGTTTTATCCCGTGAGAATATAATATTAAAATCACCAGAAAACATATCCCTTATAAACGGAGAGAATTTCATTTCATCATTTCTTGGAATTTTTATTAGCAACACGGTGTCACTCATCGTTACTTTATATTTCGTGTCTAATTCAGTGCTATAAAACTCTCCTTTGTATTCCTGCAATTGTACCGATGTTAAAGGTATTTTTATTACTTTTTCGAATATTCTGTTTCTTAAACCTTTTGCAGATAATACAAATTTTGCGTTTAATGAATCTCCGCTAAAAGAATAAGTAGATACCCCGTTAGGGTCAGAAAAAAATAAATTACTTGAGGGTTTCAGCGCTGTATTGCCAACCAGTAATTTTTCATTTTTATAGTTAAGTTTTAAAGTCAACTTTGTATTCATATCGAGATAGTCACCTACCCAACCTTTAACAATATTGCTATCAATTTTAATAGTTGAAATCTGCTCTTTTAAAATATTGTTTTTCAAAAAAACATCGGCCACCTTGGTTGAAAGAGACCTTGTATTAATATTGGCAAGATTGGCAAGCAAAATCACTGAAAAATGTTGATCAGGAAACCTCAGAAAATAGCTACGGTATCCAGCGTCTGCACCACCGTGCTCTACTGTTTTATAACCATTGTATGTTTGTATAACTAAACCAGAAGCATATGTTTGTGGAGTATTGTCATTCAAAAAGCCTGTAAGCTGCATGGCATACACAAAATTATTGCCTCCAATTTGTTTTGTATAAAAGTTTTCATCCCATTTAGCTAAGTCTTCTACAGTTGTAAAGAGGCTTGTGGCACCATAGGTATCAAATACAGGGATACTTATTTTCCATATTCCTTTTTCATCTTTCTGAAATGCTGAAGTTCGGTTAGGAGTAATCTCAGAATGATCGCTGTGAAAATGAGTACTGGTCATACCAAGAGGTTTAAAGAAAACTGAATCTGCATATTCTCTTAATGACACACCTGTAATCTTTTTAACTGCAATACCAAGTAAGGTGTAGCCTGTGTTGCAATAGGTATATTCATCGCCGGGTGAAAAATTCAATGCTTTCTGACGGGCAAGCATCTCTAGTATATCTTTTTCTGTTATCAGATCATCGTCCCGCCAACCCGCTAGGCCTTGCAGATCCCATTGATCTCTCAGGCCACTTGTATGATGTAAAAGATTGTTGAAAGTAATGGTATGACCAAAATCAGGAACTTCCGGTATGTATTTTCTTATGTCATCATTCAGAGACAATTTCCCTTCGAGCGAAAGCCTTATAATAGCGGCGGCGGCAAATTGTTTGGAAACAGAAGCCACATGAAAAATTGAAGATGGGCTGATTGCAATATTATATTCCATATTGGACATGCCGTACCCTCTTTTGTAAATAATTATACCGTCTTTCAATATTGCCAAAGCACAACCTGGTGAATTTGTTTTATTGTATTCAGCAAAAATAGAATCGACTTTTTTTGTCAATGAGTCAGTTAATTGTGCATTGACAATGTGGAATAAGAAAGTAAAGAGTAAAACACAAAGAAATTTTTGTTTCATTGTCCAGAATTTATGAAGGTTGTTATAAAATTATTTTCATCATTTGTGAACTGTCCAACAAGGTAGCATAGAACGTTAGAGGCTTGCCGCAAGGCTGGTATTTTATAATTAACGGCCCGGCAACTGAAGCCGGTTGAAAAACTGAAGTTGAAGTTAACAGCTAAAAGCCAAATAGAATTCAGTCAAGCCCAATATTAGCTGATAGTAGTACAACAGCCGATTGTTATACCGACCGCCAGCCTTGCGGCAAACCTTTTGTTATGCGTTCGTGCTACTTTTTTTTGAGTGAATTATTTAATTTTTTTCCTTTCTTTGATATGATATTCTTGTATCAACGGGGGATTTTCCGGCGTCAATGTAAAGCTTATTTCTATGTCATTGTTTTCCCCTTCCATAATAAATGAACCCCGCAAATTGTTTTCAGGAATGAGTTCCTCAATGTTAATAATTTTGCCGGCTTTATTAAATATAGCCATAGCCTCTTTTCTTAAAGAATCAGGAAAATAATCCATGAAGAAGTTTTCTGCAAAAATGTGTGTTTTTTCAGGGTTCTTCCAGCCTGGCAATAAATTAATTAATTCATTTTTTCTCTGGTTTAAAATAGCGGATGCAGGTAATTGCCTTGGTTGCAGCTTTGCTATGGCAATAAGTGTATCCAATATTTGCATGTTGATAAAACTCGCAGGCGCATATGTAAGATTGCTGAAGGAAATGATTGCAATCCCATATTCGGGCATTATTTTCCAATTGCTTCCAAAGCCGGGCAAACCGCCACTATGTCCAACATATACTCTGCTCTCGCAATCTTTGGTCCATCCCAAACCATATGCATAAGCAGTTACAACAGGACAAACACGACCACTTGGATATTTATATTGTGGATTAAAACTACTAATGTTCCATGGAAACTGCATTTCACGAAGTGAGCTTCTTTTTATGGGGCCATTATCCATATCATTTCGTGGCGGCCATGCAGAAAGCTGTAGGGATACATACTTACTGAAATCTTCTATTGAAGTAATCATACCACCCATTGCACCATAAGTGCCATCATGCAATAGGGGTTGTTCAACCCACTGTTCATTCAGCCAACGGTATCCATGTGCAAGTTCATTTGGAGGAACTTTGCTATACTCCCAATAGGTATGCGTCATGCCTAAAGGTTCTAAAATATTTTTTGTAATAAATGTTTCATAAGATAGTCCTGAAACTTTTTTTATAATATATCCCAACATGGCAAAACCCATATTGCTGTATTCATATTTCAATCCCGGATTATTTGAAAACGAGATGCCCTTTTTAATCATTGCAATTAATTCGTCATCTGTTTTAGCTAATTGGCGGTCGCCCCAAGGATTGTCTTCCGGGAAACCTGCTCCATGAGTAAGTAAATTACGAATAGTTATTGCTGGCGCATCAGTTGTCAGATACTTTTGCGCTTTCACTTCAGGAATATACAAATATACCTGATCATCCAGCTTAAGCTTTCCTTCATCCCTAAGTTTTAAAATTGCCATGGCAGTAAAGCTCTTTGTCATGGAAGCAATACGAAATGCTGATTTACTATTTGCTAAATTATTTTGAGATATGTTTGAAAAACCTAAATTTCCTGTATGAATTAATTTCCCATTTACTATCAGCCCATACACAAATCCGGGAAAATGATTTTGCCTAGCATAGCTGCTGAATATTTCATCAATAACAGGGAATGCGGCTTCAATATTTTTTATTCGGGCATCATTTACTTGTGCATATATTCCATGGTTAATACAAATATTAAACAGAAATGTAATAATGAAGAATTGCAGATATTTCTTTTTCATTTTTTTAGCTTAAAGTTTTATAAAGGCGATGAATGACGTATACCGTGAGTTTGTGAAAAAACCTCTGCGTTTCTCACCAAATATACACAGTAAGTAAATACGTGGAAACCAGTATATTTTTACTGAAGTTGGATATGCAATTTATAACAGACAACAGCCGCCATCAAACTTATTTCAGCACACTTGAAGTTAGGAAGGTGCAGATAAAGCAGTAAGGCTCATGGATGCATTTATTGATAACTTCGCAGCAATATCACCCAAAATAAGAAATGGAATAGTACATTAAAATATTGAAGCTATAAACGAAAATAATGTTTGGAAAGGCGTCCAAATTCACAATATTAACCATGCGGAGATAAACAGCAGAATCGCCGTTTGAATTTTTTCTATTATTTCTAATAAATGATAGAAGAGAAAAGGTGTGTTTTTGTACCATTGGGTATAATATTAATGAAGTGGTGAACAAACATTATACTATGAAAATAAGCAATTATAATGAAATAAACAAGAAAAACAATTTCTTGTAATCCTTTGTTGGCGTGGCTTTCAGGCTAAAGCGGTGAACAGAATGGAAACGAAAATCTGTTCACCGATCTGTTCACCATTGTATTGAAAAAGAGTGGTTTATTTTGGTTGTTCACCGGAAATAAAAAACCCTCAAATCATTGATTATGAGGGCTTTTAGTGCATTTTGATGTTGTTATTTGTGACCCTCATGGGACAAATATCGAACCAAATGATTGAACATATAGTTGATTTGAGTAAACTCCAGACATTAATCGTTCAAAAATTTTAAAGAAATTGCTTTCGGTAAAAATATAGAAACATGCTCCACAATTAATATTTTTTTAAAAAATGTATAAAAATTATACTTGATTTCTAAGTATAAATACCTTTTAAATTTTGATAAAAATTGAAAGTATAGTTGTGGCTGGGCTTGGCGAAGTAGGGGAATGTAGTTTCGTCCGACTCAGCAAACCGAAGCTAAATTTATAAATTAATGTTGATGAGTAGCACAATGCTAAATAGATATTCTTCCGCCCTTGAGACAAGGCACTGTTGGTGGCAGTGGTTAATGGAACCTAAAAAATTATTAGTGTATCTCCTCAGAATAATAATCGAAAAATACTTCTGCTAAATAATCATGGAAACCCCATCCTATGCCATTTGTATCTTCAATAACTTTAAGAGCTCTTTTTTGAAATTTGTCAAATATTCCCTCTTTCTGCATAAATTTTAAAGCCTGTAAATACATTTTTTTAACGCTGAAATAAAAGCCTTTGTCTATATCTCCAAAATCATTTGTAAATTTTACTCCGCACTCTACATAAAAAAGCATAAGATCTGCAAGTAGATGAGCTGAAGGTTCAATTTTTTTAAAATTGCAAATTGCTTGCTTAGAATCCTTAAGCTTCAGCTCATAGCCTCGTTTAGGAAAAAACCCTTCAAACACTTTGTCACGATATTTTTTAAATAATGCACCTTCATCTGGATTTATAAAGAACTCAAAATATTCTCTTACAGATTTATTTTTCTTATATAAATCACTAATTATCTCAACCAATTTGATCTTGTCAAATTTATTTAACTCCGTTTTTATATGTGTAAGGCTCATAGTTTTAGTTAATAATTGCCAATTACGCAGCGGTATTTTTGTAGGCTGGAAATTCATTGTTTGTCCTCCTAGATAACCGAATCTGAAAGTAAAAATAAAAGCTGATTATTAGATACAACCCTGAAAATTGTTTGTCGG
>Ga0123339_10002832_pt1 | contig 11664 bp, 7 predicted proteins | sample lystaG_FD_89956 | JGI IMG/M metagenome (GOLD analysis project Ga0123339, IMG submission 89956) | Glacier valley bacterial and archeal communities from Borup Fiord, Nunavut, Canada, to study Microbial Dark Matter (Phase II) -... | ecosystem: Environmental > Aquatic > Freshwater > Ice > Glacier ... | reverse complement strand
GCCTCAATTATAAGGGCAAACCCGATACCTACCAGTAGAAAAAGAATAATTTGCTCTAGCCGTTCATTTGAAAGGCGGCTGGCAAGGTTTACACCGTAAAAAGCCGTCAGAACTGCTCCCCCAATGAGGGCTAACATTGCTGGAATATAAGGTTCTAATTTGTTTAAAGAAAGGGTACTTGCTCGGATTGCCAAAGACGCTAACACGGTTATGATACTGACTGCTAGATTGAGCGGCACAGCCTGGCGGGCAGGATAACGTAATACTCCTGCTTAGTACAGGCAACCTGAATTCTGCGCCACCTAACCCGATTAGCCCACCTAGTGTACCAATTGGTACAGCGTAGCCAAAGGCCAGCAAGGGACGATGTTTGATTAGGGATGGTTGAGGGGAAGCTTTTGCACCTTCAGGCATGATTTAGCCTAATTAAATGTCATTTTGAATACCTTTACCTAATTTCAGTGAGCCGTAACGGGATAGCCCTTTGAAAATAAGTAGCACCGCAAACGAAACGATTACCAGAATAACCGACAGTGTAACCGCTTCATTCAAGCCACCCGAGCCATCAAAGGAGGCATAAATTGCCAGGGGCATCGTCTGAGTCCTACCCTCAAAATTCCCGGCAAACATAATGGTCGCCCCGAACTCCCCTAACGCTCTGGCCCAGGTCATCACGATCCCACCCAGTAGGGCGGGCAACGACAATGGCACGGTAATTCGCCAGAAGGTTCGCAAGGAGCGACTGCCCAGGCTGGCGGCGACGGTTTCGAGGCTCTGGTCTACCGACTCAAACCCGGCTTTGGCGGCCTTGATATAAAAGGGGGCGGCTACGAATAGTTGAGCCAGCACTACTGCCAGAGTTGTGAAGCCAATCGTCAGGCCAAACTGCTGGTCGAGCCATTGCCCAACCCAACCCCTTCGCCCCAGGGTTAAGAGCAAAGCAATCCCCGCCACCGCCGGGGGCAACACCATCGGTAAATCCAAAAAAGTGTCAATTAGGCCATAACCGGGAAAGCGATGGCGGGCCAGCAGATAGGCCAGGGGTGTGCCAAAAACCACTGCCAGAACCAAGGTTAAAGCGGTGGTAATCAGGCTGAGACGCAGGGCTTCCACCACCGAGGGGGTAGTTAAAAAAGCTCCGACTGCTCCATCGGCGACTGAGCGAAATAATAAAGCAAGCAGCGGAATAAGCAGAAAGAGCAGCATTACCGACCCGGCGAGAAATAACCAGACCACATTCGGGCTGAGCCGCCGTTTAAGCCGAGGATAATGGGCCAGTGGTAAACGAGCTTTTTGTTCCGGCGAGACTGTTTCAAGCAAAGTTGCCCCAGCTTCTGAGTGCGCTAAAACAAGCGGTCTGCCATCGGACACCTGCTCGTTTAATTCTTCGGTTGGGGGGTAAGCTGGTTTCGATTTATCCAAGCAACTTTGCTCCAGATTTTGAATTAAATTACACACCACAGAGGCACAGAGAACACAGAGAATTTTAATTAAGAAGCGACTAATGCCCTTTCCATCATACTACTACAACCGTCTGCGCCGATGCCCACGATGCCCTTGCGTAAGAGCCTGTTTCAAAACCGCTTGTAGGAGTAGGCTCTGTCCTGCGAAAATCATCGGTGTCGTAGGAGCAGGCTCTGTCCTGCGATGTTTTGCCCTGTGATGTTCTTAACCATCGGACGACGGAGCGTCCTCCTACGAATGCGATAATCCACTGTAAGTATGCTCACCGAGTGCTGCTGGTGGTGCTACTGATGGGAATAAAGTTGTTCTTTTTAAGAATAGCCTGAGCCTTATCACCCAGCACATAATCCACAAACACTTTAGCGGCGGCGGTGTTAGCTGCCCCTTTCAACGTGGCAATCGGGTAGGCTGCCAGAGTATTAAACTGGTCAGGGATTTCGATGGTAGCCAGGTCGGGGCTAACTTTCGCCGAAATATCACTCGAATAGACAATCCCAGCATCGGCCTCGCCTAGTTGTACCTTAGCCACTACCTGTTTAACATTGCTTTCCTGACTGACAAAATTGGCCTGAACTTTAGTGGGGAAATCCGGGCTAAAAGCGGGGTCTTTGCTCATTTTATCCAGAGCTTGCAGGGTATAACCCCCGACTGGCACATCCTTTTGGGCTGTGACGAATTTCAGGCCGGATTTGGCTAAATCCTGGAGGGTCTGCACCTTGCCGGGGTTGCTTTTGGGCAGAATTACCACCAGCCGATTACGTACGAAGGTTGTTCCTTTGTCAGCCACCAGATTACTTTTGAGGGCGTTGTCCATCTCGGTCTGGTTGGCACTGGCAAAGACATCGGCTTTGGCTCCTTGTTCCAATTGCGCCCGCAAGGTATTGGAACCACCAAAGTTAATAGTAACCTTGAGGCCGGGGTTAGCGGTCTCCAGGGCTGTCTTAATTTCGTTGAAAGGGTCTGTCAGGCTGGAAGCGGCGAAAACTATCAGCTCACCAGTGGCGGTAGTATTAGCTAGTGTTGTTGTTGCAACAGCAGTGGTGGTCGCTGCTGCTGTCGTGGTGGCAATGGCAGTAGTGGTAGTTGCTACTATCGTAGTGGTTGGGGCTGTCGTTGGTGGCACGCTGGTGGCGGTGGGGTCGCCACAGGCCGCTAGAAGCAAGCTAACCAGACATAGTAGGGCTATCAACAGTCCCAGACCGGGGGACTTGCGCGGGTTTTTAGACATTCTCTGTCTCCTCCAATTCAAACTCAGTTTCAATAATCGAGTGTTTAGAAAGCACTTAATAGAAAAGAGGCCACTGGATTATAGAGTTTACACTCAGCATATAAGTAGCATGCTCAGGTTTTGAGTATAAAAGTAAAAGCCAACCCTGTCAAATTGACTTCGCAAGTAATTTTACTACTGCTCATAACCTGATTGTTGAGCTATAAAGCGGGGCGAGGGTTGAATTTAAAACTTGATAGGTTAGCAAAGCTAATAGTTATCAGGTTAGTAATACCAAGTCCTAATAAGTAGTGTTTATTTATAGGGGCGGGTTTGTAACCCACCCGGTATTCGGCATTCGTAGGAGGACGCTCCGTCGTCCGATACCCATCGCAGGAGTACCAGGGCGCGGAAACCACGCCCCTACGAATTCTTGTTCCCCCTCCGGCAACCGACAACTGACGACCGACAACCGCTCAGGACAGCCCCGTTCTGTTGGGTTTTTGCATTGCCAATCTAGCGGATTTATGTTATACGAAATAGAATAAATAATTCGTTAGAGCATCCGATAATAAGTACCATTGGGGAAATATGTCTCAATTGACCGACGGAATTTTGATCTTTCTTGTTACCGAAATTGAAGATGGGGCGAGACTGTGGGAGCAAGATGCCCAGACCATGCAGAACGTTCTTATCCAGCACGATATGCTGGTGCGGGGTGTCATTAAAGCCCACCAGGGTAAAGTTTTCAGGACGGTAGGTACTTCGTTTTATGCTGTTTTCGAGTCAGCCGCACTCGCTTTGACGGCGGCCCTTGAAAGCCAGCTTGCCCTTTTAACCCAGGAATGGGCTCCTTCGATTGCCGGACTCAGGGTGCTGATGGCCTTGCATAGCGGCGTTGCCAGAGAACGGGATGGCAGTTATTTTGGCTCGGCTCTAAATCATGTTGCGGCTCTGTTAGATGGCACTCATGGCGGTCAGATTCTACTTTCGCAGACGGTTAAAACACTCCTTGAAGACCACCTGAAGCCTGACCTGACCCTTTTTGACCTGGGAGAGCAGCGTCTCAGGGATTTGACTGGCCCGGAGCATCTCTTCCAGCTAGTTGCAGCGGGCCTACCTACTGAATTTCCCCCGCAACCAACCCTTACTAACCTGCCTAACAATCTGCCAATTCAAACCTTTGAGTTAGTCGGACGCGAAAAGGAAATAGCTCAGGCTTGTGGGATATTAAAACAAAAACAGCTACGCTTGCTTACTTTTACCGGGCCGGGTGGCACTGGCAAAACTAGCCTCAGTTTACAGGTAGCCGCCAACCTCTTAGTCTGGTTTCAGGATGGGGTTTTCTTTCTGGATTTATCCGCCACCAGCCAACCAAAACAGATTATCTCCGAGGTAGCAAAGCTTTTTAACCTGAAAGAAAGTAGCGGCTCGGCTTTAATCGAAACTCTTAAACAGCAGCTTCGTTCAAAGCAAATATTACTGGTGCTGGATAATTTTGAGCAGCTTGTGGCGGGAGCTTCGCTGGTTTCTGAATTGTTGACCGCCGCCCCCGGTTTGAAACTAATCGTTAGTAGCCGGGAAAGATTGCGAGTATTTGCCGAGCAAGAGTTTGTGGTATACCCCCTGGCAATTCCTGACCTGAGCCAGCTTCCGCCTTATGCCGAGCTAATAACCTACCCGGCGATAATTCTCTTTGCTCAACGCGCCCAATTGATTAAACCAGATTTTCAACTTAATGCCGAGAATGCCCAGGCGGTGGCCGAAATTTGTGTGCAGTTGGATGGCCTACCCCTGGCAATTGAGTTAGCCGCCGCCCGCAGTGACGGATTTACCCCCCAGGAAATGTTGGAACAATTTACCAACCGCCTCAAAGTGCTTATCCAGGCGCGACCAGACCTGCCCACTCGCCAACAATCCTTGCGCGGCGCAATTGAGTGGGGCTATTCGCTGCTGGATAAAAGCTCGCAGATTGTCTTTACTCGGTTGGCAGTATTTAATGGCGGTTGTACTACGGAGGCGGCGGAGGCGGTTTGTAATCCTGACGATGACCCGGAAATTGATATCCTGAGTAGTTTAACCGCTCTGGTGGATAAAAATCTGCTACGTAGGCTGGAAGTATCTACCGCCGAGCACAATCGTTTTGTAATGCTGGAAACTATCCGAGAATACGCCCTTGAACAGTTGGCCTTGCAGGGCGAGGAAGAACAGTGGCGACAACAACACGCCGCCTATTATATTGGCTTAGCCGAAGAAGCTGAACCCTATTTAACAGGCCCCCAACAGGTTGAATGGTTTCAGCGTTTGGAGCAAGAACATAGTAATATTCGGGTGGTGATGAATTGGGCATTGGAAGGCCCAAAACTCAAAGCCGAGGTGGCTCTACCCATCGGCGCAGCCCTTTGGCGTTTCTGGGATGTGCAAGGCTACCTGAATGAAGGACGTTATTGGTTAGAAAAGGCTCTGAGTGCCAGAGTCGAGCAGGAAAACCAGACCCAGGCCCAAACTATTATTCGGGCCAAAGCCTTTAATGCGGCTGGAATTTTGGCTCGCGACCAGGGCGACTATGAGCATGCGATTAATCTATTGCGCGAAAGTTTGGCCTTGCAGCGTGAATTAGGTGAGAAGCAAGGTATTGCCAGCACCCTCAACACTTTAGGCACAGTGCAAGCAAATTTGGGAAACTACAGCACCGCCCTGGCTTTTCATCAGGAAACGTTGGCTCTGCGCCGGGAACTAAATGATGAACGCGGCGTAGCGATTTCCCTCTGCAATCTGGCGGCTTTGACCTTTGCCCAGGATAACTATGAACAAAGTATCACTCTCTATCAGGAGGCTTTGGTTTTGCTCCGGCAACTTGGTGACAAAAGGACGATTGCCAGGGTAGTGCATAATCTGGGACATACTATGCTGGTTCAGGGGGATTTGCTACAGGCGCGGGCCTGGATTGAGGAAAGTTTGGTATTACGCCGGGAGCTTAACGACAAACCCGGTATCGCTGACAGCCTGATTTTGTTGGCAGAGGTAACGGGGGCGCAAGGACGACCTGAAGAAGCCCTGAAACTTTATCAGGAAAGTCTCAAGTTACTTCAGGAAGTGGGCGATAACCTGAATATTGCCGCTTGCCTGGAAGGCATCGCCGGAACTTTAAGTAGCCTACAAAAGCCCGAATCCGCCGCCCAGCTTTATGGAGCTGCCGAGCAGTTGCGGGAGGTGATTGGTGCGCCTGTGCACCCGGCAGACCGACCTAGATACGAGCAATCCCTCGTCAGAATCAAAAATCAACTATCCTCTAACCGCCTTGAAGCGGCCTGGACGGCGGGTCGGGCAATGTCGCTTGAACAGGTTATCGCTATCGCTAACCTTTAAGAGAGTTTAGCGAAATTCAGCCGCCCCACTCCCAGGCCGTTACATTTACAGCCTGCCCCAAAGTGGTCTACCGCTTTTCTCAGAACATTTTTAAGCTGGTCGGCGTTATAGGTCGGATGAAGCGAACTGATTACTGCGACCCCTGCTGCTGCCATCGGCGTGGAGAAGCTTGTACCATTTCCCCAGCCATAGCCCCCACCCTTCCAGTTACTATAAATGTCTACACCTGGCGCACTCAGGCTGATATAGCCGTTATAGTTGCTAAAACTGGCTTTGTAATCCTGCGTGTCGGTAGCCCCAATTCCCGTTCCTTCACTATAGGCTGCTGGAAAATACTTTTTATCACTACTGTCATTACCAGCCGCACTGATAACCACTATTCCCCTTGACCGGGCCTGTTGAATCAGCTGGTGGAGGGTCTTGAAATCATAGGTAGAACTCAGGCTCAGGTTCACTACTTTAGCTCCGGCATTTATAGCAAACTGCAACCCGTTTGTGATTGTAGCCACTGTACCCATACCATTAGCATCCAGCACCCGCACCGGGATAATTTTGGCAGCCGGGGCAATCTGGGTAATAACCCCCGCCACGAAAGTTCCGTGACCCTGCACATCCATCCCGTCGGGCAGATTTCCAACCGCATCGTAGCCGGGTAAAATTTTACCGCTCAGGTCAGGATGAGTGTAATCCACCCCGGTATCCAGTACCGCCACCTTGACTCCCTGACCCCAACTGGCTTTCTGCACGGTCAGCAGCCCGGTGCGTTGCCAGGCCCATTGATTGCGAGCTTGCCCTATGGCAGAGGCACTAGATGAACCATCAAAATTGAAACTGTGGGGGTCAAAGTTAAAACTACTTGAACCTTCCAGGTAACCCACCGAATAGTTAGCTGAAGCGGCAACTACCAGGGGGTCAAGATTCATAAGCACAGCCTGCGTTTCCGCATCTAAGCCAAGCGGCAGATTGCCCAGATAGGTATTTGGGCTGAGTAACGGGCTAACGCCGCTCAAGGTGTACTTTAGGGCCACTAACGGCTGGTCTAAAGAGTTGTTAACCTGGAAAATAATCTGGCTGTTGGTTTTATCGGCGGCCTGAGCCTGGGGAATGGTAGCCGTCCAGCCCAACCAACCCACCATCTGAAAAAATATCAGGAATAAGACTATAAAGATGCTTCTACGTAATTTTGTCATAGTTGGTCCTTAGTTATAAATGCTTTTGCATAAAAGTTTCAAAGTCAGTTAGCCCTAATGGTCGGCTGTACAGATAACCTTGAACCTCTTCGCAACCGATTTCCCTCAAATAGCTTAATTGTTTTTCTGTTTCCACCCCCTCCGCGATGATAGCCATCTCAAGATTTTGACCTAACATCGCAATTGTTTTGACCAGCGCCTTTGCTTTAGCCGCCGCCTTTTCCGAACTTGCGTCGAGACCGCTTACAAAAGATTGGTCTATTTTAAGCACGTCAATTGGTAATTGTTGTAAATAACGCAGGGAAGAATAGCCCGTACCAAAGTCGTCTATCGCCAGTGATACGCCAAGCTCTTTTAGTTGGTTGAGTTTGTTAATCGTATTTTGGGTATTGCTCAAAAGCAGACCCTCGGTTAGCTCCAATTCCAGCCAGCGCGCTTCCAGTTGGCTTTTCTCAAGGCATTGCTCGACCAGTTCGATAAAGTCATCCCGGTTAAACTGGATGGCTGAGACATTTACCCCGATGCGAAAAGGTTTATAGCCCTGGGTTTGCCAGGTCTTAGCTTGTCGGCAACTTTCCTCCATTACCAAGGCTCCCACTGGCACAATTAAGCCCGTTTCTTCAGCCAGGGGAATAAATTCACCCGGTGAAATCAAACCCAGCTCCCGATGTTTCCAGCGAATCAGGGCTTCTACCCCGGCTAATTTGCCAGTGGGCAGGTTTATTTTAGGCTGGTAGTGCAGCACTAATTCGCCATATTCCAGGGCCTTATGTAGTTGGGTGACTAGCAACAGGTTTCTTTGGGCAGTCTCGCTCATGTCTTGCTGAAAGAATTGGTAATTATTCTTACCCGCGTCTTTCACCCGGTACATCGCGTTATCCGCATATCGTAATATCTCAGAAACGGTTTCCCCGTGCGTAGGATAGAGGCTGATACCAATACTGGCACTGATATATAACTCCTGGCCTTCCACATAAAAGGGTTCCTGGAGGGCCTTTAGGAGCTTTTGGGCGAAATTATTAACGTTCTGGACATTCCTGACCACTTTTAGCACCACCACAAACTCATCGCCCCCCACCCGCGTGACCATATCGGCGTAGCGTAGCTGATTTTGCAAGCGATGGGCAACCTGTTGTAGCAAAGTATCCCCGATAGCATGACCAAGCGAATTGTTAATAAGTTTGAAGCGGTCAAGGTCAATAAACAGCACGGCGACCTGGTGTTGCTTAAGGCCAGCCTCTACCAGAATTTGTTGTAAGTTTTCCTCCAAAAACAAGCGATTGGGCAGCCCAGTTAAGGCATCGTGGCGCGCCTGGAGACCAAGCTGGGCCGTTAGTTTTTGTTGCTCGGCAGCCCGAATTGCGCGGGTTATCGCCATAGCCGCCAGACTAGCCAGCATCTCCAGTATTGCGTGGTCGTGGTTATCAAAGTCTCCGGCTTCTTTGTTAAGTACCTGAAGCACTCCTAGCACTTGTGGGTTGTTATTTGCCCGTAGCGGCACAGTGAGCATGTTGCGGGTAAGGTAGCCAAATTGGTCACCGAGGTGGCGCGGGTCATTTTGGGTATCGTTGGAATAGAGGCTTTGCCCGGTAAAAGCTACAATCCCGGCAATTCCCCGCCCTAAAGGCAGACGAATTTCACGGTTGGTCAGTCCCAGGCCAAATACGGAGTAAAGCTCTTTTTTTTCATAATCCAGCAGGAAAAGAGTGGTGTGGTCAGCTTTTAGCAGCAGGTTGGTTTCGCGGACAATTATCTCAAACAGGGTTTCAAGTTTTTGTTCACCCTCAAGTAATATAAAAAGACCCAACAAAGCTTTGAAAGTATCAGCTTGTCTTGGGTTTGGGTGGTTCTGAGCGTTTGGCACTTCTATTTGCACAGCCTGTCACCGTCGCGTTTCTAAAACAGTATTAAAACGCATTGCAAGATTTCAACAGGTTCGATTTGATGAAAACATGAAGCTGACCCGCGCAGGTCGCCCTTTGTAGTGTAACAGCCTATTATTACAGGAATATGAACAAAATATTACAATCTCTAAAAGCGGTGGTCGGAAGGGAATTTCGTAGGGGCGTGGTTTCCGCGCCCTGGTAGTCCTGCGATAATCATCGGACGACGGAGCGTCCTCCTATGAATTTACCGGGTACAGGGCGGGTTACAAACCATGCCCCTACGAATAGGCAATACCGGGCGGTTCGCGAACCGCCCCTACGAATTTCCCTTCCGACCACTGACCACCGACCACCGTTAAGCCTGGTCAAGGCCACAAACTTTAGACTACCCGGTTGCGGTTCGCTATCTGCAACCGCCCCCCGCCAAATACTTTTATCCCTGTCCCCCCACCAACAAACGGCGTATTGTCACTTTTATAACCGAATAAGTTGCCCTTAGACTGATTGGGTGCGCTAGATGTCCCCGTAACCGTCAAGCCAGAATTGGTATTAGAGGTTATATAGTTGCGAAAATTTGGATCGGCGGCCCCAATTATCGTGCCAGATGCCCCGGTTAACAAAATACCGTCATTGTTGGGAATGCCCACCAACCCGCTCAAGGATAGCCCGACTAAATTACCCTGTATCACGTTAGCCTGAGAGCCACTAATAGTAATCCCCGCCTGCTGGTTGCCGGAAATTATATTACGGTTGCCTTGCGGGTTAATAGTCCCCCCAATTATATTGCTACTGCCATTTTGAATTAATATTCCATTAAGGTTTGGCAGGGCAGCAGTGCCGTTTTTGTTCACCCCGATAAAGTTTTGCCGGATTTGATTGTTGGTGGAGTCGGCAAGGAAAATTCCAGATTTAGTATTACCGGAAATAACATTGCCGTCAGCTCCTCCAATATTGCCAATAAGGTTGCTATTGGCTGAGACGAAAATCCCAGTATCATTAGGTACAGCGATAGTCCCACCCACATCCGTACCGATGTAATTCCCCAATATTTTGTTACCGGTAGCCAGATTGCCACTAATACTAATCCCGGCTATATTACTACCAGATATAATATTACGCCTTGAGACCGTTGAGCCGCCAATAACGTTATCACTGGCATCGATAATCCAAACCCCGTAAGAATTAGCTATAGCCGCGTTACCGATGTCGTTTGTGCCGATAGTGTTGCCTTCTACCAGATTACCAGTAGTACCACTGTGAGTAAGCAAAATGCCAGCGGTGGTATTGCCCGAAATCAGGTTACCCATGCCGGTAAGGGAACCGCCGATAGTGTTGGTGGGCGCGCCATCCACGTACACGCCATAACCGTTAGAAACCGCCACTTTCCCGGCGATATTAGTACCGATATAATTGCCCATAACCTGGTTACTGTTGGTGGTAGACCCGGTAAGTAACACCCCTTGACTATTACCTGATATAATATTGCGACCAACGGTGGTTGTATTAGTACCAATTTTACTGCTGGTAGCCCCTTCCAGGCGCACTCCGCTATCATTGGGCAAGGCCGCTCCGCTCAAACCGATGCCTATATAATTGCCAAAAACCGAATTATTATTGCCATTTGGCCCCAATACCAGCACCCCATTGTTGGTATTGCCCGAAATAATATTGCGCGTGCCGCTAAGAGTGCCGCCAATAATATTATTGGAAGAGGATTGAATTTTGATGCCGTTGTTATTGCCCTGGGCGGTGTTACCACTCAGACTGACACCAATGAAGCTATTGCTAACGATATTATTATTAGAAGCGGGGCCCTGGATATTAATACCACTACCGCCAAAGCGGTTGATAACCAGCGACTTAACGGTGATATTGGAAGCACCGAACGCCAGACCGTCCGCCGTAGGCCCCGCCGAGGCTCCGTTCAGTTCAATGGTAGGGTTACCGTTGATGTCCAGGGCATTACTGCCATCAATGGTAACCCCTTTGGTAATAAGGGGCAGGGCACTAGAAAGGTTTATAGTCTGGGGAGTGCTACCAAAGCTGAAAGTAATAAAATTAGCCGAACCCATATTATTCGAGTCAATAATTGCCTGGCGTAACGAACCTATCCCGCTATCCGCCGTAGTGGTTACCGAAAAGGTGGAGGCGCGCACCACCGGTAGGGGCAAGATTACCAGATTAAGCAAAAGCAGCAGCACCACCGATACCAACACCAACAAGGCAATGGATTTTGAGCGGAAAAGGCCAGATTGTCTTAAAAACATTTTTCACCTTGAGTTTTTCAAAATAATATTTTGGCCTACTCTCAATAGCCTTTAAGATTTTGGACACTAATCAGCTGTTAATCGTAGGAGCAGGCTCTGTCCTGCGATGGGTATCGGACGACGGAGCGTCCTCCTACGAATTTATCGGGTAGAGGGCGCGGAAACCACGCCCCTACGAATAGGCAATACCGGGCGGTTCGCGAACCGCCCCTACGAATTTCCCTTCCGACGACCGACAACCGACGACTGACAACCGCTCAGGACAGCCCCAATTCGGCGCG
>Ga0123339_10002831_pt1 | contig 11664 bp, 3 predicted proteins | sample lystaG_FD_89956 | JGI IMG/M metagenome (GOLD analysis project Ga0123339, IMG submission 89956) | Glacier valley bacterial and archeal communities from Borup Fiord, Nunavut, Canada, to study Microbial Dark Matter (Phase II) -... | ecosystem: Environmental > Aquatic > Freshwater > Ice > Glacier ... | reverse complement strand
GCTTTTCAGAGTGTGCCGCCAAACGATCCTGAAGCCCAACGCGCTGTCCTCAATCGCGTCTTAAACGAAACTACGACTTCGATTGTGCCTACGGGTCGTCGCATCGCCGATCGCAGTCTGATTGTTGGACTGACCGGACAACCTGCTAAAGATGGCGAAATCGAAATTGGACGCTTCAAAATTTCTGCAACGGTGGGCAACGAAAAATGGTGGATTGTTCTCGATCTAGAACCTGCTGACATTGTGTTAGTTGAAACCTCAACTTAGAACGCTGGCTCAATGACGAATCACGAATGATGTTTGACGAATTATGGCGACTAAAACCGATCGAATTCTCAGCTATCTCCCCAGCACCTTCCGCGTTACCCCTCGACCGGATGTGTTGTATGCCCTCATTGATGCGTTTGGCAAAGATTTGCTGTTAGCCGAAAATAGCTTGGCAGCAGTCATGGCAGCGCATTGGGTGGATTATGCCGATCGCAATGCCGCCAACATTACAGATTTGGCGAAAATTGCGGCGCTGTATGGGCTAGCTCCCCGTCGAGAATCGGATTTGACCGGAGATCCGCTAGCACCGGGTATCGATGAGGTGTTGGAGACGGTGGAGGAGTTTCGGGAGCATCTGAAGCGATATATTCGCACGTTTTTGGAAGGCACGGTGACAGTGCAAGGAATTTTGCGCGTCACGGCAGAAGCGCTGGCATTGCAGATTGCAGATGATTATCAAGACCTGGATTGCTGGTGGCAGCGCCGATCTCAGACATTAACCACGATCGTGCCGCGTTTGGAAGATGCAGCGCCCGCCGTGTTTGGGATGAAAGCGGGGCAAGTTGCGGGACGATCGGCGCATCCAGCGCAGGTAAAAGGGTCTGTGGATCTCAGCAACGGGGTAGATTTGCGCGGCGCGAATTTGCTGCGGTTAAAAATTGATGATGAGAATCCGATCGAGGTTGACTTAACAACAGGGACGAATGCGGCAAATGTCTCACTCGACGCAATCATAGCGACGTTGAATCAACCCTTAACCGGACAAGCGATCGCCCGTGCAGAAAATGGATTGTTAGCTATCACTTCCTTAAATTCCAGCGCTTCTAGTCGCATTGAGATTCGCGATGGCTTGAGCGATGCTGCTGGACGAGTATTCGGATTAGTGCCTTGGGTTTATCGCGGTAGTGAAGCTCAATCGGCTCAGGTGATCGGAGCGGTTACACTGAGTGATTCATTGGATCTACGACAACATCGCTATTTGCGTTTAGTCGTCGATCGCACTCGTGTGGCTGAAATTGATTGTGCAGGTGCGAATCCCGCTCAAACTACGCCGCAGCAAGTTTGTGATGCGATCAATCAGGCGCTACAAATCGCCAATTTTGCGACGCTGCAAGCAGGGCATTATCTCAAATTCACCTCTCCGATAACAGGATTTAATAGCAGCATTGCGTTTCAGGCTCCTGCGGCTCAAGATGCGACGGCTTTCTTATTCGGGGAGGTGCAGAGTTTTTATATCGGACAAGATCCTCAACCTGCGAAGTTTAAAAGTCAACGGGACTTGAGCCAAGGAATTGATCTCCGCGATCGTGCCACGCTGCGTTTCCAAATTGACAGTAGCGCAATGATCACGGTCAATTGTGCGGGTAACGATCCGCGTAACACTCAGATTACTGAAATCGTGACGGCGATCAATCAGGCAGCCCAGTCCGACATCGCTACTCAAGACGGACAATTCATCACCCTTGCCTCACGAGACACGGGCGGCAGTGCGCGGCTCATTCTAGACACTGCCCCGACGAATGACGCACTGGAGACGATTTTGGGAGCGCGTCCGCGTGTTTTTGAGGGTAGAGATGCCACAGCCGCAGCGATCGTCAGTGTTCCAGACCTGACTCAAGAATTAAATCCTCAGCCGGACAAGTTTTTGCAGTTGACAGCGATTCAGATTGCGGTGGATGGCGGTTCTCCAGTAGAGATTCCCTTGCGGATAAATTTACGATCGTCCGGTGAAAATGTTTCAACTGCCCAACGTCGCCATGTGCATGAAATCGCCAACGCTATTAATTACGCTTTCCCGAATTTAGCGATCGCTGATCAACAACGCTTGATTCTGCGATCGTCCACGATTGGGGATGCCAGCCGATTAGAAGTTCTGCCGCTAGAAATTCAGCAAACGCAACGATTTATGACTCGCGCAAAGGTCACGGATGAAGCGGCTCCAAAAATCTTTGGCTTTCTGGAGCAGGAAGTTCGTGGGAACACTGGGAAGAATGCTCAAATGATTGGCACAGTAGATTTGAGCCGCAGCGTAGATTTACAGACGCAGCCATACCTACGGATTGAAATTGATAATCATTCACCGATCGATATTGACTGTGCGGGTCAACGTCCACGGGCCACAGCGATCGATGAAGTGGTGAATGCGATTAACAATCGTTTGGGCAGATCAATTGCCAGTCATGACGGACAGCATTTAATCCTCGCATCGCCCACAGTCAGCAAGGAGAGCCGGATTGCCGTGACTGAGCCACGAGCTGGCGATGCGATCGCGGCGCTAGGTTTACAATCCGGCACCTTCAAAGGACAGGATGCTAAAAAAGTTAGCTTTGTTGGCTTAATCGATCTGCATCAAGGCATCACCTTACCGCCTCATGCTGCGATCAAACTGGGCATTGATGGAGCAGACCCGATCGAGATTTCTTTCGCAGGTGCAGAACCAAATTTTCAACGTCTCGATCAACTATTGCTCAAGATTAATACGACGCTGAATCAAGTGATTGCCAAAACTGATGGACAGCACATCAGCCTGACCTCGCCATCAACGGGCACGAATAGCAAAATTCAGTTTGCAGCACCCACTACCGGATCGGATGTGACCGCCGCGCTATTGGGAATTACGCCGCTGCGACTCTATGAAGGCAGCAATGCGATCGCAGCGCAGATTACAGGAAACATCAGCTTGAATACCGTTGATTTACGTATCGCACGATTTCTGCGAATCAAAGTTGGTAATGCTGCGGTGAAAGAGATTGATTGTGCTGCTGGAGTGGCGATCGAACGGCTCAGTGCAGTGACATTAAATGAAATCATTAATGCCATTAACACGGCGATTCCTGAACTAGCAAGCGCTGACCCAGAGGGCACACATTTAGTTTTACGATCGCCCCAACCCAATCAAGAATTCGTTCTGGAGTCTTACACATCTGGTGATGCCCGTAAGCATCTGTTAGGCGAGGTTCCGACAGAGGTAACAGGCACCGATCCCACTCCTGCCATGATCACAGGGACAGTGGATTTGTCTCGACCCGCAAATCTTAGCCGCCGCAGTTTGTTGCGATTGGCGGTGAATGGCGATCGAGCCATTGACATTGACGTGGGTGGATTCGATCCCGGTTCGACATTTTCGGATGAGATTATTGCAGCGATCAATGCTGTGCTTCCCGGTCTAGCCACCTTGAACTCGGACGATCGCTTACAACTGACTGCCCCAAACCAAGGCAGCGATAGTCGGCTTGCCCTATTGCCCTTGCGCTATTTAGATCTGATCGAATATGCGCCTAAGCCGATGCACATTCTGCCGCGATCGGTGCGACATGGTGACCACTGGGCGATTGACAATCCGGGTGTGGTGGAGAGTTCAAGTGAGATTACGATTCATGCGCCCTTCGGTGTAGAGGGGCCGATGCTCGTCAATACTGCGTTGGGTTGGCAAGTGCGCGTCTTTACCCTTCTCGATCGCGGGGAATCTGTCACCCTGCAAACCGATACCAAACTTGGCTTGCAGGCGATGGTGACTGCTGCCAACGGGGCGACTCGTAAAGTGCCGAGCGATCGGATTTTAGTCGGCCCGCTGGGCGGTCAAGTTTGGGTGCCTTTTGCCGGAGCCGCCCCCCTGAATCAGGACACCGAGCATCAACTCACCCTCCAATTGAACAACCCACTGGCGGCTCAGATTGTTCACCTGCGGGCCCGACAAACCGACCAAGACACTGGCGAAATTACAGTAAAAGTTGTGGAGAGTGCGCCGATTATCATCACCCCTGCTAACGCGATCGTGAATGAGAGCGAAGTCACTCTGATTGGACGAGTGCGAACACAAGCCAACACAGTTCAATTAGTCGATGCTACCGAAGATCCGATCGCCCAACTCAGACCCGGTGCAGGCATCACGCTCTCCGCCTACCAGGATCGCGTGGTGACGCTTAGTGGAATTTTCTACACCGATCGTACCCTCCTCGTGCAGCAGATTGACTCGCTGTTTGATGTGACAGTGCAGCCGACTCATGGCACACCCGAACCCTATCCACGGGTGACGATCGGAGATGCAACAACAAACAATTCTTTGGTTCATCAGATTTGCGTTCGTTCTCGCTTAGTCGTCGCCACCGCCTTAAACAAAGGTCAGGTGTTGACCTTGCCACAGGGCAAATCGAACTGGATCTACCTCGACTGTTACAGTAGCCGCTTTGACCAAGCCAACTTTGACGAAGGGCACTTTGCGGACGGCGTTTGCTACGAGCGAGGTATTTTTGACATCAGTCGCTTTGAAAACGAGGAGGAACCTCCACAACTCGCCGCAGTCTTTGCTTCTGTCACGATCGTCGATCCGCCCGTCGAAATCACCTTCGCGTGGCAAACTTACCAACCTGGCAGCTTCCAGGTCAACTTGCCTGCCGATTTGCCCACGCCCTTCGGGGCAAGATTTAATCAAGCCCGATTTAGTCAGGAAAAAGGCAAACCCGATCTGTATCCAGAAGCGGTCTTAGAGAACACTGGCAATCCGGGTTTTGATCAGGCTCACTCTTTGGTCAGTTTGATTAATGAACGCTCCAATCTCGTCAAAGCAGAAGAAGTCGATCGCATTCCTCTGGGCTGGAAACCTATCACGCTGCCCTTCCGTAAGCCCCAACGCCTGACATTAGGCACTGCCAGCAAGCCCGCTCAAATTTACCTGATTGAAAAAACGTTGGCAGACCAGGGTATAAACCGATTTATCAAAGTGCAAGCCCGCGAACCGGGAGCCTGGGGCAATGACCTCAAAGTTTCCGCTCGTCCGGCAGGTGCGGCGATGTATGAAGTGACGATCGCCTACACCGCCAGTCGGTTTGAAAATGCGCGACGGGTGGCGCTGGGCAACCCACTTTCGGTGCTGACCCAAGAGATTTTACACCCCCAACCGATCGGCGTTTTGCAGGCGAAAGCCGCAGGCGTTGAGGTCACTGTCACCCGTGAGACGTGTCAATAGAGGCGAACAGCGTTCATCTACATCACTTCCAATCCATAAACCAACAGTCTGTAAGGAGAAAGTTATGCCCTTTAATTTTGATCCGTTTGATTTTTTCAAAGCTGGAGAACTGATTGTCGCTGAAAGGCTCAACAACGTTCAAATCGAAATCAAAAAATACGTCAATGTTGAAGTTGGTAACGTCAAAAAAGATCTGAGCGATTACAAAGCTAAACCGATCGATGCCAATAAATTTGGCGGCAAAACCCCGGAAGAATGGAAGACGCTGAATGACGAGCGATATGTCCAACGCTCAGAACTCAAAGGCGGCTGGGGTGAATATCGCCGCTACTTCAAACAGCTAAATCGTCCAACAACTGACCCCGATCCGGCTCTGATTGAACACAATCTGCGGCGTTATCCTGTGGTCAGCCTGTTTGAATTAACGCAGTTGATCACCACCGATGACGATGCCAAAAAATTGCTCTCGGATGACACCAGCAAAGATGCCCGCTTTGTAGTCTATTACGCAGGACGGCGTGACCCGATCGCCGAAAAATTTATGACTCGCAGTGCCGATGCCACCTTCTGGGGAGACACCATTGAACTGATCCTAGAGCAATTCGGTTTAACCCCAACTTCGACGCAATTGTTTGATGATGTGCTGAACGATCTGTGGGGCAAAATGTTCGATCCAGGGTTAGATCAAGACAACTTCCGCCGCGATGCTTACGGACATTCCCGCTACATCCAAACAGAGCTGTTGGGCAGAGGGCGCACCGTTCAAGATCTGAAAGCTGGCGGCGTTTGGGAGGATCTGCGGGTGGCAATCCGTCCACAAATGATTCCTACCAACATTGACTTTGGCGCTGGTGCTGCCAATGCTGATGGCGTTCGCGATACCAATCGTGTTGATGTCTTCCATCTGAGTCAGAACGTGGTAGACGTGAAAGCAGTCAAGCCGATCGACTTAATGGTATTGCTGCGAACTTAGAAAGAGTGGGGTGTCGGGAGTTCTACACCCACCCCTCACCCCTATTCCCTCTATCCACCTTGGGACGCGAGAACAATGAGATTAGATGAGCAGTATTGGGGAAGCGACGATCGCTTCGAGGGCGATCGCACCCTCTGGTTGCGGAGTTTGCCTGCTAACGCCCAGGTGACGCGGGCAGTGGTGACGCTGGCTCCTGCTACACCAATGATTGGCACGCTGTTTGAGGAAATCATTCAGTTTGGCAGCGCGTCGGGAAACTCAAGTCAGGGCGATTTTGGCACCACCAAAGTCCGTGAAACAAGTTTGACAACTGGGGAAAATCCCGTCCTCAAGGTAGATTTCGTTGAGGTCGATCTTCATGCTCGTCGAACGATAGTGCGGCTACATGGGAAGGATCTTACGGGAGCAAAGCTGCAAATCGATCTCGGTGGCACCTATGTGGATCTGAATGGGAGGGGCAGCATCAAAACACCCAGCGATGAGGCAAAAGATTTCCTCCAGTTCACTCAGCAGAATAATGACTCAGTTCCCTTGCCGGGACTGACGCTGAATAAATTTAAGTTGCGCGATTTTGCCCACCCCGCAACAGATCGCACCGTCGCGATCGATCCCACACCGGATCTCACCGCCGTGACCATTCGGACGGTGCCCACAAATGTGAGTGTGCGGTTGGGACAAATGCCCGCCTTTTGGACGCGGATCGGGGAATTGAGCCTCGCCGCCACTGCTCCCGATTTTACGCCGATTCTGAATGCGTTTCTCGCGACTGCAACGCCAGAGAATGGATTTTATGCAATTCCAGTGATTATTCATTCAGACACGCTAGCGCGATTGAATGTGCGATTGCAAATTGAATACGTCGTCACTAAATCTGGATTGCCAATCACCAAATCTGGAGCACAGTTGTTAGAAGTAACGCTAGGGTATAACTTTAGTACGCTCCCGATCGGGAACACACTCCTCACCAAAGTTACCTTACCCGAAGGCGCAATTCCAGTACCCGGACAAACAACGGCTCAGGTGCGCGGCGAGTTTAAGCCCAGTCGCGTGGCGTTGGGTGAAGTCGGTGAAGTTGCCAAGCTACTGCCTGTCCTGGTTTCGCCTCAGTGTTCTCTTGCTCAACCTATTCAATCCAACGTGGAAGAGATCGCTGTCACCGGAATCGATCTTCTATTTGACAAAACGCAACCCGGTTTAACAGGATTGAACCTGAGCATTCAAGCCGATGCCGATGGCAAACCCTCTGGCGAAGTTTTAGCCAGTGCTGAAGTTACGGTAGGGAAACCCTTGCCACCCGATGAATCTAGCTGGGGCAGCGCCACGTTACCCACTCCATTTCGCGTCTTGAAGGGCACTCGTTACTGGCTAGTGCTGCAAAGCCAAATCGGGCAGGCTTACTGGCAGGCGCAAACCGATGCTCAGATGCCAGTAGGACTGCAATGTCGCAGCAGTGAGGGCTTATCTTGGCGGCAGGCAACTCCCGATCTAGCGGCGATCGCCAACAAGCTCAATGTCACCTCGTTACCGACGGCGAGTTTCTCGACGCAAGCTGCTAAAGAAGTGGGCACGCCAGCTCCTTTAATGGCTCTATTTCGGCTGCGAAACCAGCCCGATCGCTTCACAGTGCCGCTGCATTTGCAAATAGGGCGCGGCGAAGCGGCGATGAAACTGCGGCTGAATGAATTCGATCCGTTAGGTCGGGTAGAATTTCAGTTTGACTTCAGTCAGAAACTCGTCGAATATTTGCAAAAATCCATCAACGTCACGGTTTGTGGCACCGAAAATCTGTTGGTGAATAGCGATTTTCGCGATCCGCTGGTCGATGACGCGACGCTGAAACTGTTTAAACTCTTGGATCGGGATCAGCAGCAAGCAAGTCGGCGAGGTTATTACGAGGGAGGCAGTTTTGAAGGAAACGCTCTCCAGCAAGACATTGATTTGCAAGTTGAACGGTTTATTGTTCTAGAAGTCGGCAGACATCGTGCGATCGAGCGTCCAGGTAGGCGATCTGATCCCATTCCTCAATCTGATTGGGAAAGTATTCATCGTCCGATTCGCATTGATTGTGCAGGTAAAGTTCCTGGTCGCACTACGGCAGAAGAAATTGTCGAAGCGATTAATCTAGCGATCGGCAGCCCGACCGTCGCCTTCCTTTCCTTAGAGAATTCCGCCAAAGCTCCTAAACAATGGGGACTGGCTGCTACAGAAGGCACCTTGCTGCGGCTATATCTCTGGTGCAGTACGCAAGTGCCGATCTCTTGGCAAGGTACGCCCGGACGGATTCTGCGTTTGCGAGTTCCTGGAGTCGATCGCATTGCGACGTTGCTAATCGATCCAGATTTACTCCGAACAGAACAGGTAGAATTAGCCTGCCTCCCGCCAGTTCCGGTGAATCCTAGGGCGGTGGTTCCAGATGAACTCAGTCTGTCTCAGCGAGTGGTTTGCCGTGCGGGATGTTCCTACTTATTTCAATTCATCTACTGGATTTTTACCAGTCGGCAGGCGATTATTTCTCCGGCTGCGTGGCAGGTGATTTGGCGAGACGTGACTGGAACAATCCTTCGCACCGATACCGGAGAACTGGAGCCAGTTTTGCCGATCGAAGCCACGTCACCCCCCCAGACTTTGGCGCGGGTCACCACTCAAGCCACAAATTTCTCTGAATTGTTTGAGGTCAGAGTGACTGCACCACCCCAGGCAACAGAAGTTGAAGTGCGGTTTGTTCAGCCTACCCCTGGAGGACTTTGGCTAGAAGCAGTGGCACTCATTCCGACGATCGAGACGTTGGGCAATCCCACGTTTGCACTGCGATCGGGGGACAAACTCCTGCACTGGCAACGCTTGAGTGGGGCAGTCACGCTGCCACAAGATGTGCCGCTGGCAGAGGTTCAGAAATTTCCCGATCGCGCGATCGTGTTGAGTGGCGGCGATCGAGAAAACACTGTTCTGACGCAAATCGCTGAGGTCGTCGCAGGCGCACAATATCAACTGCAAGTCAAAGCGCGAACTCAAGCAACGGCAACGCCTCACGATCCGCAAAATCAGCCTTTGCAAAACCGGGCGCGACTAGAGCTTCGCTGGTTAGGGCAACAGGGAGTTCTGGGTGCTGCGATCGTGTTGCCTTTAGATGGGCCCGATTTCCCAGGACACGCTTGGACGGGTGACGCTCCCGCCGCCGCCACTCAAGTTGAGATTGGGTTAATTCAACCCAGAGGACAGGGCGATTTGCGGGTGCAGTCGGTGTCGTTCTTGCGGATGGATGGACTTTCAGTGCCACTGATTTTCTTGAGCGAAGCACCCGGAGAGTTGACGGTTTCCAGTTTGCGAGTCGTCTATGATTTGCCGCCGTCGCCGACCGTTTTAGAGCCACCTGTAAAGTCAGTCGATCGCCTGACTCCCAGCCCAACACCTACCCCTAGCCCAACACCCACACCTACGCCTAGTCCGACACCCACACCTAGTCCGACACCCACACCTAGTCCGACACCCACACCTAGTCCGACACCCACACCAACCCCTAGTCCAACCCCTAGTCCGACACCCACACCAACCCCTAGTCCGACACCCACACCAACCCCTAGTCCAACCCCTAGTCCAACCCCTAGTCCAACACCCACCCCTACGCCTAGTCCAGCACCAACCCCTAGTCCAGCACCTACACCAATACCTAGCCCGGCACCTACCCCTAGTCCAACACCAGTACCTAGTCCCACACCAATACCTAGTCCCACACCCACACCAACGCCTAGTCCGACTCCAGCACCCAGTCCGATACCAGCACCAACGCCTAGTCCTAGTTCTAGACTGCTCTCGATCGCTCCGTTTGGAATTTTGCCCACTCCCAAAGCATTCATCCCTTTTTCAACGTTCCCGCCAGGAGCAATAAATTCTCAGCCTGTTGTCCCCTTCTCCACTCCCTTCATAGAAGCGATTAGTCAGACAAACTCAACCATCCGTCAGGCAGAAGCGCATTCTCCCTCAAAGCGATTGAGGGAAGAGATCGATCGCCTCAATGCAGAATCTTCTGAGCCAGCAGGAACTTCCGAGGCAAGTTCTCCCTCTCGATCGTCTAGTGTTGCTGAACCCCCTAAAATTGGCGATTCTGCACTAGATAAACCACTGTCTTTAACAGCAGTAGGCCAAGCTCCCCGCTCATCAGAGGGGAGGCAGAATTTGCCCACGAGGTCACAGCTTAACCCACCATCTGGACTCTCCAGAATCTTGAGAAACTTATTTGGACTTGACAAGTTCAAGGGGCAACGATGATTCAGTTCTAAGAGGGTTGCTGAAAGAGTAAGGAGGTTAAGTATTTTGCAGGACAAACTTAAGTAAAGGTTTAGTAGTTATGAATCTACCATTCGTTCTGGATGTTGCGATCGGGCTGGCGTTTGTTTACCTAATTCTCAGCCTGTTAACATCTGAAATTCAGGAGTTGCTAACAACTCTGCTGCAATGGCGGGCGGCTCATTTAAAAAAGTCAATTGAGACTCTTTTGACGGGCGGAGAAGGAACCGCTAACGATAAGAGCGTCAAGACAATCGTTGAGTCGCTTTACAGTAACCCGCTGATTAAAAATATTAGTCATGAATCTAAAGAGGGCATTGAGTCGTGGCTACGGCAGGCGACTCGCTTTGTAATCACGATCGGCAGAAAAGATAAGCTAACGCTGAAGGGCGATGAGCCTTCTTATATGCCTTCGGAAACCTTTGCAACAACGCTGCTAGAAAAGCTTAGCCTCTCGCAGTTGACAAAGAAGATGACGGCGCTCAATTTGAAGCAGATGGTTAAAGAGGAGATTCTGGACAAGCTGGATAGCTATCTTAACCAACAGGACCTTCAAATTAAAGATGAAACTCGCCAAAATTTGACGGCTGATTTGGGTAGTTTGCGGCTAAAGTTAGAGGCTATTTGCACAGACTTTAGCACTGAGAAAGCTACACTGCTAACTTGTGTTAATCGACTTAGAGACGAACTTAATTCATTTATTGAAACGACTGAACTGCTTGCGCCTACGAACGCTCTAAAGGCTCAGGGTGATCCTTCAACTGAACAGCAAGGTGATCCTGAAATTATCAAGTTTGTTAGCCAGTTGAAATCTCTGAAAAACGGGATTTTTTATCAGGGGAACCCCGATTCCAATAACACCAGCTACAGCAACACTGACGAACTTATACGCCGTTTACAGCCTAGTCTCGCCCAAACTTTGGATTTAGGAATTGGAGAAGTCAGGAATGAGCAGCAACAAGTCACTAGAGTGAGCGACACTTATCAACTGCTTCAAGATCGGTTTGGCAATCTTGACCCAAATGGCGAGATTTACAAAGCCTATGACGAGATTAGAAAAGACGTTGAGGCGATCGGGCAAATGTTACCCCCTTCGGTGCGAGAAAGCCTTGCGGCTCTGTCACGACGCGCGCAGATTAACGTGAAGCGGGCGCAGGTACAGTATGTAGAAGAT
>Ga0123339_10002830_pt1 | contig 11665 bp, 9 predicted proteins | sample lystaG_FD_89956 | JGI IMG/M metagenome (GOLD analysis project Ga0123339, IMG submission 89956) | Glacier valley bacterial and archeal communities from Borup Fiord, Nunavut, Canada, to study Microbial Dark Matter (Phase II) -... | ecosystem: Environmental > Aquatic > Freshwater > Ice > Glacier ... | reverse complement strand
GCGCGATATCCGGCTCGAGGTCGATGGCGGCATCAAGGTCGACAACATCCGCGCCGCGGCCGATGCCGGCTGCGACACCTTCGTCGCCGGCAGCGCCATCTTCGGCGAGCGCGACTATCGCGCGGTGATCGACGCGATGCGGGCGCGACTCGCGGGCGGGTGAAGCTCGGCCCCGGCCAGCGTCTGGCCGTGCTGCTCGCAGTGGCTCTGGGTCTTTCGGCCTGCGGCGAAGAGGCCAAGCCGCCAGCGGGCCTGTGCCAGTCGATGAGCGTCGGTGAGCAGCGCGCGTGTGCCGTCTGCGACGAAAAGCTCGCGTGCTGGGGCGGCAAGGGAAGTGCCGGCGCCAGGGCGCAGCCGACCCGGCGCCTGACGGCCGTGGCCGTGGGCAGCGCCACCACCTGCGCGCTCGATGCGGAAGGTGCGCAGTGCTGGCCAGACACGGCAAACGACGCCGCGCCGCGCCGCTGGCCGGGCCGCTGGGAGGCGCTCGCGAACTTCGACGACCGGCCGTGCCTGCTCGGCGCCGGCAGCGTGCAGTGCGAGCAGGTGCAGGGCGCGGCCTGGGTGCTGCCCGGGCTGGCCCACCCGCGCCGCATTGCCGCGGGCCGCGGCCGCGTCTGCGTGCTCGACGATGCCGGTGTGCGCTGCTGGGCGCTCGGCGGCGCGCACGAGCCGTTGCGCGCGCCGCTGCTGGCCAACCCGATCGGCCTGGCGGCCGGCAGCGCGGTGAGTTGCGCCAGCGACGGCCGCGCCATCGTGTGCGCGGAAGCCAACGAAGGCGCAGCGCCGATCACGCTGCGGCCGAGCGCCGGCGGCAGCGTGCGCTCGCTGGCGATGAACCCTCACGACGACGTCTGCGCGCTGGTCGACGGCGCCTTGCAATGCTGGGACCGTGGCGGCCAGCCCAAGCCCGGCGCGCCGGGCTGGCGAGACCTGAAGCAGGTCGCGGTGGGCGATACGCAGGTCTGCGCGCTCTCGGCTGAAGGGCGGGTGCGCTGTGCCGCGTTCGGCACCGACGCTTCGCCGCGTCGATCGAGCGGGCAAGCCGGGTCGCGCTGAACGCGGAGCCCGCGCCTGAGAAGGTCGCTCCGGATCGGTCAAACTGCCAACATGGCAGAGCGAGACGACCACGAACACCCCGGCCACGATCACGGCCACGATCACGACAACGATCACGCCGCAGGGCCGCGGAGCAGCGCAGCCCACGACCGTGGCCCAGCGCACAAGGGTCACCCGCACGGGGGCCACACGCACCACGGCCATGCGCACGGCCCGGTCGATCACGACCGCGCCTTCGCCATCGGCATCACCATCAACTTGCTGTTCGTGGCCGTCGAGGCGTTCTTCGGCTGGCGCGCCGACTCGCTCGCGTTGCTGGCCGACGCCGGGCACAACCTCGGCGACGTCGCCGGACTGGTGCTGGCCTGGGCCGGTGCCTTCGCCGGCCGGCTCGCGCCCGGACCGCGCCACACCTATGGCTGGAAGCGCGCCTCGATCCTCGCGGCGTTCGCCAACGCGCTGCTGTTGCTGGTGGCGATCGGCTCGCTCGCGTGGGCAGCGTTCGGCCGCATCGCGGCGCCGCCGCCGATCCAGGCCGGCACGGTGATGGCGGTGGCGGCGGTGGGCATCGTCGTCAACCTGGCCACGGCGATGCTGTTCCTGCGCGGGCGCGAAAACGACATCAACATCCGCGGCGCCTTCCTGCACATGGCGGCCGATGCGGCCGTCTCGGCCGGCGTGGTGGTGGCCGGCGCACTCGTGCTGTGGTTCGGCTGGACCTGGCTCGACCCGGTGATGACGCTGGTGATCGCCGTCGTGATTCTCTTCGGCACGTGGGGCTTGTTCCGCGACTCGCTGCACCTCATGTTCGATGGTGTGCCGGCCCACATCGACCTCGAAGCCGTACGCGCCGAGCTGGCCGCGCTGCCCGGCGTCGAGTGTGTGAGCGACCTGCACGTGTGGGCCATCGGCACCACGCAGGTGGCACTGACCGCGCACCTCGTCACGCCTGCCGGCCACCCAGACGATGCGTTCTATCGCCGCGCCGCCGCGCGCATGGCGGAGCGCTTCTCCATCGACCACTGCACGCTGCAGGCCGCCACCGAAACGCTGATGGCGCCATGCGACGGCGGCGCGACGGTTGCAAGCCAACCCGCTCTCCGTCACGCATGAAATACAAGGACTACTACGAGACCCTCGGCGTTGCCAAGACCGCAACGGCAGCCGAGATCAAGGCGGCCTACAGAAAGCTCGCCCGCAAGTACCACCCCGACGTGAGCAAGCTGCCCGACGCCGAGGCGCGCTTCAAGGAGATCAACGAAGCCAACGAGGTACTCAAGGACACCGAGAAGCGTGCCGCCTACGACCAGCTCGGCAGCGGCTACAAGGCCGGCCAGGACTTCCAGCCGCCGCCCAACTGGGACGCCGGCTTCGAGTTCCGCGGCGCACCTGGCTCGCGTGGCTTCAGCAGCGGTGGCAGCCCGTTCGGCGGTGCCGGCGCGGGCGGCGGGTTCGACAGCAGCGACTTCTTCGAGTCGCTGTTCGGCGGCCGCGCCGGTGCAGCGCGAGCCGGTGCCGGACGCAGCCGCAGCACGCAGGGCGAGGACCATCGCGCCAAGGTGCTGATCGACCTGGAAGATGCCTACCGCGGTGCAGACCGCAGCCTCTCGCTGCGCGTGCCGGAAGCCGGCGCCGATGGCCGCGTCGCCTTGCGCGAACGCATGCTCGACGTGCACATCCCCAAGGGCATCCGTCCTGGCCAGCAGCTGCGGCTCGCGGGCCAGGGTGCGCCCGGCAGCGGCGGCGCGCCGGCCGGCGACCTCTACCTCGAGATCGAATTTCAGCCACACGCGGTGTTCAAGCTGGAGGGAGCCGATGTCACCGTCGAGCTGCCGCTGGCACCGTGGGAAGCCGCGCTCGGTGCGGTGGTGGACGCGCCCACGCCCGAAGGCGCTGTGCAGCTCACGGTGCCGGCCGGTTCGGTCGCGGGCAGGAAGCTCCGGCTGAAGGGCCGCGGCCTGCCCGGCAACGGCAAGAGCAAGCCGGCCGGCGACCTGTACGTCGTGCTGCAGGTCTCGCTGCCCAAGGCCGACAGCGATGCGGCCAAGGGCGCCTACGAGGCGATGGCCCAGGCCTTCGCCGGTTTCGAGCCGCGGCCCGCCACGCGTGCCTGATGCAAAGGATCGACATGAATTCCACATCGATCGACCGTCGTCTCGTCGTCGCAGCCAGCGTGGCCCTGCTGCTGTGCAGCGCCTGCGCCCTGCCTGATCTGCGCTCGCCCACGCCCACGCCCCCGGCTGCGCCGCCGCTCACCGCCGACGAGATCGCGGCGCTGATCGCCGCGCCGGACCGCAGCGACGCCGACCGGCGCAACGACGTCCGGCGCAAACCCGCCGAGATGCTCGGGTTCATCGGCGTGGGAACCGGCATGAAGGTGCTCGACCTCAGCGCCGGCGGTGGCTACACCACCGAGCTGCTGGCACGTGCCGTGGGGCCCGGTGGCCGCGCCTGGGGGCAGAGCGTGCCGCGCAACCCGCCGCCGGCGCGCACCTCGGCGATGGCGCTTGCCGAACGCGCGCAAAAGCCGGCTGCGTCGGCGATCGTGCCCGTCGTGCAGCCTTTCGAAAGCCCTGCACCGCCGGGTGCCGATCGCGACGCGCTCGACCTCGTGACCGTGATGTTCAACTACCACGACCTCGGCGCGATGGGCGTGGACCGCGCGCGCATGAATGCGGCCGTGTTCGCTGCGCTGAAGCGCGGCGGCGCCTACGTGATCGCCGACCATGCCGGGCGGCCCGGCACCGGCATCTCGGAATCGAACACGCTGCACCGCATCGAGGAAGCGTTCCTGAAGAAGGAGGTGGAGGCCGCCGGTTTCCGTCTGGCGGGCGAAGGCAGCTTCCTGCGCAGCCCGGCCGACCCGCGCGACCGCGAAGAACCCGAACCGCCCACGCGCAAGGACGAGTTCGTGCTCAGGTTCGTCAAGCCCTGACGCTTCCACGTCGCGACGCCCGATGCCTGCATCTCTCGCCCGCCCCGACTACGCCCTGGCCGACAACCTCGTCGCGAAGTCGGGTTCGGTCTTCCTCACTGGCACTCAGGCACTGATTCGCCTGCCGCTGATGCAGCACGCGCTCGACGCGGCCGCGGGCGTGCAGTCGAACGGCTTCATCAGCGGCTACCGCGGCTCGCCGCTCGGCATGGTCGACCAGCAGGCTTGGAAGGCCGGCAAGCAGCTCGAAGCGGCGGGGGTCAAGTTCCTGCCGGCCATCAACGAGGAACTCGGCGCGACGGCGGTGCTCGGCACGCAGCGCGTGGAGAGCGACCCCGAGCGCACGGCCGAAGGCGTCTACGCCATGTGGTACGGCAAGGGCCCGGGAGTCGACCGTGCCGGCGACGCGCTCAAGCACGGCAACGCCTACGGCTCCTCGCCGCACGGCGGCGTGCTGGTGATCGCGGGCGACGACCACGGCTGCGTCTCGTCGTCGATGCCGCACCAGAGCGACGCGGCGATGCAGTCGTGGCACATGCCGTTCGTGGCGCCGGCCAACGTCGCCGAGTACCTCGAGTTCGGCCTCTACGGCTGGGCGCTCTCGCGTTTCAGCGGCAACTGGGTCGGCCTGACCGCGCTCTCCGAGGTGGTGGAGAGCGGCTCGACCGTCGACCTCGACGAGACGAATGCGCGCGTGGCGGCGTGGAAGGGCGCGAGAGAGGTCGAGAGCGCAACCCACTTCGTGCGCCCCGCCGACGGCTTGCACTACCGCTGGCCCGACCTGCCGTCGTTGAAGATCGAGGAGCGCCTGCACGCCAAGCTCGACGCGGTGCGCGCGTTCGCGCGGATCAATTCGATCGACCGCGAGATCGTCGCGGCAAACGCGGCGACGGTCGGCATCGTCACCTGCGGCAAGGCGCACTTCGACCTGCTCGAAGTCTTTCGCCGGCTCGACATCTCGCTGGATGCACTCGCAGCCGCCGGCATCCGGCTCTACAAGATCGGCCTCGCGTATCCGGTCGAGACCACGCGCATCGACACGTTCGCACAGGGGCTCGAGGAGATCCTCGTCGTCGAGGAGAAGGCCGGCCTGGTCGAGCAGCAGTTGCGCGACTTGTTCTACAACCGCGCCGTGCGCCCGGCCATCGTCGGCAAGCGCGACGCAGCCGGCCGGCCGCTGATCAGCGAGCTGGGCGAGCTGCGGCCTTCGCGGCTCATCGAGATCGTGGCCGCGTGGCTGGCGCAGCGCTTTCCGCAACTCGACCGCCGTGCGCTGGTCGTCGACTTCACGCTGCCGTCGCTGCTCTCGAACGCCGGCGACTCCGTCAAGCGCGTGCCGTACTTCTGCGCCGGTTGCCCGCACAACACGTCGACGAAAGTGCCCGAGGGCTCGCGCGCGCAGGCCGGCATCGGCTGCCACTTCATGGCCTCCTGGATGGACCGCGACACCGAAGGCCTGATCCAGATGGGCGGCGAGGGCGTCGACTGGGTTTCGCACGCGATGTTCACGAAGGTGCCGCACGTCTTCCAGAACCTCGGCGACGGCACCTATTACCACTCGGGCTATCTGGCGGTGCGCCAGGCCATCGCGGCCAACGCGAACATCACCTACAAGATTCTTTTCAACGACGCCGTCGCGATGACGGGCGGCCAGCCGGTCGACGGCACGATCACCGTCGACGGCATCGCGCGCCAGGTCGAGGCCGAAGGCGCGACGAAGGTCGTCGTGCTCTCCGACGACATCGCCAAGTACGACGCCGTGCGCGCGAAGTTTCCCGCCGGCACCGAGTTCTTCGACCGTGCCGAGCTCGACGCGGTGCAGCGCCGCCTGCGCGAGATGAAGGGCGTGACGATCCTCATCTACGAGCAGACCTGTGCCGCCGAGAAGCGCCGCCGGCGCAAGAAGGGCGAACTGGTCGACCCGGCTCGGCGCCTCTTCATCAACGACCGCGTGTGCGAAGGATGCGGCGATTGCTCGGTGCAGTCGAACTGCGTCGCCGTCGTGCCGCTCGAGACCGAGCTCGGGCGCAAACGCAAGATCGATCAGTCGAGCTGCAACAAGGACTACTCCTGCGCCAAGGGCTTCTGCCCGAGCTTCGTGGGTGTGATCGGCGGCAGGCCGAAGAAGCGGCCCGGTGCGTTGGCGGGCGCGGGCGCAGCGCGTTTCGATGCGCTGGTCGAGAAGCTGCCGCAGCCGACCGAGCACGCCTGGTCCGGCCCGTACGACCTGCTCGTCACGGGCGTCGGCGGCACCGGCGTCGTGACCGTGGGCGCGCTGATTGCGATGGCGGCGCACCTCGAAGCGCATTCGGCCAGCGTGCTCGACTTCATGGGCTTCGCGCAGAAGGGCGGCTCGGTACTCTCGTTCGTGCGCCTCGCCCAAGACAAGGCTGCGCTCAACCAGGTGCGCATCGACGCGCAGCAGGCCGACGCCGTGCTCGCCTGCGACGTGGTCGTCGCCGCTTCGGCCGACGCGCTGCAGACCGTGCGCCGCGGCCGAACCCGCGTGCTCGCCAACACGCACGAGATACCGGTCGCGGAGTCGCTCTCGAATCCCGATGCCAGCCTGAAGGTCGAGGCGCTGCTCGAGAAGATCGAGTACGCCGCCGGCGAGGAACGCGTGGAGACGATGGACGCGCAGGCGCTGGCCGAAGAGTTCCTCGGCGACTCGATCGTCTCGAACATCATCGCCATGGGCTACGCGTGGCAGCGCGGGCTCGTGCCGGTGGGCTTGGCGGCGATGACGCGTGCGATCCAGCTGAACGGCGTGGCGGTCGAGAGCAACCTGCGCGCGTTCTCGCTCGGCCGGCTTGCCGCCGCCGACCCCGAGGCCACGCGCGAGCTGCTGCACGATCCCGACCCGGCGACGTTGAAGGAAGAGACGCTCGATGCACTGGTCGCGCGCTCGGCAGCGTTGCTCACCGCGTACCAGAACGCCCGCTATGCCGATCGCTATCTCGCCGTCGTGAACCGGGTGCGCATGCGCGAGCTGGCGCTGCAAGGCGAAGGGTCGGCATGGCCGCTCACGCGGGCGGTGGCCGAAAACCTGCGCAAGCTCATGGCCTACAAAGACGAGTACGAGGTCGCGCGCCTCTACACCGACGGCGAGTTCGCGACCAAGCTGCGCGATCAGTTCGAAGGCGAGGGCCCGACGCGCCGTTTCACGCTCGAGTTCTACATGGCACCGCCCGCGCTCATGAAGCCGAAGACCGGCACCCCGAAGGCTCCAAAGAAGGTGCGCTTCGGCCCGTGGCTGATGCCGCTGCTCCATGTGCTCGCGCGCGGCAAGGCGCTGCGCGGCACCGCCTTCGACCCTTTCGGCCGCACCGAGGAGCGCCGGCTCGAGCGGCGCCTGATCGACGAGTACGTGGCGCGCGTCGACGAGCTGCTCGGCGGCCTTGCGCCCGCAACGCAGGCCGTAGCCGTGGCCATCGCCAGCGTTCCGCGATCGATACGCGGCTACGGCCATGTGAAGCTCGCGAGCCTCGTGATCGCGAGGGCACGTGAGCGCGAGTTGTTGAGTCGTTTCGATCCGGCGCGCTACCCGAAGCCCACCGGCCCGGCGGTGGCAGGCCACATCCGCGGCATCCCGGTCACATCGGCGTGAGCGCCCTTGGCGGCCGCCGGCCCGAGGCGCGCTGCTACACTTTTGCGATGCTTACGTCATGCATTTTCGATGCGAGGTCGCCAGGCCAGGGAGCCTGGCTATGGCGCACGCACACGTCGTTCGGCCGAAGCTGACGCTTCGGCTCCGGCGCCTCGGCGCGCCGCCTCGCGGGCCCGCTGGGTAGGGCCCGCCCCGATCGAACCGAAGCGCGCTCCTGCGGCCGCTCCCCGACGTGCCAGCGATGACCGAACTCGAATTCAAGAGCCTGGCCCTGCAGGGCCACAACCGGATCCCCCTGATCGCCGAAGCATTCGCCGATCTCGAGACGCCGCTCTCGCTCTACCTCAAGCTTTGCATGGGCACGAGCGCGGGCGGCGGCGCCGACGCAAGTCGCAACAGCTTCCTGCTCGAATCGGTGGTGGGCGGCGAGCGCTTCGGGCGCTACTCGTTCATCGGCCTGCCGGCACGCACGCTGCTTCGCGCCACGGGGTTTCGGACGGAGGTGGTGACCGACGGCCTCGTGGTCGAAACACACGACGGCAATCCGCTCGATTTCATCGAGGCTTATCAAGCGCGCTTCAAGGTCGCCACGCGACCCGGCATGCCGCGCTTCTGCGGCGGACTGGCGGGCTACTTCGGCTACGACGCGGTGCGCTGCATCGAACCGCGCATGGCGCGCTCGGCCGAACTGCGGCCACTGCCCGACCCGATCGGCACGCCCGACATCCTGCTCGTGCAATGCGAAGAACTCGCCGTCATCGACAACCTGTCGGGGCGGCTGTACCTCATCGTGTATGCCGATCCCGTCGTGCCCGAGGCATACGCCAAGGCGCGGCGCCGGCTCGTCGCGCTCACCGATCGATTGAAGACGAGCGTGGCGGCGCCGCCGGTCGAGCGCGGCGAGGCGCACCCCGTGCGGCGCGAGTTCGCCAAGGCCGACTTCATCGTCGCCGTGGGCCGCGCCAAGGAATACATCGCGGCCGGCGACATGATGCAGGTGCAGATCGGCCAGCGTCTCAGCAAGCGCTACGAAGCGGCACCGCTCAGTCTCTATCGCGCGCTGCGTTCGCTGAATCCGTCGCCCTACATGTACTTCTACGACATGGGCGACTTCCAGATCGTCGGTGCCTCGTCCGAGATCCTGGTGCGGCGCGAAGCCACGACCTCGGGCACGCATCAGGTGACGATCCGCCCGTTGGCCGGCACGCGCCCGCGCGGCGCCACGCCCGAACTCGATCTCGCCCTCGAGCGAGAGCTATCGGCCGACCCGAAGGAGCGCGCCGAGCACCTGATGCTGATCGACCTGGCGAGGAACGACATCGGCCGCATCGCCACCACGGGCAGTGTCAAGGTGACCGACGCCTTCGCCGTCGAGCGCTATTCGCACGTGATGCATATCGTGAGCAACGTCGAGGGCACGCTCAAGCCCGGCATGAGCAACCTCGACGTGCTGAAGGCGACCTTCCCGGCCGGCACGCTCACCGGCGCGCCGAAGATCCGCGCGATGCAGTTGATCGACGAGCTAGAGCCCGTCAGGCGCGGCATCTACGGTGGCGCCTGCGGTTACCTGAGCTACGCCGGCGACATGGACGTGGCCATCGCCATCCGCACCGGCATCGTCAAGGACGGCACGCTCTATGTACAGGCCTCGGCCGGCATCGTGGCCGATTCAGTGGCCGAGCTGGAGTGGCAGGAAACCGAGGCCAAGGCGCGCGCCCTGTTGCGCGCCGCCGAGCTGGTCGAGGAGGGCTTCTAGATGCGGCCGGCGGCCGGTCAGAGCAGCGCCGGGGCGAGCGCGCCGAGCAAGCCGGCGCCCATCGCCAGCAACCAGCCGGGAATGCGCGCCCGCGCCCCGGCGGCGTCGGCATGCGACGCCATCGAGACCAGTGCGCAGAGCGTGCCGGCGCTGGCCGCGATCACGAACACCAGCGCCGAGAACATCGTCACCGCGGCGGGCTGGCCCGATTCGGCCATCGCCTGCACGAAGTGCCCGAACGCCAGGCCGGCGGCGAGCGCGAGCGGGGTCAGGCCGTCGTGGTGGCGAACGGAGGCGGGAGCAGGTCGGTGGTTCACGGCGGCAGTGTGGGATCGAGTGCGGATCATGCCGCCGGCACGTCGCCGCAACGACTCGAAGAGCAGGCCGACCCTGCACCATTTCACGCGATCGGCGATTGCGTTCGTGCGGTGATCGGAGACACCTCATGCTGTTGATGATCGACAACTACGACAGCTTCACCTTCAACCTCGTGCAGTATTTCGGCGAGCTCGGTGAAGACGTGCGCGTGGTCCGCAACGACGAGGTCGATGTGCCCGGCATCGAGGCGATGCGACCGGCGATGCTCGTGCTCTCGCCCGGGCCGTGCACGCCGGCCGAGGCGGGCGTTTGCGTCGCCGCGATCTCGGCGTTCGCCGGCCGCCTGCCGATCCTCGGCGTGTGCCTCGGCCACCAGGCGATCGGCACTGCTCTCGGCGGCCGCGTGGTGCGCGCACAGCGCCTCATGCACGGCAAGGCCGACGCAGTGCGCCACGACGGCCGCGGCGTGTATGCGGGCTTGCCCGAGAGCTTCGAGGTCGTGCGTTACCACTCGCTCGCGATCGAGCGCGAAAGCCTGCCGGCCGTGCTCGAAGTGACCTCGACCACGAGCGACGGCGAAATCATGGGTGTGCGCCATCGGGCTCTGGCCGCCACGAAGACGCCGCTCGAAGGCGTGCAGTTCCACCCCGAATCCATCCTCACGCAGCATGGCCACGCGATGCTGAAAAACTTTCTGGAGGCGACGCGATGAGCAGGGTGCCGATCGTTGATTTGCGCAGCGACACTGTGACGCGGCCGACGCCCGCGATGCGCGCCGCGATGGCTGCGGCCGAAGTCGGTGACGACGTGTTTGGCGATGACCCGACCGTCAACGCGCTGCAGGAAAAGATCGCCGCGATGCTCGGCAAGGAGGCGGCGCTATACGTGGCCAGCGGCACGCAGAGCAACCTCGTCGGCATCATGAGCCACTGCGACCGCGGCGACGAATACATCGTCGGCCAGATGGCGCACACCTACCGCTGGGAAGGCGGCGGCGCCGCGGTGCTGGGCAGCGTGCAGCCGCAGCCGCTCGAGCACGCGGCCGACGGCTCGCTGCCGCTGGCGGCGATCGAGGCCGCGATCAAGCCCGACGACGCGCACTTCGCGAAGAGCCGTTTGCTGTGCCTCGAGAACACGATCGGCGGCAAGGTGCTCGCACCGGCTTATCTCGAGGCCGCATGCGCGCTGGCTCGCGGTCGCGGCCTGGCCGCGCATCTCGACGGCGCGCGGCTCTTCAACGCGGCCGTCGCGATGGGCGGCGATGCGCTGGACAACGCACGTGCCATCGCGGCGCCGTTCGACTCGGTCTCGGTGTGTTTCTCGAAGGGTCTCGGGGCGCCGGTCGGCTCGGCACTCGTCGGCTCGAAGAGCTTCATCCGCGCGGCTCATCGCTGGCGCAAGATGGCCGGCGGCGGCATGCGCCAGGCCGGCATCGTGGCCGCGGCGGCGATCCACGCGCTCGACCACCACGTCGCGCGGCTGGCCGAAGACCACGCGCTCGCGCAGCGGCTCGCCGAAGGCCTGCGCGGCCTGCCCGGGCTCACGGTCGAAGCACCGCAGAGCAACATCGTGTTCGCCGACCTCGCGCCCGAGCACAGTGCTGGGCTGATCGATCGCCTGAAGGCGCACGGCGTGCTCGCCACCGGCCTCTATCGCCTGCGCTTCGTGACCCATCTCGACGTCGATGCCGACGGCGTCGATCGCGCCGTTGCGGCGATGCGCGCACACCTGCAAAACTGAGCGGAGCTCTCGCCATGCCCATCACCAATATCGACGCGCTCAGCCGCACCATCGACCATCGCGAGATCTTCCACGACGAAATGCTGGCACTCGTGCGCCGCATCATGAGCGGCGACATGAGCCCGGTGATGATGGCGGCCGTGCTCGTCGGGCTGCGCGTGAAGAAGGAAACCATCGGCGAGATCACGGCCGCCGCGCAGGTGATGCGCGAGTTCGCGAGCAAGGTCGAGGTGGCCGACAAGACGCACCT
>Ga0123339_10002828_pt1 | contig 11669 bp, 9 predicted proteins | sample lystaG_FD_89956 | JGI IMG/M metagenome (GOLD analysis project Ga0123339, IMG submission 89956) | Glacier valley bacterial and archeal communities from Borup Fiord, Nunavut, Canada, to study Microbial Dark Matter (Phase II) -... | ecosystem: Environmental > Aquatic > Freshwater > Ice > Glacier ... | reverse complement strand
CAACCTGGTCATCACCGATGTCGTCTCGGCGAAGATCGGCCAGCAACCGCAACTCGCCTGCGAGGGACCACAGAACGACCCGAGCGCAACGATTCTCACATGCGTCAAACCGGTCAGCGGCGACGGTGCCGTCCCGCTCGACAAACGATCGACCTCCAAGACCGACACGACGACCGGCATCACCGGGATGATCCACCGACCGGTGCCGTCCGGCGTCGCGCTGGCACTGCTGCTGTCGCTCAGCATCTGGTTCGCGAGGCGGCCACGCCGGCACCCGGCCGGTCAGTCGGGCTAATGGTTCACGTCGGTCAGGCGGCACTGCTCGTCGCCCTGTTGGGCGCAGCCGTGACGATGACGCTCGGCTGGAAGGCCGCACGAAGGCCAGCATCAGTGTCGACACGGTCGTTGCGGGTCGCCGCCATGGCGACGTTTCTCGGTCTAATGGCCGCAGTCGCTGTCCTCGAAGACGCGCTGATCGGCAACGACTTCTCCTTCCGCTACGTCGCCGATCACCACTCGTCTGCGTCGTCGCTGTTCTTCACCGTCGCCAACCTGTGGGCCGGTCTCGAGGGCAGTCTGCTGCTGTGGTCGGCGATCACCGGGCTGTACGTCGTGATGATCTCCCGGCGTTGGCGGCGTGAGGACGAACAGGATCGCCTCGCCGCCGGTGCGCTGTGCGTCGCCTCCGTCGTTGCCGGATTCTTCATCGCCGTCGTCCTGTTCGTGACACCCGTTTTCGAATCGGTCGCCCATCCGCCGAAGGACGGCTTCGGGGCGAACGCGCTGCTGCAGGACAATTTCCTGATGGTGATCCACCCACCACTGCTGTACCTCGGCTACGTCGGGCTCGTCGTCCCGTTCTCCTTCGCGTTGTCGGCACTGGCGCTTCGCGAGCGAGGCGTCGGATGGGTGTTGCGCACCCAGACGTGGACGGTGTTGGCGTGGATGTTCCTGACCGCCGGCATCATCATCGGCGGCTGGTGGAGCTACGAGGTCCTCGGTTGGGGCGGCTACTGGGCATGGGACCCGGTCGAGAACGCATCGTTCCTGCCATGGTTGGCCGGTACCGCTTTTCTGCATTCCGCTGTCGCCCATGCGCGCCGCAAACTGCTGCCGGCATGGAGCATCGGCCTGATCATCACGGCATTCCTGCTGACGCTACTCGGGACTTTCCTCGCCCGTTCCGGTGTCATCGCCTCGGTTCACGCCTTCTCGCAGTCGAACCTCGGACCGGTGCTGCTCGGTTTCCTGATCGTCGCCACGGTGATCTCCGGCTGGCTGTTCGTCACCAGGATGCGCGAAGTCGCCACAGCACCACCGTTGAAGACGATCGTCAGCCGCGAAGGGATGTTCCTGATCAACAACCTGCTGCTGGCGACGTTCGCGCTAGTGGTGTTGCTGGGGACGGCGTTCCCGATTTTCGTCGAGGCGGTCACCGGCAGTCAGGTGACGGTCGGCCGCCCGTTCTTCGACCGCATGGCCATTCCCTTGTCGCTGACGTTGATCGTGGCGATGGCCATCGGTGTGGTCACGCCGTACCGCGAGGCCAAACCGGCGGACGTCTGGGACGAGTTGCGGTTGTCGGTGCAATGCGGACTGGCGACCGGTGCCGTCGGGGTGATCTTCGGCCTGCGGCAACCGTACGTACTGTTCGTACTCGTTGTCGTCGGCACCGTCGTGACGACGGCGGTCCGCCAGTACTTCCGCGCCGTACAGCCACGCCTGGCGCTCGGCGAGAGTTCGTTGACGGCAGCGCGCAACGTGCTGACGCTGCGGCCAGGTTTCTGGGGCGGGCAGGTCGCCCACATCGGCGTCGCCATCCTTGCCCTCGGCATCGCCACGTCGGGAAATATGGCCGACCGGACGACGTTGACGTTCACTCCGGCGCAGACGATCCACGCAGACGGCTTCACGATCACCTATGTTCACCCGACCGCACGCCGGACACCGACGCACGAGGTTCGCGGAGCCCTCTTCCAGGTGACTCGAGGCGACGCCACCCGGTTGATGGAGCCAACGCTGCACAAGTACCCGAACCAGGTGCAGGAACTGCCAGGCCCTTCGATCTGGACGACATCTCATGGCGACGACCTGTACCTGGCCATCGTCGCCCTCGACAACACGAGTGCGACGCTGCGGATCTACCGCTACCCGTTCATCTACCTCGTGTGGATCGGTGGGCTGATGATGGCCGGCGGGGGTGCGGTCGGCCTGCTGCTGCGTCGTCTGCGCAAGCGCAGCGGCGGTGATGACGGTTTCGACGCCGACGACAATGAAGATGGCGACCCGGCGGTGTCGTCACCAACACTCGCAGACGCCGACGGCGAGATCGCCATTCCCACGCCGGTCGGCGCTGATCTCGGCCTGATCCGTGCGGCCGCTGTTGCGCTGCGTGGATTTCGGACTCGACGCGGCGCGGAGTTGCGCCCGTGAGCAGGCGGCACGTCATCCGTGCGGTCGTGACCGCGCTACTCGCCGGCATCGTGCTGTTCGGGATGATCGCCGGTAATAGCGGTCCGCGCGATCGGGTCAGGGCGATCACCTCGCGCCTCAAATGTCCGGTCTGCCAGGGCGAGTCGGTGGCCGACTCTCCGTCCGATGTCTCCCGTCAGATCGTCGCCCAGGTGCAAGATCAGGTGTCGCAGGGCTGGACCGACGCGCAGATCGAGCAGTACTTCGTCGACCGGTACGGCAGTAACGAACTCCTCGATCCACCGCCGTCCGGCCGCAACCTCGTGCTCTGGCTCGTGCCGCCGCTGATCTTCGCCGGAGGCGTACTGCTCGTCCAACGCAAGGTCACGTCTCTGAACCGTCGTCGCCTGCGTGTCGGTTCCGTCGTTGCCCTTGCCGCTTGCGGAGCCGTCCTGCTCGTCGTTTTCCGCGATCGGTCGGCATCGGACCCGAGTTCGGCGGCCGCGCCGCCACCCACCACGCAGCAGGTGACGGATACCACCACCCGGGATCTGTCGACGGTGACGAACGACGAGATGGAGACGGTCATCTCGCAGAATCCGACGGTCGTCGGGATGCGGCTGGCGATCATCAAGCGCTACATCGCCGATGGGAAGATCGACAAGGCGTTGCGGCACAGTGCCGTCGCCGTCGAGATGCAATCGACACCTGCGGAGTACGAGCAGGCGTTGCAGTTGCACGGTTGGGTCACCTTCCTGCACGGCGAGCCGGCGAGTGGGGCCAAGTACCTGCGGGCCAGCCTGGCACTGGCACCGGACGACCGTGATTCGTTGTGGCTGCTAGCGCAGGTCGAACTGAACGGACTGAAGGATCCGCAGAGTTCATTGACCGTCCTCGACCGCTTGATCGGCGAGCAGATGGACGTTGGTCGTCGTACCGACGTACTGTCGCTCCTCAACGTCGCCCGCAAGCAGCTCGGTCTTGCAGTGGTCGACCTGACGACAGCGATGGCCGACGCCGCCAACTCGACTACTACGCCAGCCGCACCGGTGACCACGTGATTCCCGGTTCGCTGAAGCGTTTGTGCACTTCGTCCACCTCGCATGGCTCAACTGCGCAAACGCAGCATGAAGCCGGGTCGGTCCAACAGCCCCGATCGAACGGGGGGAGGCGGTGAAGCGGACATCGAGGATCGCCTTTGCCATCGTCGGGATCATGGTCATCGTCGGCTTCTCCTGGGCGGCCGTGCGTTCGTTGAACAACGGTGCTTCGATCACCAACTCTGCATTGATCGGTAAGCCGGTACCGGGAGAGTCACTGTTCGACATCGAAACCGCCGAGAAGATCAGCCTCAATTCGCCAGGCAACATCGTCGTGATCAACTTCTGGGCACCATGGTGCGCGCCGTGCGCCAGCGAGCACCGCATGCTCAACGACGCTGTTGCCCGTTACGCGCAACAGAACGTACGCTTCGTCGGCGTCGCCTACCAGAGTGAGAACGACGCCGTGACGCGCTTCCTCGATGCCAACGGTCACGCCGTGCGCACGCTGCTGGACCCCGATGGCAAGGCGGCCATCGACTTCGGCGTCACCGGGCCGCCGGAGACCTTTTTCATCGACGGCTCCGGTGTCGTGCGCGCCAGGGTCGCCGGCGCCATGTCGACAGCGCTACTCGACGACATTCTCACCAAGTTGGTCAACGGTACGACCGACCTCTCGAAGATCGAACTGAACTCGTAGTCCGTCACCTGCCGCCGATCCGCGCTCCTTCGAACGTCGTGCAGCGGGGGTACTTTCTGTCGATGGCATTTCGGGGATTCTCAGACGACGCGGTGGCGTTCTTCACCGAGTTGGAAGCGGACAACACGAAGACGTTCTGGCTGACGAACAAGCCTCGCTACGAATCGGAGATCAAGCAGCCGACCTTGGCGATGCTCGAGGCGCTGAAGGAGTTCGGGCCGTTCCACACGTTCAGGCCCTACAACGACGTGCGCTTCAGCAAGAACCGGCCGCCGTACAAGACGCACATCGGTTCATACGGCGAGAGCGAAGGCGGCACCGGGTACTACGTCGCCCTCTCGGCGAGCGGGTTGATGGCCGGAGGCGGGTACTACCACATGGCCAGCGACCAACTCACCCGCTTCCGAACGGCGGTCGACGCGGACCGCAGCGGCGGCGAGATCGCCGACATCTGCGCGCGGCTCACGACGGATGGCTACGAGATCGGTGCGAGCGACCGTCTGAAAACGGCGCCGCGCGGCTACGGCAAAGATCATCCGCGCATCGAACTGCTGCGGCGCAAGGGACTGACCGGCGGGCGGACATTCGCCCCTGCCGACGGGCTCCACACACCCGATGTCGTTGCCAAGGTACGTCAGACGTGGCTTGGCATCGCAACGATGGCCGAATGGCTCGACACCCACGTTGGCCCGAGCATGCTGATACCAGAGGAAGCGCAGATGTTCTAGCGAGGTGCTGAGGGTCGTCGACTGCGACCAGAGCGACCGCTTCGTATCTCACAACTGAGATAGGTTGTCGTTCGTGGCGACGGACTATTTGAGCACGATCGGGCCGATGATTCGCGATGCCCGCAAGCAGCGCGGTTGGACGCAGGCACAACTCGCGTCGACGCTGGACACCAGCCAGAGCGCAGTCAATCGCATCGAGCAGGGCCGCCAGAACCTCAGCCTGGAAATGATCGCCCGCATCGCCGATGCCTTGGACAGCAAGCTCGTGACGATCGGGCCGGCCGGACCGGTGAACCTGCGTGTCGTCGGCGACCGACGGCTCTCTGGCCGTATCGATGTCAAGACGAGCAAGAACGCCGGCGTTGCGCTGCTCTGCGCCAGCCTGCTGACCAAGGGCCGCACGACGCTCCGCCAGGTCGCCAGGATCGAGGAGGTCAACCGGATTCTCGAGGTACTGGAGAGCATCGGCGTTCGCTATCGGTGGCTCGACAACGGCAATGACCTGGAGATCGAGCCTCCGTCACATCTCGATCTGGCGAGTATCGACATCGCGGCAGCGAAACTCACACGCAGCATCATCATGCTCCTCGGACCGCTGATGCACGAGTACGCCTCGTTCCGGCTGCCTCACCCTGGCGGCTGCGACCTCGGAGAACGCACGGTCGAGCCGCACATGATCGCGCTGAGACCTTTCGGCATCCACGTCACGACGACGGCGCAGTTCTACGACGTGCTGGTCGACCCGGCGACCGGACATCAGCGTCCGATCGTGCTGACCGAACGCGGCGACACGGTCACCGAGAACGCCCTGCTCGCAGCGGCGCGACGGCCCGGCATCACGATCATCCGCAATGCCAGCCCGAACTACATGGTCCAGGATCTGTGCTTCTATCTGACGAAACTGGGTGTGCGCGTCGACGGAATCGGGACCACCACGCTGTCCGTGCACGGCGTCGCCGAGATCACATGTGATGTCGACTATTCACCCTCAGAGGACCCGATCGAGGCGATGAGCCTGCTCACCGCGGCGATCGTCACCCATTCCAAGCTCACGGTCTGTCGGGTGCCGATCGAATTCCTCGAGATCGAACTGGCACTGCTCGACGAAATGGGACTGGACTTCGACCTCAGCGACGAATACGTCGCCGCCAACGGCAGGACCCGCCTCGTCGACGTGACCACTCATCCTTCGAAACTCCACGCGCCGATCGACAAGATCCACCCGATGCCGTTCCCGGGACTGAACATCGACAATCTGCCGTTCTTCGCGGTGATCGCGGCGACGGCGACAGGGTCGACACTCGTGCACGACTGGGTGTACGAGAACCGAGCGATCTATCTCACCGATCTGACGAAACTCGGTGCGACCATGCGGCTCCTCGATCCGCACCGCCTTGCCGTGCAGGGCCCGACGAAATGGCGCGCCGCCGAACTGATGTGTCCGCCGGCATTGCGCCCCGCCGTCGTGATCCTGCTGGCGATGATCGCCACACGGGGCACGTCCGTGCTCCGCAACATCTACGTCATCAGTCGCGGCTACGAGGATCTCGCAGAACGGCTGAACTCGATCGGGGCGCACATCGAGACGTTTCGCGACGGCGGCTGACCCGGGCCTTGCAGGTCAGAGCACGTCAGTTGGCGATCAGAGCAGCGTGTCGCGACGGAAGGTCATACCGAGCGCCTCGAAGTCCTCTGAACCGGTGATGTCCTTGTGAATTGCCTTGATCGCCGTCGGGTTGAGGCGGAACAGGGGTGCGGCGCTGACGGTGTCCGGCAGATTCGGATATTTTGCCTTGAACAGCGCCAATGCAGCGGCGGCCTCGTCGCCGTCGAGCTTGTCGACGGTGCCGTTGATGGCGATGCCACGGGCGTAGCTCCAGTCCTGACCGGGATCCGGCGCGTCTCCGATTGCAATCGCTGCGTAGGGGTTCTCGCTGATGTTGCGGCCGGTCTTGGTGGTGTCAGCTGTCGAGAAGAAGACGATCGGGCCTTCTGACACGTAGAACAGCGCCGACGCATGCGGCACCCCGTCCTTCGAACTGGTGGCAACGGTGAGCATTTCGCTTTCGGCGAGGTAGTCGTAGGCGCCTTGCGACATGGTCGATTTCTCCTGATGTGATGGTGATGATGTTGGTTTTTGAGGTCGAGAGCAGCAAATGCTCAAGCAAATACAGGCACAGGTAGACTACGCGATTCTCGGCAGCGCGCTGATCCGACTGAAACTCTTCTGCAGGGCGTCGTTGCCGAGATCCACGGACGATTGCGGGAGCAGACCGTCGGCGGGACGGAGTTGCTGGACCAGAAATGAGGAGATGATATTGCCACAGCGGAAGCTACTGACCTCCGACAGCACGACAGCCCCATTGGTCGACAGCGTGCTGTCGACTCGGAAACTGCCGCTCTGATCGCAGGTCGGCAACGCGCTCTCGGCGACTTGGAACTGTTGCGACTGCGTTCCGCCGGTACTGACCGGTGAGACGAACGGGTTCGGGCATCCCTTGACGATCGCAACGGTCTTGTCGAACGCCGCCTTGGCCTCGGCTGTGCTGTTGTACAGCGAGACCTCGTTGGCGACTTCGACGACAGTGGCCGTGTTGGGATCCTTGATCATCGTCGACGTGACGTCGAGTGCCGGTACGACGAGCGCCTGCCCGCACAGCGTGTTGTCGGCAGCCGGCGAGGTCTCGATGGTGAAGCCAGGGACGATCAGATCCTCCGGATTGATCAGTGCGGCACGCACGGTTCCTTCATCTGGCAAGGTGGCTTTCGGTGCCGCCGTCGGGGCAGCAGTCGGCGCAGGCGTTGGTGCGAGGGTCCCCACGTTGGTCGCCGGTGCTGTGCCCGGCTCGGTCGTGTCACCGCTCGGAACCGTCGTCGTCAGTGCCCTGGTCGTCGTTGTGACCGTCGTCCTGGGGCGTGTGGTCGTGATGGTCGCCGACTGCGTATCATTGCCGCGAGTCGCAGCAAAGACCACGATCGCAATGATCAGCACGGCGGCGGCGGCCAGCGCGATGTACAGATTCTTTTTCGACTTCGGAGCCGACGCCGCAGGATTGGCAGGCTGTCCACCGTAGGTCGGAGGAAAATTCCCCGTCCCGTACTGCGACGGGCCGCCAGGACCGCTGGGCGCTCCGGGAGCGCCGACGAAACCGCGCGGAGGACCAACCTGCTGCGGTTGCTGCGGCAGCGGTTGTTGTTGAGTCGGGATCCGTGGCGGTGGCGGCGACTGTCCTTGGGTTGGCGGCTGGCTGAGCGGTTGGCGGGGGGGATGGGTCGGTGCCGTCTGCGTGCTCTGTGGAAGGATGATCGGCACCGCGCCGGTGGGTGTCGACGTGCCGGCAACGGGTGCCATGCCCGTCACGGGTGTCGAGCCGGCTGTCGGTGCCAGCATCGATCCACCGATGATCGCTGCGCCCGTGGCGATGGCGAACTTCGGATGGGCGTCGAGCCCGATAGGGCGACCCGTCAACTGCCCCACCATCTCGCCGACGAGCGGAATCCGCGAACTGCCGCCGACGAGCAGTATCCGCGAGATGCGGTCCATCTCGATACCGGCGGAGGCGACGGTGCGGCGCAACGACTCGATCGTCTCGACGATTCGCGGGCGGATCATCTGCTCGAGCTCAGAGCGGGTGATGCGGACTGTCGACTGGATGCCAGGGAGCGAGACGCGGATAACGGCGTCGGTGTCACTCGACAACGCTTCTTTGGCTTCGCGGCACTCGGCTCGCAGCGCCGTCATGGCGGCGAGCACGTCCGGCTGCGAGCCATCGAGATCGGCGATCCTTCCCCCGAGGCTTTCGTCGACGTGGGCGACGATTGCCGCATCGACGTCGATGCCGCCGAGACGCTCCATACCCTCTGGACGACCAATGACCTGGAATCCTGCTGGCGTGCGCCGCAGGACAGCAGCGTCGAACGTGCCGCCCCCGAAGTCGTAGACGGCGAAAATTTCGCCGGGGTCGACCCGTTGGCGATTGGCGTAGGAGACCGCAGCAGCGACCGGTTCCGGAAGCAGCTTGAGGTTCGCCATCGTGATGCCACCGAGGCGGGCGGTCTCCTGGACCATTTCCATCTTGTACGGCCCGTAATTGACAGGGTGCGTGAGCACGACGTTTGCCGGCTGTTCGCCCTCGCGCTCGACCACTGTCGCCAGTACGGAGCGCAGCAGGTGACCCATCAGCGCTTCGGCACCATAGGGCGTTCCGCCGAGGATGAGTGGAGTCGGGTCACCGAGGCGGCGCTTGAACTCACGGGCAATGCGGTTCGGTTCGTCGACACCTCGCCGCTCCGCCGCCTCGCCGACGAGTACGGAACCGTCGGCACGCAACAGGACCACAGAGGCGAGTGTGGCGACCGTTGCCCCGAGCGTCACCACTTCGACCTGCCCATTGCGCCACACGGCTGCTGCGGTATAGGTCGTACCGAGATCGATACCCACGCTGTATGCCATCGTTGTAGTCACCTCCCCCACGTGTCGTCGAACGTCGCGGCAATGCAATGGCGGTGCCGCTCACTGAGCTGCGGCCGAATTGCACCCACAGTCGCACCGACTGTAGCCGTCGGAATCTACGCACCTGCTGCCCTGAAGGTTCGAAACAATCGTCAACGGTGCCGCGATCTACGATGGGGTCATGACAACGACGTCTCATCTTGCTCCCGTCTGGTTCCAGGTCACCGATTTGCAGGTCACCCACGGCGCGGGGTCGTGGGTCTACACCGCTGACGGCGAGGAATACCTCGACTTCACATCCGGCATAGCCGTGACGTCGACCGGCCACGCCCATCCGCACGTCGTCGAGGCGATCGCCAAGCAGGCGGCACGGTTCATCCACGCGCAGGTGAACGTCTACCGGCACGACCTGCTCGAACCGCTGGCCGCCAGACTGGCGGAACTGACACCTGACGGCATCGACACATTCTTCTATGCGAACTCCGGCGCCGAGATCACCGAAGCAGCAGTCAAGCTCGCCAAGCAGGCGACGAGGAAGCCGAACATGATCGTCTTCGCCGGCAGCTTCCACGGCCGTACGCATATGACGATGGCGATGACGACGTCCAAGACCGGGTACCGCGCCGGCCACGGCCCGCTGCCGTCCGGCGTCTTCGTCGCCCCGTATCCCGATCCACTCGCCACCGATCAGGAAGCGGAGATCGACGCCTGCCTCATCGGCTTCCAACATGTCCTCAAAGCGCTCACGTCGCCGGAGGAAACCGCTGCCGTGATCCTCGAACCGGTGCTCGGCGAGGGCGGCTACATCCCGGCACCCGCACGGTTCATCACCGGCATCGTGCAGATCGCTAGAGACAACGGGATCCTCTTCGTCGCCGACGAGGTGCAGTCCGGATTCGGTAGGACCGGGAAGCTGTTCGCCGTCGAGCACTACGGCATCACGCCGGACATCATCTGTATGGCCAAGGGCATCGCCTCTGGTTTTCCGTTCGCTGCGCTCGGATCGTCAGCGGAATTGGCGGCGAAATGGCCGACGGGTTCCCATGGCGGCACATACGGCGGCAACCCGATCGGCTGCGCGGCGGCGCTGGCAACGATCGAGGTGCTGACCGCCGACGGATTCCTCGACAACGTCAATGCCCGTGGCCAGCAACTGCGAGCCGGTCTCGAGGAACTCCGGGCCGGCGACGACGGCATCGTCGACGTTCGTGGATTCGGCCTGATGAACGGCGTGCAGTTCGCCGACGGTGCCCGCGTCTCGGCAGTGATCAGCCACTGCCTGCACGAGAGCCATCTGTTGTTGATGAATGCCGGAACCTACGGAACCACGCTGCGCTTGATGCCGCCGTTGGTGGTGACCGCCCAGGAAATCGATGCGGCGCTGGCGGCGCTGCAGACGGCGGTCAAAGCAACTGCCTGATGTCGAAACCCGATCCTGAGCGCCTCGCCGCTTGGCGAGGAGTGAATATCGCCCAGGCGCGGGTCTCTGCAGCACTCGACAGTGCGCTTCGAGCCGAGCGCGACCTGACGCTCACTTGGTTCGAATTGCTCGAGGCACTCGTCGTATCCGGTCCGAAAACGGTCGGACAGTTGGCACGTGCGATTGCCGGAAACGGTGCGACCATTTCCCGTCGACTCGACCGCATGCAGGCAGAAGATCTCGTCGAGCGGGTACAGGACCGAGGCGATGCCAGGGTGATCAAAGTATCGGTGACTACCGCCGGCCGGGCGATCTATCGCGGCGCGGTGCCGACGTGGCGACGCTGTCTGCAACGTGAGTTCGCCTCAGTGTTGACGGACACGGACGTCGTCGCGCTCTTGAGGATCGCCGCCAAGTTGAACCCGATCGTCGACTGATCTGGCGCACATCCCGGCACGGACGACGCTTCACGATTCGCTGTCACCGCGCCACGAGGGGCAAACTACCGGCGAGTCGTTCACCCTCTGGAGACTGCTATGACCCAAGCCGTAATCGTCGATGTTGTCCGGACACCGCTCGGTAAACGCAACGGTCGCCTCAAGGGTTGGCATCCCGTGGACCTTGCTGCGGAGACGCTGAGGGCGCTGCAGCAGCGGACCGGCATCGACCCGGGGATCGTCGACGATGTAGTGATGGGCTGCGTCATGCAGGTCGGTGAGCAGGCGGCGAACATCGCCCGCAACGCCATTCTCGCCGCCGGATGGCCGGAGACCGTTCCAGGGACCACGGTCGACCGTCAATGCGGATCGTCGCAGCAAGCCGCCCATTTTGCCGCCCAAGGGGTGATGGCAGGTGCCTACGACGTCGTCGTCGCTGCCGGTGTCGACGTTATGACCCGACTCGACACGGGGGCGTT
>Ga0123339_10002825_pt1 | contig 11671 bp, 8 predicted proteins | sample lystaG_FD_89956 | JGI IMG/M metagenome (GOLD analysis project Ga0123339, IMG submission 89956) | Glacier valley bacterial and archeal communities from Borup Fiord, Nunavut, Canada, to study Microbial Dark Matter (Phase II) -... | ecosystem: Environmental > Aquatic > Freshwater > Ice > Glacier ... | reverse complement strand
AGATAATGCTTCATTCGCTCCATCCGGCGAACGGGTCGCGATCTTGCGTTCCCTGGCGGCGCTCCTTTTCATCCAGAAAATCCGCAGGAACATCCAGCCCCTTCAACGCCGCGAAGAAACCATCCCAAGTCGCCGGCTTGCGCGACAGGATCACGTCGCCGGTTTCAGCATCTTGCCGAATGAAGACTTCCTTGGCATCAAACCGATAAGCCGCTGGCAACCGCACGGCCTGACTGCGGCCGTTGATAAACAATTTGGCAACTTGACTCATGACGGGACCCTCGCTTTGGTAGATACCAAAGTATATGCATGCCTCTGCATATATCAAGGTATATGCCAAATATTTACGGCATGAACATTTCGTTTTCTAAAGTACGTGTCGCTGCATGCCCGCAATTTCCGTTCCTCGAAACAAGCAGAGCTTTTCGCTGTGCGTTTCTGGAGTTGCTCATGGTCGCGAGCTTGCGTTTGTTGATCGTCATTTTCGGCGCGTGCCTGCTCGGCTTGAATTACGCTGCCGCCGCCATCCCCGCATGCTCTCCCATCGTGCCGGCACCGACGCTGTATGTCGGCGATACGTCACGCGACAGCAAGTGCGACTGGAACACGATCCAGGACGCGATCGATCATCTGCCGTGCCAGGGCGCGAAGATCGTCATCACCAACGAACACGCGTGGAAGATACCGCTGACGATAGCCGACAGAACCCTGACGCTGATCGGAAGCAACGACTCGAACAACTGCGGCGCGGGCCTGGCCGGCGACGGCGTTCCGCCTGCGAGTGGCGCCGTGGTGACGATCGATGGCGCGCAGGAAACCACGGTCAGCGTGCTCACGATCACTGGCACCAGTAACGTCACGCTGCGCTACCTGGGCATCACCGGCGGTAACTGCCAAACGTGCGCGGGCGGCGGCATTTTTTTTGGAGGCGCCGGTTCGCTCACGCTCGACAACACGACGGTCATTGGCAACAAAGGTGACATCGGCGGCGGCATCAATATGGGTCCGTCGGGCAATGCCACGCTAGCATTGCTGGCGAACTCGCACATCATCGGCAATAGTGCGACTTTCGCGGGCAGTGGTTATGGCGGCGGTGGCGGCATCTTCATCGAGGGCAACACGCATCTGATCATGGTCGCCGACCAGACGCAGGTGATCTCCAATAAGGCGGCCAACGGTTACGGCGGCGGCATCCTCGTGATGGGGCCGGCGATCGCGGATATCGGATCCCCCGGCGACAACTCGCATGGCGCGGATACCGCCGGCGTGGTCACGAACAATTCTGCAGCGCACGGCGGCGGCATCGCGCTGATCGCGAGCTCCATTTATCCCAACCAGGATGCGGTGCTGGATCTTTTCACTACGGTCGCCGCGCGTCCGGTGAATGTGCAAGGCAACGTTGCCACGATCAACGGTGGCGCGTTCTATCTCAAGCCATATCAGGATAGTTTCGGTGCCCGTTCTGCCGCGAGCATGTGTGCGTTCAACTTTCGTATCGAGCACAACGCAGCGAACGAAGGCGCGGCCATTTACCTGGATTCACCCAGCCCCAGCAGTGGCGCTGTCGTGAACGGCCTTGCCGATTTGAATGACCCTAACGAGGCGTATTGTAGTAACGCTGTCGGCGCCGGTTTCGGTGCGGTTGCGTGCGCCGCCGATGCGCCATGCAACGAGGTATCCGACAATACCGCGCAGGATATTCATTTCAACCCGACCAGCGGTGCAACCATTTTTGTCAGCAAAGATACCGGCGTGATAGCCAGGAATGTCAGCCTGCGTTACAACCGTGCGGGTCAACTTATTCACTCTGTCGGCGCGAGCGACAGCATTCTCAACACGACGCTGATCGCCGACAACCAGGTCACGCAACAGCTCATTCTCGGCGAGAGCGCGGATTTCGACTTCGGCAATTCCACCTTCGCTCACAACACCATTGGTGCCGACCATGTGTTCAAGCTCGATGCCAACTCTTACCTGACAATGTATCGCAGCATTGTCTACCAACCGGGCAAACCCACTGTCGACTACGCCGGCAGCGGCGGTCTCAACATCGACGATGTGCTATCCAACGACATCACCACGTTACCGGTGCATGCCGGCACGGTCGTCAGCGGCGATCCGTTGTTTGTGAACGTCGCCACCGGCGATTATCGCCTGCGCGCTTATCGGCAAAACGGCAATATCGCGGCGTCGCCGGCGATCGATTTTGTCGCAAGCGCCGACACCGGCCTCGACCTCGATGGTGATGCATACAACCAACCGCTGCCCGCACTCGGACGCAGCGCGACACCGCGCGATCTCGGCGCGTATGAAGCGCAGCCGATTCCGGATCGAGTTTTCGGCGACGCATTCGGCGACCCGGTATCGCTGGTGCACTGACATCCTCATCGCGAAAGAATTATTTCGCGATGAGCAATGGCGTTGTCGGTCGTCGAATAACGTTCCTCGAAACAAGCCACGTATTCGCAGGCACTCAGGAACCATCATGCTCGCCATTTCGCGTTTGATCTGTATCGCAGTCGCTGCCTGCGTGTTCGGCGGCCATCATGCGCAAGCCATTTGCATCGGTGGCGTGCATCCGACGCTGTATGTCGGCAGCGACAACAAGTGCAATTACGCCACGATCCAGGCTGCGATCTACGCGGTTTCCACCACGGCCACATGTTCGCCGAATATCGTCATCAGCGGCAGACCGACATGGACCGAGCATCTGATCATCACCAACCGATCGCTCACGCTGATCGGCAGCACCAGCAACTGCGGAATAAATAATACTGGTGGCGCGGAGAACACCGACAACGAAGGTGCGGCGGCGCTGGTCGCGAGAGTGAAAATAGACGGCAGCGCAACTCCCGGCACAGACGTGATCGATATCAGCGGCAGCAGCAATGTCACGCTGTCGAATCTCGAAATCAGCGGCGGCAGTTCGTCGAGCCAAACCGTCGCCAGCGCGGGCGGCGTGACCTTCAACGGCATCGGATCACTGATTTTGCAAAACGTCGAAATCCATGCCAACCACGGCGATGCCGGTGGTGGTGTGGCGTTTTTCGGCAGCGGCACTTTGCGCCTTGATGGCGCGAGCATTCACGATAACCTGGCCGATTTTGCGGGCGGCGGCTTGAGCGTTTTGAGTTCGTCAATTGGCAGCGTCGAATTTATCCTGACCAACAGCACCGGAATCTCCACTGAAATTTTTTCCAATCAGGCGGTCGTATACGGGGGTGGCATCTACGCGTCTGGAGCGACGCACTTGCTCGCGGTCGCGACGGCACCCGGCGATGTTGTGATCCACGATAATTCCGTGGTGAACACGGCGACGCACGCCGGTACCGGCGGTGGCATTTTCTACTCGGGCAATGCATTCGCCGACATCGCGCTGCCCGCCACCGCGATCCAGAATAACCACGCCGATTACGGCGGCGGCATCGCGGTTGTCACGTCCAGCGCCGGTGCCACGATGCTGCGCCTGTTCAGTGCCAACGCGGCATTTCCCACGGCGATCGCCAGCAATACCGCAACCATTTTCGGTGGCGCAATTTTTCTTTCCGGCAGCAGCGCAATACACGCCAGCGCCTGTCTGTTCGATGCGGCGCTCACGGGCAACAGCTCTGGCCAATACGGCAGCGCAATCTATCTCAACGGCGGCGCTCGTTTGCTGATCAATCCCGATGCTGATAGCCAATGCAGTTTCGCGAACGTCGCCACACTCGGTGGTGTGCACTGCGATCCGAGCGCGGCCAACTGCAATCTGATCGCGCAAAATTTCGCCGGCGCCGGCAACGGGCTGACAATCCCCGCGACGATCGATTTTGTCGGTGCCGCGAGCATCAACGCACAACGGGTTCGCCTGTCACACAACAGCGACAGCAGCGTCGTGCGCAGCCAGACCGCGACCGGCAACAATATCGTTTTCAGCAATTGCCTGATCGATCACAACACCGTATCGAGCGCGCTGGTTTCGCTTCAGGGCGCTCCCGCAACTTTCGATGGCTGCACGTTTGCGGACGACAGTATTGCCCCTGCCGCGAACACGGTATTTGCCTACGACACCGGACTCACATTAAAACGCAGCATCGTGCACGAATCGATCCGCGTGCTGACACCGGCCGCCGCACTTGTCGCGCAATTCCTGATCTTGAACAATCCGAAATTCGCGACCGATGCGAGCGTGTTGTATACCGATCCGGGTTTCGTCAACAGCGCGAGCAGCGATTACCACCTGCTGTCGGGATCACCAGCGATCGATTTTGCTCCCACTGGAGCGGACGGCAGCAGTGGCGATTTCGATCGTCAACCGCGCGAAGTGGATATTCCCGGCATCGTCAATTCCGCCGGCATCCGCGATCTCGGTGCCTATGAATATCAGACTGGCGGTGTGCTCGACCGGATTTTCGCCAACGGATTCGAGTAACGCAATAGTCGCATTGCAACGTACTCGATAGATGGCGCTGCGGGTCGCCGCATTCCGTTCCTCGACATATGTGCACGCACCTTTGCGGCCTGCTTGAGGAGCTGTCTATGTTTATGATCCTGCGAATGCTGCTGGTTGTTTGCATATGGTCGATGTTTATGATCCTGCGAATGCTGCCGGTTGTTTGCGTATGTCTGCTCGGGCTGCAAGAGGCGCGCGCGGCATGTTCGGTTATCGTGCCACCGCTGCCGCGCTATGTCGGCAATACGGCCACCGACAACAAGTGCACCGATAACGATATCCAGTCCGCGATCAACGCGGTGGCTTGCCCCGGCACGCAGATCTACATCACCGGCGAGCGCAATTACACCGGCCAGCACCTCGTGATCTCGGGTCAATCACTGTCGCTGATCGGTAGCGCCAGCGCGTGTGGTGTGGCGAATGCCAACGGCGGTGGCGGTGTCGTGCCGACTGCGCCGTTGCGCACGCTCACCGGTTCGAGCACGCTCGGCGCGAGTGTGATTTCGATCATCGGCAACAGCACCGTCATACTGCAATATCTCGACATCACTGGCGGCAACCTCAGCGGCGCGGGCAAGGGTGGCGGGATTTTCTTTTATGGCACCGGTTCACTCACGCTGGACACCACGACCGTCGATGGCAATCAGGCCGGCTCGGGTGGCGGCATCAGCATGAATTCGCCGGGCAGCGCCACGCTGTCGTTGCTGAATAACACGCAGGTTCTGCGCAACAAAGCCACGACTTCCGGCGGTGGCATTCTGCTCGAAAGCAATACCCATCTGATTGCCGTTTCGGATCATACCTTGATCGGTTCCAACACAGCGCTTGGTGGTTACGGTGGCGGCATTTACGTGATTGGTCCGGCACGCGCTGATATCGGTTCGTCCGGTTATGGAGCGGACGGAGTGGTGTCGAGCAATACCGCCGTTTACGGTGGCGGTATCGCCGCGCGCGCGACACAGAGCAACGCGCAAAATGCCATCGTGCAATTGTTCACGACCAATGCCGAACAGCCGGTCAATATACAGGGCAACCATGCGTCGGCCATCGGCGGCGCGATCTATCTGCAACCCTTCCAGGATAGCAACGGAAAGTTTTCCGACGCCACACTCTGCGCTTACAACTTTCGCATCGATGGCAACATCGCCGCCGATGGCGCGGCGATCTACATGGATGCCGCCAGCGCGAGCGGACAAACCGACCACGGTAGTGCGACGTACATGAATTTGCCCATGCAGAATCCACCACTGTGCGGTGTCGCGACACCCGCCACTTTCGGCGCCGTCGCCTGCGCGGCAGATGCGCCATGCAATACGCTCGCGCGCAATCGCGCCGAGCAAATCGATACCACCCCGACCAGTGGCGCGACGATCTTCGTCGGTCACGACGGTTTTTTCGATGGCGCAAGAATCAGCCTGCAGCACAATCAGGGCGGTGAGTTGATCCATGCCGCAGGAAATCCAAGCGCATCTCCGGTTGCGGCGTTGTCCAGTTGCCTGATCTCCAGCAACTCGTTTACCGGAGATTTGATCGTTGCCGAATACGCCGCCGTGGACCTGCAAAACTGCACGATCGCCGGCAATATTATTTTCTCGTTCGGCACGGTCTTTGTCCATCACCTGATTTATCTCGATGCCAATTCCTACCTCGGCATGAACGACAGCATCGTCGATGAAACCAACCTGCTCACACTCGACCAGCCCGGCAACGTCAACGATCCGATGCATATTATGGTGAACAACGTGTTGTCGAATGACATCACCACCTTGCCCGGCAGTCCCACGATCATCGTCGGCGATCCATTGTTTACCGATGCCAGAAATGGCAATTACCGACTGCAGGCATTCGTCCAGAACGGCCATGTGACCCATTCGCCCGCGATCGATTTTTCCGCGACCGCGATCGCCAACCCTTTTGATCTGGATGGCAACAGCTTCGGTCAGGATGTACCCGCCGTGCCGAATATTTTCGGGCCGCATGATCTTGGTGCATACGAGATGCGACCGACCCCCGGACGGATTTTTGCCGACGGCTTCGGCGACGCGATTTCGATCGTGTATTGATCGCGAACTATGCATGGCGCGATAAATGCGCAGATTCCGTTCCTCGAAACAGACACCGCATTTTTTGCGGACTCGCGGCGCAGTCGCGAGTCGCGAGCTTGCAAATTTCTTCGCACCTGGACCACAGAGGATGAGCTTATGACCATTCAAATACGCCGATCGAATACGACAACGTCAGTCATCCGTTTATTGGTCGCGGGCGTGTTTCTCGCACTGAAAATCGGCTCGGCACACGCTGCGATACCCAATACCGAGCGCGCCGTTCTTGACGCGTTGTTTACCCAAACCGGCAGCAGTGCGGTCCTCTCCGGCAATGGTTGGGAAGGTACCGCCGGCACTGAATGTTCGTGGCTCGGAATCGGCTGTGATACGGGCAGCACGCATGTGATCGGGATCGAACTGGCCAACCAGAATTTGACCGGCACCCTGCCCGCGATTTCACCACTAACCGCGTTGCAGAGTTTCCACATAGGCAGCAATAATCTCAGCGGCTTATTGCCCGCGCTGACCGCGCTGACGGCATTGCAGGATTTTAATGTCAGCCGGAATCAATTCACCGGATCGATTCCATCGCTGGCCGGGTTGACGGCGTTGCAAACTTTCAACGTCGCCAACAACTCCCTCAGCGGCGGCGTGCCCGATCTGAGCAGTCTGACCTCGCTGCACGACATTTTGCTCGGCCACAACGGTTTGACAGGCCCGACGCCGATCCCGCCGAATCCGAGTGCGCTCAGTACTGCCAGTTCATCGCTATGTCCGAACTTTCTCGGACCAATATCCAAACCGCAATCGGCGGCCGATTTGATCTGGGATGACGCCACCGATAACGATCCGTGGACCGAAGGCTGCAGCGCTGCGCCCGTTGCCGAGGTACCGGTTGCGCTGCCAACGTTCTCGCCGATAGCGCTGCTGATCTTGGTCGGTCTGTTCGGCATTTGGGGCTGCGCCACGGTGCGTTATCGCGCACGTTGATCTTTACCTCTGCGCCAATCCGCGACTGATCCGGGATCGCCATGTCACCGACAAAATTCATGCAATCTCTGTGCGCTTTGTTGTGCCTTGCACCGCCCGCGGCGGGCGCGCAAAACTACGTGGCGAACGGCAGTTTTGCCACGGATATCAGCGGCTGGCAATTATCCGGGCCACCGCTGCCGACATGGGCAACGCTGGATTTTCAGGGGGATAGCCATTCCGGCTCGGCCTTGCTGGTAAACGACTCCGCCATCGCGAACACACACCTTTATCCGCTGAGCCAGTGCATTACGCGCCCCGCCGACACCTATCTGGTTTCGGTGCGCGGTTTTATCCCGACCGGGCAAACCAGCGGTCGATTGGTGCTCAGTTATACCGCCTATGACGGGCCAAATTGCAGCGGCACACTCGGCGACTTGGGCGGACAATTCCTGACCCAGATCGGAGTCTGGCAGAGTCAGGCACTGAGCTTTCGCATTTTCAATTTGCCCGGTGCCAGCGTGAGAATTTCCCTCGGCATCGAGAAGGACGCAGCAGGCGGCGTACTGCAAGGTAACTTCGATAGCATTGCACTCGTGGAGTATTTGTTTGCCGATGGTTTCGACGGCCACTGAGCCCATCGCAAACACGCAGCAATGATCGTCAGTGTTTCGGCGCGAGGTGGCTTTCAGCCTGCATCCGCAAACGATTGTCGGCCGGCAATCCATTAAAAATCGCTGCCGCCGCGGTGTATTCGCGAGCGGCGGCTGTGGCATCACCGAGTGCGGTTTGCGCATCGCCCAACAGCAGATGCGCTTCGGCGATCCATGAATGCTTTTCGCCCAGTTCCGGCAGCGTTATGGCGATGGCATCATTGATTTCCGTCAGCGCTTTTTTTGCATCGCCGTGTTGCAGGTCGATCTGTGCGAGTGCATTTATCGCAGCGAGTCGAACCGGATGGTGCGCGAATTTTTCATCGGCCAGTGATTCTCGTGCGTGCATCGCATCGTCGGCGCTGCAGCCGTCACCCGGCGCGCGATCGCACGCCAGCGCAAACCACGCCAACACGTTCGGCGTCAGCGCGACAGCACCGGTTTGCGCAGCGTTGATCGATGGCAGCAGATGCTGGCGCAATAGTGCGTAATCGCCGCGTAGTCGATCCATGTTCGCCGCAGCGAGATCGATCGCACGCAGCGCGGGCGCCCCACCGCCTTGAATGGCCGGTGCGATCTTGCGCGCGCGATCGAGATCGGCGCTCGCCACATCGAAATGCCCGGCGCTGATTTCCGCATTCGCACGGATCACCAGCGCACGGACAAAACGCGGATGCGATTCGCCGAGCACCTTCGCCGTCATGGTCACCATCTCGTCGCAGCTTGCGACGGACTGCTCGTTGAATTCGAGCTGGGTTTCGGTTTCGCACAGGCCCATCAAAATCTGCACGAGCATCTGATGATTGTCGATGCCGATACGCTGGAACATGGCGCGCGCGTCAAGCTGCGGCGGCAGTCCTTCGCGTGGACGGCCGAGGCGAAACATCACACCGCCGATATTCGCCAAGCTCGTGGCGGTGACATAACTTTCGCCTTTCGCCTGGACAAAAAGATCGTGCGCTTTCTGCAGCAGTTCCAGCGCGCGTTCGAGTTGATTCGCATGCACATACGCCAGCGCGAGGTTGTTGTAACCGGCGCCGAGGTTTGCCGCGGTGGATTGCGGATCGGCCTGGCGCTCCTGCAATGATTCCTGATTGAGCGCGATGAGTTCGTCGTCCTTTGCGCCCTGGGCGTTGCGCACGAACGCGATATCTTCGAGTACCGCGGCCAGCGACGTGCCGTGAATCCTGTTGGCCTGCATGACCGCGCGCACGGTATTGAGTTCGCTCAAGGCCGTATCGAATTCGCCGAGACGATACAAAACCCGCGCGTGTTTCTCGCGCGTATCGAGCGTGCGCATATCGTTCGGCCCGTACAGACTTTCGGTGACACGATAGGCTCGCTCGGATAATTCGCGATTGTTTTTTATCTCGCCAATCTGATCCTGGATGCGCGAAAACATGTCGAGCAATTCCGCCTGCGCGCGCAGATCATCATGAAAACTCGTGTCGACGCGCGCGAGTCCACGCTGCAGCAATTCCTGCAGAGTCGGTGCCTTGTCCGGCGCCGTGCCTTCGCTTAGCGGCTGGAACAGGCTCTCGACAAATCCCTGGATTTCGCGCGCACGGTTTGCCTCGCTGCGCGCGACTTTCGCCTGCCACAGCGCCAGTGCCAGCGCGGCAACGATCGCCAGCAGGAACATCGCCGTGATCGCCACGCTGCCACGATGGCGCTGCACGAATTTGCGCGTGCGATACCAGCGCGACGGCGGATGCGCCTCGACCGGTTTGCCCACGAGATGACGCTGGATATCGTCGGCCAGCGCACCGGCCGAGGTGTAGCGTCGCTCCGGTTCGGCGGCGAGGCATTTCAGCAGGATCGTATCGAGATCGCCGCGCAAGGCGCGCGGCAACAGCGCAGGTTTGGGCAGCGTGACATGCTCGCCGCCGTTCGCGCTGGCGAGCGACGACGGTCGCCGGGTCGGATTGCCTTGTGGCCGCAGCCCGAGCAAAAGCTCATGCAACAGCACGCCGAGGGCATAGACATCGGTCGCCGTGGTGATCGGCGCTCCGCTCAATTGTTCCGGTGCGGCGTAGTCGGGTGTGAACACGCCGATGGTGGCATTTTCGCCATCGTCTTCGAGCAGTTTGGCGATGCCGAAATCGAGTAATTTCACCGCGCCATCCGTTGCCACCAGAATGTTCGACGGCTTGATGTCGCGGTGCACGATCAACGCGCGATGTGCGGCTTCGACGGCGCGGCAGACGATCAGGAAAAGTTCCAGGCGTTCGCGGATGCCAAGGCGGCGCTCGGCAGCGTGGCGCGTGATCGGTTGACCGTCGACATACTCGATCACGAGATACGGAATGCCGGCAGCGGTCATACCGCCATCGACCAGATGCGCGATGTTCGGATGATCCAGACTTGCCAGCAGTTGGCGCTCGCGGCGGAACAGGCGTTGTTCGATCTCGGAATACAAACCACGCCGCAGCAGTTTCACTGCCACGCGCTGATGAAAATCGGCGCCCTCGCGTTCACCGAGAAATACCGCCGCCATGCCGCCCTTGCCAAGCAGCCGGGTCAGACGAAATGCACCGATGCGCTGTCCGATCAGGCCATCCGGTCGCAGTGGTGCTTCGACCAGCATGCGGGCCGCGTGTTCGTCCGCGGAAATATCGAGGTAACCGTCTTCGGACTGATCCGCCGCGAGCAATCGCTCAAGCGCGATATGCTCCTCGGCATCGGGCACGTTTGCCGCCAGCCACGCGGGGCGCGCTTCAGGCGCGAGCTCGACAACCTGCTCGAACAATTCGCGCATGCGCGCAAGCGTATCGCCAGCGCGCGCGGCGAAATCGGTATCGGGCATCGGATCGGCGTCGTCTGTTTGCATGTGTCCTCTAGCTCAAAAACGAAAAACAGTCGCCGGCAGCGACATGCCTAACCGATTTGTTCATACAGGAACGCGCGCGCATATCGCCAGTCGCGATTCAGCGTGCGTGTGGCGACGCCGGTCAGTGCGGCGATTTCCGGCAGCGACAGGCCGGCGAAATAATGCAGCGCGACCAGCTGCGCCGCGCGCGGATCGTCGCGTTCGAGGCGGCGCAGCGCATCGTCGAGTTGCAAGGTACGTTCGGCGGTGCCGTCGGCAAGATGGATCGCGGCATCTTCGTCTTCCATGATGACATCGCCGCCGCGCTTCAGGCTCATGCGTTCGCGCGCGCGATCGACCAGGATATGTCGCATCGCCTGCGCGGCGTAATCGAAAAACTGTGCGGGTGTTTCGAAATTCAGTTCGCGACTTGTGCTGAGTTTCAGATACAACTCGTGCACGAGTGCGGTGGTATTCAGCGTGGCGCTGCCGACACGCGCGCGCTGCCGGCTGGCCATTGCCTTGAGCCGCGCATACACGCCGCTGAACAAGGCATCGGTGGGTTGTGCCGATGACTCTGATCGATATGCTGCCGATGGCAATTCCGACATGAAAGATCTCCGCGTGGCAGATCCACAGCCTAGCGGATTGCGGCGCAGATTCAACGTACTTTTGCCGCAATAGAGCGCAGCGACATTAAAACCGGTTAACTCACGATTGCCATCGGGTGCTGCTGAATGAACAGAGATCGAACTATCGCGGT
>Ga0123339_10002821_pt1 | contig 11679 bp, 8 predicted proteins | sample lystaG_FD_89956 | JGI IMG/M metagenome (GOLD analysis project Ga0123339, IMG submission 89956) | Glacier valley bacterial and archeal communities from Borup Fiord, Nunavut, Canada, to study Microbial Dark Matter (Phase II) -... | ecosystem: Environmental > Aquatic > Freshwater > Ice > Glacier ... | reverse complement strand
TGGGCCGCTGTTCTGGGTGCTCATCGCCCTGTCTATTTACGTGGTTTACCTGTTCATCTTGCGCTTTCAGATGTTGCACAAGGCCAGCGGAGACCCCACGCTGATGCTCACTCGAGTGAACGCCGCGCTGATGCAGCAGGACCTGGTGGGCGCGCAGGGGGAAGCGCGCCGCGCCCGCACCCCCGCCGCCAACGTGCTGCGGGCCGGACTCGAGCGGGCCGGAACCGGAACCGAGGCCGCCATCGCCGCCATGCAAGATGCCCAACTGGTCGAGGACAGCCGACTGTTTTCCGGCCTCAACACCCTGGGCCTGCTGGCCCAGATTGCGCCGCTGCTGGGCTTACTCGGCACGGTCATCGGCATGATTCGCTCGTTTATCGTGTTCGCCAACACCGCCGCGCCCACGCCGAGTCAACTGGCGGCGGGCATCAGTGAAGCCTTGATTAACACCGGGGGCGGCTTGGTGGTGGCCATTTTGGCCTACGTGTTCCGGGGCATTTTGCGCGGCAAAGCCGACGGCATCGCGCTGCACGCCGACCGGGTGCGCGAGTCGCTGCCCGCGTGGCTGCTCGAGGCCAATTTACGCCACCAGGGCCAGCTCAGCGGCGCGCCCATCGGGCTGTACGACCCGCGCGCCACCCTCGAGCCGCAGGAAGTCACCGCATGAACCGCAGCCGCTCGAGAGGACGAAACCGCGACCTCGAGACCGTGACCTTTGACTTCGCGCCGATGGTGGATGTAGTGCTGCTGCTGGTCATCTTCTTCATGCTGGCCTCGAATCTGGTGGGTCAGAGCCGCGCCCTGCCCATTGACCTGCCCAGCGCGAGTCGGGTGCAGCGCGTGCCGCCCAACATTCCCACGGTGAGCGTGGACAAAAAAGGCGTGATTTCGCTCGAGGGCGTCAAACAGGTCAGCCTCGCCGCGCTCGAGAACAAGCTGCGCGCCCTGACCCAGAAAAGCGGTGGCTTGGTGAGCTTGCAGGCAGACCGCTCGGGCAATTATGGCCGGGTGGTGGCGGTGATGGATACCATCAAGAAAGCGGGTGGACTACGCTTGGCGATTGCCACGAAGTAGGTTTTGAGTGATGAGTTTTGAGTGGTGGGTTGGATTTTCGGTTCTCAGTCCTCAGTTAAGCACACTGCAAAACCAGTCAACCCTCGGTAACTCAAAACTCATAAACCACAACTGAAAACTCGCACCACTCGAGCACGACCACACGAGGATTTCCCCTATGACTGCACTGATGCCCCTGCCCAAGCGCGTTCCGTTCTGGCTCTCCCCCGAGCGCCGCCGTTCGGCTTTGCTCACCGTGGCGCTGCACCTCGCGGCGGGGCTGGGGTTGATGCTCATTCCCGAGGAAAAAATTGTAAGCCTCCAGCCGGGTTCCTTCGCGCCCACAGGCGCGAGTGACGCCCCGCTCGAGGTCATCTCGATAGATTTGAACGCGCCGCTGCCGACCGCGCCCATTACCCGCTCGAGCCAATCCAGCTCGAGCCTACCCAGTACGCTGAGCCGCCCAAATAGCAGCACAGTACCGCAACCGCGCACGGCTCAAACTCGAGTGGGTCCTAAAAAGACGGTGGTGGCCCGGACCAATTCAGCTCAACCCTCGAGACCCGCACCTACCCCGCCGCAGGAAGTCCCGCTGAGCGTGCAGCAAACGGCAGCGACTCCCGCCCAACAGCCAGAAAAGCGAATCACACCCACCGTTTCCGGGCCACCCTCGAACCTGAGAGTGACGCCTGTGCCGCTGATTCCAGGACGACCCATCACCATCGCCCCAACCGCGCCCAGCTCTCAGCCCCGTGTGGACTCGAGCACGCTGCTGCCCGTTATTCGTCCGCCGGGGTCCGAAATCAGCCGGGTGATTCCCGCGCCTACCCCTGCTGCACCTGCTAACACCGCCAGCCCTGCACCCACCGCACCCAAAACGCCCGGCTCGAGCGCAGAAACCGCCCGTGCGGGTAGGGCCGGAACCAACTCGAGCGCGCCCACACCGGGACTCGAGGGGGCCAGACCCACCACGGCGGCGTCCAACACACCCGCCTCGAGCGCAGCGGGCGCACCTGCGCGGGATACCAGCACGGCGACCTCGAGCACCTCGAGCGCCGAAAGTGGCAGCGCCGCCCGAATTCCTTTCAACCGCTCGAGCGCCGAGGAATCTCGCGTGACCGGCTCGAGCAGCGCCGCAACCGCTGAGGAGAGCCGTCCATTGTTCTCGTTTCCTCGCTTGCCCTCGCAGTCCGAATCACGGACCGGGCAGGGTCAAACTTCCACCGCAGGTGGGGCCGAGGGCGGAAACCTGAGTCGCACCGGCGTGGGCGCACAGGCCGAAGAAGCCAGGGGCGGCGGCGTGGGCGGGGTCTCGAGCGCCGAAGCCTCTAGCACCGGAAGCCGCAACACCAGCACCCCCGGCAGCGAAGCGCGAACCAATCCCAACGACACGGCGACCAAAACCGCTGCCGAGGGCGCTCGAGTGGGCCTGGACACCCTGGGACGCCCCACCGAGAGCGGCGAGGTGAGGGCAGGGGGCCAGAGCACGGGCGCACGCGGCGGCGAGGCCGAGAGCGGCAGGCCCGGAAACGGCTCGAGCGCGGCGGCAGGCAGTGAAAGTGCAGCTGCCAGAACAGCAGCGGGAGGACCTTCCTCGAGCGGGGGCGAAACGGCAGGGGTGAGGGGTGCAGGAACGCCCGCAGCAGGCAGCGAGAGTTCGGGCGAACGCGGCAAAGAAGGCTCGAGCGCGGCAGGCAGCACAGCAGGTGAAGCGGCTCGAGGAGGGTCTGGCAGTGCAGGCAGCGCCAGCGCAGGCCAGGGCGAGAATGGGCGCGGAACAGGCTCGAGTGGAGCAGGCACCGCCAGCGGCAGCGCTGGCGGCGAGAACGCTCGAGGGCAGGGTAGTAGTGGAACGGGAACCGGAACCGCTGAGGCGGGGCGCGGTGGAAACGGCGCGGGAACCGGAATAGGCTCGAGCGCCGGGGACGGCAGCACCGAGGCGGGACGGGGCACGGGTGCCGCTGGAGCGGGGTCCAGGGCAGGCGAGGCAGGCCGTGGAACCGGAGCCGCTCGAGGGGACGGTTCAAGCGGCGCAGGTGCGGCAGGTTCGGGCAGCGGCGCGGACGAGGCCGGACGAGGAACGAGCGCAGGGTCCTCGAGCGGGTCGGGAACCGGAACGGGTGAGGCCGCCCGAGGCAGCGGGAGCGAGGGCGCAGGTGCGGCGGGGGCGGGTGGAACCACCGAAGCGGGGCGCGGCGCGGGCAGCAGCACCCAAGCCGGAACCGAGGCGGCGGGTGGCTCGAGCGGCGCGGCAACAGGACCAGCGGGTGGCTCGAGCGAGGTAGGCGGCGGCACCGAAGCCGGACGCGCTGGGACGGGTTTGACCCCAACCACGGGCGAAGCAGGGCGTAATACAGGTTTAGGAAGTGATGCAGGTGGCTCGAGAGAGTGTTTAGTTATTGTCAATACGCAGGGATTAGGTCATAAACTCTCGGCTAACATGACTAATGTCATTTACAATGAAAGTGGTGTGCAAATCTGGCCAGACCGCTCGGCTGTACAAGGAATATCTTCCAAATCAGTGAACGACGCTGGAATGGCTAGCTACTTCTCTAACCGCAATCAAATTAAATACAGTCCGCAAGCCAAGGTAACAGAAATCAATGCATCTGCATTGCTTAAAGCTACTCCTCAAGCCCTGGTATACGAGAATGTACAGGTCTCCGATGCAAACAGTAAGCAGCTTATTGCAGCCGCTCGAGGATGTCGGTTGACTTATCTTTACTAACAAAGGCTTCAACCCAAGCGAAGATTCAAATGTAGGGGCGAGTGGTAGCTCGCCCAAGCGCATCAGGACGAGCTACCACTCGCCCCTACGTTTTCTTGGGTTTTTGGTAGGTCTTGCCCCTTTTTCAAACCCAGCCGAACTCGAGCAGGTTGTCCCGCACCCTCATGACCACCTCGCCGCGCTCGAGCAGTTCGACCAAGTGGGCGCTCACCGCGCTGCGATTGAGCAAAAATCCGGTGGCGTTTTTCAGCTCGAGGTTCAGGGCGTCGCAGACCCGCTGGGTGATGACATCTGTCGAAGCCGATGTCTGGCAGGCGTTTTTCACTGCTCGAGTGGTACTTTCCAAGCACTCGAGATTCTTCTCCACCAAACTCCCCAAATCTGTCGAAGGGTCGCCGTGGCCGCACAGCACTAGTTCGATGCCCTCGAGTTCGGCCAGCCCTGCCGCGCTCTGCTTTTGCAAGCGGCTGTCCATGCAAAAGCTCAGCGGGTGCTTGAGCAGAATTTCGGGTCCGAACAGCGCGTCGGCAGCGTACAAGAAACTGCCCACCCGCACCGCGTACATCAGCGCGGCGTGACCCGCCACCTCGAGCAGTTCCAGCGTGACCCCGGCGATTTTGCACAACCCCGGCTCGGGCGCGAGGCGGGCGTTGCTGGCGCGGGCCATCAGAAATTTGTTTTGCAGCTCCTGCGGCGGGCGCGCTCCGTAAAGGGTCATCGGCTCGAGGATGGGATAGCGCAGTACGGCTTCCTCGAGCGGCGGCGCGAAGACCTTGAGTTCGGGAAAACGCGCCTCAATCACCGCGTTGCCCCCGTAGTGGTCGGCGTGGCTGTGGGTGTTCAGAATCGCGCGCGGCGTCAGATTTTTCTTCTCGAGCGCCTTGAGCAACTTTTTACCCGCGTCCCCGTCCAGACCCGTGTCTATGAGCAGCGCGCCGCCGCTGCCGTCCTCGAGCACCACGCTGTTCACGCCGCCGGGAAGATAGTGGATTCCGCCTGCCAGGGTGATGAGTTCGTTGGTCATGCGCTCGAGTGTAGCTCAGAGCGAGTACATAGGGAGAGTCCTTAAAGTACGTCGGTACTTGGGTCACGCTCGAGCGGCAGGCTAATCTGAGTGTGACTCGAGAAGATGTAACGTCTCGACCCTACTTTTACATTTTAACTCGAGGACCTAATGCGACTTTTAAAACTTTTGATATTTTCTTCCATTCTGCTCGGCTCGAGCACTTTGGCTCAGATTCAGGACGCCACTTTTCGGCCCCAGGTCGCGCTGGTCCTCGGCGGCGGCGGTGCGAAGGGGGCTGCCTACATCGGGGTGCTGCGGGCGCTCGAGGAAGCCCGAATTCCCATTGACCTCATCGTGGGCAACTCGGCGGGGTCCATCGCAGGCGGCTTTTACGCGGCGGGCCTCACCCCAGACAGCATGGAGGGCATCTACAAGAACATCCAGCCTTTTGAAAGCGGGCGGCTGGTATTCCCGCTGCGCGGCGGTCTGCTCGAGGTGGACGGCTTCCAGGCGCTACTCGAGGGGATTCTCGAGGGCCGGAGGGTGATTGACACCGACCTGCCCTTCTTTCCGGCGGCGGCTGAACTCGACACCAACAAACTCACCACGCTCAGGGACGCCCCGCTCTCGAGCGCCATTCGCGCCTCGATGTCCATTCCGGGCCTGTTCAATCCAGCCAAAACTGGCGACAAATACTATTTCGATGCGGGCATCGTAGGCAACGTTCCGGCGGGCGTGGCCCGCGACGAGGGGGCCGACTACATCCTGGCTTTTTGCCTGCCCGACGACCCGCTCAGCCGCGATACGACCAATCCGCTGCTCAACGTGCTGGGCATCTACTACAACGTGCAAAAAACCCTCAACGCCCCACAGCGGCGGGCGGCGGACCGCCTCGAGTGTGTCCAAGTGCCTCCCGGCAGCTTTCTCAATTTCGGCGGCGTCGAAGAGTTCGCCCAAATCGGCTACCAAGCCACCCGCAAAGCACTGCCCAAAATTCTGGCCGACCTCGAGCGCAAGAAAATCCCCTTGCTCGAGAACCCCCGCTACAACCGGGGCAAACCCATCAACCTCGGCTGGGCTACAAGGCTCGAGGCCGCCCGAGTCAAACTCTCGAGCGACCCGCAGCCGCTGGGCTTTGGCGCGCGGATTTCGCTCGAGCCGCAGGGTTATTTCTCGGATTACGCGGCGAGCGGCTACCCGGCCCAGAGCCTGATTCGCGCCGCACTGAGCGCTGAGGGTGGCTTTCTGGGTAAAACACGGGTGGAACTGGGGTACGCCACCAATTTTTACGACGACTCGCAACTGGACGCCGCGCTCGAGCTACATCCCGACCTGAACACCACCTTTCGCGCTCGAGGCTTTTACGCGGGCGCGCTCAGCGGTGCGCTCGAGGCCCGGACCCAAATGGGAAACTTGAACTTGAGTGTAGGGGCGCGTTTTCCCGCTGGTGTGCTGGACGCTAGCGCGGTGTACCGTCCCGGAGCGGTGCGCCTGGAACTGGGTGGCTCGAGCGCCCTGGACTTGGGGTTCGTTCGGGGCTACGCCGACGCTCGAGCCAGTTTTGCGCTCTCAGACGCCTTCACCGTTCACGCTCGAGGATTTTACGGCGTGGCCACAGCGGGAACGCCCGCGCTCGAGCAATTTAGCGTGGGCTACCGCAGCGGACTGCGCGGGTACGGCCCGGAGTTGGGGCGCAGTCCTCAGCTCGGGGTGGGAAACCTCGAACTCGAGTGGAAAACACCCTCGACACTCAACCTTCTCGGAGCCGCGTTTGTGAAGCCCTCGCTGTGGGTTTTTGGCGATGTGGCCGCCGCACAGGGTTTTGCTTCACCGCTGGCGTCGGTGGGTCTGGGCGCGGGTCTCGAGGGCTACGCGCTGGGGTTTTTTCCCTTCAACATCGGGCTGGATGTCGGATATGGGCTGAGCAGTGGTGGGTTCAGCGTGGGCCTGAGAACGAAGTTTATCTGGCCCTGAGCAGAGTCAAGTGCAATCCCAAGCATACATCACTCGAGAAAAATCGAGATTCGCCAGGTCTTGAGGAAGGATGAAGAAGTTTCCCACCCCGCCTTGACCGTACAGTATGTTGATTTCTTCGTCAGCCGTAATAGTCAGAAGAGTAAGCCACTCTGAGTATTCGCTAGAGAATCCGCCTTGAAAAAATTGTGGGTATCCGCCCAAGTGAGTTGACCAGTCTACATTCAGCAGAGGTTCTCGAAATTTTTCCATAATCACGTTATTATCAAACTCATCAATGTCAGAAAAAGTCTGATAGTAACTCGCGTCGCACTCAGTTACAACCATGTTCTCGGACACACCCGTAAGTGAAGTGGTAATGCTTACGTCCATAATGTCTAAGGGTAATTGGTCATCAGGACCAAGAATGATAGATACAGTTTCAAGTTCTTGGTCTAACTTTGAAGTGTCTGAGTGGTAGACTACTCTATGGCCTGTACCCTCCATTCCATCTACGTTATAACTTCCGTAATATGGGTCAATCACAATAAAGAATTGCAAAATACCCGCCTTTGGATAACCCTCGAGCTTGGGTAAATCACCCAGGTTAAGCTGCATGAGCATATACATGGGTCGTCCGTTCGCGTCCGACGGATAGTCCATATCTTTGGGCCAGTATGCAACCCCACCCACTTTAGAATCACGTAAACCCGGCTCTCCATCGGCTTTCTTAAGCACCACGCAGGGTCTCACGGTGGCTTCAATCCGGGCGCGGTAGGGTTCGAGTTCAGGCGGCAGCTCGAGAGTCATGGCTTTATTCTAAGCGCTCGAGCTAGGAGCAATCCCAGTGGTAGAGCACTCGAGAAAAGTCCAACTTCTCGAGGTCCCCCGGCTTAATAAAAAAGTTCGCCACCCCTAAATCGCCCCACATCAGGTGCAGCGCATCGTCTGAATCGAGCTGAAACAGCAGCACCGAATCATCGCCATCAGCTCGAGGGTCGTCTTGCACGAACTCGGGATAGCCGCCCAGCTTGTGACCGTTGCCCCGGTAGCGCTTGCGGTAAGCTTCCACAATTTTTTCGTCGAAATCAAAGGGCGAGACGCCCACTCGAGCGACCCATCCCGCGTCCTCGAGACTGAGGGGCGCGGTGCTCAGGGTTCCGCTCAAGCGGGCGTGGGTGCGCGGCTCGAAGGGCAGGAACTCGTAGCGGCTGTCGAAATCTTTCTGGGGCGGCTGAGGAGGTTTGACCTCGAGCTGCTCATCAGGCAGGTCCGCTCGAGGGTGATACACCACCCGGTGGCCCTTACCCGAGGTAGGGTCGTCGTAATCCTGGCCGTAGCCCGAGGCCCACTCGATGAAGAATTGCAGCATTCCAGTCTGCGGAAACCCCCCGAGTTTAGGCAGGTCATCCAAATTGAGCTGGGCCAGCAAGTACAAGGGTTTACCGCTCGAGTTGGTTGGATATTTCAGGTCTTTGGGCCAGTAAGGAGCGCCACCTACTTTAGAATCCCCTACACCCGGCTCACCATCGGCTTTTTCGAGCGCCACAAAAGGTTTGACGGTGGCCTCGAGCTTGGCGCGGTACGGCTCGAGTGCGGGGGGGAGGTCGAGGGTCATGGGGACAGTTTAAACGCTCGAGTCACAAAAAAAGGCACACGTTGCCGTGCGTCCTCCCTAAAAGCTTGTCAAATTGAGTTTGTTCCTCCTCATGGATAGGGATTCAAGGCCAAGCGGTTTAACCTTCTGGCTCGAGCAAAACCACCAGATTGAGGGTCATGCGGAACGGATTCCCCGAACCGCGCGGCATTTTGAAGCCCACCGTTACCTGCGCGTCGGCTCCCGGCTCGAGCAAGCGGCTTTCCAGACGGTCAAAGGGCGTGCAGCGCAGCTTTCCGCATCCTCTAGCCCTGAATGCGTAACTCGAGAGCACGAATTTGTTTTGCAAACTTGTCTCGAGCGCGGCTCTATCTGCGTCTTGCAGGGTCTCGAGGTCGTCTCTGAGCGGGTCTGCCACTACGGTTCCCGCCCGGTCCTGAGTTCCCGCGAACGCCACCAGTTTTTGAATTTTCTCGAGCGCAACACTCTGACCGAGGGCGTCTTGAACGTTGGTCAAGGGTGTGCTTTGCCCAGCGGGAAGGTAGGCCACGAAGCGCAATCGTCCAGCTTTTGCACTCGAGGGGGCAGTCAAGCGGAAGGTGGCCGAGAGATAGCGCGAACCCTCGAGAATCGCGTCAATGTCCAGAAAGCTCGAGGACGTGAGGCTCAGTGCCGCACCCGTCTCGAGCGGGACAAGGGTGCTGACCGCGCTCGAGTTGGATTCCAGGTTGAGGGCCAGCGTCCCCAGAAGCTGCACTTTTGGCACAGGCTTGGGGTCGGGCGTGACGGGTGCGGCAGGCGAACACGCGCACAACGCAACGGCTGAAAGAGCTAACAAAGTGCTACGAGACATAGGGATTCCTCGTCACTAGGGTGGGTCCAGCGGTAGGAAGATTCTTCCGCCGAGGCCTACAGTTCTGGAGTCCCCAGTACGAAAGCTCCACGGTCCCAACCGCTCGAGCCGAGGTGGGGCGTAAGGTTTGGGTTGACGCTCGAGTTGAGGGGTTGGTGCTGGGGAGATGGGTTCGGGCATGGGCGTTCTCCTGACTTACACGTCTGGCTCGGATAAAGTGCTCGAGCGCAGGTTCAGAGGTTCGGACGCACCCGGAAGATTCTCGAGTTGGAACCCTCGTCGGTGGAGATGTACAGGTTGCCGTCGGGTCCGACCACCACGTCACGCAAACGGATTTTCGAGCCGCTGCTGCCATCGATAAATCCATCAATCAGAATCTGGTCGCTTTGCCACACGCCCGCCTCGCTGACCCGGACCCGGTAGAGCCTTCCGGTTTTGAGGCTCACAAAAAAGATGTTGTCGCGCCATTCGGGAACCAGGGGATGGTTGTAAAACACCATGTCAGACATGGCCACGGTGGGGCTGATGCCATCTGGCTCGTACTGCTGGACGGCGGGTTTGTAGGTGCTGGCCGCCGTGCTGATGCTAGAACAGGTGCTGACCGTTCCGGTACATTTGGGCCAGCCATAGTTTTTGCCCGCTTCAATCAGGTTGAGTTCGTCCCTGACGTCCGGGCCGTGCTCGGTGGACCAAAGTTGATTGTTGCGGGGCCGGAAAGCCAGTCCCTGTGGGTTGCGGTGGCCCAGGGTCCAGACCAGCGGCGAAGCCCCAGCGGTGCCCACAAAAGGATTGTCCCCTGGAACGCTGCCGTCGGGGTTGACCCGCAGAATTTTGCCCCCCGTGCTCGAGAGTTCTTGAGCTTTGTCCGGTCCGCTGAACAGTCCCGGAGATTCACCCATGCTCACGTACAGCTTGCCGTCTGGTCCGTAAACCACCCGGCAGCCGTTGTGGTTGCTCCAGCCGGGAATATCGTCAATCAGGGTGGCCTCCGAACCTAGGCTCCCGCTGCCCAGCACGAAGCTCGAGAGGCGGTTGCGGCGGTTGGTGTCGGCCACCACGCCTCCCTTGAAATACGAGTAGCAGATGTACACTTTGCTGTTGCTCGAGAAGGCTGGGTCGAAGGCAAAGCCCAGCACCCCGCCCTCACCATCACCGCGCACTGGGGTGCTCGAGTCGGGCGCGCTGAACGGCTCGAGCGTGGTCGGGCTGCTCACATCCATGCGGGTCAGCCGCACCTTGTTCACGTTGCGGCTGGTGAACAGTAGCTTTCCGCCCCCGTCGAACCTCATGGCCCACGGGTTTTGCAGCCCACCGCGCACCAGGGTGGAGGTCACGCCGATGCTCGAGGGGTCTTTGTACAAATTGGTTCCGCCCGTGGCGGGCAGGGTAGCGATTTTGGCGTTGGGCAGCGTGGAGGGGCTGCACCCGGTTCCACACGAAGCGGTTTCGTCGTCGGGTCCCACCAACAGCAGCTCGGACGCGCCCAGGGACTGCGCCCTTGCGGCGGCTTGCCCTGAGCTTTCCTCGCGCCCTCGAGTGACGCGGTTCACCCCCTCACTGCTCACGATAAAGCGCATCTGAAAGCGGTACGGTGTCCCGGCGGCGTCCGAGATGGGCACACGCCAGCCCACCGTCACCCGGCCCTCGCCTTTGGCTGGAATGGTGCGGCTCGAGAGGTCGGCGCTACGGGCCACAAAGCCGTACTCGAGCACCGTTTCACCCGCTTCTGGGGTGGACGCCGTTTGCACCGCACTCGACTCCGCTGCTTTGAACACCTGAAAGTCGGCCTTGTTCGGGTCGGTCTGCACCTGCTGAGCGCCCACAGTGAAGCCGTTGGACGGCAAAATACGCTGCAAAATTCCCGCATCGATCAGGGTGGCCCCGGTGCTCGAGCGCACCGTGCCAAAGGCCGTGCCTGCGGTACCGTCGCTCGAATTGGTATAAGCAAACAGGCTCACGTTGGGGTACGGCGTGTCGGTGTTGTTGACAATTTTATAGGTGGCCGAAAGATAGCGCACTCCCGAAACATCGAGACTGCTGTAGGTGAGCTGGGAAAAGGTCAGCGAGCCTACAGGCAGAATCGCTTGTGACTTCAGAGACTGGGACGATTCACCGCTAGGCTCGAGGCCCAGGGTAAGCTTTCCCAGAAGCTGCCGCGAACCTTCCCTGGACGAGGACACCAGATTGGAGCAAGCTCCCAGCGTCAGGGCCAGGGTGGACCAAATTACAAATACACGCACCACGCACCTCCTACTAAAGATGTAATGAACTATTAGCCAAAACGCTCGAGCAGGACAACATTTTTTGAATAGGAGTTCTTCTAGACATCGTAACCCAGCCAATCATTAAACCTCGAGCGGCACATTTTTCAGGAAAGGCTTATAAATCCGGCTCTCACGCCTCAGAATGCACTTTCAAGCCTTTAGCCTCGACTCATCGCCTCAAGCGTCCACAAAAAAGGGCGCACCGAAGTGCGCCCTTACAAAGCG
>Ga0123339_10002818_pt1 | contig 11690 bp, 17 predicted proteins | sample lystaG_FD_89956 | JGI IMG/M metagenome (GOLD analysis project Ga0123339, IMG submission 89956) | Glacier valley bacterial and archeal communities from Borup Fiord, Nunavut, Canada, to study Microbial Dark Matter (Phase II) -... | ecosystem: Environmental > Aquatic > Freshwater > Ice > Glacier ... | reverse complement strand
TAATCCGTTCCCAAGCCCTCGTCAGCCGGAAGCAGAGAGCTTCCGGCTTTTCTTTCACCGGAGTACACCATGACCAAAGCCAAGCCTCAACCCAAGCCCCAAGTTTCAAACCCCCTTCCCCTGGCCCTCCCCCCGGTGCTCGAGGTGCAGACCATGCTGCGCGATAACCTCGGTCACGCCGGTCTCAACCCCGCTTCGCTCGAGAGGGTCACGATTCCCGCAGGCGGTGGGCTGAGCTTCACGCTGCCCACGCTCGAGGGTGAAGAGGACCTGCGAAGCTTTGAAGCGGTGATTTTGCTGCACACCGCCCAGCGCAACTTCTGGAGCAAGCCCTACAACGGCGAGGACACCCTGCCCGACTGCTCGAGTGTGGACGGCATCACCGGAGTGGGCGACCCCGGTGGCGAGTGTCATTTCTGTGTGCTCAACGCGTGGGGAAGCCATCCGAGTGGCACCAGCGCCAAGGCGTGCAAGGAGACCCGCACCCTGTACCTGCTCAGACCGGGTGAACTGCTGCCCATCACCCTGAGTGTGCCCCCCTCGAGTCTAGGCACCTTTGCCCACTATGTACAGCGGCTCTCAAGAGCAGCGCTGCGCTACTCGGCAGTTCGGACCTGCTTTGCACTCGAGCGGACTAGGAGTGGTGGGGGCATTGAATATGCACGCTTGAGTTTGGCGCTCGCAAACGTGCTCGAGGAGGGTGAAGCGCGGTGGATGCTCGAGTATGGCGAGGTGCTTAAGAACGCGCTCGAGGTGAAGTCGGTTCCAACCGTAGAGGAGGTGGCCGCTGACTAAACTCGAGCGCTCGGTGCGGCTTTACAGGAAAGGTTGTAGAACCGCACCGGGGAGTTCATGAAGGTTGAGACCAAAATATTGCAGTTGCTACAGTTATGCTAAACTCGAGGCATGAACACGGTCAGCGTTCTCAAGCACGACGCCCTCAGCCCCCAGGCCCTGCGGCTCGAGCGTCAGCGCCTACAAAGCGCACTCGAATGCCATCAGGCCGGGAGCGCGCCGCTCGAGGTCTCGCTGTCTGCCTTGCTTCTCGAGCTGCTGCTCGGCGCGCTCGAGGGACTCGAAAAAGGTCAGGATATGGCTTTAATCGCGCTCAAAACCGAAGTGAGTCCGCAAGACGCGGCGGTCTTGCTGGGGGCTTCGCGCCCTTACGTGATGGACTTGCTCAAGCTGGGAACCCTGTCCTCGCGGCGGGTCGGCAGCCACCACCGAATCCCGCTCGAGCAGGTCTTAACTTTTCGCCTTGAACAAGATGTTTTAGAAGAGGAAATCGGGGCAATGACCCGCGCCGGACAGGGCTGGGGGCTGGGTCACGGGTGAAGCTCGAGTCGGGTCTTCGAGCGCTGCTTGATGCCAACGTGCTCGTGCTGGCCCAGAATCCGGGTCGGGCCAGCGTGGCGCTGCGCGACCAGCGCCGTCTCAAACTGGGTCGGCTGCGCGCAGCGGGTCAGCTCAGCGGGCCACAGCTCGACGCGCTGCTCGACCTGCTCGAGCGCGCTCAGTTGCCGCAGGACGCGCTGGACTATCTGGCGGGTACGCTCGACGAAGACCGCTTCGTGCGGCGCGTTCGGGCCGGTGGGGTGCCGGGAGTGCCTGCCCAATGAGCGCTACCGGGTTTGGGAGGCGGGTAAGCCTGTGTGCGTTGATGCTGCTGGGGGGAATGGCTCGAGCGGAGTTCTCGGAAAAGGGCGTCCCCAGCCTTTCCTCGCCTACTGCGGTGGACGCTCGTCCTCGCTTGGCGGTGTACGGCAATGAGGGTCGGGGGGTGGTGGGCCGCGAGAAGGCGGTGATGGAGTTGGTGCGCGGCGCGATGGAAGAAGAGTTCAGCGCGCAGCCGCAGGTCAAGCTGCTCAGCCGCGCCCAACTCGAGGCGGTGATGAGTGAGCGCTCCCTTTCCCAGCGCGGCATCACCGAGGCGCGCCAGTGGGGCGAGGTCCTATCGGCGGACTACGTGCTCTCGGTCGCGCCGGTGCTGCTGGGCAAAAACCTGAGCGTGCGGGTGAGCTTGCTCAACGTGCTCACCGGCGAGATCATGCTCTCCAAAGAGCGCAGCACGCCGCTGCTGGGCAGCGTCCCGCAGGGGTCCGAGGTCAAGTCCCTGCTGCGGGCCTGGGGGCGGGAGCTGAGCCAGTACGTCCCTCGCCAAGGCCAGCTTATAACCGGCTCCAAGGAGCGTTTCACCCTCAACCTGGGTCGCCTTCAGGGGGTGCGCGTCGGCGATCTGGGTCGGCTCGAGCGCCGCGACGTGGTGCTCGGGCAGCTCACTGTTCTGAGCGTGGACGACCTCACCAGTCAGGTCTCGGTGCACCCCAGTGGCGCGGTATTGCCCCAGGTGGGCGACCGGGTGCGGCTGGGCCTGCTCGAGGCGATCAAGCCCGAGCAGAGGGGCTTGTGGCAGGCGGGAACCGACGCGTCCAGGCCAGAGTTGGCGTTGCGGGTACTGCGCGAGGGAAGCACTGAGCTAAAGGCCGGGGACGCGCTGGCGGTGGGCGAAGCACTGAGCCTCGAGCTGACCGCGCCGAGAGCAGGGTACCCGGTGGTCATCTCGGCCTTTCCCCAGGATGAGTACAGCTATTTGCTGTATCCCAACGCATCGGTCAAATCACCGATTCGCCTCGAGCGGGGACAGCGTTGGAGTTACCCCCCGCCGACCGACGGCGTGCGCTGGGTGGCGGTGGAGCCGACCGGGGTGACGCTGTTTAAGGTCTTCTTTTTGGCTGAGCGGCCACCACCGCTGAGCGCGCTGGAGGGAGGGCGGCTCAGCCCACAAGGGGTGAGGAGCCTGCTGGACCTGCTGGACGCTACGCGAGGCAACAGGGAACAGGCGCAACTCAACCTCGAAATCGTGCCCTGAGCTTACAGCGTTTCCCATAAAGGTTCAGGGTTTTTGAACCTTTATGGGAAACGGTCTGGCCCGCAAGGCGGGATGGCCCGATAGGCGAGCAGGCCACACGGGGTGCCGCTTTGTCCGAGACAGTGCCGCTTTGTCCAAGACGCGAGCAGGCCCGTCAGGTGCCGCTCTGCTCAAGACGCTTCGCTAATGGAAAAAAGAAGTCGTGCTTACGGGAATGGAGGTTTCAGAGCAAGCAGGCGGTCTGGCCCGGAAGGTGCCGTTCAGACCAAGACGCCCCACGGGGCGGCGAGGCCAGGTAGGCGGATAGGCCCGATAGGCGAGCAGGCCCGGAAGCAGCCGTGTTGAAAGTCAAGTTTCTACCGCAAGCTGGGTCATGTCCACCCAGGGTTTACGGTCGCGCACAATGGCATTCAGAATCACCAGTAACTTCCGCATACACGCCACCAGAGCCACCTTCTTGGCCTTCCCCGCGCCTACCAGCCGGTCATACACCACCCTCAAAGCCGGATTCCAGCGCACCGCCGATTGAACACTCATGAACAACATGTTCCTGACACTCGCTCGACCCCCTCGAGTAAACCGCACCCCACGGTGTGAGCCGCTATCGTGATTCATCGGTGCTACCCCCACCAACGAAGCAAGACATTCCCTCGAGCTTCCCCCCAGTTCTGGCAGGCTCTAGAGTAGGGTCGCTGACACCACCGGCCCCACGCCAGGAACACTCCGGAGCAGCGTATCCAGGGCTTGGAGTTCCGGGTTGGCCTGCACGGCCTCGAGCATCTGGGCATTCATATCCTCGACTTGGGACTCTAAAAACGCAATCACCGCCTCGAGACTTGCTCGAGCATTCTCCTCTCGAGTGCTGCCTAGACGGTTACGTTCCATAGTGAGCATCTCGAGTATCTGGCTGCGGCGAGTCACGATGGCCTCGAGTGCTCGAAGTTCTTCGGGAGCGGGTTGGGTGATGTTGGGTCGCATCCGGATAGCGAACTCAGAGAGCATCACCGCGTCTACGGCGTCGGTTTTGGCGTGCTTTCCCATGGCTCGAGCGAAATCGCGTACCTGCCTGGGATTGACCACCGCGAGCGGCAATTTGGCTTCACTGCAACTCAACAGGAGGGGTTGCTCGAGGCCCCCGGTGCTTTCACACACTACGAGAGTCGGTTTGGCTTTCTTGGCGTACTTCACGAACGCTTGAATTCCAGATGGGGTGTTAGCGAACTCGAGCACTTCGCCCGTGGCGAGGTTAAAAACATCGAGTCTGGGTTTGATGATGTCAATGCCAATGAACACCTCGGTACGCATAAAGACCTCCTAAAAAGGGGATTTCCAACGTGCGTCCTTCCTTGCGAAGCGAACTCTGGGTTCTTGCAGCCGTTCGGACTCGATTGGAAATCGAACAGCACGACGACCTGGCTTCCGGACGACCTCGAGGGTCCTGGTGCGGTGCGGTCTATCGTGCTCAGTCCCTCCTCTAACTTACAAGGTGCCGTCCTGCTCAAGACGTGCCGTTTTGTCCAAGACAGTGTTGTCTTCGCTGGGAGTGTGCCGCTTTTATACACGGTCCATTCGGGGGATGGTTCATGCAGCACACGCCACGAGGTAAAGGCGGCAGAGTCCACATCCGACGAAGTTTGCGTAGCGCCGTGTGCCCCATTCTCTGAACCTCGAACACGTTCCCAAGAGCATTGTCTGCTAGACGTTCGCCTCTCGGGTTGCCCGCTTTTTATCGCCCAGAGGCAGAGTCTCCCCATCCACCCTCACCCTGAAGCCGCGCCCTCCTCGAGCGCCACCTTCCTCGGCCTCCCCCTTAAGCGAACCTCCACCTCGAGAATGAGCAGCTCCTCAATGCCCACCTCGAGCGCGTAGGCCAGGTCAATCACCTTCTGCACGCTGGGCTGCGGGGTCTTGCCGCTCTCGATGGGGTGTAACTCAGGAATGCGAGGTGCAAAATAAGGCATGAAAGCAAACGAACCGAAGTGGGCAGACTTAGCCAGAACTTCGATGGAAGAGTTCATACTCGAGGTAAGGGCTAAACTTCCCGAACAGGCCAGCATTGCCGAGATAGAAGCCGTGCTGCTAGTCGAGTATCAGCAAGTGCTGCGCGACATCTTCCAAAGCATCGTGGACGAACAAGAGTCCACGTCACCCCCCCCTAAACTTGTCAGGGACCCCCTGGACGCGTAAAACCCAGCGCACGAAAACCGTACGTCATCTATGGGGAAAACTCCGGGTGAAGGTGCAGTGCCTGGAGCACCGAGAGAATGGCAACCACTTAAGCCTACTCTTGGACTCGAGTTTGGACAGCAGTGGTTGGACCCCCGCTAGCCTGGATTTTTTAGGGGAACTCGTAACCCAACTCCCCGCAGAAACAGCCAGTGAGCTTGCCCAGAAGGCGGCCATGTGTGTATCGCGTGCCGAGTTAGATCGTCTGGCTCGAGACCTGGGTAAAGCCTGTAGTGTGGAACACCGCTCAGCCCTGGTCAAACTGGCTCACGCTCCGCTCGAGCCAGCTAAGCCTGAATCATCCGAGCGAGTCATGGTGTTGCAGATGGATGGGTGTTTTGTGTTGGGACAAGCTCAGAACGGGAAATGTCCAGGGGTAGAACTCAAAACAGCGTGTGTGTATCCACAGAATGCCCCTCGAGAACGCATGCTGTACAGCACTGTAGAGTCTGCTGAAGACTTTTGTGACCCGGTAGCCGGATTACTGCGGCAAGCGGGAGTACGTCAGAATGACACCGTGGTCTTGGTTGGTGATGGTGCACCGTGGATTGCGCGTATTGCTGAACTACAAAACCTCCCGCTGGTGCTCGATGTTTTCCATGCCAGTCACTATCTCGACGTGGTGATGCAGGCCTCTAAGTGGACCGAAACTCAGCGCTCGACTGAACGCAAACAGTTACTTAGGGGAAAAATCAATGTTCATGAGTGGCTCGAGACTTATCTGCCTTTGCCTTCCAAACGCCAAACCTGGAGTGAGGAGGCCACAGGTGCGCTTGCCTATCTACAGGCTCGCTTACCATACACGGATTATCCCACGTTTCTTTCTCGCAACTGGCCCATCGGAAGCGGTCAAATAGAAGGCATCAACAAAAGTGTGATTGAACATCGGATGAAGCGTTCAGGACAACATTGGTCTCGACCCGGTGCTAGGGGTATGGCTTCTTTGCGAGCAAGACGTTACTCTCGTCGCTCTCCTCTCTCCTTTGACCATTTACGTCACGCCGCTTTCCCCACCTCGCAAATCTGAGTTACACCCCTCTCGATGTTCTGGTAGTGCTGCAAGGTCATGCCCGCCTTCACGGCCAGTGCTTCTTGAGTCAGCCGCCGTTCGCGGCGCAGCACTTTCAGTCGCGCCCTAAAACGCCTCATGACCCCCGCCGTCGCTTCGCTCACTGAGCCGCAGACTATGCAGAGCTTGTAAGGCAATCTACAAAGAACTCTTGGTAAAAATGGCTATAGTTGGGCCACTCGAGCGCCTTAATAACCACTCTGCTCGAGCGTTTTCTTCATCAAAAAGGTGGGCGGTTGAGAGGGTAGTGACTGGGAACTTGCTGGCTCAAGCTTACGGCTCCTGTTTAAACTCTGCCTTTCGCTTTGAGGCTTACCAAATCCCCCACCTCCACCTCGAGCACATGAGCCAGCGCGCACAGCACCTGAAGCGAGGGGCTGCGACTGGTTTCCGCCTCGAGTTCCTGCACGTACTGGCGGCTCAGTCCCGCCTGTGAGGCGAGTTCCTCCTGTGAGAGTTTGAGGCGGGTGCGGTACACCTTGAGCCGCGCCCGAAAGCGCCGCTCCACCTGCCCCCATGTGTTCACCGCTCGAGCGTAGAAGCGGTGATTTTACTCGAGCTACCAACCACAGATGACAGAAAAAAGTTAAAATGAGCTTTGAGAGCAAGTTTCTCGAGTCGTGAAGTCGCACATTCTGGAAGGGAAATGCCCCCCTACTTGGAACGGAGTTCATCTCAACCTCAGCTCACCCCTTCACACTCGCTTACAATGAGGTTTACCCATGTCTAGTGACCGTTTCCCTACGCACACCGATGCGCTGCTCACCCGTTATCTTGAGGGGAAGGTCAGCTTGCAGGCGGAGCGAGAAGTCTTAGAGCGCGAGTTCGAGACGCGCCGCCTCGAGTTAGACGCAAGGGAAGAAGCCCTCGAGTTCGAGCACCAAGGCGAGGTACTCGAAGCCCTCGAGGCGCGAGGTGGGGAGTGGGTGTCCCCAGGGCTGGGTATCCTCAAGAGGCTCGAGGGGTCGGGTCGGGTACGAATCGTGGACGAAGCCGCGCTCATCGTCTGGCTCGAGCAGCACCTTCCCGAGCTGCTGCGCCCCCGCGTCCGGGTGCAGACCCTGATAGGGCGCTTGCGCCCGGACGGTGCGCTCGTGCAAGACACCCATAACGGCCAGCGCTACCCCCTTCCCCCCGGACTCGAGGTTCTGCCCCCCCAGACTCGCCTGACTTTTGCACCCGCTTTTACGCAAGAACAAACTATCCACTGACGCAAAGCTGACACCCTTTATACTGAGCTTCATGACGCTCACCCTCTCGGTACTCGAGCAGGCCCAGACCCTAGCCGAAGGCGCGCAGTACGCTCGGGCGTGGCAGATTCTCGAGGGCTACGTGCCGCTCGATGAGGAGCAGGGTCCTTACCTCAGAACGCTGGGCTGGCTTTCACTCCAATTGGGCGAAAGTGAGTTGGGGGTGTCCCAGCTCGAGCGGGCCGTCCAGGGAACCTGTGGACTCGAGCGGGCCAAGAGTCTGGTCACACTGGGCGCAGCTCTGGACCGTCTGGGCAGGTGGGAGCGCGCCCTGAGTTGTCAACGCGAGGCGCTGGCTCTGTTTGGAGGGCAGCCGCTGTGGGAAGCGCAGACCCTGTGTAACCTGGGTGCGCTGGAGCTGCGAAGAGTCAAACTCGAGGACGCGGAGCGCTACTTCGGGCTGGCCCACTCGCTGACCCGCAGGCGCAAGGAAGCCGCCGCACTGCGGCCCCGTGTCTTGCTGGGACTGTCCGGGGTGGCCCGAGTGTCCGGGCAGTTTGAGAGTGCGCTGTACCGGGCTTCACAGGCTTTGAACCTCCCACTTATTCAGGAAGAGCAACTCCTCGCTCTGCGCCTGAAAGCCGCTGCCCAGCGAGGATTAGGCCAGTACACCCGCGCGCAGGACACCCTGCATGGGGCTTTAGCTCAAGGGCCGCAAGGTTTGAGTGGAGTCATCCTGTGCGCCCATCTGGGCTACGCCGAGCTGCAAGACGGCCTGCTCGAGCTGGCCCAGAGTCGTTTGCACGGTCTGGACTCCAAACTCCCCCTTTCGCAACAGTGTGGGTGGTGGCTGTTTCAGGCCGAACTCGAGCGGCGTAGGCACAAAGAGGGCCAAGCATTCAAAGCGCTCGAGCAGGCCCTGAGTCTGAGCGACCCCTTCTCGCTGCTCGATGAAGCGCGGGGGCTATCCGGCCTATTTGCCTGGGGCCGAGCGCGGGGACTGGACTTGCCCACGGTCACTCCCACCCCACGGCCCACGGTGCAGCTCGAGACGCTGGGTCGAGGTGGAGTGCGCTTCACTGGGCGCAGTTTGGCTCTCAGTGGCACCCGCCGCGCCCTGCCGCTGCTGACCTACCTCACGCTCGAGGGGGCCAGTCACTGGGAGCAGGTGGCAGACGCCATTCTCGAGCGGTCAGACACCGTGACCCAGTACCGCACGCTCAACCGCACGGTCTCGCATGTGCGCGACCTGTTGGGCAGTCGGGACGCGCTGAAGCTCGAGGGGGGCATTCTGACCCTCAGTCCGCTGTGGTCCTGGGAGTGTGACGCCCAGAGTGTGGCCCAGCGCAGGAATTTCTTGCCGGGGCTGCATACCGAGTGGGCTGAGGGTATCCGCGAAACGGCAGGAAACAGCCTTTAAAAACTCGAGCTTGTGAAAGAAGCTCTTAGCGTCACTCATGTGGGGTTAAACGGGGATGAAGGTTTTGCTAGGGTAGCGGCACTCGAGCGGCAAGCGACTCCTCTTCACGGATAAGGTCGCTCAAACCTCGAGTGGGAGGTAAGTCTGCGACCTTTAACCTTGTTGGTGTTCAGCCTGATGGTGGGCTGCTCGAGTCTTTCGCCTGTTTCACTCGAGGATGAAACTCAAACCCTCGAGAGGGATGACGTGGTAACGGCCTCGAAAGAGTTCACCCTGTCCCGTGTGCGCTCGAGTTCATCTCTTTTGCCACAGGACTTACCCGCTGGCCTGTCCCTCACCGTGCAGCTATTAACCACTAAAAGCGGAGCCAAGAAGGGCAACCGTTACGCTCGAGTGAAGCTGACCAATGGCTCGAGTGCAGAGATTCCGCTTCCCCCTCTGACTACCACGCTCGAGACCCGAGGACCCAACGCGACCCTCAGCGGGTCGGTCAGCAAGTCTCTCAAAAGTTTACCCGTGGGTAAAACGGCGTACCGAAGCGTTAAAAGTGTTCCGGTCTCGAGTGCGAACTACGCTCAACTGTGCGGGGTGGCCACGTTTGCAGGCGTGATTACCCCGGTCCCTTTGGAAGTGTGCGAAGCCGGAACCGGAACCGCAACCCCGGCCCAAATCACCCGCGCCCTCCTCGAGCCACTGGCTGTCGCGCTCAACCCCAGTCCCACACCGGACTCCACCGCCTGGAGCTGGACACAGAGCGAGGGGGAAGAAAGTATCCCCGCGCTCGTGACTCTGCCCTTTGACGAGTGGCTGACCTATCAACCTCAGACCCCAGCCCTCGCTGCCTTTGCACTCGAGATGAAACGCCAGTTCGCGGACCTCACGGTGTACCTCGATGAAGTGCCGTGCCATAACTGTCACCAGTTCACCACCACCATTACAGGCCGCGCAGTGTGGGGTCTGGGCGGCTTCACCTCGTCCGAGTTCTGGGACTCCTGATGTCACGCCGCAGCTTCGACTATGCCCATCCTCGTTACGGTCCCCTACAAGTAGTGGCAGGTTGGGACCGACCCCTACAGCACTTTTTCATCACCCTCGAGCACTACCGCCCCTTATCTGAGTCCGAACGTTTCCTGTTTGACAATCTCGACTCGAGCACCTGGCCTCTTCCTGGCCCCTATATCGAGCGCTTGCTCATCGGGGACATCAGGGGCATTCTCGAGCACTTCCGCATTCCCATCCCGCTCAACTTCATCGTGGACTTGCTCGACGACGCTCAGTTTGACGTGGGTTCTTATGACCAGCAGTACCGCCTGCCCGAGAGGGTACGGTGAAGGTTCGTACCAAAGCCACATTAGATGGATTGGCTGTGGCGCTCACAGGCTGTATTTACGACCTGACCACCGCTCGAGCACTCAACGCTACAGAGCAGAGTAAGCGCCTGGACGCGCTCGAGCACGTTCTAAAACTCACGCTCGAAGTTTTAGGAGAAGCGCGGCTCGAGGTCACGCTCCCTACGGAGGATACCCATGCTCAAGTCGTTCAACACTAAGCTCCTTCCGTTTGTGCTGGGCCTCGCGCTGGCAGGTTGCGCGACCCTGGCCAGCACCGGGGACGGCTGCGCTTTACCAGACCTCAGTGAAGACGAACTCTGGCAGCTCGAGCCAGAAAGTGCTTCCGGTGCTGCGAATTTCAGCGCACAGACAGTCGTTCCCAAGATTGCCAAATCTCAACTCATCGAGCTGGTCGCCAGCAAAACCAACCTCAACAAGCTCGAGGCAGGGCAAGCCATAGACGCGCTGCTCGAGAGCATGGGTGGGGAACTGGCGAAAGGGAACAGCATTGGGCTACCCGGTTTCGGCACATTAAGGGTCAGTTACACCAAAGCTCGAGTGGGCCGCAATCCAAGGACCGGGGCCACGATTCAAATAGCAGCCAGTTCGCACCTGGCACTCAAAACAGCAATCACCCTCAAAGACCAGCTCCCCAAGACCAATCCCTACGCCGACCCACCCGTTTCCCCTCCCGCGCCCCTTCCCGCGCCCACTGCACCCTGAAGAGGTCTTGATGCCACATACCCGAATACGACATACTTGGTCCCTTTCGCTGCTTTTAGTTCTAGGAGCTTGTTCAAGCGTGACCCCCAGTTCTCCTTTTCTTCCCACGCTCGAGGAAGGCTCGAGCGCCTCAACTCTGGCCTTTGAAACTGAAACTGAGACCGAGACCGAGGCGCGTGTGCGCCGCACCCCCAGTGAGCAAAAGGCGACGCTCGAGAGGGCGCTAGACGGTCTGCTCTACCTGAGTGAGTCTGAGCGCCCGTGGACCTACACGCTGCTCGAGGGCGCAACCTTTACCGACTTTGAAGCCCTACAAGCTGGAAAAGTGCTCGAGCAGCGCCGGACGTTTACCGATTTCTTTAGCCAGCTCAGCCAGATTCCCACGGGGAACCCGGTGGGGACTCGCACAGCTAAACGCTATTTCAGGTTAGGAAATCTGCTCGAGCGCCGCTTCTCGAGCCTAAAGGTGTATTGGGTGACGGACCCGGTGAACCCGGTGGAAGTTCAGCTCGTCATCGTGGGCATCAACCGCTTTGGGGCCGCGATGCTCGAGACCGTCAGTATCGAGACCTGAGCGTGAATACTTTCCTACAGAGCTTTCTAATCGGCCTCGCGCTGGCGGCTCCCCTCGGGCCGAGCAACCTGACCTGTATCCGCCACACCTTAGAGCGCGGCCTGAAGAGTGGACTGTGGGCTTCTCTCGGCGTGGGACTGGGCATTGCCGTGTACGCCGGACTTCCCGCGCTGGGCTTCTCGGCACTCGAGGGCTTGGTCCAGCGGCATCTGAGACTCTTTCAGCTTCTCGGGGGTCTGGTGCTGCTCTGGCTGGCCTGGAGCACTGTGCGCTCTGCTCGAGGAGGGG
>Ga0123339_10002816_pt1 | contig 11693 bp, 11 predicted proteins | sample lystaG_FD_89956 | JGI IMG/M metagenome (GOLD analysis project Ga0123339, IMG submission 89956) | Glacier valley bacterial and archeal communities from Borup Fiord, Nunavut, Canada, to study Microbial Dark Matter (Phase II) -... | ecosystem: Environmental > Aquatic > Freshwater > Ice > Glacier ... | reverse complement strand
GCTCCGCACGGCGGTGAGCTACCTGGGCCTGCTGGACTCCTCTTCCGAGGACACCACCCCGGAGGTCAAGTACGCCATCGCCATCCGCATGATTGCACAGTTCTCCACCGTCATCGCCGCCATCTGCGCCACGCTCGAGGGCCGCGCCATCACACATCCTCGAGCCGACCTGACCCACGCCGGAAACTTTTTGTACATGCTGCGCGGCACGGAGCCGACCCCCGAGCAGGCCCGTCTGTTCGACATTGCACTTGTTTTGCACGTTGACCACGGCATGAACGCTTCCACTTTTGCTGCGCTGGTCGCTGCCAGCACCTTGTCTGACCTGTACAGCGCTGTGACCAGCGCGATTGGAACAATTAAAGGGCCGCTGCACGGCGGGGCCAACGAAGCAGTGATGAACATGCTCGACGACATCGGCACGCCAGACAAAGCGGTGGCGTATGTCACCGACATGATGGACCGCAAAGAAAAAGTCATGGGGGTAGGCCACCGGGTCTACAAGTTCTTCGACCCCAGAAGCCGGGTGCTGCGCGATTACGCCGCGCACGTCGCTGACCAGCAGGGCAAGAGCCACTACTACCAGATTCTCGAGCTGGTGGAAAGCACCGTAGTTTCGCGGCTCTCGAGCAAGGGCATCTACCCCAATGTGGATTTCTATAGCGGCGTGGTGTACTCGGATTTGGGCATCAAAAAGGAGTTCTTCACCCCGATTTTTGCGCTGGCCCGCATCTCAGGCTGGTGTGCCAGCGTGCTCGAGTACACCAAAGCGAACAAATTGCTGCGCCCCCTGGCGCTGTACACCGGGGCCACCGACCAGCATTACGTGCCGATAGAGCAGCGTTAAGCACTCGAGGGTCTCCACAAGAGGCGCACCTTCGGGTGTGCCTCTTTGCTTTGTGTCACTCGAGCGCCTTGACCTTTTCACGCTCCAACCAGAGGTCGCGGTAAACCGCTTGCAGCAGCGGCATGGTCGGGGTCAGGTACAAGGCGCGAATCAGGTTCCCTCGAGCGCTAATTTCACCTCGAGTCATGGCCGCGACGATGTTGAGTTCACCGGTCCAGAACTTGTGAATGGTTTCTCCGGCCATCGAGAAACTCACGTCCGGCGCTTTTTCACTCGAGGACGGTCCAAAACGCACCTCCACTGCGTCTCCGCGTCCGTCCACCACCACCTCGAGCTGAGGGTCCGAGAACTGGAAACCCACTGCCATACGGTGCTTAGTCAGCAGGTGCGCCTCGTCACCAGCATAGCCCTGAGCAAAGACCCGCTCGAGCACTTTCTGGAGTGACTGAGCGTCTGGGTAACGGCTCATACGCGCTCGAGGGCAAATTGTAGTCTGAAACGGAGAAATGAGTTCATAGCCCTATCTTCTCACGGTGCAGGCGCTCGAGACCGCATGGGATGAAACACTCGTGTTCATGGACTCTGAAGGCTTATGCAATGGTACGGATTGCGACAACTCCGCTGACATATCGGGTGTGTAGTGAACGAGCAGGAAAATTGGAAGCAAGGAGAACACACATGAACGAGCAACTGTCACAGACCCTGCAAGCCCTCAAAGGTGGACTCACCGGCGTACCCGCCAGCGCTGCCGTCAGCAACGTCAAGGGCTGGCAGGAAACCCTCGGTGGCGTGCCCGCCGCCAGCACCCTGGTAAGCCACCTCAAGAGCCTGCAAGCTAAGCTCGAGGGTGGAGACCTAGCCGGAGCCGCCGCCCTGCTCCCCGGACTGGGCAGCGAAACCGAGAAGCTGGCCTCGAGCGCACCCGAAGCCGACAAGGATGGGCTGCACCAGCTCGCCACCGCACTCAAGGGTTAAATTCCCGCTCGAGTTTCAGTAAAAGAGGGACCGCTCACTCGAGCGGTCCCTCTTTTTAAATTCCAGAGTTGTGACACGCGCTGAGGTCATGAACGACCCAGCTTGTAAACGCCCTCTTCATACTTTCCAGTGCCAAACATCTGCCCCTCGACATAAACGATGGTTTGAACGCTCGAGTCGAAAGTAAAAAAGTAGAACTCCTGTCCAGCTTGTATCAAAGGTTCGTTCTTACTGGTACCCCATTGGTACAAGGTTTCCACTTTAAATCTCAAGCCGTCTACCGTGACCGCATCGAAGTTGAACTGCTTGACCGGGGAAGGTGCAACATATTTATACCCTTTCCACCCTGCTTTTTCTCTGGCTTTGTCGGAATTGAATACGCGCTCGAGCACGTCGAAGTTTATTTGGTCGCGGTCTCGCCTGGACAGCGAGGCCAGATTCTCGCCCCGGTACAGGCGGTCCCTGACGCTCAACCACTCGAGCACCAGACCTCGAGCACGGGCCTGTTGCTCGGGCGTGGGTTTCTTAAAAGTTAGTTTGGGTCGGGCCACACTCTTTGTGTTACCCCAGCCAAGAACCACAAGCCCCAGCCCCACCAGAACGGAGCGTCTTTTCATGGGTTCAGTTTAACACGGCTGTGCTCGAGCCAAAAAAAGCCGAAACGAAAGTTGTACCACCACACCTTCAGCCCGCTCGAGTGCGGCCTCGAGCGCGCCCACTGCCGACCAGGATGGGTTGCACCAGTTAGCCGCTGCATTTAAAGGCTGATTTAGATTCTCGAGATTTGAAGAAGAGGGGTCGCTCAAGCGACCCCTCTTCTTCGCTTATGGAGCTTTTTCTTTGCCTGCTTCAATGTAGTTTGCACTGATTATATTTGATAAAGTGCCAGTTAAAATTGGGAGCAATATCAGTGTTACGATTATGATAAATAGAGTGACAAACGAATTTTGATTTAAGCCGTGTCTGTCTTTCCTCAAATTAAGTACATTTTTATTGTAAATCATGTAAAAGTATAAAGCCAAAAATAGTAGGTTAAATGAAGTTATATATGGAAATATAAGAATTTTTATAAAAACGTCTAGCACATATTGCAAAGATACCATAAACACTTATAAAACTAGATAAAAAATCCAATTGCTAATCAACCATCGAATGTTCTCTCTATGTTTTGAAAAATATACAATCTTTTCTCTGAAGCCTATGATTTGAGTATCTGAATTGTCACTAATGTAAACATAAGTCGAAGCCCACGTAATGGTGAAATGTATTGAATTATAATGTGAGTTTAATTTAGACCTAATAGAGAGTCGTTTAGGCTTTAAAATTCTAGGAAGTTCTATATCTAGTATATTAATATCACTTGTTTGTCTATCGTTAATTTCTAGAGTAAATCCTCCAAACTCATCATTGAATGATTTGGCCAAACCAATTGCATCGTCTTTAAACAATGTCAAAGAACGTACATTTTTGATTTGGCTTTGTCCTATCACTTGCACAGATTAAGTCCTAATTCGTCTTGCGCTACTCCACCAAAACTGGAATCAAAACCGGACTTCTACCCGTCACCTTCCGCACGAACTTACGCACCGCGCCGTAGATGTCGTCGCGGATGTCTTCCATGCGGCGTTTCTCCCGAATGCCGTCCTCGAGCACCTCGAGCGCCACGTTTTTAATGCTGTTCTCGAGTTCACGGTTGCTGCGAACAAATCCCCTCGAGACCAGTTCGACGTGTGGAACCGGGTGCAGCACGGCGGTAATCATCATCACGCCCTCGGTGCCCATCGCCTGCCGGTCGGTGAGCGTTTCGTCGGACACGTCGCCCACACCCAGGCCGTCCACGTACACGCCGCCCGCAGGCACCTGACCCGCCACCTTGAACTCGGTTTTTGAAACCTGAATGATGTCGCCGTTTTCGACCACCAGCGTGCGCTTGGGTGGTTGCTCGAGCGACTGGGCCAGCCGCATGTGGTTGATTTGGTGGCGCGGCTCTCCGTGCCAGGGCAGAAAAAAGGTGGGGCGCACCCGCTTGAGCACCTCGCGCAGCTCGTCCTGACTGGCGTGACCGGAGGCGTGAACCCGGTGGTTGGGCGGTGAAAAAACCTCGACGCCCAACTCGTAAAGTTTGTTGATGATGAGATTGACCGCCTCCTCGTTGCCGGGAATCGGACTCGAGGACATGATTACGGTATCGCCGCGCTTGAGCGCGAGTTTGGCGTGGTTGCCCAGCGCCAGTCTCGAGAGGGTGCTCATCGGCTGGCCCTGGCTTCCGGTACACATGAACAGCACCTCGCGGTCCGGCAAGGTGCCCAGGTCGTCGCTCGTCACCAGCGGGTCCTTCATGGTCATAATGCCCAGGCCGAGCGCCACCTGCGCGTATTTGAGCATACTGCGCCCTTCCATCACCATGCGGCGGCGGTGCTTTTCCGAAATCCCGATGATGTTCTGGATGCGGTGAATGTGCGAGGCAAAGGTGGTGATGAACACCCGGCCTTTGGCCGCCGCGATAATCTCCTCGATGCTGGCCGCCACCTCTTTTTCGCTCAGGCTGTGACCAGGCCGCTCGGCGTTGGTGCTGTCCGAAATCAGCAACATCGCGCCCTCGTCGCCCACCGCGCTCAGGCGCTCGAGCTGGCTGAGCTTGCCATCGGCGGGGTCGGGGTCGAGCTTGAAATCGCCGGTATGGACGATGTTGCCCACCGGGGTGCGAATAATCATGCCCGAGTTGTCGGGGATGGAGTGGGTCATGCGAACCAAATCCACGGTGAAATACTTACCAATCTGCACTCGAGCGTCGGATTCCACGGGCCGCAAATCGAGGTCGCCGTCTCGCAGACCGAATTCGTAGAGTTTTTCACGCACCAATCCCAGCGTGAGGCCCGCACCGTAAATCGGCACTTTGGGCAGTCTGGGCACGATGTAGGGCATCGAGCCAATGTGGTCCTCGTGGCCGTGGGTCAGCACCCAGCCCTTGATGAGCGCGGCGTTTTGCTGCAAATACTCGATGCGCGGAATGATGAGGTCCACCCCCATCATGGTCGAGTCCGGGAAGGCCAGACCGCCGTCCACGAGTAAAATCTCGTCCTCATAGCGGTAAGCGAACATGTTTTTGCCGATTTCGCCCATGCCGCCTAACGGAATTACTTCTACATAGTCCTGTGCCATCTCACTCCTCGAGCGCGGATTCATCCAAATTTAAGCCCGCGCATTCCCTCGATTTTTACGGGGATAATCTAGATTGTTTAGACCCAAATGGGGTCACTACATATCAATAAAGTTTGGCGCTCGAGCGGTGGGAGTGCTGCTTAAGGCACCCATTCCCGGCTCGAGCGCACAACCCCTCTCTATGGACCTGCGTGAGAACAAATGTCCTCGAGCGCGTCTGAGCAGAGCATAGCAGCTTTTGATGAAGACAGTGAACTTGCAGAACCTTTGAAACCTGATTTGCGGTGAGAGTGAAGCTCGAGTGCGCCTGCATAGCCTTCTCAAGAACCAGTCAAGCAGTTTCTGAGATACTGAGCGGATGATGTCCGAAGTCAAACCCACGCTCTACACCGCTTTTCTCGAGCCAAAACAGCCGTATGGTGGCAAGCGAATCGCGGTTTTCGAGGCGTCTCGAGCGCGGTCTAACTTGGAGATGCAGGATTTAGCGGCTTCGAGCAGCGCGCCGCTGAGCGTGTTCGTCGTGCAATGCGAAGGGAGCGCGCTCGAGCTACGCATCTTCACCCCGACCCAAGAAAAAGGCGAGAGCGATTCCGGCTCGCTGGCCGCGCTTCACCATCTGCACTCGAGGGGCCAACTCTCCGAGCAGGTCACGGTAAAGATGTCCAAAGACACGCTCGAGGCGCGCTGGTCTCGGGACATGTGGTGGCTCGAGCAGGGTAAACCCTCGGTGAAGCTGCTCAAAGTGTCCGAACCCGAGACGCTTTACGGCGCTCTGGGCCTCGACCCTGGCATCTCGAGAAACATCGTCAACACCTACATGCCGCTGGGTCTGGTGCGGGCGGCACGGCCTAAACTGGTGATTGCGCTCTCGAGGCTGCGTTCGCTCGAGCTGCTCGAGCCAAACTATGGGCTGCTAAGCAAGCTGTGCAGGCCACACGGCGCGGGTGGTGTAGTTGCATTAGCGATGGAGAGAGAACTTCTGGCACAGCGTTATTTCATGGTGGGTGAGCAGAAGGAGGACCACGCCGGAGCCAACACAGCGGCGTGTTCGGCGGCTTACCTGCTGGCTTATGACGACTCGAGGAAGCTGCACCCCGTCACTCAGCGCCGCACCCGTTTCGAGATAGCGCAGGGAACGGCGATAGGCAAACCCTCGAGACTGTTTGTGGAAAAGCTCGAGCGCAGGTTGTGGGTAGGCGGACTTGTCCAGTAAGTCTGTACAGGTTAGAATGATGTTATGCCTATTCACACCACTTACAGCCAAGCTCGAGAGTCTTTGGCCTCCCTCATGGACCGCGTGATAGACGATTCCGAAACGGTGATTATCTCGAGGCGGGGCAAGCCGGATGTGGCCCTGATTGACGCTGCCGAACTCTCGGGTATGCAGGAAACCGCTTATCTGATGCGTTCCCCGGCCAACGCCCGCCGCCTGCTCGAGGCGCTGTTTGAGTCTTTGAACGGGGGCGGCGTGGTGATGACCCTGGAAGAACTCAAAAGGGAGGTCGGTCTGCTCGAGCCGCACACGCCCGAGACGTCCACCCCCCGAGCCAAACGCACGAAACCTCGAATGCCCAAGCCTGAAGACCTCGAGCTGGCGCGGTGAAGGTGCGCCAAGCTGTTTTCATGACTCGCTTCAGGGAAGACTTAACGCACTGGGTAGACGTGGACCGCCGGATGGCCCTGAAAGTTCTTAAACTGGTCGAAGCCATCCTGCGCGACCCCTTTGAGGGAGAGGGTAAACCCGAGCCGCTCAAGTACCTGCTCCCCGACACCTGGAGCCGCCGCATCACCCTCGAGCACCGCCTGATTTACCGCATTCTCGAGAATCAGATTCATTTTCTGGAAGCCCGCTACCACTATCAAGGATAAATGCTGATGACCACACCCCAAACGATGGCCGAAAAAATTCTCTCGAGAAAAGGCAAAAAGCCCGTGTACGCTGGAATGCTGGCGGTGGTCGAGGTGGACGAGGTGATGATTGTGGACTCCATCGCCGAGTCGGTGTTTCAGGTGCTCGAGCACGAACTCAAGACCACGCCCAAGTATCCGAGCCGCGTGTCCATCGTGATTGACCATGTGGCCCCCGCCTCGAGCGTAAACGTGGCCAAGTCGCACAAGGCGTCGCGGGAATATGCGGCCCGCACTGGGGTCAAACTGTTCGACGTGGGGCGCGGCATCTGCCATCAGGTGCTGATGGAGGAAGGTCTGGCCTTCCCCGGCGCTATCGTGCTGGGGTCGGACAGCCACAGCACCACCTACGGCGCGGTAGCCGCGTTCGGCACCGGCATGGGAGCCACCGACATAGCCCTGGCCGCCGCCAGCGGCAAAACCTGGCTGCGGGTGCCCGAAAGCGTGAAGGTGACGCTCGAGGGCCAACTGAGACCCGGAAGCTCGGCTAAGGACGTGGCGCTCGAGATGATTAGGGTGCTCACCGCCGACGGCGCGACCTACATGAGCGTGGAAATTCACGCTGGAGACCGCTTCATACGCGGCGAACGCATGACCCTGGCCAACCTGTGCGTCGAGGCGGGCGCAAAGGTTGGCCTGGTAGTGCCGGGAGGTGAAATCCTCGAGCAGTACGCCGTGCCGGATTGGGTTTACCCGGATGAGGGCGCAAACTACGTGCGCGAGGTGAGCATCAATCTCTCGAGTTTGACCCCACGCATGAGCGTGCCGAGCTACGTGGACAATGTGGAGGAGGTCTCGAGTTTGCGCGGCAAGCGGGTGGACCAGGTGTTCATCGGGACCTGCACCAACGGGCGGCTCGAGGATTTGCACGCTGCTGCCGACGTTTTGCGCGGGCGCAAGGTGGCGGCGCACACCCGGCTGCTCATCATTCCCGCCTCGAGTCAGGTGCTCGAGGACGCACTCAGGGACGGCACCATGCTCGAGCTAATTCAGGCCGGGGGTACGCTGGGCACTCCAGGGTGTGGGCCGTGCATGGGGCGTCACCAGGGCGTGTTGGCTCCAGGCGAGGTGTGTGTGAGTACCAGTAACCGCAACTTCATTGGGCGCATGGGCGACAAAGATGCCGAAATTTACCTCTCGAGTCCAGCGGTGGCCGCAGCCACGGCAGTGATGGGTTATATCGCGTTGCCCGAAGACGTATTCTAAAGACATGAGCAGAGTACAGTTACCTTTCCAGCCCGAAATGCCCTGGGAAAAATTTCAGATTGACATTGATGAAAGTCCTGTTTTTTACGAGCGCACCCTCAAGCTCGACTATGAAGAATCAGCGAATCTGCTTGTAGGCTCCATACGTAGAGAGCTTTTAGCTTCTGTACCATCTGTAAAATTTCTTCTCAGTAACAAGTATGGTGTCAATGCAGTCTTTGAGTACGATAAAGTAAAATTTTCTATAAACGTGTTTTACGCCCTCAACTCAGCTAATGGGGTAGCCTTTAAAAGCTATATGGTCAAACTCGAAAGCTATATGCCTAATACATCGAAAGCACGGATTGAGGGCAGAGAGGCGATATTTTGGTTTACTATTTTAGGAGCAGCCATCTCAATTTTGTTTTTTAGTCTACTAGGGTTTTTTACGGGCGGCTCCTCCGGCTCATCGGCAAAAGGAGTTATTGGCTATGCAGTCATAGGAGCTTGTGTAGGCTCGTTTTTAGGAGGGCTTTTGATTAGGCTAATCTTAAAAAACCAATCGAAAAATCATCGGGTTAAGTCGCAATATCGCTCAAAAAACTATATGGAAGAAAAACTAAAAAATATGTTTAATCTTATTTTAAACTTCCCAGACATATAGAAAGTGGACTTAGAGCCTAGTCGAGCAAATTTTACGTCTCACCCAATTAACCTTATCGCGCTCGAGCAGAAATGAAAAAACGCCCTCCAGAAGTGTTTTGTTTTGGTGGTCTCGAGCAGGTTTGAACTGCTGACTCCTACAGTGTCAATGCAGTGCTCTATCGCTGAGCTACGAGACTGAAATTCGGACCGCTCGAGCACAGTATCAAGGTCATAGCGTCCATCCCAATCAGAGCGGCCACACCCGCGAGGTTCAAAGCGAACTACTTGATAATCATTGTGAATGAGCTGAGCAACGGGTTCAAGATAGTCATCGCAGCCTGGACCACCATTGAAGCACAACACAGCCTCACCCGTGCCACTTAAAACTGTCTATAAACGCGCCAAACTAGCCTTTACGTACTTTTCGCTGAGAGTGCTGGTCATTGATAGCCTCCAGCTCGAGAATAGCATCTGAAATTCGGTAGTGGCTCAAATCCGAATGTTAGCGTGTTCGCGGTTGTAGCGGTGGATGAAGAGGATAAGGCAGTAGAAGTGCATCCACTCGCATTTGGAGAAAGATAAGGTTTTGCGGACAAAGCGTCCTAGCCTTTGTCTTGGGCAAAACGGCACCTTCCGGGCTTGCCCGCGTCTGAGCGTATTATTGAAACGGTCGATGTGGGCCGTTTCTCCGCTCTCCTTACCTACCGCGTGATGCTGCTCACTCGGAATCACATTCTAGTATGCCTGCCAGAAATCGCTGTAACAGGTCGCTTTTTTAAAGCGCCACACCACACTTGACCATAATGCTCGACACGTTCGTTCACTACGATTGTCTTAGACAAAGCGGCACTGTCTTGAGCAGAACGGCACCCCGTGGGGCCTGCTCGCCTATCGGGCCTGTCCGCCTCCGACAGCCACGCCCACCACCTGCCGGGTAGTTCAGCATAAGGCTAACCAGACCCGCGAACAGGCCCGGCAGGTGCCGCTTTGTCCACGACATTGTGGATTTTGCTTGCTGCCACAAAACGACCACACTTCGTCCAACTCGAGAATACGCTCTTGTAGCGGCGGTGAAGTCAGGGTGGTATTGAGCTTAGGTAGGCTCAGGTAATTTTTTTTAGCCAGCCTGAGACAGTGTTGCGGGCGACACTGAAGGTACGACTTAGGCCGCGCAAACTCGAGCGTTCCTGGTAAGCATTGAGGATTTCTTCGCGTCGCTCAGAGAGGTAGCCCAGAGGAGCTGGGTTATCCCGGCTTTGGCGCGCGCAGGCCTGCTAGGTGCCGTTCTGCTCAAGACGTTTGCGGGCAGGCCCGGAAGGTGCCGTCTTACCCAAGACGCAGTCCAGGCAGCGATATTTATGTTTGCCGTTGGGCGCAATCCCATTTCTGACGATGTTCTCACTTTGGCAGTAGCCGCAAAGGACCGTGTGCGTGACCATCCAAACATTCCACATCTAGCCACTACCCGAATTCTCAATGGTTTCCTCGAATGGGATTTGTTTGCACGGAAACATTCTGCTCGAGCACTTTCTTTGACTCATAACTCATAACTCATAACTTACCACTCCAACTGAATCCTATAAATAACCGTCCTTGCTCGAGATTCACTCTAAAATCCTCACCATGTCTTCAAACCCGCTCTGCGTAGACCTGACCCAGCGCTTTCCCGAACTCAGCAGTGAGGAGATGCGGGCCGGATTTGTGCCCAGTCCCCGCTTCGGGCGGGTCAGCTTCGAGAGCTACCAGCCCAACCCCGAATTCGTGACTCAAACCGAGGCGCTCGAGCAATTGCGAGATTTTGCCGAAAACCCGCCTCGAGCGCGCAAAACGCTGCGTTTGTTTGGCGGCAAAAAGCTCGAGGGAGTGGGCTATTACCTCGACGGGGGCTTCGGGGTGGGCAAGACGCACCTGCTGGCCGCCACCTGGCACAGCTTCGAGGGCCAAAAAGCTTTCTTGAGCTTTTCCGAACTGTTTTACGCCCTGGGAATGCTGGGCATGAACAGCGCCATCGAGACCTTCTCGAGCTACGCGCTGCTGTGCATCGATGAGTTTGAACTTGACGACCCCGGCAATACCCACCTGGCCAGCACCTTTTTGGGTCAGCTCATGCCCGCCGGAACCCACGTTGTCACCACCAGCAACACCACTCCGGGTGGGCTGGGTCAGGGCCGCTTCAACGCTCGAGACTTCGAGCGCCAGATTCAGGCGATTGCAGGCCGCTTCCAGGTGCTACCGATAGACGGTCCCGATTATCGCCAGCGCGGAGTCACCCTACCCAGGCTGTGTTCCCAAGAAGAACTGGGTGCGCTCGAGGCGCGGCAAACCCGCCCTTATACGCGGCTCCGTGTCAGCGCGCTCAACCGTCACCTTCTGCGTATCCACCCGGCGCGGTTTGGCAAGTTGCTCGAGGGCATAGAAACCATTCTGCTCGAGGAACTCGAGCAGATAGTGGACCAGAACGTGGCGCTGAGGTTGGTACATTTTATTGACAAAGTTTACGATTTCGACCTCGTGCTGGCCCTGACCGGGGTACCGCTCGAAAAACTTTTTGACTTAAGCTTCAGGTTTGGAGCCTACGAAAAAAAGTACAGCCGCTGTCTATCCCGTCTTTCCGAGCTGCTGAGCGCTCGAGTCGGTCCAGCTTTGAAGTGAATGCTTGTGGGAAGATAATCAATTCACAAGCACTTCTCATTAGAGAACAGTGTGTGACAATTTGTGAGCCGAAGCTGATTCAACTTCATCCCCATTTGTTACACTTTACCTGGCGTACTAGACAACCGCTCACCTTTGTATCGTTCAGATTTTCGTTCAACAAGGGTGTTTTCCAAGAAGGTCCTCCAACCTCTATATCTTGAAAGGAGTCTGCCATGCAGCTAGAAAACACGGTCCGGTGCTCGTGGGTTCCCGGCACGCTCAACCGAGTACGCATTCTCAAACAGGGTCGGCAATTTGAAATTGCCCTCGAGCGCCT
>Ga0123339_10002815_pt1 | contig 11694 bp, 9 predicted proteins | sample lystaG_FD_89956 | JGI IMG/M metagenome (GOLD analysis project Ga0123339, IMG submission 89956) | Glacier valley bacterial and archeal communities from Borup Fiord, Nunavut, Canada, to study Microbial Dark Matter (Phase II) -... | ecosystem: Environmental > Aquatic > Freshwater > Ice > Glacier ... | reverse complement strand
CGATCTTGTATAGCTCGCTTGCTCTCGGGGGATTCTCAAAGCGGGTCATAGTTGATTGATTAGCCAATGGGTTGCCTGTGGTTGGCAAACGACCAACGCTCATTTTTAGAATAGTGTCATCCCGCAATGTATTGCAATCGTTGGCATCTTCATATCCGGCGACAATTTGATAAACACGTTGTGCTGCTATTTCTTCCAGGGAGTGATCAACATAACTTTGATGACGGGTGTCCTCAATGCATTTAGCCAGGGCTTTGATTATGCCTGTTTTGCTCTCTATATTCTTAACTAAAAGCAAACCGCCGTCCGAAGAAATATCAGAAGCCGTAAAGCTAACCTCAACACGCTTGTTTTCAATAGGTTGTAAATCAAAAAGTTTTCCTTGGCAAATTGCATCTTTTGTTTGGTTGTCAAGTGTATTTTCGGTAATTTTATTTTCTGAAAAGCTCATAGGGATATGGTTTTAAGATGCTGTAAGATAGTAATTTATCTTTACATTCCATGAGCTTTTCTTATTTTTATGAATTATTCAGGTTAGATATTTATATGCAAAACCCAAAAGATTAAAATTAAATGAGTATCGTGTGTTATACCTAAATATTGCATTATTCATTAATACATAACTACTTAGCTAATAATTTATTGTGCTCATTTTCAATTACTTATATTATTTTTAGGTATAGTACCCGATACTCATTAAAATTAAAATAAATAAATCGAACAAGTTTGCAAGTTTGAAAATTTACAAACTTGCATAACTCATTTACTCGAATTGCTAGAATTTTAGTACAGGTGACTGCTGCAATCAGATAATCAGGTTCGGCATTTTTCGACAAATTGACAAATTGTCAATTTGACAATTTGTATATAGAGTTGTATAAACATACTATTTTTCTCTGATTAAGATATGAACATTCCAGTCAAGGTAACCATTTTTCAGCTCTTCATCCTGCTTTCCAACACCATACGTATCTCGGCTGGTCCCATATCTGCCTTTTCCCCAATCTTAAATCCACGTTTTTTGAATCGAGTGCATATCTTATCAATGGTATCAACATAAACTCCGTAATCTGGTAATTTAGTAGGTAAGCCTACGGATTCAAAAAAGTCGATTGTTTTTTGGATAGTGCTGTCAATTCTTTCATCCTCACTACCTTCACGAATGCCCCAAACACGTTCGCCCAATTGCAGTAGTTTATCTTTTTTAAGTTTTCTTTTGATATTCATCACTCCAGGCAAAACAATTGCAAGGGTACGTGCGTGGTCAATGCCATGATAGGCAGTCAGTTCGTGGCCAATCATATGTGTTGACCAATCCTGTGGAACGCCAACCCCAATGAGTCCGTTAAGCGCCATGGTGGCGCTCCACATAAAATTGGCAGCTGCATCATAATCAGTACGATTGGCCAATACTTTCGGTCCTTCTTCAATCAAAGTTACCAATATACTTTCGGCAAACCGGTCTTGTATAGGCGAGTCCACAGGAAAAGTAAGATATTGTTCAATTACATGAACAAAAGCATCCACTATTCCGTTGGCGACCTGCTTTTCGGGCAAAGAGAAAATCACTTCAGGATCGAGAACCGAAAACAACGGCATTACTTTCATAGACGCAAAAGCCAGTTTTTCAGTTGTTTCAATCCGGGTAACCACCGAGTTGCCATTCATTTCTGATCCTGTGGCAGGCAAAGTAATAACAGCTCCAATGGGCAGTGCTTCCTCAACAGGTATATGTTTTGACAATATTTGCCACGGGTCACCTTTCTGAAACAAGGCAGCAGCAGCAATGAACTTGGTGCCGTCGAGCACCGATCCGCCACCCACTGATAGCAAAAATGTAATGTTTTCCGCTTTTACTACTTCTACAGCTTTCATAAGTTTTTCGTAGTGTGGATTGGGTTCAATACCACCAAATTCAACCACTTCAAATCCTTTGATTGATGCGATGACCTGATCATAGATCCCATTTTTAAAAATACTGCCACCTCCATAAGTGAGTAGTATTTTAGAACCTTTTGGAATATTATTTCCTACTTTACTTATTTCACCTTTCCCAAAGATGATTTTAACCGGATTTTGGTATTCGAAATTATACATGATTGAAAATTTTAGATGTACATGTTACACTTCATAAAAATACTAATTATTCTTAAATATATGTTTTTTTACCTGATAATAAATTTTTAAGGCTTATTTTTGTAAAAAAATAGCGATGAATAATTCTGATCAGGAATTGGTTGCGCCGATAAGTTTTTATGAACGATATACTGATTTTTCGGATCAACAAATAAAAGAGGTTTTAAAAAACCATAAAAATTACCAGGAGCCTGCCGTTACGGCAGCTGTAAAAATTGCCATTGAACGTGAACTGATTCATTCGGAACAAGATTTGCTGGCGCCTGAATATCAATCCACTGCATCTGAGGGTTGGACCCTATTCCCCGAAATTCTCATTTACCAACCTTATAAAAAGCTGGTTGCCAGCATTTTCCGTGTATTGTTTTTATCATCCCTTATTCCAATCATATTTGGAGTACTGAAATATGCTGAAGGCCAACTAAATATGACATATTTAGGTGTCGGACTTGGTCTTATCTGGCTCATAATTAACTACATTGTGTTCAAAACCCAAAATTTAATCGTTTTGTTTTTTCAGATTATAATACTGCTGCTCGTATCTATTGGCCTTGGATACAAGATATTCAGTCAGCAATTTTTTAAGGTAACCGATGTTGTAGTGCTGGTAATAGGTTCTATGTTACTTCTTTATTTTCTTTTATATTTGAAAAAGCTGATCCAGACCAAACCAGAGTCATTGTCCGGTCAATAATAGGAGGTTAATCCATTAAATTTTCGTTTCACCTAGATAAACTGGTTGTTCATCGAAAATAAAATTGAATTGCCAATAGGTTGATTAATTTTGAATCAGAAATAAATTTAAAAACTGATTTATGTATATTCTTCGGTTAACCAGCTTAATATTCGCCCTTGGTTTGTTAGTCAGCAAACTGTTCGCAGTTCCGGTTTCCCCTGTTCATGAATTCGGGGATGATACTGCTACCCGTACCTATATAGTTAAACCCTTTACTAAAATTTATCTTGAAGGAGCTTTTAAGGTGATCCTTGAACAAGGATCCCAGTCTGGATTACGGATTAAAACCGATGAAGATAATTTTAAATACATTGATGTTCAATCTGATTCAGAATCATTGAGATTGAAAATCACAAAGAAACATTTTAACTTTGATGAATTGGTTCTATACATTACATTCAAAGACTTAGAAAAGCTGGAGATTGAAGGAGGAATCAGTCTGGAAACAATTGGATATGTTGAATTAAAGAATTTCTATTTTTATATATCCGGTGGTGCAAATGTTGAAATGAATATGAAAGCTAACAAGTTAACAGTGAAAGTTGAGGGAGGTGTGAAAATTAAATTTGACGGCATTGCAGATGAATTGGATGCCACTATTTCGGGAGCTGGTTACCTTGATGCCACTGATCTTAAAACCAAGCGAACAGAGTGCAAAATGGAGGGTGCCTGTGTAGCAAGCGTGTATGCTACCGAATGGTTGAATGCAACAATTAGCGGAGTTGGAAAAATTAAGTATAAAGGCAATCCACAGGTTGTTAAAAAGATAGAAGGTATAGGTTTAGTGTCAAGTGATTAAGTAATTATTTATTGATTAATTAAAGGGTTATCTGTTTCGGATAGCCCTTTTTTTTAATCCCTCTATCCTTATGTGAACTATTTTATTAATCGAATGTTTTTAAAAAATGCAGATCTTCAATTAATTTTTTTGCCCAAAGCAATGCGTACATGTTAACTTATTTAAAATCAATAGATAAATTATATTTTAAATTAAATTGTTTAAGTTTTATATTAAATGTTTAAACAAAAGTGAAGGGTTTCTGTTTTTGAAGTAGAATGTAATTTATAAAATAATGGTATATGAAAGTCAATGGATTTTTAAAAATAGAAACAGCAAGACCAAAATATAATGGAACACACTTGCCATGCACAACCAATAATAAGGCACACGATTTAATGGGTGATGATCATGTTGCGACTTCCTTGGAGACTCCCATGAGAGAGGATGCTTTTTTGCTCAGCGACGAGCAGAAAATGTTTCATATTGAGGACAAATTCAGGGAAATATTGAATGTACTGGGTCTTGATTTAAAAGATGATAGCTTAAGTGGAACCCCTAAACGGGTAGCCAAAATGTTTGTAAAGGAAATTTTTTCAGGCCTGAATCCTGCAAATAAGCCCAAGATTTCATTATTTGAAAATAAATTCAAGTATGGTGAAATGTTGGTTGAAAAAAATATCAATGTGAATTCTACCTGTGAACATCATTTTTTACCTATCGTTGGTAAAGCTCATGTGGCTTATGTGCCAAGTGGTCGGGTTATAGGATTGTCTAAAATCAATAGGGTGGTCGATTATTTTGCACGCCGGCCACAGGTTCAGGAACGGTTAACGGTGCAGATTGCTAATGAGCTAAAGCACATTTTAAAAACTGAAGATGTGGCAGTTGTGATTGAGGCCAAACATTTTTGTGTATCATCGCGTGGCATCCAGGACGAGAACAGTTCAACCCTTAGTGCTGAATATTGCGGGGTATTTAAAGAGATACACCGCAAAAATGAATTTCTGAAATATATAACGCTGGATTTATAGGAGAAGTTACAGTTTTCAAATTTCAAGTTGCGTGCCGAACGGATGCGAAGCTATTTGAATGCTGTGGCTGAATACTATTAGCTTATCCTGCCTGTTCTGCTTTTCGGTTTATCCATCTTTTTTTTGTTCATTTGTCTCAAATAAGAATAGTATGGACGGAAGAAAACGATCGGATGTAAAAATGGGGTTTCTGGTTAATATTGTACAGAAACATCACCAGCGAACCAATGAATTGACAGAAGGCATTGTGAAAAACCTGTTGACAAATTCATCCAACCATCCGCATGGAATCAAAGTAAGACTTGAAACGGGCGAGGTTGGACGTGTGCAGGAGATTCTCGAAGACGAATAGTCTGTAAACCTGTTAATTGCAATAGTCTTATAAAGCGAAGATCATACCAATTTCAGCTTTCACAACAATCCTTAATTTGTTTCCACCTTTGGAAGGCATTGTCAATTCGAACTCTGTTGGAAATTAATATGTTGATAAATGCTGTACTGAAAAAGGTGGCATCCATGGGTTTAAATTTATAATTAACTTGCAATAGATGAATGAAAAATAATGGATCTCGGATTTAATCCGTGAAATCCTTTTTAAATCCGTAAAATCCTACTATGAAAAAACCAACGCTACTTTTTCTAACCCTCATTTCTTTTCTGGGTGCATTTGCCCAAACAAAGCACCTGTTGAGTGGAAAATTCAGCAAAGAAAAACTGTCTGAGAAATTCTAATTGCACGAGATAAATGGGTTACTTTCCCTAAGATTGACGATCGTGCTGGATGAGCAAAGGCAGATTAGGAAATGATGTAAAGCTTGAGTTAAAAAGCAGAAGCTTACCTGAATTATGAATGGCCAGGCATTTCTGCTACTAAATCATTGCTCATCGAACGTATCGGTGACTGCGACATATACCAATCTGTCAGCTTTAAAAAACGGCAAGCACTGAGCACTTTGCTGATTGCAGAAATTGCTGTAAATAAAGGCCGTTTCATGGATCAGATCATTAATGGAGTTTGGTTTATCTGTGAAGAATCGTTCTGGGGAGTACCGGCATACTTGCCAAAAATGATAGAACTTTCATGCCTTAAGGATGTAAGTAAACCATTTGTTGAGCTGTTCTCGGCAGAAACATTCACTACTTTCCTGGCTTGGGTAGATTATTTCGTGGGCGACAAACTCGACGCAGTTTCTCCCCAAATACGCAGATGAATTTACTATGAAGTTAATAACGTGAGTTCTATCTAAGCAGTAGTTAAGCGAACATTCATAAACAGATTTTACTTATAGAAACGACACTAAAACTTCTTTATTTTTTGCAACGTTTGCAAACGCTACAAACGCTACAAACGCTACAAAATGAAATATGGACGCCAAGGGATTCCATTTATGACGATAAGCAACTTTTTTGGAGAAAACATGAAAGTTTAATTGCCAAACCCACTTTTGAGAAATGGGGCTACTTGTTCAAAGTGTTCCTTAGATCGAACTCAGATTAATAACCTGAGTTCGATCTAAGGAACCAATTAATATACAACCAGTTGCTCAAAATCTGGTTCTTTGTCAAACCTTATTCTTGGTTTTTTTAGGCAAATATTGGTAGGCACGAAGCAATCTGTAAATTCTGTAGGTGAGATTGCTTCGTGCCTACCAATGACATATTTGCGTAACATGTTTACACATAGGTATTTCAACATTTCGGTTAAAGTAGCAAATTCACTCCTTGTCATATACACATTCTGCCCAATAAATTGAGTGGTTCCTCGCAATGAGGCTTCGATAAAGGTTCTGGTAAATAATATAAGAGGCTACTTCATTTGATCCCTAACACGACACAAGTGGGGTCGTGTTAAGAACAATGGTCTTATTTTAAGAGTGATGTTTAACTCAGCCACACTTTATTAAAACGTCTGGTGTTAAACAACATCTCACGTTTTGTTTCCAATAGATTAAAAACATTATTGGAGTTGATATTTATCGTGTATTTATTGTTTATGAAATAGTAAATTTGCATTTCTTGAAAAAACCAAAATATGAAATTGAAAAGGTTAATTTACCTCGGTGAATTGGTCAAATCGTTGGATCAAAAGACCTTGATTGCTGTAAATGCTGTTGACAGCCATAGCCTTGAAGCCATTGCCGAAGCGGTGAAAAGTGGAATGGTGAAAGGCATTGTTACCGGAAATAAGCTTGAAATATTGAAACAATGTGAAGTACATGGAATTGACTCCACTTTATTTACAATCATTCATGCCGATACTATTGAGGAAGCTGCCCAGGTATCCGTAAGGCTTGTCCAGAAGGTTTCAGGAAGTATTTTAATGAAAGGATTGATTAGCAGTGACAAATACATGCATGCAATTCTTAACAAGGAAGCCGGAATGTTATTGCCGGGGAGGGTATTGAGCCATGTAGCCATTGTGGATAACCCGAATTATCACAAATTGATCATCGTGAGTGATGTGGCTGTTATACCATATCCAACCATCAATCAAAAGATCGCGATGGTTAATTATTTAAAGGAAATGGCCATGCTTCTTGGAATACCAAACCCTAAAATTGCACTGATTGCACCCACAGAAAAGATACTTCCCTCGCTCATGTCATGTACCGATGCTGTTGAAATAATGAAAGCCGCTGAGGATGGGCAATTTAAGCCTGCAATAGTTTTTGGGCCAATGGCTTTGGATGTGGCTATCGACATAGAATCGGCTCACATAAAAAATATAACATCTGAAGTAGCAGGAGATGCCGATTGCCTGCTCTTCCCAAATATTGACTCCGGTAGTATTTTTTATAAGGTGAATGCTAAATTGTGTGGAGCTGATCTGGCGGCAGTGGTAATGGGAGCAAAGGTTCCTTTAATTTTGTCGTCAAGGGGCGACAGTATGCAGACAAAACTAAATTCAATAGCGCTTGCTGCGTTGTTAAGTAAATAAAATATTTTCATGACCGATATCAGAATACTGGCTATCAATCCTGGCTCTACATCTACAAAATTTGCCGTTTATTTTGGAAACGAATGCAAACTTAAGAAGACCCTGAGGCACTCTATTGAGGAGCTGTCACTTTACGATAACATCATGGACCAGTTCGAATTCAGGAAAGGGTTGATCATTGACTCGCTGATTGAAGAAGGATTCGATGTTGATAAAATTAAATATATTATTGGCAGGGGCGGATTGACTTACCCATTAAAATCGGGAGTCTACCTCATAAATAACCGGATGATTGAACATGCCAGCGCAGGCATTTACGGCCAACATGCCAGTAACCTGGGACCGCTCATTGCCGATTACATTGCACTTCAAATACCCGGTGCTCATGCCTATGTTGCTGATCCTGTCGTTGTTGATGAGCTGGAAGATATAGCAAGATTTTCAGGTCATCCGGCATTTGAACGAAGATCAATTTTTCATGCCTTGAATCAAAAAGCCACTGCCCGGAATCATGCCAATAAAATAGGCCGCAGCTATGAAAAACTAAACCTGATTGTGGTACATCTTGGGGGCGGTATTTCCATTGGGGCTCACCACAAAGGAAAAGTCATTGATGTAAACAATGGCCTTGATGGTGAAGGTCCTTTCAGCCCTGAACGCAGCGGCACTTTGCCTACCGGACAGTTGATAGACCTTTGTTTCAGTCATCAATACGAGAAAGATGAAATACGCCGCATGGTAATTGGTGAAGGTGGTTATGTTGCATATCTTGGAACCAATGATTCAAAGGAAGTAATGGATAGAGCGAATCAGGGCGATGAACTTGCACGCAAGGTTCAGGATGCCCTTGGATACCAGGTAGCAAAGGCGATAGGCGAAATGGCTGTTGTGCTGAATGGATATGTAGATGCTATTTTACTCACCGGCGGGTTGGCTTTTAATCAGTATCTGACTCAATATATTACCTCAAAGGTTGAATTCATTTCCTCAGTATATGTCTATCCGGGTGAAGATGAATTGGAGGAACTTGCATCGAATGCACTTCGGGTTGCAATGAATGAAATTGAGCCTCTTGAATATCCCAATTGATGGTTATCTTTAGGGGCTAATAACTCACCTCACACATGAAGACAAATAAGAAATAAAAAATAAGGAATAAGAAATATAAAATATTGACTATCAGAGTATTCCTTTCTTATTTCTTATTTCTTATTATCCTTATGCATGCGTATGATGAGTTAATAATATCAATACAAATATCAATGAAAAAATATACTTTTATACTCTTGTGTGTCTTTCTGTTTTGGGGAAATGCTTATGCACAGCGCGAAAATGTCATTTCAGATGAATCCAAAATCCCTGCATATCAGCTGCCGGATGTGTTAACCAGGGAGAATGGGCGGAAGGTCAAATCGGAGAAAGTTTGGTTTAATAAACGAAGGCCTGAAATTCTGAAACTCTTTACCAATGAGGTTTATGGTGCAGTACCGGGCGAATTGGGTATTGCTGAAGTAAAAGTTTGGGAAACTGCTGACGATGCCCTCAATGGACAGGCTATCCGTAAACAGCTTTCACTGTTCTTTAGGAAAAATAATCAGAATCTGGAAGTGAATGTGCTTATATATTTACCTAAGACTACCCAGAAGGTACCTGTTTTCCTGGCCTATAATTTTACAGGAAACCATGCTGTGTTTAACGATCCTGCTATCAGGCTCACTGAATCGTGGGTCGCTAACAATCCTTCTGTCGGGATTATTAATAATCATATTACCGAACAATCCAGGGCTACTTCTGAAGATCGCTGGCCTGTTGAAGAGATTATCAAAGCTGGTTATGGACTGGTTACCATTTATTATGGTGATGTCGATCCTGATAAAGATGATTTTTCAGATGGCATCCATCCGTTTTTTTATACGGAAGGCCAAACTCATCCCGCCTCCAATGAATGGGGTTCGATTGCTGCATGGGCCTGGGGTTTGTCCAGAGCGATGGATTATCTAGAACAGGAACCATTGGTTGATTCCAAAAAGGTAGCTGTGCTGGGACATTCGCGACTCGGTAAAGCCGCTTTGTGGGCGGGGGCTACTGATCCGCGTTTTGCCTTGGTCATTTCCAATGAATCGGGTTGTGGTGGCGCAGCTCTCTCAAAACGGATATATGGTGAAACTGTTCAGGTCATCAATACTGCCTTCCCTCATTGGTTTTGCGATAATTTCCTTCAATACAATGAAAATGAAAAGTCACTTCCTGTTGATCAGCACATGTTGCTTGCACTCATTGCTCCGCGTCCCTTGTATGTGGCCAGTGCCCAAGGTGACCAATGGTCTGATCCCAAAGGTGAATTCCTGTCGGCGAAATATGCTTCGGCTGTCTATGAATTGTTAGGGTTGGAAGGTCTTCCTGCAAAAGAAATGCCTGAACTCAATCATCCGGTGATGGGCACTATTGGCTATCATATACGTTCTGGGAAACATGATCTGAACACTTATGACTGGACACAATATATTGGGTTTGCTGATAAATGGTTTTAGGGAAGTGAGAAAATGAGAAAATGGGAAGGTGAGAAAATGGAAAAGTGAGAAAAGTGAGAAAGTGAGAAAATGAGAAAATGAGAAAATGAGAAAGTTAGAAGGTTGGCTAATCAAGTTTCCAACTTTAATCTCCTTAAACTCCTTAAACTCCTTAAGCACATTAAGCACATTAATTTTTTCTTCAGGATTGCACAGGATACATCTTCTTGAGTTTATGATTTACTTTGTATCTGCTGAATTAAAATGAACTTTATATTATGAACAAAAAATACTTTTTGGCCTTTGATCTGGGTGCTTCAAGCGGACGTGCTATTTTAGGTATACTCGTGGATGGCAAGCTTGAACTGACTGAAGTTCATCGTTTTGTCAATCAGATGCAATTGATCAACGGTCACTATTTCTGGAATATATTCACCTTGTTCAATGAATTGAAAACCGGGTTGAAAAAGTGCATCAAGGAGTTTGGAATTCAGCCTGAATCAATCGGTGTGGATACCTGGGGTGTTGATTTTGTCCATCTTAACAAAGAAGGATTGATACTTTCACTTCCGTTTGCCTACCGCGATTCGCGCACCAATACTGCTATGGATGACCTCTTTAAGGTTATTCCTCAGGAGGAAGTGTATGCCCGGACAGGTATTCAGTTTATGCAGTTCAATAGTTTGTTTCAATTATTTTCGATGGTGAAGGATCAATCTTCGCTGCTCGAAATTACTGACTCGATCCTGTTTATGCCCGATGCCCTGAATTATTTATTTACAGGTGTAAAAAAGAGTGAATTTTCCATTGCCAGTACCAGCCAGATGATTGTGCCCGGAACTTGTGAATGGAATTATGACCTGATTGAAAAAGCAGGCATCCCTACCAATATGCTTCAGGAAATCATTTTACCGGGTACTATTTTGGGAAATATTCAGGATGAAGTAGTAAGGGAAACAGGAAGTAAACCTGTGCCAGTCATTGCAGTAGCGGCTCATGATACCGGTTCTGCCATTGTATCTGTTCCCAGTTCGGAAAATAATTTTGTCTACCTAAGTTCAGGAACCTGGTCGATTATGGGTATCGAAAGCCGGCATCCTATTATTTCTGAACAAACACGCCAGTTGAATTTCACCAATGAAGGGGGAGTAGATGGTACCACCCGATTCCTGAAAAACATCATGGGGATGTGGCTCATTCAGGAAGTGCAGCGAATATGGGAAGGAGAGGGTACCAAATACAGCTGGCCTGAAATGGTAGAGCTGGCACGTCAGTCCGAACCATTTAAATTTTTAATTAATCCAGATGACTCCATGTTTCTGAATCCCAGGGATATGACACAGGCAGTGAGGGATTTCTGCTACCAAACAGCTCAGGGAACTCCACAATCGCATGGCGAAACAATCCGCTGTATTTATGATAGCCTTGCCTTAAAATACAGATTTACACTCGAACAAATACGTCAGGTTTCTGAACAACCTATTGAAGTCATTCATATTATTGGCGGAGGTGCAAACAATCATTTTCTCAATCAGTTAACGGCTGATGCTACCGGCTTGCTG
>Ga0123339_10002814_pt1 | contig 11694 bp, 7 predicted proteins | sample lystaG_FD_89956 | JGI IMG/M metagenome (GOLD analysis project Ga0123339, IMG submission 89956) | Glacier valley bacterial and archeal communities from Borup Fiord, Nunavut, Canada, to study Microbial Dark Matter (Phase II) -... | ecosystem: Environmental > Aquatic > Freshwater > Ice > Glacier ... | reverse complement strand
TATTCGTAATCCAGCGAGGCGTACCCCTTCGTGCGGCTTTTCAACTGGTCGAAGAAGTCCATGATGAGTTCCGAAAGCGGCATTTCATAGTGCATCTCGACCGTGTTGGCCGAAAGATATTGCATATCGACGAAATTCGCACGACGGCTTTGCGAGAGGTCCATGACGGCGCCCACGTAGTCGGGTGGAACGAGCACGGTCGCGTTGAGATACGGCTCATCCATATGATCGAGGACCGAAGGGTCGGGCATGTCCTGCGGAGAATGGACGAACATACTCTCCCCCGTGCGTAGATACGCCTGATACTCGACGCTCGGTGCGGTCGCCAACAGGTCGAGACCGAACTCGCGTTCGAGTCGTTCTTGAACGACCTCCATATGGAGGAGTCCCAGAAATCCCACGCGGAATCCGAATCCGAGCGCCTGGCTCGTCTCGGGAGTGTAAACCAACGCCGGGTCGTTGAGACGCAATTTGTCGAGTGCATCGCGAAGCTCGGGATACTGGTCGCCGTCTATGGGGAATATACCGGCATACACCATCGGTTTGACCTCGCGATAGCCGGGAAGCGCGACGGCATGTTTCTCGTGCTGCAGGGTGATCGTATCGCCCACCTTCACCAGCGAAGGGTCTTTCAAACCGGTGATGAGGTAGCCGACCTCGCCGGGATTCAGCGAATCCACCGGAATGTTGGCGGGACGACGCACGCCGACCTCCTCGACACCGGTGACCGTCGTCGTCGCGAGCATCAGTATATTGTCGCCTTTGCGCACGGAGCCGTTCATCACTCTGATGAGGGCGACGACACCGCGATACTCGTCGAAGTATGAATCGAAGATAAGCGCTTGCAAAGGCGCATCGGCATCGCCTTGTGGGGCAGGTATGCGTTTTACGACCGCCTCCAAAACGGCGCGGATGCCTTCTCCCGTCTTGGCGCTTGTCAATACCGCCTCGTCGGCGGGAATGGCAAGTCCGTCTTCGATTTCATGACGGACCCGTTCTGGATCGGCCGCGGGAAGGTCGATCTTGTTGATGAGCGGAATTATCTCGAGGTTGGCATTCATGGCCATGATGGCGTTGGCGACCGTCTGCGCCTCCACGCCCTGGGCGGCATCGACGACGAGTAAGACACCCTCGCACGCCTCAAGCGAACGAGAAACCTCATAGGTGAAGTCGACATGGCCCGGCGTATCGATCAAATTGAACTGATAGGTGCGCCCATCGTCGGCGTCATACATGACACGGACCGCTTGGGCCTTGATCGTTATCCCTCGCTCACGTTCGATATCCATACTGTCCAGCATCTGCTCGAACATATCACGGTCTTTCACCGTGTGTGTCAGTTGCAATATGCGGTCGGCAAGCGTGGATTTTCCGTGGTCGATGTGGGCGATGATTGAAAAATTACGTATGTACTTCTGTTCAGTCATAGCAAATAAGTTTATCAAAGTTTCCATGTATTTTGGCACTTACCTTGTGCTATCATATTCAGGTTCATCTATCCCCCACTGATGGGCAAGATATTTCTATTTGTATCGGAGGACGACGTGGCTAATATCAAAAGCCAAAAGAAGCGCATACTGACAAACGAGAAGTCGCGTATTCGCAACAAGTCAGTCAAGTCAGCACTCAAGACCTCTATCAAGAAGGTCGATGAGGCTATCACAGCCAGTGACGCAACTGCAGCAAAAGAAGCTGCGCTTGAGGCATGTAGGCAGCTTGACCGTGCAGCATCGAAGGGCGTTATTCACAAGAACCAGGCTTCGAATCGTAAGTCGGGACTCATGAAACGCGCTAACAAAATCGCTTAAGTAACATAAAGAGGCGAAACCGAAACTTCGATTTCGCCTCTTTTAAGCTTTTGCCTCTTACCCGCTTACCGGCGGGTATTTTTGTGCGCGAAATCCCCGGTGCAAAGACGAAGGACCCATCGCTCGAACAGGAGCAATTCGTCGCTTCCGGTACGAGCCGCCTCCAATACATCGCCGAGTCCGCGTAACGCTCTGTTCAGCTCGATCCCCGTGAACGCCCGAGCCTGCACAAGTGTTTTGCGTGCCAACCACTCCTGTTTCCCCGTCTCCGCCGCAAGTGCCGCCGAACTTGCGGTGCCTCTATCGATGAGGGCACGGGCGGCAATCAGCTCCCGTACCGTCCGCATAGCGAAGGTCTCGGCGGAGAATACGCTGTTGCCGCTGATCTGAAGTGTGCGCGTCAATTTCGCAAGCGCCCCACGGGCGTCCTTATCCGCCAACGCATTGCTGAACTCCCAGATCTTTATCTCGGCCGTCGTGGCGACCACTTCTGCAATATCGGTGAGCGAAACCTCTTTCTTGTCACCGAGATACGACCGTATCTTCACGATCGAACCTGAGATTACATCGAGGTCCTCGCCGACCGCATTGATGAGAGCCGTCGCTTCGATCGTGCGCGCAGCGATTCCCTGTTCGGCAAAAAGTGCCGCGACCACGGAAGGAAGCTCCTTTTTCGCCGGAGCTTTGCGATCGAGCACCGCTCCGACTTTCACGACCTGTTTGTAGAGTCTTGTCGCCTTGGAAAGTTTTGTACCGATGAGGCACAGCACGGTGGTCTCATTGGGATCGGTTGTATATTCGAGGAGCACCGAGAGATCGTCCGCTTTGTATTGCTCGATACCGGTGACGAACACAAGACGATAGGTCGAGGCGAACGGAAGCGTGTTGGCCGCATCGACGACTTCTTGCGGCGTATTGACGCCCGCATCGAGTTGGTTGAAGTTGAAATCGAGTGAGCCTTCTTTTTCAAGGCGCCCTTTGAGGCGGTCTGTTGCCTGCGTGCGCAAAAAAGCCTGCTCGCTCAGTATCAGATATATCGGTTTGAGATCGTTTTGTTGTGCCATCTCTCTATTGTCCCACACTCACCAGAAAAATCGTTCCCGAAAGATCCGTGCGCAGGTAGGGTATATGGAACGAGTGCAACAACGTCAAAGCTTTTTGCGTCGGATGACCGTAAGAGTTCTCTCCCACCGAGATCACCGCTCTTTCAGGCTCCATGGCAGACAGCAGTTGCGTATCCAACGAGGCGGCCGAACCGTGATGGCCGACTTTGAGTACACCGATCTCACCTGCGGCAAGCGAACTTCTCGAAAACGCCTCCTTCACCGAATCCGCCTCGGCGTCTCCGGTGATCAGTACACTTTCGTACTCATACGAGGCACCCACGGGCTCATCGGCCAACATGATCAGGCATGATCCGTTGTCGTCGGGATCTGTCACCTTGTTTCTCGGGCCAAGGCATGTCAACTCGATTCTACCGACCTCGAGACGGTCACCTTCTGAGATTTCGGTTACCGGAGCCGCGAGACTTCGCGCGATCTTTGAGACATCGGAATCGTATCCCACTCCGTTTGCGACCATGATCGCTTGGATGCCGTATCGCTTGCCCAGACCGAACGCGCCCCCGATATGGTCTTGATGCGTATGGGTGAATATCAACGTATCGATCCTCGTCACGCCGATTTTGTCGAGACCCTTTTTGAGCGCGATCGAATCGGACCCGGCATCGATGAGTGCCGTCTTTTGCGCACTGCTCACAAGAATCGCGTCGCCTTGGCCGACATCGAGGACATACACCCCGTCTTTCGAACCGTTTGCGACGCCGCCGGAAACAAACGAAAGCGCAGAGGGGAACAAGAGAAACACCGTGCACACCGAGCATGCGACCACAAGAAGCGTTTTCATTCCGGGAGCGACTATGTGCCGAATCCCGTTCTTTGGGAGCGGCCAGAAAAGGTAGATGGCGACCAACCATAAGAGGATGACGACCGATATCGGTATCCCCCACGTGTCGATCTCGATACTACCCCAAGAAAGAAGAGCTAGTTCCTGCGCGACGGATATAATCGCATCACAACAGCGGGTAGCAAGGAAGAATATCGGCAGGGACAAAGAACGCGCCACGACGCTTGCAACGATTCCACCGAGTCCGAGGGCCAGAGTAACGGTCAATAGCCCGCCGACGAGCACATTGGAAAACGGACCGACGAGTGAGACCATCTTGAAAACCGGTATCGATATCGGAAGCGTACTTATCTGGGCCACCGCGCTGATCGAGAACGTCTCGCGAACGAGACGGGGAATGAAATTCGCGTAAGCATCGAGCCACACCGACATCAAACGTCCGAAAAGCAACATGCCGAATACAGCCGCCATCGAGAGCTGGAAACCGACTGACAACACCACGATGGGGTTACCGACGAGAAGAGCGATTCCGCCGATACCGAGCGTCGTGAGCGGGTCGGTCCTTCGTCGGAAAAAGAATACGCAACCTCCGAATACAAGCATGAGGTAGGAGCGTACCGTGGCCTCGGCACTCGTCGTGAGAACCACGAAAAGGAATCCGACGAGAGCAGAAAAGACAAACGTGCTCTTTTTACCGATCCCGAATCGCATGAGCACGAATCCCAGGCAAAGCATGACGATGCTCAGGTGCGATCCGGAAACCGAAAGCATGTGGCTGAGCCCGGTGGCACGGAACACCTCATCGGTCTGGCCGACATCGCGTCTGTCTCCTAAGAGAACCGCCCGCAAAAGGCCTGTGCCCGCAGTACTGCCGTCGCACCTTCTTATGCAGTCCACCAGCCGGTAGCGGAAAGCTCCGATGCGCCCCACCAAGGTATCCGACCATCGCTGCGATCGGATGTCGGATACCGTCAAAGTGGCACTCACACCTTTGGTGAAAAGATACCGCTCGTAGGTTGAGAAACCGCGAGCTTTCAGAAAACCGGTGAGCTCCACCTCACGTCCGTATTCGGGGGCGACCATTTCTTTCGACCATATCACTTGGATCCGAATACCGTCTAAGGAGCCGGACGAGGTGTTCGAATACTTCCCCACCGAGACATCCGATGTGATTTCCACCGTTTGCCGTTCCAACCGACTCGCGTCAACGTCGGACAAAGGAATCCGCAGCTTCCAGACAAGCGAATATCCGCAAAAGGTCGCCGCGAAAAGAACGAGGAAGAGGATCAGTGCCCGAGGAAACTGCTGTCTGATCGCGAACGAGACACGTTGCATCGGTTCGGCTATTTCGCCACAGCGAGCCCAACAAGCGCGGCGCACTTCTTCTCACCGATACCCGACACCCTCGAGAGATCGTCAAGCGAACCGAACGGACCGTTCGCGCTTCTGTCGGCGACGATCTTGGCAGCGGTGGCCGGCCCGACTCCGGGGAGCGTATCGAGCTGTTCCTCGGTCGCCGTATTGAGATCTACCGGTGTCCCGGTTGCAGAAGAACCATCGCTTAGGTCCGCGGTCCCCGACGCGCCGAGGCTGCCGGCCGTTGCTCCTCCGCGCGCGGGAAAAGTATCGAGTCCTGCCTTGACGACCTCTTTTCTACTCGGAATGTAGATTTGTTGCCCGTCCTCGACGACGGCCGCGAGATTGACGGCATCGGGTTGTGCAATCTTCGATAGACCCCGAGCGCAGGCGACCGCGTCGACCACGCGAGCCCCGGCCTTGAGCGCATAGACACCGGGAGCGTTCACGCAACCGCTCATATACACCGTCACAGTCGCCGAGATCGATGACACGCCTGCGGCGTTTTCTCCGTTTGCGTCGTCGACACTCCTCAAGCCGGCGTCTACGCCGGTAGACCCCGTTGCGGCGCTGAATGTCGACGGAGCGGATGACTTTTTCCCACCTAACAGCGGCGAGAATACCCGAAAACCTATCAATCCCAAAATCGTGAGCCCGATCAATCCGGGTATGATCCAGCGCTTATCAAGCTTCATGGATTCATCGGACTTCATGGATATGCGATCGCTCTCCCCCCGACCGTGCATCATCTCAGCAAACACCGCCTTGACCCGTATCGTTCTTTGATAAACAAACCATACGGAATCGCCCTAAACATCCTCTGAAAGTCCGTTTAATCGAACCGAAGGACTTTGCTAAAGTTTCGAAATGTATTATACTTATGACAGGTTGTCACAATTAGCTGGAGTATCCCTTGCCGAAAGAACTATTCTTTAAAATCTGCCCCGAAAAACAGAGGCGTGTATTAGATGCGTCGAAAATGGAGTTCTCCGAGCATGTCTTCGAAGATGCTTCCATCAACCACGTTATAAAGAACGCAGATATTTCGCGTGGCAGCTTCTATCAATATTTCGATGATAAAAAGGACCTCTACTTCTTCCTCTTGAAAGAAATCATGCGGGAACGGCTGAACAGGTTTTTGGATGGACAGGCCGACTGTTCCGATATGTTCGATTTGCAAGAACAACTCTTCATATTCAATTTGAATATGCTTTCCGACCGTGAATACCGTCCGATTTTTTGCAACTTCTTCCGCTGTCAGACATTCGAATTCAGCGAACAACTGAAGAGCATCACCTCGGAACTACGCGATGATGTTATGGAAGAAGTGCTGAACACGAATTGCGACATCGACCAGAATACGAAGAAGGTAATCATCAACATCATGCAACTTGCGACACGCGATCTGCTCGCCGCAAAAATACTGAACAACTTGAGCGACGAGGAAGTCATCGCGGAATATCGTGACATAGAGAGGGTTTTGCGCGCAGCGACCGAGAAGGTGGGCCGCCCATGAAACTCGGACTCGACATAGGTTCGACTACGCTCAAATGCGTTTTGCTCGACGACGAAAACGCCTTGCTCTTCAAAAGCTATGAGCGGCATTTCTCAAAGCCCCTCGAAACGCTTGAGGTCGAACTCGGCAAAATCCATGAGCGGTTCGGCGATCTCGAAAACCTGCATCTCGCGCTTTCGGGCTCGGCGGCCATGGGCTTTGCCGAAACGCTCGGAGCCCCTTTCATCCAGGAGGTGTTCGCTACTAAAATCGCAGCTGAAAGCTACCTGGAGAACGCCGACATCATCATCGAACTCGGCGGCGAGGATGCCAAGATCCTCTTTTTGAGCGGAGGCCTCGAGGTCCGCATGAACGGTTCGTGCGCAGGCGGAACCGGCGCTTTTATCGACCAGATGGCAACGCTGCTCGACATCTCTCCCACCGAGATGAACGAGATCGCCGCAACACACACCAAAACCTACCAAATCGCTTCACGATGCGGTGTTTTCGCCAAATCGGATATCCAACCTCTGCTCAACCAGGGCGCACGTAAAGAGGACATCTCCGCGAGCATCTTCAAGGCGGTCGTCAACCAGACGATCGCCGGACTGGCCCAAGGCCGCGAGCTCAAAGGCAACATCGTCTACCTCGGCGGACCGCTGACCTTTTTGACCGAGTTGCGTGCAAGCTTCGATGAAACGCTCGACACGGTCGGGACCTGCCCGGAGAACTCACTGTACTACGTCGCGCTCGGTGCCGGTATCCTCGCGGATGCGAAGACCACCGTCACGCTCGATTCGCTTATCTCGCGCGTTTCCCACCACAAGAACAGCGGAAATTACGCGACCCTTCCCCCGCTTTTCAAGTCCGCGCAAGAATACGCGGAATTCGAAGAACGCCACGCTCAGGCGACTATCGCGGTATCCGAGAACCACGAATACGACGGTAAGGCGTTCTTGGGTATCGACATCGGCTCCACGACCGTCAAAATGGTCGTTCTCGATGCCGACCAGGCGATCCTTTTCTCCCGTTACGCGCCCAACGGCGGAAGCCCCATTCCTCTCGTAAAAAGATTCCTTGAGGAATTCTACGCTGAATTCCCCCACGCGCGCATCGCCGCCAGCGCCTCGACCGGCTACGGCGAGGAAATGACGAAGCAGGCCTTTTCACTCGACTTCGGCATCGTGGAGACAATCGCGCACTTCAAAGCCGCGAAGAAATTCAACCCACAGGTCGACTTCATCATCGACATCGGTGGGCAGGATATCAAGTGCTTCAAGATAGTCGACGGCGTCATCGACGACATCTTCCTCAACGAGGCATGCTCGTCGGGCTGCGGCTCGTTCCTCCAAAGTTTCGCCGCCGTCCTCGATTACTCCCTCGAAGACTTCGCGAAGCTCGGACTTTTCGCCCAATCTCCGGTTGACCTCGGCTCGCGATGCACCGTATTCATGAATTCGAACGTCAAACAGGCGCAAAAGGACGGCGCCACCATCGAGGATATCTCGGCCGGCCTCTCGGTATCCGTCGTCAAAAACGCCCTCTATAAAGTTATCCGCGCGACCACACCCTCCGAGCTCGGCGAGAACATCGTCGTCCAAGGCGGAACGTTTTTAAACGATGCCGTGCTGCGCGCCTTCGAAACGGAGATCAGGCGTTCCGTGGTGCGGCCGGTGATCTCGGGGCTGATGGGCGCATACGGCGCCGCCCTTTATGCGATGGACAACATGGACCAGTCCACCGCGACCGCGACCCTTACAAAAGACGAACTTTCCGCTTTCTCCCACACCGTACGCTCGGTCACGTGCAAATTGTGCACCAACCACTGCTCCCTTACCATCAACAACTTCGGTGGCAACCGCAAGTTCGTCGGCGGCAACCGTTGCGAACGTCCGATAAGCCACGGCAAGGAGGAGAAGTGGTACAACCTCTTCGAGTTCAAATAGGACCTTCTTGAAAGCTATCGCAAATCGAAGTGGCCGGGCAAGCGTGGCAAGATCGGCATCCCGCTCGCTTTGAACATGTACGAACTTCTTCCATTTTGGAGTGCCTTCTTCAAATCGCTCGACTTCGAAGTCATCGTGTCGCCCTTCTCCTCGCATGAGCTCTATCTCAAGGCCCAGCACACGATTCCCTCCGATACGGTGTGCTACCCGGCGAAACTTTCGCACGGGCACATACAATATCTACTCGATGAGGGCTGCACGAACATCTTCTACCCGTGCATGACGTATAACATCGACGAACATCTCGGCGACAACAACTACAACTGCCCGGTAGTCGCCTACTACCCCGAGGTCATCCAGGCGAACGTGCCCGAGGTCAAAGACATCACGTTCATCTACGACTACATCGGCATCCATCGTCCGAAGGACTTCGTCGGGAAGATGCAGGCGATTTTAGGCAAATACTTCGACCGCATATCCAAAAAAGAAGTCAAGACCGCGCTCGACGCGGCTTATGAGGAACATGCGCTGTTTCTCGAGAAGACTCGGACGAAAGCAGCAGAGATCGTGTCGAAGGCACGCGCGGCGGGCAAACCGATACTCGTCGTCGCCGGACGGCCCTATCACCTCGACCCCGAGGTCAACCACGGTATCGACAAACTCGTGACCGAGTGCGGTGCCGCGCTGATCACCGAGGACTCCGTGAGCCACCTCGTCACGCCTTTCAAAACCAACGTCCTCAACCAGTGGACCTACCATTCCCGCCTCTATGCGGCCGCGCGCTATGTGACCACCCAGCCGGACATGGATCTCGTGCAACTCGTATCGTTCGGATGCGGCGTCGACGCCATCGTCGCCGATGAGGTCCGTTCGATCCTGCGCGCGGGAAAGAAGATCTACACCCAAATAAAAATAGACGAAATCACCAACCTCGGCGCTGTGAAGATACGTCTGCGTTCCCTCTTCGCAGTGCTCGCAGAAAGGCAATGACGTGAGTCGAAAAGTACAATCGGACTGTTCGACGTGTTCGACGCAGTTTCCTCCTCTTGAGAATGTCTCGCATCCCGAATTCACCAAAAAGATGCGGAAGACCTACACGATTTTGGCACCGAACATGCTTCCGATCCACTGGAAGCTGCTTGAAAAGCTGTTTGCGATCAACGACTACCATGTCGAGATCCTCGACAACCACGGCCCCGAAGTCGTACAGACGGGACTGAAATACGTCCATAACGACACGTGCTATCCGGCGCTCCTCGTCATCGGGCAGCTCATCAGCGCGCTCGAAAGCGGCGCCTACGACCTGTCGAAGACGGCGCTCATGATCACGCAGACCGGTGGAGGGTGTCGCGCATCGAACTACATCCATCTCTTGAGGAAGGCGCTGAAGAAAGCCGGATTCGAGCATATCCCGGTGATCTCCCTCAACCTTTCGGGCCTCGAGAAGAACTCCGGTTTCAAGCTCACCTTGCCCATGACGCGCCAGCTATTATGTGGTCTGGCCTACGGAGACCTTTTGACTCTGCTTAACAACCAGATCAAGCCGTATCAGATCAAGGCCCATGAATCGCAAGATCTCGTCGGCGCGTGGATCGAACGACTTATCGAGCAGTTCAAGGTCGGCAAAGGTCTCAAAGTCGCCGATATGAAGAAGAACTTCAAATCAATCGTCGAGGATTTCGATTCGATCGTAATCGAGAAGACCCCCAAGAAAAAAGTGGGGGTCGTCGGCGAGATCTATATAAAATACGCGAGCCTCGGAAACAACGAGCTCGAAAAGTTTCTCGCCGCCCAAGACTGCGAGGTCATGGTCCCCGGCATCATGGGCTTCATGCTTTTCAAGACCGACAACCGTCTCGAAGACATCAAGCTCTACGGCGGAAGCTCACTGAAAAGAATCGTCGTGAAAGCCTTCTTGGATTATCTGACCCGCATCGAAAGCGCCATGCTCGATGCGCTCAAGCCCTATCCGCGCTTCATCGTTCCCGCTCCTTACCAAGAGCTCAAAGAACTCGTCGAGCCGTTCGTGGGCCACGGAAACAAGATGGGCGAAGGATGGCTTCTGACTGCCGAGATGGTAGAACTCATCGAACACGGTTACGAGAACATCGTCTGTGCGCAGCCGTTCGGCTGTCTGCCGAACCATATCGTGGGAAAGGGTATGATCCGAAAGATTCGCGAATCATACCCTCAAGCAAACATCGTGCCGATCGATTACGATCCGGGCGCGACGCGCGTCAACCAGGAAAATCGCATCAAACTGATGCTGGCTCTCGCTAAACCACCACGATCGTAACGATCTTTTGCGGAACGACGATAAGTTTCTTAACTTCTCGCCCGTCGATGATGTTTGCCGCCGCCTCAAGGGCCGCCGCCGATACCACTTCTTGCGGAGCATCCGAAGCCACGCGGATACGCACGCGCACTTTGCCGTTTATCTGTACCGGTACTTCGATTTCATCGGCGATTGCGAGTTTGGCATCGAATGCCGGCCACTTCTGGACGTGGACCGAATCACTGTTTCCGCACACGGTCTGCCAGAGTTCCTCGCTCATGTGAGGCGTCATCGGAGCAAGCATCACCACGAGGCGCTCGATGGCCTCGGATACGAGTGCAGCGTTGCGCTCCTGCGCCGGCACACCGTTTCGATATTCATACGCAGCATTCGTGAGCTCCATCAACGCGGCAATGGCCGTATTGAACTGGAAGCGTTCGCTGTCGACTGTCACCTTCTCGGTCAGACGATGCATAGCCTGTACGAGCTTTTTCGCCTCGGGCGTAGTGGCGCTTTGCGGGTCGACTGAATAGGCGGCCTGCTCGCCGACGCTCTCATCCACGAATCGCCAGACACGACCGAGCCAGCGAAACATCCCGTCGACCCCTTCATAGGACCAATCAAGGTCTTTCTCGGGGGGTGCCATGAACAAGATGTAGGCGCGCAGCGTATCGGCACCGTACTTGGCGATAATCTCTTCGGGCGCAACGACATTACCCTTCGATTTCGACATCGTCTCACCGTCGAGCTTCACCATCCCCTGCGTGAGCAGATTGGTGAACGGCTCGTCGAAGCTCACAAGCCCCAAGTCGCGGAACACCTTGGTGAAGAATCGTGAATACAACAGGTGCAGGATGGCATGCTCGATACAGCCGATGTATTGGTCGGCCGGCATCCAGTAATCCGCCT
>Ga0123339_10002808_pt1 | contig 11711 bp, 16 predicted proteins | sample lystaG_FD_89956 | JGI IMG/M metagenome (GOLD analysis project Ga0123339, IMG submission 89956) | Glacier valley bacterial and archeal communities from Borup Fiord, Nunavut, Canada, to study Microbial Dark Matter (Phase II) -... | ecosystem: Environmental > Aquatic > Freshwater > Ice > Glacier ... | reverse complement strand
TGGATTGTAGCGGGACAAGAGCATCCAGTTGGAAAGTACCATCAAGCGCTCGATGTGATGTGCCCATCCAAATTCACTCACTTTTTCAAGCGCTAATTTCAGCGGAATATTTTTTTGTACTTCTGGTGGCATCTGGTCAGGATAATAAAACCAATCGGGTAGGGGAATTGTGTGCTCGAGGTAGTTGTATTTAGTGTGATCTAGCTGATAGCGGTGTTCGTAAAGCCCGCGAATCCACTCTCGCCACCCGATAATTTGCCTGATAAATCCTTCGATTGAAGACAATGGTATTTCTGGGTGTTCAAAATAATAATCAAGCACAGTATCAATAACCATGCGAGGTGTTAAAAGCCCGTTGTTCAGTAGGGGAGAAATAGCTGAGTGGAAAAGTGCGTGATTTCGAGTCGACAGGGCATCTTCAAATGGTCCAAATTGTTGCATGCATGTATCCAAAAATTCTACAAAATGGGCGCGCGCTTGAAGGTGATTGGTAGGAAGCCACATCGATGTAACTATCCCCGGGTGTTTAGAAAATAACTTTTCAATGTGCTGACTCACACCTTTAAAATGCACTGAATGATATTCCCAATTTCGCTCCGGTACTGCGACAGTTTTCGGCAGTTTTTTGCGATTTTCGGCATCAAAACTCCATGATCCACCGACGGGTTTGCCATCAGGGTTGATGAGTATCTTGAGCCGTCTGCGCTGCCAAGTATAAAACGATGCCATAATCAGCTGCTTGGTACCACGGTTGATCAACCAGTAGTCAAACTCAGACTTTGACGTCAAAAATTGCTCGCTTTCGTCACTCCACAAATAGGTTACTTTTTCAAAGTATTTTTGCAGTAGGGCATCTAAAAAAATCCGAAATGACTTATCGTTAGGCTCAATTACCTGAATATGTGGATATTTTTTTGCCAATTCACTCAACGCAATCTCAAAACCAGCTGTTTTTTCAATATCCCAATATTCAACATTCTGACCACTGTTCTTCAGAAAATCTGCATATTCGCGCATACAAGTATAGAGATAAACTAGGCAAAACTTGTGATAGTTGAGACGCTCACACTCCTGCTGAGACTCGATCAATACCCAGTCAGTGGTAGTGGCAATCGCCGGGTGCTTTTCAAACAATTGATCTGCCAATACTAGCGTAAGAGTTTGCATAGCTTTATAGTGTCCAGTCGATTGAGTTTTGGCAATATTTTTTGCACTTGACACACTTTGCAATTACTAGTAAAACATAATCACTAACTATTTATTATGAACAGCATTATCGGAAATATCACTGACTCTTTTGAGCACTTCAAGGATTTGAGCGCAGAAAAAATGACCGAATTGCAAAAATTTGCTGATGATCACGGCTTTTCACTCGCAGATATCCAATCAAAACTCAACGCAGAAAATGGCAAGAAAGTAGTCGAACTCGTCCAAGGCGGCAAGTGGAATGAACTCAAGGGTATGATGACTGACTTGATGGCCCAAAAATAATATATTATCAGCAAGTATCCAATCGAGGTTTGGCGCCTCTTTTTTTGTTGACAAAGTAGTATAACTGAGTACATTATTTGAACATCTTCTCATGGAGGTGACAGGGTGTCCAACTACAAGGCATACTATGTACTAATCTCACAAGATGAAGCACTCCGGATTTGGCAATGCACTCACGCCTCCAACATTGATATTCTTGATATATTTTGGTATGGATGCAAGCGGTTGTCAGATATTATTACTTATCTCAATCTTGGCTATACATTTCATACTATGCAGAGATTACCTTTCGGACAAATAGAGCATTTTATACTTAATTTTCAATTGCAGTACGATCCTGAGTCGACTTCTGCATTGGGTTACTTAGGCTGTCAAGAAATCGGCACGGAGGATCTGAATTTTCATAATTATATTGCGACCATCCAGAAATTTTATCATCTGCCTAGCCCACTGCATGCGATTAAAATTGCTATTTTTTTGTATATCGAACTTTTGGATATGGAGGAGCAGGGCATCCACTTTTTGATCCGAAGAAAAACCCCAGATAAAATATATAGTACTAGAATTCATATAAATATTTGTGAGTCAGCACATCGCCCCTTACCATTTTAGGGGCTTTTTCATGTGCAAAAAAACGATTGCATGGAGGTATAAGCGTAGATTTATATGTAAATAAAAAAACCCAGTACTAAAAAATACTGGGTTGTAGGGTCAGTTCAAATGACTGCTTGATGTTTGAATAGCTTCTTCTACCAACTTTTCCAAATCATCAGAGCTAAGCTTTAGCTCGTGGCAGAGCACGATATTCTGCAAATCGCATAAAAAAAGGAAGTCAGGATTGTTTGTTTGGCTATTGTAAAGCTGATCAAACTCTATGATGTTGATTTTTTCGGAAAAGCGATAAATGATTTGTGAGACCAAGTCTAGTTTAGTATCAATCTTCAGAAAATTAAAAAATCCGCTCTCATACCCCGCGTGAATGTGCATTAGTTGTGCAGCAAACGCCATCGGTAGGTCATCTCCCACTTGTGACTCATCGATGATTTCTATAATTAAATCTTGAAAACATTTTTTGAATAAAACTTGCTCGTAATCTTCATATTGCTTGAGGTTTTGTGCCACCAAGTATTGAGCGGTGATTTGTATCCCAAATGCACTATTGCTTCGCAACAAATAGTCACACAGCTGACGCATCTCGTATTCCTTTTTTGCAGTGCTCATACCCCTCCTTGTTATCACTAATATCGTGATAGAATGTGATATAGCACACTTTTTACATAGAGGCAAGCAAAATCTAATTTTAAGTTTTGATAGTGTAAATCAGACTTTGACAGCTTTTTTATACTGAGTTAACCTTTAGTGATATGTACGGTTTTGAATCCATTATTCTCTTTATATTATTCATTTTATTAGTGGTGTATTTTGTACCGACGATTGTGGCATTTGCCAGGCGCGCCACTGACGCTGGGTTTATTTTTCTTGTAAATTTACTCCTTGGCTGGACTTTTCTAGGCTGGATCGGCGCGCTGGTTTGGGCATGTATTAACCCGAGTGTGACCGGTCAAAATAAAATCGGTTTTGAGCAACCTCAGTCAATCCCCAGTGTCCCACAACATATCGAACCAATTTCAATCGCCGAATCCACAATTTATGATGAGCTCCAAAAACTGAAAAGTCTTCACGACAAAGGGGTCATCAGTGATGTTGAGTTTGAAGTGGCAAAAGCCAAGCAGCTAAGCAAAATTTAACAAAATGTCGGTGTCTAAAAAACACATCAATATCGTTTGGTTTCGGCGAGATCTTCGTCTGGATGACAATGAGGCGGTCGCACAAGCCTGCAGTGATCCAGATGCTGAGACGGTATTTATATTTTGTATAGATCCTTGGTTTTTTGCTCAACCGGAAATTGGCTGGAGTAGGGTGCGGTTTTTATTTGAATCACTCATCGTACTCGATAAAAAGCTGCAAACTCTTGGTTCAAGACTGGTTATTTTAGAAGGTAAAACTGACCAATCACTTCCAGTATTTATGAGTAATTTGCAAACTCAAGGGTACACAACTTCGCTCTATTTTAACCACGATGTACAAGTAAAATATGGTATTGAGCGGGACAAGAGTATCGTAAGTTGGTGCCGTGATCACGCAGTACCGGTCACTCAGAGTCTCAATAATTTTTTGCTGTTTGAATATGCCCAAATGCCCCAGTGGCGCATGCAATACTATAAATACCTCGCATTACCGCATCACGATATCTCAAACATCATACTACTACCTCAGGCGTTTGATATCTCACAAAAACACACCACTGCCGACGAACTTTGGGAGCGCTTTATACCGCATCATGCTACTGATTTTTCACCACTCTTTACCGGCGGAGAAGATGTCGCCACAAAGGTATTGGATAGTTTTTTGCAAACGCGCGCCCAAGGATATCACTGGAAACTGTCGCGTCCTTACCTCGCACAACTTGGCTCGACCTCGCAACTGAGTGCACACCTTGCATTTGGTACGATCAGCGTGCGCAGTGTGTATCAGGCAACCAAACTACGGCAAAAAGAGGTGCGAAAAAATGATCCCAAATTTGCCTTTTCGCTATCTGCATTTTTGGATCGCCTTCGATGGAAGGATTCATTTACTCAACGTCTCTTTTTTAATCCCGACCTGATGTGGAAAAACAGACACTCAGAGTTCAACCAAATATACCTTGATGTACCGCTCATTGGCGAAAAAATCGAGTATTTTGAACGGTGGAAAAGGGGAGATACCGGCTTTGCGATGGTTGATGCGTCCATGCGCCAGCTCAATACTCAGGGTTATATCAATTTTCGGATGCGGGCGATGTGCGCGACTTTTTTGTGTATAAATTGTGGCATTTCTTGGCACCATGGCGCTCGGTATTTTATGCAAAAACTGATTGATGGAGATATCGCTATCAACCACTGGCAATGGCAAATGCAGTCCGGAGTTACCAATCCACTGAGCAAAACATTTCGCATCTACGACCCCGAGGTAAATTTGGTCAAAAAAGACCCCGACCTTCAGTTTATTCATTTTTGGTGTCCGGAATATCGTACCGCAAACACCCCGACTGAAGTACTGTGGATGCAAAATCCGATGTTAAACTTTCAAGAGTCAAAAAAGAAATATAGTACCGTAATCAGTCAGATTCGAAAAACAGTCCGAGAAAGACTGGTGTCAGAAAAAGGATTTGAGTATGGGCAAGCAGTGACGATAAAAACTGCAGTGCAGATGTATCAAAAGTCAAGTAAAAAACGCTACGCAGCTGCGCAATCACCACTGAGTATTGACTTATTTGAAGAGCAAGCCAATGCCTGATACCCGTCAAAAATAATATCTGACATCACGTCCGTCAAAAAAATAGTTTGACAAAATGGAGAGAGTGTATTTTAACTAAGTCATGCTCTCCTCACGACAACAATCCCTCCTCGAGTACGTACGTACGCATCGCTCAAATCTAGAGAGCTACGATAGGATTGCACAAAAAATTGGACTGAGTTCGCGTCAAAGCGTACAGTACAATCTGGAGTCACTGGTTAAAAAAGGATATCTTTACCGCAACGCTTATGGCGACCTTGAGGCAACCGTCAAACCTATCGATGCATTTTTGCGTATTCCGCTGCTTGGTCTTGCCAACTGCAAATCCGAAATCAGCGCAGAGTACAGTGAGTATGAGGGTGAAAAACTGACTATCCCAGCACGTATGCTCGAACTTGGCCGCGAGTCTGATTTGTATGCAGTAACGGCACTCGGTGACTCGATGCAGCCCGAGATTCAAAACGGTGATTTCGTAATTGTAGAAAAGTCAAGCCGCTACGTCAACGCCAAAAAAATATATCTCATCTACGACAATAGCGATAACGAGTGTCTTCTCAAGCGTATCGTGTACGACCGCAAAACCGACAAAGTACAGGCACTCATTTCTACCAACGCCTCTGCATACCCACCTCGCATCATCGACGATCACCAAGTCAAAATCGAGGGTGTAGTCCGCGCTGTCATCAAAAAATTTTAACTATGACTGTCCATGATTTTGTCAGTTGGATAGATCTCAAAATTAAGGCTCACTTTGCCAAGCCTCGCATATTGTTTCGAGAACGTGAAATCTGGATGACCTACTATGGACAAAATGTGGGAAGTGAGGAAAATGGCAAAGGTGAGCAGTTTCACCGCCCAGTTATTATTTTGAAAAAGCTAAATAGTGAGATATTTATCTGCGTTCCGACAAGCACGGTAGTCAAGCCAGAAAAGAGTTATTATGTACCGTATCGACAGCGCGGAGTAGTGTACTCAGCTATGATCTCTCACGTACGTACTCTTGATGCCAAACGTTGTGTGTATCGTATGGGTCGCATCGATGAGCAAGATTTTGGACGTATCAAGGGATTTGTAGCCCAATATTTTCTCTGATATACGCGTCAGCCTGAGCAAAAAATTAAACCTCCCGAAGGAGGAGCGCCAAGTCGGCGAAATTGTATGTATTATTTTGTAGCATAATTCTGTTTGTGTCAAGTATATTTGTCGCTTGTCAAAATCTATTTAATTTCAAATATTTATAACAATATGAAAACTATAGCATTATTTGGAGCAACGGGAAAAACAGGCCTACACTTACTTTCTCAAGCATTAGAAAATGGGTACACGGTAAAAGTACTCGTGCGCGATAGTGCAAAAGTCAGCATAACTCATCAAAACCTAACAGTGATTCAAGGCGATGCACTAGTCATATCTGATGTAGAAAAAACTATCGAAGGCAGCGATGTGGTGATTAGCGTGCTAGGTCATGTCAAAAACTCACCGGCTTGGGTGCAAACTGATGCTACTAAAAATATGGTAGCTGCAATGAAAAAATACGGTGTCAAAAAAATTATTTCACTCTCTGGTGCCGGAGTTCCTTTTGAAAAAGATGAGCCAAAGTTTATAGATAATCTAGTGCGTACCATCATGCAGCTGACAGTACCAAGTATCATCAACGACGGTATCGAGCACGCCAAAGTGTTGCAAAACTCTGGACTTGACTGGATAGTGGTACGCGGTCCAATGCTCAAAGAAGGCGAGAAAAAAGGCGGATACAAAGTCACGTTTGTCGACAAAAATAGTGGTATCTCAGTCAATCGCGCCGACCTAGCAGAGTTTATACTGAATCAAATCGACGATGACACATATCTAAGACAGATGCCAGTGGTGAGTTACTAATGTTGACAATCCACAATTTTTGAGCGAAACAATACTCAGTTTCCAAAGGAGGGGATTGACGATGAAGACAGCTGTGAGAGTGTTGGCAATGATTGCATTTGCAGTTATCCTACCTTTTTATGCAGTATTTCGGATGTTGGCATGGATTATTCCAGGTTCGAGGGCGCGTGCGATGCAACGAGCAATCGACTACATTGCAAAGACTGGCGTCGATGGCTTTACAATGATAGAGGTCATTGAACATACGATGATAGATCCTGCCGATATTTACATAGCAATACAAGAATGGCTGCAGCAAAATTTACTGTCGAAATACGAAGTAGAGCGTCTTGATGGCAGCTTTCAAATAAGATATATTCGTAAAAGTAATTTTCAGAGGAAGCCAAACCGTAAAAACTCTTTCAAGAATCTAGCAGATATTCTTGTTCCCAAACCCATCCCGCAAGGCTAATTGCCAACAGTATAGCTCGGTTGTTTTTTATAAAAACTGAGTTATCAAGTATGCTAATATGCTTGTGACTTATTCAAAAGGAGGAAATAACTATGATTGCTGTTTTTGCTTTTATCGTCTTGGCTGTTCTGCTAGCTCCTATTTATTTAATTTTTCGCTTTGTATATCACCTCGTACCAGGTGTAAAAGAAGCAGAAATTATGAGGATGGAACACTTCGTTGCTTGTTCAAGTGCTGAAGGATTTACCGGATTTGAGTTGGCAACTGGTGCTAAGGTTGATGCAGGTACTTTATATAATCAACTCGAAAAGTGGGTTGATCTAGGACGTTTGAAGCGTCGCAAAATAGTAAAACCTGACGGAAGATTAGAGTTTCGATATACTCCCATTGATAACTCATTTTCCAAATCAGCATAATATACAATTTTACCGGGTAACCCCCGGTTTTTTCATTTTCCTCAAAATAACTATACAGGGACAGAACTACCCAATGTGGAGATAGCCCAAAATAAATATCCAACTATCTTTTATTAAGCAGTTTTTTTATTATCAGAAATTATTTTAATAAGTGTGACAGCTCCCCAAGCGGCTAGAGAGTAAATTATAATAGCAACTAATGCGGCTGTATCAAAGTAAGTGTTACCTTGTACTGGGGCAGGAAAAATTCCGTTGAAAGGCATAACAAAAGGAGCAGTGATGGTGTAAAGGGCACCTGTGAAACCACTTTGTTGAGCGTTGAATAACAAGAAAACAACTCTTAGAGCCAAAATAACATTAACAAAACCAACTACAAACCAAACTAATTGAATAATTTTTTCGATGTTATCGCTTTTATCCATTGTGTTTTGAGGAATATTACTTACTGGTTGCATATTGTCTGTTGGCGTAGTATTAATATAAGTTTGGTTAGAAGGACCAACTTGTGGATCTTGGTTACCAGAATTTGGATCGTAATTTGGTTGTTGTTGCATAGAAAAATATAAAAATTTATGTACTTCCCTGGTCTTATTGAATAAAGTTTAATATGTCAATTGATAAATTTACATTGGAAGTCGGTACAAAAATGTATGTAAATACTGATCTGAGCCACATGCCCGTAATGAGTTACTAACTTCTATTTGCCTCCAAATATCTGCGCCGGGATAAAACTACCCACTGTGCACACAATCCAAACTAAATACCCTGAAACAAACAAAACTAAGAGCCGATCAAATTGCACCGAATTTACCCCAAATTTCTTTTTAGTCCGAATCATCAACAATAGCGACACAGTTGTAACTATAAACCCAATCATTCCCACCCCAGACAAAATATAGGGCAGCTGATTTAAACTAAACGTTTGTGAAATATTGGTTCCAGATAGTCCCTGAGAAGCACCATCTATAGCAATACTGACTGTTTTACTACCACCAAGTTGATTGACGAGAGCAAGTGTTTGAAAAAATAAAGCTATGTTTCCACTATAAAATGCTACAATTACCCCTAACAGTAGACAATGAAAAATCGCTGCACATTTTAACCAAAAGTCAAGACTGGTAGGTGGTGTAGGAGGTATTGCACGTGAATGAATATATTGGCGATTAAAAAGTTTTTGCAACGCGGGATGGGATATAGGCATGAAAAATTAGTTTCTAAAAGTGCTAAATGCTGATGATGATTGCCGTGAATTTGATTGAGACGTATCAGGAGGTGGTATAAATTTAAAGCTAAATGAAGAGCCGTTACTGCTACGAGACGAATTTGGAAAGCTGTTAAACTTTGTAGATGAAGATGACGAACCAAATAGTGAAGATGTAGAATTTGATGATTGATTGGCTGTATTTGATGGGGTTATATTGGATGTAAAACCTCCCATAAATTGTTTTACAGAATCACCTACAGTTGAAATCGTGACGCTAGAAACCGCGATAAAAATAATTATTGGAGCAAAAAATACTGCCCCAATTAAGGGAATAGTTACACTTTTTACCAACTGCTCTATACCATGTTCACTCAGATATTGTGATTTTTCACTTCGAATTGTACGTACAAAGACAAAAAATTGAAACCCAAGAAAAAAAACTATTATACCATAAACCGCTGCTGAAACCGACAGCACTAGTTTATTTGCAATTGTAACGATGTTTAGGTCTGCAGCTACCAATACGTACTTGGACAATAACCAAATAGACATACCCAGTGATAAAAGAAACAATATTCCAACCACAATTCCATACACTAAATAAGCACTTTTTGTTTTCATTTGCAATCAGTATACTCATTGAATTTACTTTATGCAAATCACCCCTTGACAGTTTTATTCATTTTTATTAAATACTAATATATCTATGGACTCACAACAACTTTTTGGAAAAAATGCAAATTCACAAATAACCCAACCTGGTTTTCGGTTTCAATGGTGGTGGGCGGTATTGGCTCTTCTTGCCTTACTTTTACTCTCAATATTTAGTGGGTACAATGGGCTAGTCACCTCACGCGAAGACGTTCGAGCACAGCGTGGAAATCTCCAGTCGCAGTATCAACGTCGCTCAGATCTGATTCCAAATTTAGTGACTATCGTAAAGCAAGCTGGCGTTACTGAAGAAAAAATTCTCACCGACGTAATTGATGCCCGTGCAAAAGCAACTAGTATAAACATAAATGCCGATAATGTAACTCCAGAACAACTCCAACAATTTCAAGCGGCGCAAAATCAGCTCTCAACCGGATTGGGTAGATTGCTTGCAGTACAGGAGGCATACCCACAACTCAAGTCAATCAGTCAATTTCAAGATTTGTCAGCTGAGGTAACGGGAACTGAAAATCGTATTGGTACAGCACGTCGCGATTTCAATCAAACTGCGCGAAACTACAATGGCCGAGTACAAACCTTCCCAAATAATTTGACAGCGGGACTTTTTGGCTTTTCGAAGGAGGCTTACTTTGAAGCAGATGCAGGTACACAAGCCGCACCAAAAGTTCAATTTTAATTATTGAAATAATATGAAACTGTGGAGCAAACTGCTCGTGCTCAGTGGACTCATAATGACTCTCATATTGGGAGTTTTTTCAGTGTACGCAACCCCAATTTCTGAACTTTTGCCGACAGGGTATGTGGTCGATCAAGCCAACGCAATTGATTCGCAATCACTGCAAAACCTCACGCAAAAGCTCGAAACTATCAACAAAACCCGGAGTGCTCAAGGCGCTGTAGTCACCGTAAAAAACTTGGATGGACGAGATATTGAATCGTATTCAACAGAGGTATTTAGAAAATTTGGGATAGGCGACGCCAAGAAAAACAATGGATTTTTGGTGCTGATCGCGATAGAAGACAAAAAGTCACGGATTGAGGTAGGATATGGTACTGAGGGCGTGCTCACTGATGCTCGGTCTCGCCGAATTTTGGCAGGTTCCAACGACTTATTTAAAGCTAGTCAATATGGAGCAGGGCTCTCAAAAATTGTAAACGAAATCGATGATTTGCTGTCTGGCGATCCTGAAACTGCAACGAGACTCGATACTCCGACAAAATCAAAAACATCTTGGCAAGATATATTGCCTGCAATTGTAATTGGATTATTTTTTGTATTGCCATGGCTCGCGGCGATTTTGGGTCGATCCAAGAGTTGGTGGGGCGGGGGAGTCGTGGGAGGAGGGCTCGGTATCGGCGCAGGACTGCTGGTCGGGTGGTGGTGGGCGATAGCGGGAGGCGTAATTGGCGGACTCATATTAGATTATTTTGTCTCTAAAAACTTTCGTGAAAGTGGCGGTGGTGGTCCATCGTGGTGGGCTGGTGGTCCGTGGATGGGCGGTGGAGGGTTTGGCGGTGGGTCAGATAGCGGTGGTGGATTTGGAGGGTTTGGCGGTGGATCCAGCGGCGGCGGCGGATCGAGCAGTAGTTGGTAAAAAAAAGTTGAACAAACACAAGATGTAGCGTATACTCTTATAAAAATATAATGACAAAACAAAAACATAACATTTTAGCGGTGACTGCATCATGGTTGGTGGCGTGTACGAGTATACTTAGCCAATATTTCTATACCAATGTTGCTGCAGTAGGGGTATTATCCTCGACAGCAACTCAATCCCAAACTCCGCCAATCGTCAGAACGGGAAATGCACCCTATGGCTTTGCAATAGTATTGGTAGTTTCAATCATGTGCGTTGTCTTTTTTGCCGCAATGCGCACTCGAACCATCCAAGATATCCAGGCGGTTGAATAAAACCCATTTATCAAGTATACTCACCTTATGGAATACCGCACCGGCAGACGATTTTCAGGACTCAAGCGATTGTGGCGGCTGAGATATCGTGCTTACGCGGTGCTGGTGATATTTTTCTCGGTATTTATCGTCACTCAAGACACCCCAAATGCAGTTAAGACACTGGTATCTGCCGACTCCTTAAACTACCAAATAACTGATCAAAACCTCCTTGCTAAAAAAATACTAGAGTACACTGGTGTAGCTAAAACAACTGCCGCTATTACCAGTATTGTATACAAAAATGACTCATCGCAGTTTATCGACTCCAATAAAAAGCTAGTAACAGAAGGCGTAGAGTACAATCGTTAT
>Ga0123339_10002806_pt1 | contig 11712 bp, 7 predicted proteins | sample lystaG_FD_89956 | JGI IMG/M metagenome (GOLD analysis project Ga0123339, IMG submission 89956) | Glacier valley bacterial and archeal communities from Borup Fiord, Nunavut, Canada, to study Microbial Dark Matter (Phase II) -... | ecosystem: Environmental > Aquatic > Freshwater > Ice > Glacier ... | reverse complement strand
GATGCCGTCCCTTCCTGTCCTTCCTCCGAGGAGGATGACCACATCACCTTCCTTCGGCGTCTTCCTGACCACATTCTCCTTCAGTGTGCTTCCAATGACGGCGCCGACTTCCATCCGCTTGGCGGTATATCCGTCATGGTAGATCTCTTCGACAAAACCGGTGTTCAGTCCGATCTGGTTTCCATAGGAACTGTATCCCTGTGCTGCAAGCTGAGTAATTTTTTTCTGAGGAAGTTTTCCCTTTAATGTATCTTCAAGTTTATTTCTTGGGTCTCCGCTTCCAGTTACTCTCATTGCTTGATACACATATGCTCTTCCAGATAAAGGATCTCTAATTGCTCCGCCTAAGCAGGTAGCTGCACCACCAAAGGGCTCAATTTCTGTAGGATGATTGTGCGTTTCATTTTTGAACATTACCAGCCATTCTTCATATTCACCGTTAATTTCTGCATTTACAACAATGCTGCAAGCATTATTTTCATCAGAAACATCCAAATCCTCCAGCATTCCTTTTTTTCTTAGTTCCTTCATACCAATTATAGCGATATCCATTAAACACATTGTTTTTTTATTTTCGCCATATACATAATCTCTACTATTTAAATAATTGTTGTAAGCTTCTTTTAATGGCATTGAATAATGTGAATCCTCTATTTCCACCTTGTTAATCTTTGTCATAAAGGTTGTGTGTCTGCAGTGATCTGACCAGTAGGTGTCAATAACCTTAATTTCTGTTATGGAAGGAGCTCTCCCCTCTTTTTTGAAATATTGTTGACAGAAAACCAAGTCTTCAAGGCTCATTGCAAGAGCGTTTTCTTCAATAAATTCATTTAAGCTGTCCTTGTTCATCGTGTTAAAGCCTAGTAGAATTTCTACATCAGAAGGAATTTCAACAATCATTTCCAATGAATCAGGTTTTCCCAAGGCTGCTTCTCTGGAATCCACAGGGTTAATGCAATATTCTTTTATTTTGATTAATTCTAAATCTGTAACGTCTCCCTCTACTATGTAAACCTTAGAAGATAAAATGTTCGTTTTTTCATCTTGAGCAATAATCTGAACACATTGTGAAGCTGAGTCTGCCCTTTGGTCGTACTGACCTGGAAGATATTCAACGGCAAACATCTTTTCTTTTTCACCTGTTTTTATTTCTTCAAAATATACTTCATCTACAGTTTTTTCAGAAAAAATTGTAGACACAGCATCCTTCAATACCTCATCACTTATACCTGAAATATCATATCTGTTTAGAAGCTTAATAGATTTCAACCCGCTTATATGTAGGCTTTCTTTTAAATCCTTAAACAAATTTTGTGCCTCTACGTCAAATCCAGGTTTTTTTTCCACAAAAATTCTTTTTACATAATTCATATTAATTTCTCCTTGATTATTATTTTTACGAACGTTTTATTTATAAGTTAAAATATTATTCGCTTTTATTATAGCATAATTAACCTAATAATAACAATATCTATTAAAAAAACGAATTATTTCTTCATGTCTTTTATGTTATAATTATGCTACTTAATAAGTCTGGAGGGATACATTATGGATATTAACAGAATAGTCCATATAGCTGCTAATGCAGGCAGGATTATATTGGAAAATGGAGGGGAAACCTACAGGGCAGAAGAAACCATTAACAGATTATGCAATTCTTATGACCTAATTGGATCGGAAAGCTTTGTTACTCCTACAATTGTTATTGTTTCAGCTTCTAGTAATTTTAGTCAGACGATTTCTATAATAAAACGAATAAATTATAGAGAAATAAATCTGGAGAAAATAGCACAAATAAATAATTTATCACGAAATATCAAAAACCTCGGCTATTCATTGGAAGCTATTGAAACTGAGCTTGCAAGAATAGACTCAGTAAAACCCTACGACTTAAAATTTATGGTGCTTGCATCTTCTATTGCTGCAGGATGCCTAACCATGGTTTTTGGTGGAAATGTAAATGACATGATAGTATCAGCTTTTGCTGGAGGTTTGATGAAACTTTTACTCTATTACCTTTCTTCATTTAAAGCAAATGATTTTTTTATAAATATTTTCGGAGGTTTTTTTGCAACACTTATCGCCCTAATATGTGTAAGTCTAAATTTGGCAACAAATTTGGACAAGGTAATAATAGGTTCCTTAATGCTTTTGGTTCCAGGGCTTGCTATTACAAACGCCATAAGAGATACCATTGCTGGGGATTTGATTTCCGGAATAATGATGGCAGTGGAAGCTTTTCTAATTGCTATTGCAGTTGCAGTTGGAAGTGGTATTGTATTCAAAATATGGTTTTCTTTTTTTGGGGGGCTTTAATATGTTTGTTCGAAACTTAGTTTTAATCATGGTGGCTACTTTTTGCTTTTCAATCCTATTTAATATAAGAGGAAAGAATATATTTTTTACAGCATTAGGAGGTGGCATTACCTGGATTTTCTATTCAACCTCAATAAATTTAATTCAAGCAGATATTTATGCAGTTTTTATTGCAGCCATAGCTGCAGGAATATACTCAGAAACAATGGCCAGAGTACTAAAGGCCCCAGTTACGGTTTTTGTTATTTGTGCTATTATCCCACTTGTACCGGGAGGAGCTATGTACCAAACAATGCTTCAAACTGTTCAGGGAAATGTCTCACAGTCAGTTAGTCTTGGAATACATACACTTGCTATTGCAGGAACCATAGCAATTGGAATATTCGTTATTACCTCCAGCTTTAGATTGGCTGCATTGATAAATAAAAAAATTAAAAAAACACCATCTGTTTAGGATGGTGTTTTTTTAATTTTGCCCTATGAATATGTATGAATTGGGGAACATATTCAATAAATATTCATTGAATATATATTAATAATAACAATTTATTTTACTTTAGTCAATCGTTTTTTTAATAATTTTAGAATATTTATACAATATTCTTAGTTATATAAACGCTATATTAAGTTTATATAAGAATATAAGTATATTTATGCATATGTATAATTATACTTATATTTTGTCCGAGTAATAAAATCATTTTCTAATACATAGTTTAGCTTAGAATAATTTCAAGGGTGATACTATTGAAAAAATTAATTTTTACCTTACTAACAGCATTTCTTATAGCTTCTATCTTATCAAGCTGCAGTATACCAAATAAAACATACCTAAATAACAAAAAACCAAACAACTTTTATTATACAAATCTTGCATCCAAAAATGTTAAACTGATAAGTGATATAAAAATTAGTCTTATTGATATGAACTATTATAAACAAATTGAATTAGACAAAGAAAGTGTTACCAATATAACAGCTTTTTTTAATAAATTGAATAAAGAAAACTTTATTGAATGTCCTAAAGACCTACCTCAAAAACCAAAATATAAACTTATGATTTCTTCAAAAAATGAAGTTTATGTGATAAATGTATATAATAATAAATACATTTCTGTTTATCCTTGGGATGGCGCTTTTCCAATGGATTATATAGATATGAGTTCAATTCCTCCTTCAATTAATCTTTATGAACTTTGCAAATTTATATACTCTCTTTGAAAATACATTAAAAAAGTATATAATCTTTGTATAATAGAGTTGATTATGGAGGTAAGGTATGAGTGCTTTAAATTTTAGTGATGTATACAATAAAATACATCGCAGCATGACAAGGATGAAGTGGCTTCAGAAAAATGATATTAGCAAAGATGTCATTGATGCTTATCTAAAGAGTGAAAATTTTACAGAACTTTTTAAATCAATGATACACGAAAAAGACTTTTCATGCAAAAGGGTTCTTTTAATATGTAAGGAGCTGATTGAGAAAATAAACCATGTCCCTGCTCCAGAAGATTGGCTGAATTATATATACCAATACTCGTTAAATAATATTTTCAAGGAAGCAGTTGCCATTAATATTAATGCTGAACTGGATATTCCCTGTGAAGTTTACCTTAGATTTCTAAGAGTTTTTTCGGATATTGAAAAAACTTATCAAAATGACACTTGGCAATATAAATACCCTCTGGATTTTTTAACTGAAGAAGAAGAAAGCGATCTGGAACACTCCGAAGAATACAGAAAATTTATTAAAGCCTTTGACTCTAGTTATATTTACGAAATGATGAAACTTAGCAAAGAGGTAATGAATTATAATACCTTGGATCATATTTGCGGAGTTCATTATTTAGCTTTAACTATTGGAATACAATTGAAAGCTTTAGACGTATCCGTAGATTTAGGAAGAGTTTCCGGCGCCGCTGGCGGACATGATATAGGCAAATATGGCTGTAAAGGTCTTGAGCTAAAAAGAGTTCCACACCTTCACTATTATTACACAGATCAGTGGTTTAAAAGGTATGGCATTAATTATATACGAAACATCGCGATAAATCATTCTACTTGGGATCTTGAATTAGAAAATCTGTCCATAGAGTCCTTAATTCTTATCTATTGTGATTTCAGAGTAAAAAATGATGCCGCAAGTAAATTACAAAAAATGAAAATATACTCTCTCGAAGAGTCTTTTTATGTTATATTGAACAAACTAGAAAATGTTGATGTAGAGAAAACTAAAAGATATAAAAAGGTTTATGCCAAACTTAAAGACTTTGAAGATTACATAATTAGCCTCGGAGTCTCCACAGATCCAGATAAACTAATTTCAATAAAATCTAATCCAAAACAGTATGCATTGCTTCAGGGTAAAGAAATAATACAAAATATCAAATATACTGCTATTAATCATAATATAAACTTAATGTATCAACTTCGTGATGAATATTCTCTTGAAAAGATCCTTGAAACTGCCCGTAGTGAAAATGACTGGAGAAACCTTAGAGAATATATACGAATTTTCGAAGAATATTCTACATATTTAACCCAAAGGCAGAAAATACAAACTATCAGCTTTCTATATGATAATCTGGTGCATCCAGAAGACGATATAAGAAGGCATAGTGCGGAACTTATGGGAACACTTATTGCAATCTTTGATGAAGAATACAGAAAAGAAATACCAGAAAAACAAACCCAGCAGCTTTCCTCAGTATGTGGCAGTGATTTATTTAAAGAATATCTTGATTTACTTATTATGCCAAGTCAAAAACTTATTTCTTCACATAAATTTAATATTAGGTACAGTTTAAGTATACTTGTAAATTCTCTATTTACTAAATGTAATAAAAACCTAGTAGAACCCTATATTGATATTCTGATTGATTATTACAGTGATTCAAATACAAAGGTATTGGAATTGAACATTTTTCTACTTGAGACTGCAAATTTTATTCCAATAGAAAAATACAGCCATCAAGAGATTCTCTTTAAATATCTTATATCCATGATAAACAAAAGAAGTATAACCACTAAAATTCAAGCCTTAGAAACTTCTCTGAATATAATAAAGAAATTGAAAGTTTTAAATTACAATCTTGACTCCATAATGGATTATTTTAAGAGCAATGATGTAAAAGCTAAATATGCAGTAGAAAATTTACTTATGTATAGAATATGTATGGAATTAGTAATTGAAGAAAAGGCTGAACATTATAAAAATTTATGTGATATTTCAAAAACGACATCTACAGAAATATTCCTCAGCAATCTTAAAACGGAAACTGATTGGATAAGAAAACGAAATCAAATTGATATTTTATTGGACTATGCCTTGAAAAGCCCAGCTAGAAGAGGTCTTCATGCCGCTATTCACTTTTGTAATCTTCTAAAAGTAAGTGAAGTAGAATGTGTAAGGAGTAGAGCCGGAGTTTCGATACTTGAACTAATGCCACGTTTATCACTAGATGAAAGAAATGAAGTTGCTATAGAACTCCAAAGAGCCTTAGAAATAGAGGGAAACAGATTCACTGAATATATCCCCTACTATGCTGGTAAAGCAATTTTATGGCTTCAGCCAAAAGAACTTGATGAGGTTATAGATGATTCAGTTAACAGAATAAAAATTTCAAAGCCAAACCTTAAAGCGCTGGTATTAAAAACTATTGGAATTGTGGTTTCTAATTATGATTCTTATAATTCACGTTTTAATGAATCTGAGGAAGACAATAAAAAAAGATTGGTAAAGATGCTTGGAGTACTCCTCAACGGCTTAGGGAATTATGACTCCAGTGTTAAACAAGCTGCCTTTAATGTTATTGGAAAAGATATTTTTGGTACTAATTTGCTAAATTTTCAAGATAAACTTGATATATTTAAGCTAATAAGTAAAAAGATGCTAACACTTATTACAGATAATAAAAATGAAGAACTTTTGTTTTTAGCAAAGTCTGCAGGCTTTAATCACGTTTATAGGTTTATTTCTGACTATATACTAAATTTGGGAGAAATCGATATTCCTATTCCTAAAAAAGTTGCATTTTTTCCTGGAACTTTTGACCCCTTTTCAATTAGTCACAAAGAGATCGCTCTATCCATAAGAGACCTTGGGTTTGAAGTATATCTTGCAGTAGATGGTTTTTCTTGGTCTAAAAAGACCTTACCAAGTCTTCTCAGAAGATACATAATAAACATGTCGCTTTCTGATGAGTTAGATTTATATATATATCCGGATGTTTTTCCTACCAATATTTCAAATCCATCTGATCTGAAAATATTAAAACAAAATTTTCCGGAATCACAGGTATACATAGCTGTAGGTAGCGACGTTGTATTAAATGCTTCTTCCTATAAAGCAAAAGAAACTTCTAATTCTATTCATCACTTTTCACATATAATTTTTGAAAGAGGCAAAAATAAAAAATTAAAAAGTTTTATAAACAATATGATTCATGGAGATATAATAATCCTATCACTTACTTCCAGGTTTAAAGAAATAAGCTCCACACAAATAAGATCAAATATTGATGAAAACAAAGACATTTCAAGCTTGGTAGATCCTATGGCTCAACAATATATTTATGACAATGGTTTTTATCAAAGAGAATCCCAGGATAAATCAATCATTAAACCACTATTAATTGATACAGAAATTATTAGCAAATCCAATATAGAGAGAATAAAATTCTTATGTAATTATTTTTCTGAAACCGAAGGATTGTTACCTCTGATTCAATCAACCTTTAATAAGCCCTTTGGCAGAATTCTCTTGATAAGAAATACAAACACTGGAAGCATTTTAGGGTTTTCAATTTTTCATAGAATTACCTCAACAAATATTTATAATGAAATAAATGATGTAGATGTGGTTAGTTATATAAGACAAAATCGGGTTGGAAGATTGGTGTTAATCGATGGGTTTAAAGTATTGGGTTTTGACAAAAACTTTGATATTGAACAACTTCTGATAACAGAGACCCTAGCATTTTGCGTTGCTAATGACTTTGAATATGCAGTATATAATGATATAGTAAATAACTTGTTTGAATATAGCAATGATACTTCCAATATATACGAAGCTCTCACCATGTATGGTTTTATCAAGATTCCAGGAACAAACCGGCCAGTTTTTGCAACTGATATGAGTAACCCTTGTGTAATAAATCAGGATATTGAAAATTTAATTAAAGAACCTTTTAGAAGTAGTACTTTAGTAAAACAGGTAATACTAAATACGAGAAAAAAATTGCTTAAAGCTGTTGTAAACCTATACCCTGGAAAACTACTATTATCATTTGACATCAACTTTATGAATCAGACTATTATTAAAAATATATGCAAGGAAAATAATGTAGACGTACAGATAACAGAACCAAGAAACTTAGGTGAATTAATGTGTGTTCCTTACGGAGACCTGCTTGATAGATTCATTATTCCAAATACAATTACCAAAGCCCTGCATACTGAAAAAGTTTTCAATCCCAACATGAAAGGCTTTAAAATAAATGAATTCCCTCATCATCTTGATCTACACATTCAGGTTAAGGTTATCAAATCCTTCAATAAGCCAGTAATTCTTGTTGACAATATACTACATAAGGGCTACAGAATAAAAGCCCTTGATCCTATTTTCAAAAAAGAAGGTGTAAATGTAAAAAAAATAATATGTGGAATTTTATCCGGGCGTGGAAAGGATTTAATGGATATCCAGGGAAGAGAAGTTGAGAGCGCTTATTTCATTCCAAAACTAAATTTATGGTTTAATGAAACATCACAATATCCTTTTATTGGTGGTGACGCACTTTGGAGAGGAACATATATGGAAAGAAATTTACTTCCATCAATAAACCTTATTATGCCTTATACTTCCCCTGTTTTTATTAGAGATGCTGAAAAATCAGAAATATTCAATTTTTCTAAAGTATGCCTTGAAAACACTTTGGAAATACTAACTACTTTGGAGCATGAATTTCATAATATTAATGAAAAGAACCTCAATTTGTCTTCTCTAGGTCAGGTTTTTACGGTACCGCGCTGTCCTGATCATGGGAATGATATAGAATATGACCTTAATCTTACTGCCTCCCATTATCTGAGAAATGATTTGGAGCTATTATTAAGATTTGAACCTTTAATTAAAGGGGGAAAGTAATGGATATTTACTACTATAAACATAATAATAAGATTTTAATATCTCTAGAGAAATATAATTTTATAGAAATAACTGAAGAAGAAGCGAAAAATCATAGAGGGAAATTATTTGCTTTAACAAAAATAGATCCTGCAGTATCAAGAAGAAGTTTTAATGTTTCTTCCCCATCTCATCTCTTCCTTAAAAAGGAAAGTTTGGATTTGCTACTTGAGAAAACTCCTGAGATTTCACTTCCAAGTTGGCTTGAGAAATCTATAAACGAAGGAAATGTGATGTCAATTAACACAAACTACCCAAGCTGGAAAACTCTTTTAAATGATATCGCTTTTAATGAAAAAAGTGTGGTATCTATAGCTGGTTTGGGAGATGTTGGTGGAATTTTAACCTCTGGTCTTAGGCTAATGGGTGCTGATAGCATTTCAAGAATTAATATTTACGACAAGGATGCTGATAGAATAAAAAGATGGGAGCTGGAGTGTAATTCAATTTTGTCTCCTAATAATAATTTAAACTATCCAGAAGTATTTGGACTGAAAGAAGAAACTGAAATCTTTAATTGTGATATTTTTGTTTTTTGTATATCTGTTGGAGTTCCAGAACTTGGATTGGAAGAAACGGATGTTAGACTTGCTCAGCTGCAGGGAAACTCAAAGATAGTGTCCCACTATGCAAAACTAGCAAGAGATGCAAACTTTAATGGAATATTTGCTATAGTATCAGATCCTGTGGACTTGCTTTGCAGAGTTGCTTTCCTTGAAAGTAACAAAAATGCTCAGGAAGAAATAGATTATCTGGGATTATGCCCAGAGCAGATAAAAGGATATGGTTTAGGCGTTATGTACGCCCGTGCTGCTTACTATTCCAAAGGCATTGGTGAAAAAAACATGTTTTTGCGAGAAGGAAGGGCTTTCGGACCCCATGGGGAGGGATTAATTATTGCAAACAGCATTGAAAATTATAATGACGATGACTCAATTTATTTAACAGATAAAACAAGACAATCAAATTTGGAGGTGAGAGCTACAGGTTTTAAACCATATATTGCTCCTGCCCTTTCCTCAGGATGCCTTTCAATTATTGCAACTCTTGAAGGAACCTGGCACTATAGTTCAAATTTTATTGGAGGAACCTTTTTAGGATGCAAAAATAGAGAAACAAATTCAGGCATTGAAATTGAAACAGGCAACATTCCAAATGCTTTATTCAAAAAAATAAATAGCACCTATAATTATTTAAAAAATTATTCTTTATAATCAGGGGGCTTTAATATGCAAAATTTACTTGTAATATTTCCAAGTAAGGATGTATCTAAAGAACTAAATAAAATGCTTTCAGCTTTTGTAGCTAACTTCACCAACTTTAGTATAGTCAAGTCTGTGGAAGATTTAGAAGATTTTAGTAATAAAAAAATATTATTTGTTTTGAATATAGGAAATACTGGATTTGATATTAGTATTTTGTACTTTCTAAACCAACTTAGAGAAAGGGATACCAATGCTTTTCACAACTCTTTAGGGGCAGTACTGGCTTTCAGCAAAACAGAATTTGGTACCAAATGTTCTACTCAGGATATCATTTTTCTTGCGAACAGTATGGGTTGTGCTTTTCTTGGGCATCCTCTTGTTGAGGCAACTAAAAATATGAAGAATTTTCTTACCTGGCAAAAAACTATTAATCTGCCACTGGATGAAATATGTTACGAACTATCTGCCAGGTTGGGAAAAAGATTCATGGAATATAATTACAAAACAATTCTTAATCCAAAGATAACTGTTTTGTATTCTACTCCTCATAAATATTCAAACACTTTGAATCTTTGGCGAATGGCATCGTCTAATTTAAAAGAATTTAACATTAATGAAATACTTATAGAAAACGGAAAAATTCTGGACTGTAAAGGTTGCTCCTATAAACAATGCAAGCATTATGCCAAAAAGAACACTTGTTTTTATGGTGGATTTATGGTGGAAAATATACTGCCTGCCATAGAAGAATCTGACTGTGTGGTTTGGCTTTGTCCTAATTATAATGATGGCTTATCTGCAAATCTCACTGCTACAATAAACAGGCTTACCGTACTATGTCATAAACATAGTTTTTATAATAAGAGCATGTTCGGAATAGTTGTTTCTGGAAATTCTGGCAGTGATTCAGTTGCAAAACAATTAATAGGAGCTTTGAATATTAATAAAGGTTTCAGATTGCCAGGTTATGCAATTTTATCAGAAACTGCAAATGATCCTAATTCAATATTAACTATAGAAGGTATCCAAGAAAAGACTCAACTATTTACAAATAATTTTAAAAACGAATTTGAAGAAACGAGGTAAAAAGTGTACAAAAAAGGTGATTTTCATATACATACAAATTACTCTGATGGAAAGTATTCCCCAAAAGAAATAATTGAATTAACAAAAAAAACAGATATAGATATAATAGCCATAACAGACCATGATACTGTGGCTGGTATAGATGAAGCTCTTAAGGCAGGTAGAGAAAATGATTTAGTAGTAATACCAGGTATTGAATTATCAACTCTGCAAAATGGTGAAAGTATACACATTGTTGGATATTTTAAAAATGAGGCTGAAATCAGCATACCCTTTCGCCATTACTTAGAACAAAGACAACTTGAAAGACTTAAAAGAGCTGAAGAAATAGTACATCGGTTGGATAAATTCTTTTCAATCAAGTTGGATATTGGTAAAATAGTTAAAAATACAAATGGAATAATTGCAAGACCACATATTGCTAAAGCGATAATTAATTCAGGTTATAATTTAGAGTGGAATTATATTTTTAAAAATATAATAGGTGAAAATAGTTTAGCTTATGTTCCAAACAGAAAATTATCCACTAAGGAAGGCCTAGAGCTTTTAAATTCAGTAAATGCATTGACAGTGCTTGCTCACCCAGTTTTAGTTAAAGATAATAGCCTAGAGGAATTAATGAAGTTAGGTTTTGATGGAATTGAAGCTATATACAATCAGAACACAACAGCTAACACAAAGGAATATCTTAAACTTGCACATGATCTTGGTAAGCTAGTTACTGCTGGCTCCGATTTTCATGGACTAACTAAAACAGATAATTCTCACAGCGATAAAATTGGTACAGTTTATCTTAATGAAAAACAAATCTATATTTTTTTAGAGAAATTAAATAAAAAAGGGATATAATTTAGCAATATTATATCCCTTAAAGCTATGCATTTATTAAAAATGTATGGTAAGCTCTCCTTGTTTCAT
>Ga0123339_10002805_pt1 | contig 11723 bp, 9 predicted proteins | sample lystaG_FD_89956 | JGI IMG/M metagenome (GOLD analysis project Ga0123339, IMG submission 89956) | Glacier valley bacterial and archeal communities from Borup Fiord, Nunavut, Canada, to study Microbial Dark Matter (Phase II) -... | ecosystem: Environmental > Aquatic > Freshwater > Ice > Glacier ... | reverse complement strand
TCGCGCTTCGCATAACGGTGTGGGTGGCCGGGCTTGCGGTACTGCTCGGCTTCTTGCAGCTCTCGCTCTTCTACGTCGTCGTGGGGCAGAAGCTCTCGTCCAACGCCGGGTTCTGGCAAGACGCCGCGATGATGACGGGCGGCGTCGTGCTGCTCCAGCTCATCTTCGTCTGGGTGATCCGCATCCTCGTCAAGCGCTTCATGGCGCCGCTCAACGAAGTCGTCGAGTCGGTGCGCTCGGCGTGCCAGGGTGAGATCGGTCTCAAGGTCGAGGTCCAGAGCGAAGACGAGGTCGGCGTGCTCGCGGCGTCGTATAACCAGATGCTCGACCTCATCGTCTATCTGATCCGTCAGACCCAGGAATCCTCGCGCCGCCTCGCGCAGTCGTCTAACGAGATCCTCTCCGCTACCGAGCAGCAGGCGTCCGGCTCAGCCGAGCAGGCAGCCTCGATCTCCGAGACGACCGCGACGATGGAGGAGCTGGCGAGCACGTATCGCCAGATCGCCGAGAACGCCGACCAGGTCGTCACGATGGCCGAAGCGTCGCTCGGCAGCGCGGAATCCGGGCAACAGGCGGTCTCCAACACCCTGAGCGCCATGGAGCAGATCAAGTCGCGCACCCAGTCGTCGGCGAACAAGATCCTCACGCTCGGGGAGCGCAGCCAGCAGATCGGCCAGGTGCTGGCCATCATCAACTCCATCGCCGACCAGACCAAGATCCTCGCCCTCAACGCCGCCATCGAAGCCGCGCGTGCCGGTGAGGCCGGCAAGGGCTTCTCGGTCGTCGCGATCGAGATTCGCAAGCTCGCCGAGAACGTCGTCGAATCCACCGGCGAGATCGGCACGATCATGACCGAGATCCAGAGTTCGGCTAACGACCTCGTCATCTCCACCGAGCAGGAACTCAAGCAAGTGCAGTCGGGCGTCGAGCTGGCTCACACCACCGGTGACAGCCTCGACCGCATCCTCGACCTCATCGAGCAGACCACGGTGGCGGCCAAGGAGATCTCGGCTGCCACGCAGCAGCAGAAGAGCGCGACCGACCAGGTGGTCAAGGCGATGCGAGAGGTCGCAGCCGTCGCACAGCAGACGGCGGCGGGCTCGCGCCAGGTCGCCTCGGCGGCTGAAGTACTGTCCGTTATGGCGAAGGAATCCAGCCAAGTCGGATCGGCGTTCCAACTCGTCGACGGCAGCTAACTCCACACCCCCAGCACGTTGAGTAGAGAGTCAGGTCATGGTCGAGTTCGACCGTAGTGCGTTCATAGGCAAGTTCCAGGAAGAGGCGCAGGACCTTCTGCAGCGTCTCAACGAGGGCGTCATCATGCTCGAGGGCGATCCCGACAACCGGGAGCTCATCGATCAGATGATGCGCGACGCGCACACCATCAAGGGCAGTTCGCGCATGGTGGGCCTCATCGAGATCTCCGATGTGGCACATTGGCTCGAGGACATCATGGTCAAGATCCGCGATCGTGAGATGGCGTACACGCAGTCCATGACGGACTACTTCTTCGAGGCGCTCGACGCGATCGTGTATCTCACCGACAACGCCGGGGTCAACGTGGACGACGTCTTGGACTTGGACGGCCTGAAGCAGAGGCTTGCCGCAATCGCCGCTACCGGTGTTGTCGACAAGGCGACCAAGGCTCGGACCGAGCCCGCGCCTGAGAAGCCGGCCAAGAAGCCCAAGAAGACCAAGAAGAGCGCTGGCGAACCGCTGTCCGACGCCCAGCCCGAAAGCGACGACGAGACCGATGACGTGCTCGATGACGGTGACGACGCCGACGAGGCGCCGTACTCCACCGACGAGCACGGTTTCACCAACGGCCCCCTCCGCGCGCAGCGCAACGGCGAACTCAAGAGCAAGGTGCAGGCGACCATCCGCATCCGCACGGCGCAGGTGGACAACCTGCTCAACCTGATCAGCGAGGTGGTCATCTCAGAGATCAAGTCCGAGCAGCGCGTCAGCGAGGTGCGAGCGCTTCACACTCAGACCACGGACTCGTGGCAAGCGTGGACGAGGATCAAGGCGGCGTTCGCGGCGCTGGCGCATGAGGAGCTGATCGACGCGCTCGCCGATGACCTCAACGCCCTCGACGCGCGGCTCACCGACACGCGTCGCGGACTGCAGACCTTCCTCAAGGACTACTCGGAGGACGTCTCGCGCACATCGGTGGTCGTCAAGGATCTCCAAGAACAGGGCATGCGCCTGCGCATGCTGCCTGCCAACACCATCTTCCAGTCGTTCCCCCGGGCGATCCGCGACCTCTCCAAGCAGTTCAACAAGGAGATCGAGCTGGTCATCGAAGGCGGCGACACCGAGCTGGACAAGAAGGTGCTCGAGGAGATCAACGACCCGCTCGTTCACATCATGCGAAATGCGGTGGACCACGGTATCGAGGACCCCGAGACGCGCAGGAAGCTTGGTAAGCCGCCGGTAGGCACGATCCGGCTCGGCGCACGCCAGGAGGGCGACCGCATCGTCATCGAGATCAGTGACGACGGGGGGGGCATCGATCCCGAGAACGTGCGGCAGAGCGCGGTTCGCAAGGGCTACATCAGCGAGGCCGAAGCCAAGTCGATGTCTGACCGCGAGGCCCAGTACATGATCTTCGAGGCCGGCTTCTCCACGGCGGCCATCATCACCGAGATATCCGGCCGCGGCGTCGGGATGGACGTCGTACGCGAGTTCGTCGTCGAGAAGCTCAAGGGCTCGCTGGACCTCGACTCGGTCGTCGGCCGCGGAACCAACTTCAAGCTCACCATCCCGCTGACGCTTGCGATTATCCGCGCGCTGATGCTGCGTGTGGGAGACCAGGTCTTCGCTCTGCCGACCGGATCTATCGAGGAGACGCTGCGCGTCGACCCGAGCGAGATCATCAAGGTCGAAGGCCGTGAGGTCATACGCCGCCAGCGCCGCACGGTCCCGCTCGTACGCCTCTCCGACATCCTCGGCGTGCCGTCGTCTTCCGTTGAGGGCTCGAAGGTGCCCATCGCGACGATCGGCTACTCGGGTCACCGCATGGGGTTCATCGTCGACGCGTTCGTGGGCGAGCAGCAGATAGTCATCAAGCCCCTCGGCAACCATCTCAAGAAGATCGAGAACGTCGCGGGTGTCACCATCTTCGGCGCCGGCGAAGTCGTGCCTATCCTCAACGTGCCTGATCTGATGACCAACGCCCGCACCCGCTCAGGCCAGAGGGTCGGTCTCGTGCAGCAGCATACGGAACACGTTGGCGTGCGCAAGATCCTCATCTGCGAGGACTCCTTCACGACGCGCGAACTCGAGCGTTCGATCTTCGAGGCCGCCGGCTACGAGGTTGAGACCGCAGTGGATGGAGCGATCGGCTACGCGAAGCTCAAGGAGGGTCTCAAGGTCGATGCGGTCGTCACCGACGTGCAGATGCCCAATATGACCGGCTTCGAGCTCACCGCCGCCATCAAGCGCGACCCGCTACTGAGAGACACTCCGGTCATCATCGTCACCTCGCTCGAACGCGACGAGGAGAAGACCGAAGGAATCGAAGCCGGAGCCGACGCCTACATCACCAAGTCAGTGTTCAATCAGGACACGTTGCTCGACACCGTCGAGCGTCTGATCCGATAACCCCGAAACGAGCCGCTTGATGGCCGCGTCGAAGAAACTCATCCGGGTCGTCATCGCCGACGATTCGCTGGTTGCCCGCGAGATGCTCGCGCAGATCCTCGCCTCAGACCCCGCAATCGAGGTCGTGGGCCAGGCCAAAGACGGCGAGGAAGTCGTCGACATGGTCGGGCGCCTGCGCCCTGATCTCGTGACGATGGATATTCACATGCCCAAGATGGACGGGCTCAAGGCCACCGAGAAGATCATGGCCTTCACGCCCACTCCCATCCTGATCGTGTCGTCATCGGTGCATGGCGAGGGGATGGGCAGCGCATTCGACGCGTTGGCGCTCGGTGCGCTCGAAGTGATCAAGAAGCCCGAGCCGCGTGACTGGGCCGATCTCGACCGGATCGGTCGGGACGTCCTGCGCAAGGTCAAGATCCTCGCCAACGTCCGCGTCATCACGCATGTCCGCGGTCGTCGCGAGCACGCTGGTATCGTCGAGCATCGCGTCGGTAGTCCGGTCACTCGCAGCATGATCGCGATCGGATCGTCCACGGGTGGCCCATCGGCGCTGCTCGCCGTCCTCGGCCGCCTGCCCGCCGATCTGCCGGTGCCGATCCTCGTCGCGCAGCACATCGCCGACGGTTTCGTGCCGGGGCTGGTGAGCTGGTTGGACTCCGGATGCAAGATCAAGGTGGTCGCCGCAGAGCCCGGCGTGCGTCCTGCAGCCGGCACGGCGTACTTCGCGCCGACCGGGTCGAACATGATCATCGACGGAAGCGTCCTGAGGTTCGAGGCACCGAAGCGCGGACAGCTCTACATCCCGAGTGCGGACACGCTCTTCGAGTCGGTCGCGCAGTGCTACGGGAAACGCTCGATCGGAGTGCTGCTGACCGGCATGGGGGCAGACGGAGCCGTGGGCCTCAAGCGCATGAACGAGCGTGGCGCGGTGACGATCGCGCAGGACGAGGCGACCTCCACCGTGTTCGGGATGCCCAAAGCTGCCATCGACCTGGGTGCCGTCGACACGGTCCTGCCGGTCAACGACATCGCCGCCGGCATCGAGGCGCTGCTCGGCTAGGGGTACCTAGGGATATACTGGCTGCATGGAACGCATGCCCATAGGTGTATTCGACTCAGGACTCGGGGGGCTTACCGTCGCGCGCGAAATCGCGCGTGCGCTGCCGGAGGAGTCCTTGGTCTACCTCGGTGACACCGCCCGCTGCCCGTATGGCCCGCGCGACCTCTCTGAGGTGCGGCGTTTCGTCCTCGAGATCGGCACGTGGCTCGAGCGGCACCCGGTCAAGCTCATCGTCATCGCGTGCAACACCGCTACCGCCGCGGGTCTCGTGCTGGCTCAGCGCGCGTTCTCCGTACCCGTCATCGGCGTCGTCGAGCCGGGTGCTCGCGCCGCGGTCATGGCCACGCGCAACCGTCGCGTCGGCGTCATCGGCACCGTGGGTACGATCGAGTCAGGCGCGTACAGCCAGGCCGTGCGCGCGCTCGATGCCGGCGTGACGGTCTTCTCGGCGGCGACACCGTTCTTCGTCGACATCGTCGAAGAGGGGCTGCGCCGGGGCAACGGACCGGTCGAGGATCTGCTTGCGGACGCGGCCGGCGTCTTCGTCCGGCCGTCGTTTTACGGCATCTCTCGCGGCTACCTCGACCCGCTCAAGCGCAGCGGCATCGACACGCTGGTGCTCGGCTGCACGCACTTCCCGCTGCTCTCGGCCGCGATTCAATCGGTCACAGGACCGCGCGTGAAGCTGATCTCGTCGGCGGCCGAGACCGCGCGCGAGGTTGCCGAGACGCTCTCGCGCCGGGACCACCTCGCGCCTGCAGGTTCCGTGCCGCACCGTACCTTCTCCACGACCGGGGACACCAGCGAGTTCGAGCGGCTTGGCTCGCGTGTGTTCGGCTCGCCGATAGGACCGGTCGGTCACATCGCGCTCGACGAACTCGAAGCGCTGCCGAGCGCCGAGCTGTCCATACTCATCGACGGCACTACGAATGAGGGGGCCTCGTGCGTCTGACGGTGCTCGGGTCATCTGCGAGCTGTGCCGGTCCGGGTCAGGCATGCGCCGGGCACTACGTCGAGGGCGGCGGTGCGCGCGTCCTGCTGGACTGCGGCAACGGCGTGCTCTCCAATCTCGGGCGCGTCGCCGATCCGCTCGGGCTTGATGCGGTTTTCGTGACCCACAACCATCCGGATCACTACGTCGACCTCTACGGACTGCAGTCGATGGCACGCTATGCGCCGGAAGGCCGCGCAGCTCCAATCGCGCTCTACCTGCCCGAGGGCCTCTTCGGGCGCATGCAGCTGCTGCTCTCAGAGCGCGGCGCGCGTGAGTTCGCCGACGCGTTCGTGCCGGTGGCGCTCGTGCACGGCGAAGCGGTGACCATCGGGGGACTCACGGTCACCCCGTATCTGGTGCAACACACCGCCCCGACGTTCGCGCTTTCCGTCGACGCGGACGGCGCGCGACTCGTCTACACTGCCGATACCGCCCCCTGCGACGGCGTGTCCGAGGCGGCCCGCGCTGCAGACCTGCTCCTCGCTGAGGCGACGCTGCCCGACAGGTTCGCCGGGGCGGCTCCGCACCTGACCGCTGCCGAGGCGGGGGAGTTAGCCCGCGAGTCCGATGCGGGCGCGCTCGTGCTTGTGCACGTGTGGCCGACCAACGATCGCGAGCTGATGGCCCTCCAGGCCGCCGAGAGCTTCGGCCACCCGGTCACCGTCGCTCGTGAGTTCGACGAATTCGAGATCGCCCCGCGCTAGGCGCGGGAGAGAAAGGACGCTCCATGTTTGCTCGCAACGGCGCCCGCGCCGAAGACTCACTACGTCCGGTGCGCATCACGCGCCACTACCTCAAACACGCCATGGGAAGCTGCATCTTCGAGCTCGGCGACACCCGTGTGCTCTGCGCCGCCAACATCACCGAGGGCGTCTCCGGATGGAGGCGCGGATCGGGTCTGGGCTGGGTCACGGCGGAATACGCCATGCTGCCGTCTGCGACACATACCCGCTCGCGCCGTGAGAGCTCGTCTGGCGGCCCTAAGGGGCGTACCCATGAGATCCAGCGCCTGATCGGCAGATCGCTGCGTAGCGTGGTCGATATGGGCGGGCTCGGAGGAGAGGTATCGGTCACGATCGACTGCGATGTACTCCAGGCGGACGGTGGGACGCGCACCGCCTCGATCACCGGCGCGTACCTCGCGCTTCACGATGCGTTGTCCACGTGGAAGGCCGCCGGCAAGATCCAGACGATTCCGCTGCTTTCGCAGATCGCGGCGACGAGTGTGGGTATGGTCGACGGTTCGCTACTGCTCGACTTGGAGTACGCCGAGGATTCGATCGCCGAGATCGATATGAACGTGGTGATGGACGCCGAGAACCGCTTCATCGAGGTGCAGGGGACCGGTGAGCGCACGCCGTTCGACCGCGCGCGTCTGGACTCGCTGCTTGATCTGGCGCAAGGCGGTATCGGCCGCTTGCTCGAAATCCAGCGTCACGTGCTCGAGGAGGATCTCGATGTCTATGAGGCCTGACGCCCCGCGCGAAGCGCACATGCCCCACGCGATAGGTTCTGACGCCGCAGGTGAGATGGTCGTCGTCGCCAGCAGCAACCATGGCAAGCTCGCCGAGATCCGCTCGGCGCTTCCCTTCACCCACTGGCGCTTCTCGGCCGCAGGCGAACTGGACGCCGAATGGCCCAGCCCCGAAGAGACCGGTGAGACCTTTGAGGCCAACGCGCGCATCAAGGCGGTGGCGTGCCGTGAGCGCTTCGGGTTCGCGGCGCTCGCCGACGACTCCGGCCTGGAGGTCGACGCGCTCGACGGTGCGCCCGGCGTCTACTCGGCGCGCTTCTCGGGACCCTGCGCGACCGACGCCGAGAACAACGCACGCCTGCTGCTCGCACTCGCTGACGTGCCGGATGCACGGCGCACCGCTCGCTTCCGCTGCACGATCGTCTTCATCGACCACGACGGCTGTGAGACGGTTGCCGATGGCACCTGCGAAGGGCGCATCGGCTTCGAGCCGAGGGGAGAGCACGGTTTCGGCTACGACCCGCTGTTCCTGCCCGACGACGCTCCCGGCCGCTCAATGGCGGAGTTGCCCCTGGCCGACAAGAACGCCATCAGCCACCGCGGCGCTGCTCTGCGCGCACTGCGCGCGAAGCTGGCAGGGGAGTAGTCGGTGGGGTTTGACGGCGGGCGTTTGCTCACACGCCTGCGCCTCGCTACACTGTTCCCTGCTCCTCGGCCCCTAGGGGCTCGGCGGGTAGTGAGGTCGGGCCGTAGCGCAGCTTGGTAGCGCATCTGCTTTGGGAGCAGAGGGTCGCAGGTTCGAATCCTGTCGGCCCGACCATTTTTCTGCGGTCGTAGTTCAATTGGTAGAGCATCAGCCTTCCAAGCTGATTGTTGCGGGTTCGAGTCCCGTCGACCGCTCCATTGACATTCCACGTCGTCGCAGGTACCGTACCGCTTCGCGGCACAAGCCTGCAGATTCGACGTCATACGCGCCCGTAGCTCAGCTGGATAGAGCGGGAGACTTCTAATCTCTAGGTCGGGGGTTCGACTCCCTCCGGGCGTGCCAAACCACTTATGGTGGGTGTAGCTCAGTTGGTTAGAGCGTCGGACTGTGGCTCCGAAGGTCGCGGGTTCGAGCCCCGTTACCCACCCCATAAGGTTGACAATCTGCGATGCGCAGTTACAGTGATTCAGCGTCACGCGGGCCGTTAGCTCAGCTGGTAGAGCAGGGGACTCTTAATCCCAAGGTCATAGGTTCGATCCCTATACGGCCCACCATGTATTCAACAGAAGCTCTTGGCCCACAGGTCAGGGGCTTCTTGCGTTCTCAGCCAGAAGACTGGCAGGCACGACCCATACCGTTGCGAGTAGTGAGTTTCTTCTGACCTGCGGAAGAAACCTCTGAGAAGACCTCACAAGCAGGATCGAAACCACGGCTATCAGCATGTGGGCCGCGCGATTGACGCGGCCCGAAAGGAGTACGCACCGATCATGGCTACACGGAAGAAAGCGAATCCGGAGAAGATGAATCCGGAGAAGACGAACCCGGAGAAGAAGAACCCGGAGAAGAAGAACAAGCTTCGCGTCATCCCGCTTGGCGGGCTGGACGGAATCGGCAAGAACATGACCGTCATCGAGTACGGCGATGACATGGTCCTCATCGACGCGGGCATTATGTTTCCCGACGATGACCACCCTGGCGTCGACCTGATCCTGCCCGACTACAGCTACGTCGTGAAGCGCAAGGACAAGTTGCGGGGCATCATCATCACGCACGGCCACGAAGACCACACCGGAGCCCTGCCGTTCCTACTCAAGGACCTCGGTATGGCCGTCCCGATCCTCGGCACCAAGCTCACGCTCGGGATCATCACGGGCAAACTCACGGAGCACAAGATCAAGCGTCCGAAGCTCAGAGAGGTCAAGGGCGGCGGACACGTGTCGCTCGGCAAGCTCAGCTTCGACTTCTTCGCTGTGAACCATTCGATTCCCGACGCGGTGGGCGTGTTCGTGCGCACGCCGGCGGGCAATGTGCTGCACACCGGCGACTTCAAGCTCGACCAGACGCCGCTGGACGGCCGCCTCACCGACTATCCGGCACTCACGCGCTTTGCCAAGGCCGGCGTTACGTTGCTCATGAGTGACTCGACCAACGCCGAGTCCAGCGGTATGACCCGCTCCGAGTCCGAGGTGGGCGCTGCGCTGCGCGAGATCATCGGCAACGCAAAGCAGAAGGTCATCGTGGCGTCCTTCTCGAGCCACATCCACCGTGTCCAGCAGGTCTGTGACGCGGCGGTTGGTGCGGGGCGCAAGGTCGTGGTGACGGGACGCTCGATGGTCAACAACACAAAGATCGCCCGTGACCTGGGCTACCTCGCCATCGACGAGGCGAACATCGTCGACGCCTACGACGCCCACGGCCTGCCGCCCGAAGACATGGTCATCATGTGCACCGGCAGCCAGGGCGAGCCGCTCTCGGCGCTGGCGCGTATGGCCAACGGCGACCACCGGACGGTACAGATCGAGCGCGGCGACACGGTCATCTTCGCCGCCACGCCGGTGCCGGGTAACGAGAAGGCCGTCACACGCGTCATCAACCGCCTGATCAAGGCCGGCGCCGAGGTGCACCACAAGGGAACCGACCTGGTTCACGTCTCTGGCCACGCTTCCGGCCAGGAGCTCCAGCTGATGCTCAACCTCACGCAGCCGGTGTACTTCATGCCGATCCACGGCGAGATTCGTCACCTCGCGGCCCACAAGCGGCTCGCGCAGGGTATCGGCATGTACGACGAGGACATCTTCATTCTCGACAACGGCGACTGCCTTGAGATCGACGAGAACAGCGCACGCATCTCCGAGCACGTGGAGAGCGGCGTCGTCTACGTCGACGGTCTGTCCGTCGGCGATGTCGGCCAGGTCGTCTTGCGCGACCGGCAGCTGCTGTCTGAAGACGGCATCATGACGGTCGTGCTGGCGATCGATTCGCAGACCGGGCGCCTCGTCGGCGAAGCGGACATCGTGATGACCGGCGTCGTGGTCGGAGCAGACGCCGTGGAGTTTGAGAAGGCGGCTCGAGAACGCGTGACCAAGACGCTTGCCAAGACGTCGAAGGAGGGCGCGACCGACCAGTCCGTGGTCAAGAAGGCCGTCCGAGAGGCGCTCTCCCAGCTTCTGTGGGAGCGGTGGCACCGCCGACCGATGATCATCCCGGTGGTCATGGAGGTCTAGCGCTTCCGCACCGCAGCACCGCCTAGCGCACGCTCCAAGAGACCGGCTCCCTGATGGGGCCGGTCTCTTGTGTTTCGGCGCGCTGCGGCGAGTTGCGCTCGTGTCAAGGCGGCGGTTCTTGCTAGTCTGTCCTTTCCGATACGACCGCATACCCAAGGAGCACGCATGGCGAAAGGCACGAAGTCAGCAGGCGCGTCGCGCGGGACTCGGCGGTTTGCGGCCCTCGCGATGTCACGCGGCGCCGCGCTCTTCTTCGGCGTGTACTCGCTGGCCAACGCGCTAGCCCGGCTCCGATCCACCGACCCGAGTCAGGATCTGTGGTGGATCGATCTGCGCTTCCTTCCCGCGTGGATTGGTGCCTCGATCGCACTTGCCTCGGCGGTACTCCTGGTCGCGTATGCGCTTCGTCCGCAGGCGGCGCTGTGGCGAAGGCGCCTGACGGTTGCGGCGTGTGCGCTGCTCGCCGCGTGTGCGCTGCAGAACGTCACCGGCTTCTACCGGACGTGGGGTGCAGGGGGACTCACTCCGGGCGTGCCCGTCCCGTTCTCGCTGGTCATCGCTACCGCGTTCGTCCTCCTCGCGCTTGGCGTAGGCAGGCTGAAGCCGGCGACGAAGCGCCGCGCCGGAGCCGACATCGCCATGGTGATGGCTGCGGTTCTGCTCGCCGCGCTCTTCCCGCTCGCGCAGATCGCCTTCTTCGGCACGTCGGACTATCGGGCACGAGCAGACGCCGCCGTGATCTTCGGCGCGAAGGTCACGGCCGACGGGCGCCTCTCCACGTCGCTTGCCGACCGGATGCGCACGGGCGTCGAGCTCTACACGTCCGGGCTGGTGGGCACGCTCGTGATGTCGGGCGGCGTGGGGGAGAGCGGCGCCGACGAAGCCAGCGCGATGCGTGCGGCCGCACTACACTCGGGTGTCCCGGCCAGCGCGATCCTTCTCGATCACAAGGGCGTCGATACGGACGCCACGGTGCACAACACCGTTGCGATGTTCCGCGCAAAGGGAATACGGCGCGTACTCGTGGTCAGCCAGGGGTATCATCTGCCCCGCATCAAGCTCGCGTACCGAGCGGCGGGATGGAATGTGCGCACCGTGCCAGCACCGGAAGGCGGCACGCACATCACGCAGACACCGGTGTTCATCGCTCGGGAGGTTCCCGCATTCTGGGTCTACTGGATGCGCTCGCTCGCACGTGATGTCCTCGGCCGGTAGCCATTCTGCTTCCCGGCACGTGGATGTCACACCGTTTGTTATGATAGGAAGCCGTTTGACTGCGGGCGTGGCGGAACTGGCAGACGCGCCGGATTTAGGTTCCGGTGGGGAGACCCTTGGAGGTTCGAGTCCTCTCGCCCGCACCAACTCGTAAAACAGCC
>Ga0123339_10002804_pt1 | contig 11725 bp, 8 predicted proteins | sample lystaG_FD_89956 | JGI IMG/M metagenome (GOLD analysis project Ga0123339, IMG submission 89956) | Glacier valley bacterial and archeal communities from Borup Fiord, Nunavut, Canada, to study Microbial Dark Matter (Phase II) -... | ecosystem: Environmental > Aquatic > Freshwater > Ice > Glacier ... | reverse complement strand
TCGGGCAGTTGCAGCACCGTGAACTGCGGCTCGAAGCCCTCGAGTTCACTCCCTTTGGCTTGAATGAGCATGTTACGAATAAACAGGCTGTGCCAGGCGTGCTGGGTGAGGATTCGCACCGACAGGCGGTGTTTGGGGTCCGCTCCGGCAAAACAGTCCTGCACGAAGAGGTCGTGGCCCTGCGCGTAGGCCAGCATCCGGCGGTACAGGCCCTCGAACTTTTCGCTCGAGATTTTCTGATTGTGCTTGCCCCAGCCCACGGTGTTCCTGGAAACGTCGTCCTCGACCACAAACTTGTCGTTCGCGCTGCGCCCGGTGTACTGCCCGGTTCGCACCACCAGCGGCCCGTCGTGGGCGATGCGGCCCTCGCCCCTTTTCACCGCTTCCTCGTAGAGTTCCGGGGTGGACAAGTTCCAGTACACGCCCCGCAGGTCTTTGAGGCCGAGTTGCTCGAGCGCGACGGTTTGATGGGTTTGTCCTAAATTTTGCATGGTGGCTCCCGGCTAGAGCGCAGGAAAAATTCGCTCGAGCGCGCTGTCGAAAGGTTTATAGCACAATGTCCGAAAAGCCTTGTACCACACGAGGCTTTTCGGATTCAATATCACATGCGAACGCCGGGCTGCCCGACCTGCCGCCGCAAATCGGCCAGCATGTTCTCGAACGCCTTTTGCTCGGCTGGCTCGAGCGGGATGTTCAGGGTTTCCCCCATGCCTTCTTTGCCAATGATGCGCGGCAGGGACACCGAGACGCCGTAGCGCTCCACCGGGGCGGTGACGGTAAAAATCTCTTTGGAATCGGTCAGCACCGCCTCAACCAGGCGGGCCACCGCCGCCGCGATGCCGAAGCTCACCGCGCCCTTGCCGCGCGCCGCACGGATGCTCGAGCGCCGCACCTCGTCGGTGACTTCCTCGCGCTCGAGGTTGTTGAACGGAATGTGGCGCTGCTCGATGTGTTGCTCGAGCGGCACCCCGCCGATGTGGACGTTGGACCACGCCACCAGCGCCGCCGTTCCCTCCTCGCCCAGCACGTAGCCGTGGACGTGGCGGGGGTGAATTTTGAGCCGTCTGGCCAGAGCCACCCGCAGTTGGGCGGTCTCGAGCGTGGTTCCCACCCCAAACACCCTCGAGCTGCCGCCCTCTCCCACCAGCTCGGCGGTGAGCGCGGTCAGGCGGTCCACCGGCTGCGAGGCCACGATGAAAATGGCGTCTGGAGCATACTTCACTACCTGTGGAATCACCTCACGAAAAGTGGTTTCGTTGCGCTCGAGCACCGCGCCCGCACTTTGACTCTCGCCCGCCCGCATTCCCAGGGCCAGGATAACGACCTTAGACCCCTGAAGTCCCTCATAGACCCCGCTGTGAACCTCGATGGGGCGGGTGAGCGAGGCGGCGTCCAAGAGGTCCAGGGCTTGTCCAGCGGCGCGGCTGCCGTCTTTGTCGATGAGCAGGAGTTCTTCACAGCTTCCGCGCAGGGCGAGGGCGTTGGCGATGGCCGAGCCGACGAGTCCGGTTCCGACGATGGCGACTTTATCCATGAGGTGCTCCTTTGGGCGGCACGGAGAACGTGCTACCCCCAAGAGCATGGTGCCGGGGTGTTACGAGAGCATTACAACTCCCGAGTGGCGTCGGTGCAAGAAGGCAGCTTTCGAGCGCCCTCTCAAACAAAGGGTTAGTACACGCTAAAGCGTTTTTCACTATCATTGCGCCACCTACACTGTCTTGAGCAGAACGGCACCTAGCGGGCCTGCTCGCTACGTTTCGGCTGGCTCCATTTTCGTGAAAAACGCCTTCCTGTTGCCACTCCTTTCAGTCGGGAAGTCTTTCACCCTTAGCTCAATACTTCCGCAAAATGCTTTAATACTCCCCGCTCGAGGTCCCTCTGAAGGCCATCTCGTCGCGTCGCAGCTCGCTCCTGAAACTCCGCAGCCGGGTGCTCGAGTCAATCACCACCAGTTCCACCCCCGCAATTTCGGCAAAGTCCTCGAGCATTTCCGTCGTCACCGCGTAAGAGTAGACCGTGTGGTGCGCGCCCCCCGCGTAAATCCAGGCCGCGCAGGCCGTCTTGAAATCAGGCTGGCACTCCCAGACCGCTCGAGCCACCGGAAGTTGGGGCAGCGCCGGGTGAGCCACCGCCGTGACCTCGTTCAGCACGAATCTGAAGCGGTGGCCCAAATCGAGCAGGCACACGTTGAGCGCGGGTCCCAGGGTGGCGTCGAACACCAGCCGCACCGGGTCCTCCTTGCCACCGATGCCGAGCGGGTGGACCTCGAGCCGGGGCTTAGACGCAGCGATGCTGGGACACACCTCGAGCATGTGAGACCCCAGAACCTGATGCTTACCCGGCTCTAGGTGATAGGTGTAATCCTCCATGAAGGAAGTTCCGCCCTCGAGACCGTGGGCCATAACCTTGAGCGCGCGCAGCAGGGCCGAGGTTTTCCAGTCGCCCTCACCGCCGAAGCCGTAGCCGTCCGCCATCAGGCGCTGAACCGCCAGTCCGGGAAGCTGGCGTAGCCCGTGCAAATCCTCGAAGGTGTCGGTGAACCCTTTGAAACCGCCCGACTCGAGAAAAGCGCGCAATCCCAGCTCAAGCCGCGCGCCGTAAATCAGCGAATCGCGCTTTTCACCGGCCTCGAGCAACTCCGGGGCCACGGTGTACGAGGTTTGATACTCCTCGAGCAGCATCTGAACTCGAGTTTCCGAGACGGCCTCGACGTGCGCCACCACGTCGCCCACACCGTAGGTGTTTGTAGAGAAGCCAAAGCGGAGTTCCGCGCCCACCTTGTCGCCCTCGGTGACGGCCACATAGCGCATGTTATCCCCGATGCGGGCGAACTTTGCACCCTGCCAGTCGTGCCACGCCCTTGCAGCCCGCGCCCAACTGCTGAGGCGCTCGAGCACTTCAGGGTCGGTCCAGTGCCCCACCACCACCTTGCGCCTCAGCCGCATACGGGCGTGCAAAAACCCCGCCTCGCGGTCCCCGTGCGCCGCTTGATTGAGGTTCATAAAATCCATGTCGATGCTGTCCCACGGTAGGTCGCGGTTGTACTGGGTGTGCAGGTGGCACAGCGGCACACCCAGCACGCTCAGGCCGCGAATCCACATCTTGGACGGCGAAAAGGTGTGCATCCAGACCATGATTCCGGCGCACTCGGGGCTGGCGTTGGCCTCGAGCATCAGCGCGTAGATTTCTTCAGGGGTGGTCAGCAATCCTTTGAACACCACCGGAATGGGGAGTTTGCCCGAGCTGTCGAGGAAAAGGGCCACCTCGAGCGCGTGGTTTTTGACCTGCTCGAGCGGACCGGGGCCGTAGAGGTGCTGAGAGCCGCACACAAACCAGATTTCGCAGGGGGATATGTTTTTCATGGGTTTCCTTGATAAGAGTGCTCGAGCGGCAAGGCGTTACCCCCTTGAACAGCAGCGCTGTCTTGGACAAAGCGGCACCTATCGGGCCTGTCCGCGTCACTTTGCTGTGGTTTTCCCCCTGTGCAGGGGAAAAGTTAAAAGCTCGGCGCTCGAGCCTTCACTTTTGTCCGTACACATTCTGATAGCGGTGGTGCAGTTTCTCGATGCTCCCCTCGGGCAGCTCAAGCGGAGTGCCCAACTGATGCGCCAGAAACACCGTTTTAGCCACGTCCTCACACATCACCGCCGCCTTGAGCGCTTCTTCCGGGGTTTTGCCTACGGTGAATACCCCGTGGCTCTGCATCAGCACGGCGGGGCTGGGGTGATTCTCGAGCACGCGCACCACCTCGCGCCCAATCTCTTCGCCGCCAATGAGCGCGAATTCGCCGCAAGGAATGGGACCGCCAAACTCGTCGGCCATCGCGGTGAGCACGCAGGGAATCTCGCGCCCCACCGCAGCCCAGGCGGTGGCATACGGGCTGTGGGTGTGGACGATGCCACCAATGTGCGGCATCTGGCGGTAGATGTAAGCGTGGGTGGCGGCGTCGCTCGAGGGCTTGAGTCCATCCTCTAGAACTTCGCCCTCGAGCGTCAGGTGGACCATACTTTCGGGTGTGAGCTGCTCGAAACGCAGGCCGCTGGGCTTGATGAGCAAGTGGTTGTCCCCCACTCGAGCGCTGATGTTGCCGCCCGTCCAGGACACCAAGTTATTGCGCGGCAGCTCGAGGTGCAGGTCTAGCAAGTGCTGTCTGAGTTCGGGGTGTTGCATGGTTTTCCTCGAGTGGGGCGGGTGGGAGAGCGAAAAGAGCGCCTCCGGCAGGTAATTAGTAGTTGGTTCTTGGTTGGTCTGCTCTCGAGCGCCCTGAATCAAACCGACCAAGAACCAAGAACCAATAACCCGCCGGAGGCGCGAAGTGCTAATTGCTAATCGCTAACTGCCCCCCGCTCGAGCAAAACCTCGGCCCGCATCGCTTTGAGCCGCTTCATCACCTCGTTCGCGCCGCGTCCGAAGTAGTCGTGCAGCCGCTTGTATTCGGCGTACAGACGGTCATACGCCTTTTGATTCTCGAGAATCGGCTTGTACACCGCCTTGTGGTTCTTGCCCATCGCTCGAGCGGCCTCGGTGATGTCGGGGTACTGGTCCGCAGCCACGGCGGCGAAGATGGCACTGCCCAGCGCTCCTCCCTGATGTGATGCCACCAGGCTCAGCTCGCGTCCGGTCACGTCGGCGTAAATCTGCATCAACAGCGGGTTTTTCATGAGTCCCCCGGCCACGATGAGTTCGTTCACCGGCACGCCGCTCGCTTCAAACGCCTCAAGAATGGTGCGGGTTCCGAACGCTGTGGATTCGAGCAGGGCGCGGTACAGGTCCGGGGCGCGGGTGGCCAGGGTGAGGCCCACGAACACGCCGCTGAGTTCGGCGTTCACCAGCACGCTGCGGTTACCGCCCAGCCAGTCCAGCGCCATCAGGCCGTGCTCCCCGATGGCCTGCCTGGAAGCGTCCTCGGTCAATATCTGGTGAACGCTGACTCCCTGTTCCTGCGCTCGAGCGTGATACTCCGGTGGGGTGGCGTGGTTCACCATCCAGCCGAACAAATCGCCCACCCCGCTCTGTCCCGCTTCATAGCCGTAGAGTCCAGGGGTGATGCCGCCGTCCACCACCCCGCACATGCCAGGCACCTCCTCGAGCGACTCCCCACTCATGATGTGACAGGTGCTGGTGCCCATGATGAGCACCATCTGGCCCGCTGCGGTGGCGTTTGCGGCGGGCGCGGTGACGTGGGCGTCCACGTTGCCCACCGCCACCGCCGTGCCCTCGAGCAGCCCGGTCCAGCCTGCGGCCTCGGGGGTGAGTCCTCCGGCCCTGGACCCCAGCGGACTGAGGGTGTGGCCCAGTTTCTCGAGGATTTGGTCGAACTCGGGGTTGAGTGCCTTGAGATACTCGCTCGAGGGGTACTTTCCGTCCTGGTACATCTCCTTGTAGCCCGCCGTGCAGGGGTTGCGGGTCTCGACGCCGCACAACTGCCACACCGCCCAGTCGGCGGCTTCAATCCACTTGCTGGCGCGGTGAAAGATTTCGGGGTCCTGCTCGAGCACCTCCAACGCTTTGGGAAAGGCCCACTCGCTCGAGATTTTGCCGCCGTAACGGGCAATCCACGGTTCCCTTCTCGAGTGGGCCAGGGCATTGATACGGTCGGCCTGACCCTGCGCCGCGTGGTGCTTCCACAGCTTGACCCAGGCGTGCGGACGGCCCGCGTACTCGGGCAGCAGACACAGCGGCGTGCCGTCCCCCTGCGTAGGCAGCACCGTGCAGGCGGTGAAATCAATCCCGATGCCCACCACGTCCGCCGCACTCACCCCGCTCGAGCGCAGTGCGTCTGGAACCGCGTGCTGAAACACGCCCAGATAATCGAGCGGGTGTTGCAGCGCGTATTCGGGACCCAACACCGTGCCGTCAGGCAAACTCTTTTCCATCACCGCGTGCGGGTAGAGGTATTCGCTCGAGGCCAGTTCCAGGCCGTCTGAGACCCGCACCACCACCGCCCGCCCCGAGAGCGTGCCGAAATCTATGCCTACTGTGTATTTCTCTGCCATTTCTGTTCGTCCTTTTCACACCTGAAATTTTCCCAATCGTAGTCCAATTTACTGGGTGCTCGAACGCTTTCAGTGCAGGCCGATTGGGTGCGCTGACCCCAGTGTCTCTGGATGAACAGCATTCGGCCCCGAGTAGGGTTCCTGGGTCGCCCACTCGAGCGGTGCTCTTTTACGCGCTGTACTGGGTGGAGGGTACTTTTCTGGCGCTTTGAATTTTGCACTTTGTTTCAGACCGTGCTTCAAACTGTTCGCGCTTCGGTTTGCGCCACGCCCTGCGTTTCCGGCCTCGCCCAGGTGGGCTGCCAGCGCAGGCTCAGCGTGCTGCCCTGCACCGAGGCCGACAGCCAGACGTATCTCGAGTCGCGCAGGTCTTCTTTCTTCCAGCGGTCGAACATCACCAGGGTGGTCTCCAGCGCAATCGGAAGGGCGAAGGTGGGCTGTACCCCAAAAGTAATCTCCGCACCCGCGCCCACACAGGGGCTTCCCTGCACCTCCCACGGACCGAGCGGGTGGGGGGCCACCGCGTACTGTGCTGGATTAGGGTCCCAGCCGGTGCAGCCGGAGGTCAGCATAAAGTAGTGTTCACCCTGCCTGAACACTGCCGGAGCCTCTCGAGCGCGCTCTTTGAACACGTCCAACGCTCCACCCTCTGCTACGGCGGTGTAGTCGTCGCTCAGACGCACCACCCGCAGGGTCTGGTTCCAGTCCGAGGAAAAGTAGAGGTACGCGCTTCCGTCTCCGTCCTGAAACAGCGTGAAATCTCGGCTCTCGAGGCCGCACGGCTGAAAACTTCCCCGGTAGACAAAGGGTCCGGTGGGAGAATCCGAGACCGCGACCCCTAACCGAGCGAACGAGTAATCTTCATGGTCGATGTGCAGCCACATCACGTACTTGCCGGTGTGCGGACAGCGCAGCACTTTGGGCCGCTCCCCAACCTTGCTGGGATGCAGGTCGTGCTGGGGGTCGCCGTGGGCTGCGGACAGGACCAAGCCGTGCGGGGTCCAGTGGTTCAGGTCGCTCGAGGAGTAGCAGGAAATACCTATGAAGTCCACCCGGTGCAGAAACGCCTCCACCGTTGGCCCATCCTTATTTTCTCCGTACCAGTAGTACCTCCCCGTATCCTCGAGCAGACTGCCCCCGTGGGCCTGGATGGGTTGTCCGGTGGTATCGAGCCAAACTGCGTCGTTGATGAGCACACAACCTCCTGAATTTTGAGCAGCGCTGAAGCACGAAGCCGATAGCCACCCCGGCAGGGAGGACTGGAATTCCCCCTCGAGCGAAACGGGGTTCCCTGCCCCACTCCAGAAGACTGAGATAATGGAAGGCGCTTGCAAGCGGCGGAGCCAGGGTGCCCTTCTCGAGCCAAGAAAGGGCATCACCCGCGTGTGGCGTGGATGGACAGTCCCAGGTGCTCTTTAAGAGAGTTTCGACAGACCCACCATAGTGAAAGCCTGAGCGCGATGGAATGAAGCGGCTTGCTACCAACCTGTATAATCTTGCTGAAATGGACGTGCAACAAGAAACTCGGCATCCCAGCGTGATTCATCTGGTTACGGGTCACTACCGTGAACGGGGCGCGTACCGGGCCTTAAGGGCGCAGGGCACGCCGGACTGGCTGCTGCTTTACACCCTGGCCGGTCAGGGCCGTATTGGGCATGAAGGGGGAGAAATCCGCATTGGGGCCGGAGAGATGGTCCTCTACCGAGCCGGTACACCGCACGATTACGGCGTGGAGGAGTCCAGCTTGCACTGGGAATACCTCTGGACCCACTTTCAACCTCGAGCGGAGTGGCTGGGCTGGCTGAACTGGCCCGAGGACGCACCGGGTCAGGGCCGCCTCAAGCTGCTCGACCCCAAAGTGCGCGAGCGGGTGGAACAGCGCTTTCTCGAGGCCCACCGCTGGGCCATGAGCGGCCTCAAGCAGCGCGAAGCCCTGGCCATGAACGCGCTCGAGGAGTTGCTCATCTGGTGTGACACCCAAAATCCCCGCGCCGAGCACGTCCAGGGAGACGCCCGAATCAACACCGTGACCGAGTATCTGCGCGAACACCTGGCCGAGAGAATCAGCCTGACCCGCATGGCCGAGGTGTGCGGACTGTCGGTCTCGAGGATGGCGCACTTGTTCCGCGAGCAGGTGGGGTTGACCCCCCAGCAGTATCTGGAATACCAGCGCCTCGACCACGCCCGAAAACTGCTCGAACTCACCTTTCGCAGCGTGGAGCAAATCGCGCTCGAGGTGGGCTTTGAAAGCCCTTTTTACTTCGCACGGCGCTTCAAGCACTACCTGGGAACCACACCCAGCCTGTACCGCAAACAGGCGCTGTCCTACCGCGAGGTGGCCGACCCCGGTCGCAGCGCTCGAGAATCCGAGGCTTACATCCTCAAGCGTGCTCGTTAAGTTTCCCTGTCGTTCTCGAGCAGACCACATACGTCCCTGATAACCGGGCTGATGAGAAGCTTCGTAGCAAGATAGTGCAGCCGGTCAGCAGTCGATGATATTCCCGCGCAAGAAGGTGGCCTCTATACTCGAGCCACACAAAGATTTGAGAGCGGGTCGCGCAGTTTAGGAATTCTCTGAGCCATCACGGTGTTCAGAGGGCTTTGCCTGTGCGGCTGCGAGACGGGAGACGGGAAAGGCTGCCACCTCCCGATTCAGCTCGAGCCGATTCAGCTCGAGCCGCGTTTCTCAAACTCTGTGACCCACTCGAGGTCCCAGCGGAGGTATCCCCTATGAAGCGTCAGCGTAATCTAGTTCCTCGTAATCAAAGGTCTTTCCTCGGCGTGCTCACCACCCTCACCACCCTCATCGCCCTCGGCACCTTGACCGGAGCGGGCGCACAGACCCCTAAAGTGGTCAACCTGACTTACTGGAACTGGGGGGTGGAGGGGACTCAGGGCCAGATTGACCGCTTCAACGCCTCGCATCCGGGCATCAAGGTCACCTGGAACAAGGTACCCTCGAGCGGTTTCTACGACAAGCTCTCCACCGCGCTCAAGGCCGACAATGCCCCAGACGTGGCCAACATCGAGTTGCAGTTCCTGCCCACCGTCATCAGCACTGGGGGCCTAATTGACCTCAACAAGTATGGCGTGGCGGCGTACAAGGCCCGCTTTGAACCGTGGGTGTGGAATCAGGTCGCGCTGGGCGGGTCAACCTACGCCATCCCCACCGACCTGGGACCGATGGGGATGCTTTACCGCGCCGACCTATTCAAGAAATACGGCGTGGCAGTGCCGAAAACCTGGGCTGAATATGCCAGCGCCGCATCCAAGCTGCACGCCGCAGACCCCAAGCTGTTCATCACCACCTTCGCCCCCAACGACGCGGGCTGGTTTTCAGGCATGGCCTGGCAATCGGGCGCGAAGTGGTTTGAAATCTCGGGTGATTCCTGGAAAGTGACCATCAACGACAGCGCGACCAAACGGGTGGCCCAATACTGGCAGGACCTGATAGACAAAAAACTGGTCAAACCGGGTCCCATCTGGGCCGACGGCTGGTACAACGACCTTCAGACCGGCGAAGTGGCGACTTGGCTTACCGCGTCCTGGGGAACGGGTTTCCTCGAGTCCTTCGCTCCCAAAACCAGTGGCAATTGGCGGGTCGCGCCGCTGCCGTCCTGGGAAGCGGGCAAGCCTGCGGCCAGCAACTGGGGTGGCTCGACCACGGCGGTGACTAAAAGCTCGAAATTTCCCAAAGAGGCAGCCACTTTTGCGCTGTGGCTGGGGACCGACCTCAAGGGCAGCGTCAAGCCGCTGGTGAAAACTGGGGCCTGGTTTCCTGCGGTACGCGGCGCTATGGACAATGCCGACCTGAGCTTGACCTCGAAGTTCTACGGCAATCAGGCGGTGAACCGGGTCTTCAAAAATGCTTCCAGGGTGGTGGACACCCGCTTCCAGTGGGGTCCCACCATGAGCCAGGTGTACCGCGACCTGCAAGACGGTTTTGGGGCAGCCGTGAACGGCAAGGGCAACCTCAGCAGCGTGCTCGATACGGTTCAGGAGAGCACGCTCGCAGCCATGCGTAAGCAAGGTTTCGACGTCAAGTAGCGGTCCTGTGGTTCCAGAGTTCGACCCAGGAGCGTCGAACTCTGGATTATCTATTTAGCAGGGAACCCAGCAATAACGACACACCGCAGGAGGACCCGGTATGAATTCCAGCCTTGCCCACAGCAAAACCTTTCGCCGCTCGAGGCGCAACCGAATCAAGGCGACCCCCTACCTGTTTTTGCTGCCCTTCGCCACCCTGTTTACTGCCTTTTTTCTGTTGCCCATCTTGTACGCCCTCGAGCAGAGCTTGTTCACCCAGCACCGCAGTGGTCTGGGGTTGGGCACACCTACGGTGCGGTTTTCCGGGCTGAGCAATTACTTCGACGTCTTTCGTGACCCGGTGTTTTATCAGGGCGTGGGGCGGGTAGTGCTTTACGGCGCGGTGCAGATTCCGACCATGCTGGGTCTGGCCCTGCTGCTGGCCCTGCTGCTCGACACTGCCACGGTACGCTTCAAAAACTTCATTCGCATGGCCGCTTTTGCACCTTACGCGGTCCCCAGTGTGGTGGCCGCGCTGCTGTGGGGATTTTTCTACAACCCCCGCTTCAGCCCCATCGTTCAGGTGATGCAGGCGCTGGGCCTGGGTACCCCCAACCTGCTGGGACCGGACGCCATCGTGTTTTCGCTGGCTAACATCGCGGTGTGGCAATGGACCGGCTACAACACCCTGATTATCTATGCGGGCCTTCAGGCCATCGGCCCCGAACTGTATGAAGCCGCCCGCGTGGACGGCTGCACCGGCATCCAGATGGCTCGCTTCATCAAGATTCCTCTGGTTGCACCCACGCTCATTCTCACCACCATCTTTTCCATCATCGGGACGCTGCAACTGTTCAACGAACCGCTGGTGCTTAAACAGATTTCCAACAGCATCTCCAACGTTTACACTCCCAATCTCTACGCTTACTACACCGCGTTTGGTAACAACAACTATAACTACGCTGCCGCATTAGCGGTCTTGCTGGCCTTCGTCACCTTCGTGTTCTCGTTTGGTTTCCTGCGGCTCTCAAACCGTGCGGGAGACTCCTGATGAGCGTCCGTGCTGCTCGAGTGACCGCTCCAAGGCGCTCTAATCGCCGCCTCAAACTCAAACCCAGCAGCGTGCTCATCGCCGTATTTTTGTTCGTGCTCTCGATGTACTTTCTCGCGCCGCTGTACTGGCTGGTAGTATCGTCTACCAAAACGCTCGAGGACCTGTTCGGCACCCCTGGGCTGTGGGTGGGCAAGACCCTCAACTTTGGCCAGAATCTCGAGCGACTGTTCACCTACAACGGGGGCATCTACCTGCGCTGGCTGGGCAACACTTTTTTGTATGCGGGGGTGAGCGCGGTGGTGGCCACCGGGGTGGCTACTTTAGGCGGCTACGCGCTGGCCAAGTTCCGATTCCGGGGTCGCAACCTGGCGTTTTCACTTATTCTGGGGGCTATTTTAGTGCCTAACACCGCGCTGGTATTGCCGCTCTACCTGCTCATGAGCCGCCTGGGTCTGACCGACACGGCCTGGGCCGTGCTGCTGCCCAGCTTCGTCAGCCCGTTCGGAGTTTATCTGGCGCGGGTGTACTCAGCAGCCTCGGTGCCCGACGAGCTGCTCGATGCAGCTCGAGTGGACGGCTCAAGCGAACTGAGAACCTTTCTCACCGTGGTGTTGCCGGTGCTGGCCCCCGCCCTGGTCACCATCTTTAT
>Ga0123339_10002803_pt1 | contig 11725 bp, 10 predicted proteins | sample lystaG_FD_89956 | JGI IMG/M metagenome (GOLD analysis project Ga0123339, IMG submission 89956) | Glacier valley bacterial and archeal communities from Borup Fiord, Nunavut, Canada, to study Microbial Dark Matter (Phase II) -... | ecosystem: Environmental > Aquatic > Freshwater > Ice > Glacier ... | reverse complement strand
TGGCCCGAGGAGGGTAGTAATATGCTCGGCGGCTAGAGTGTAGTGGGTACACCTCAAAACCAGTGTATCAACGGGTTTTGAGGTTAAAAATGAATCTTTTTGACCATCAAAAATGCCTGCAGCCCTTAAGATACTTGCGCAAGCAGCTATGATTTTACTAGCGTCTGGATTTTACGGTGCGCGCTCAATTGCCTTAGCCAAGCCATCGCACGGCAGTAAAACAAAGCTGGCTTGGCTGCTTTGCGCCGACAGCAGTGCCGCAAACCGGGTGCTAGCCAACGTGCTGCGTGTGGCCATCACGGCGATGTGTTTGGTCTGGCTGATCGCCACGGCAGGCTTTAAAGCGGGTTCTATGCCGACAATTGGCAGGTTGGGGTAGGTTGCTCGCAACAGGTCAGTCCCGGCTGCTGTGGCCGTGTTGCAGGCCATTGCCAGCGTTTTGACGTTTTGTTTGACCAGATACGTTGTGATTTTTAGCGAACGCTCAACCACGTGCGCATCGTCCCGCTCCCCATACGGCGCATGGCCGCTGTCGGCGATGTAGATGAAATATTCATTCGGCAGCTCGGTGCGCAGCGCTTTTAAAACGCTCAGGCCGCCTATGCCGGAGTCAAAGATGCCGATGGGTCGTTGCAAACCTGTTTCCTGGTCAACCGGCAGCCACCGCGATCCCTTTGAATTCACCGGACTTCACTGATTCAGCAATCCGTTTTTGCCACTCCGCTGGCCCGGTGATATGCGCGCTGGTACCGCCTGAATCAACCGCCACCGTCACCGGCATGTCAACCACGTCAAATTCGTAAATCGCTTCCATACCCAAATCGGCAAAGCCCACTACCTTGGCGTGTTTGATGGCTTTTGAGACGAGGTACGCTGCGCCGCCCACGGCCATCAGGTAGGCGCTTTTGTGTTTTTTAATCGCTTCAATCGCAACCGGGCCGCGTTCGGCTTTGCCGATCATGCTGATAAGGCCGGTTTGGGCCAGCATCATTTCGGTAAAACTGTCCATTCGGGTGGCTGTGGTTGGGCCTGCCGGGCCAACGGCCTCGTCGCGTACTGGGTCTACCGGGCCGACGTAGTAAATCACGCGATTGGTGAAGTCAACTGGGAGTGCCTCGCCTGCTGCCAGCATGGTTTGAATACGCTTGTGCGCTGCGTCTCGGCCGGTCAGCATTTTGCCGCTGAGCAGCAACGTGTCGCCTGGTTTCCAGCTCGCAACCTCGGCCTTGGTCAGCGTGTTCAGGTTGACGGCCTTGCTCTTTTTGTAATCAGGCGTCCAGTTCACATCTGGCCAGGTGTCGAGCGGAGGCGGTGTCAGGTAGACCGGGCCGTTGCCATCCATCACAAAATGGGCGTGGCGGGTGGCGGCACAGTTTGGGATCATCGCCACAGGCTTGCCGGCGGCATGGGTGGGGTACATGTTTATTTTGACGTCGAGTACCGTCGTCAGGCCGCCCAGGCCTTGCGCGCCTATGCCCAGGGCGTTGACTTTTTCAAACAGCTCAATGCGCAGCGCTTCAACTTTGGTCAGAGCTGCCCCTGACTTGGCTTTGGCCTGCAGCTCGTACATGTCCAGGTCTTCCATCAGGCTTTCCTTGGCCAGCAACATGGCTTTTTCAGCCGTGCCGCCAATGCCGATGCCCAGCATGCCCGGTGGGCACCAGCCTGCGCCCATGGTGGGTACGGTTTTCAGCACCCAGTCAACAATGCTGTCGCCGGGGTTCAGCATGGCCAGCTTGCTTTTGTTTTCACTGCCGCCGCCTTTGGCTGCGACGGTAATTTCCATCGTGTTGCCAGTGACCAGCTTGGTATTGATCACGGCTGGGGTGTTGTCTTTGGTGTTTTTGCGGTCGAATTGCGGGTCGGCAACTACGGATGCGCGCAGAGTATTGTCTGGGTGGTTGTAGCCACGGCGCACGCCTTCGTTCACAGCGTCATCGACTGAGCCGGTAAAGCCTTCCCAGCGCACGTCCATGCCGATTTTTAAAAACACATTAACGATGCCGGTGTCCTGGCATATCGGGCGCTGGCCGGTGGCGCTCATTTTGCTGTTGGTCAAAATTTGCGCAATCGCGTCTTTGGCGGCAGGGCTTTGTTCAGCCTCATAGGCGCGCGCCAGGTGGGCAATGTAGTCGGCTGGGTGGTAGTAGCTGATGTATTGCAGGGCTGCGGCGATGGATTCGATCAGGTCGGCTTGTTTGATGATTGTCATGGAGTGTGATTCGTGGGATAAGAGGCATGAGACAAGGTAGATATAGGCCGCTATTTTGACAGGTAAGCACCATGATCCCAACCCGAATTGAACACGACACTTTTGGCCCCATCGATGTGCCCGCCAGCCGGCTGTGGGGCGCCCAAACACAACGCTCGCTGCAAAACTTCGACATTTCAGGCGAGCTGATGCCGCGTGAAATCATTCGTGCGCTGGCTCAAATCAAGCGTTCGTCCAGCATCGTTAACCACGCACTCGGTCTGCAAAGTAATGCGATCACGCAGGCAATCGTGGTGGCTGCTGATGAAGTGATGGCCGGTCAGCTTGCGGACGAATTCCCGCTGGTGGTGTGGCAGACCGGCTCAGGCACCCAAACTAACATGAACGTCAATGAGGTGCTGGCCAATCGCGCGAGCGAGCTTTTGAAAGGGCCGCGCGGGGAAGGCCGTCTGGTGCACCCGAACGATGACGTGAACCGCAGCCAATCGTCGAACGATGTGTTTCCCACGGCAATGCATATTGCGGCAGTGGTGGGCATCACTGAAAAGCTGCTGCCTGCGCTTGAAAAGCTGCGCGCCACGCTTCACCAGAAAGCGCAAGACTTTGACAGCATCGTCAAAATTGGTCGCACCCATTTGCAGGACGCAACGCCGCTGACGCTGGGGCAAGAATTTTCAGGCTACGTGGCCCAGCTGGAGCATGCTAAAAAGCACATTCACGCCGCGCTGCCTCATTTGTACGAGCTGGCGCTTGGCGGCACAGCTGTTGGCACTGGTCTGAACGCGCCCAAAGGTTATGCGGTTGCAGTAGCATCGGAGCTGGCTGATTTGACGGGGCTGCCGTTTATTACAGCGCCGAATAAATTTGAAGCTCTAGCCTCAGTAGACGGTATGGTTAGCGCGCATGGCGCTTTGAAAACAATAGCAGCTAGCCTCATGAAAATCGCCAACGACATACGCTGGCTGGCCAGTGGCCCACGCAGCGGGATTGGTGAGCTGAGTATTCCTGAAAACGAACCCGGCTCATCTATCATGCCGGGCAAGATCAATCCCACACAGTGCGAAGCCATGACCATGCTGTGTGCGCAAGTATTTGGGAATGACGTGGCTATCAATTTTGGTGGTGCGTCGGGTAACTTTGAGCTCAATGTTTTCCGGCCCATGATTGCGCATAACTTTCTGCAAAGCGTGCGTTTGCTGGCTGATGGAACGAGGAGCTTTAACGACCATTGCGCGGTTGGCATTGAGCCGAATCGCGAACGCATCGCCGAGCTGGTGGGCGCGTCGCTGATGCTGGTGACAGCGCTCAATCCGCACATCGGCTACGACAAAGCTGCCTTCATCGCCAAAAAAGCGCACAAAGAAGGCAGCAGTTTGCGCGCAGCAGCTATTGCTTCAGGACATGTGACGGGTGAAGAATTTGATGCATGGGTCATCCCAGCAAGGATGACTCATCCATGAGCTGTCTTCAAAAGTTGGCTAGTGCCTTTGTGCAGCAATCCCCGACATGATTTTGTCGGTATAGGCAATCGCCAAAGCCGAGAACAAAAAGGCGATGTGGATCACAGTTTGCGCAATCAGTACCCGGTCGGTGTAGTTGTCGGCGTTGATGAACGTCTTGAGCAAATGAATCGAGCTGATGCCGATGATGGCAGTGGCCAGTTTGACCTTCAGCACCGACGCATTCACGTGGCTTAGCCACTCGGGCTGGTCACGGTGGCCTTCCAGATTCATCCGGCTGACAAAAGTCTCGTAGCCACCCACAATCACCATGATCAGAAGGTTGGAGATCATCACGACGTCAATCAATGCAAGGACCACCAGCATGATGACGGTTTCGTTCAATGTCACGATGGGAATGGTGGTTTTATAGCCGATGCTGGTGATGAGTGCCTGCAAGTCGGGTTGGCTACCAAAGGCGGCAGCAATCAGGTGTTTGAGCTCCACCATGAAGTGCACCACGTAAACGGCTTGCGCGGCAATCAGGCCCAGGTACAAAGGCAGTTGCAGCCAGCGGCTGGCAAAAATAAAATTTGGCAGCGGACGCAGAGGAGGGAATTTTTTGGGTGTTTCGTCAGTCATTATCAGAACTTTAGAAGTCGGGTTTTGTAAGATTCAAGCCAGTCAGTCGCTTGTAAGAGCTTTGCGTGACAGTAACATGTATTGCGTGACAAGTTAGCGATAACCCCAGACTTTAATGGAGACAAATATGACGAACGCCACTTCAAACATCGAATCGTTGCTGGTTGAGGACCGCATCTTCCCGCCCAGCGCTGCATTTACAAAGGCGGCCCGCATTTCAGGCATGGACGCGTACAACGCCATGTGTGCTGCGGCCGAAAACGACTTTGAGGGCTTTTGGGCGAAGCTTGCACGGGACAACCTGAGCTGGGGAAAACCTTTTACCGAGGTGCTGAACGAATCCAACGCGCCGTTTTACACCTGGTTTGCTGACGGCCAGCTCAACGCCTCGTACAACTGCCTTGATAGGCATTTAGGCACACCCATCGAGCATAAAAAAGCGATTATTTTTGAAGGCGACGACGGCAGCATCGTCAACGTCACCTACAAAGAACTGCACGCCAAAGTTAGCCAGTTTGCCAGCGCACTCAAAGCTATGGGCATTCAAAAAGGTGACCGTGTTGTCATCTATATGCCGATGACGGTGGAGGGCGTGGTCGCCATGCAAGCCTGCGCACGCATTGGCGCAACGCATTCAGTGGTGTTTGGCGGCTTTTCTGCCAAAAGCTTGCAAGAACGCATCATGGACGTCGGCGCGGTTGCGGTGATCACCGCCAACTATCAGCTGCGTGGCGGCAAAGAGTTGCCACTCAAAGCGATTGTTGACGAGGGCCTGGCCATGGGCAACTGCGAGTCCATCAAAAACGTCATCGTGTACCAGCGCACTGCCACCGCCTGCAACATGGTGGCCGGGCGTGACAGCCTGATGCATGAAGTCACCGCCAAAGCCGCACCTGTATGCGAGCCTGAATTCGTGGGCGCAGAGCACCCGCTGTTCGTGCTGTACACGTCCGGTTCAACCGGCAAACCCAAGGGCGTTCAACACAGCACGGGCGGCTATTTGCTGTGGGCCAAATTGACGATGGACTGGACGTTTGATTTGCGAGCGTCTGATGTGTTTTGGTGTACCGCCGACATTGGCTGGATCACAGGCCACACTTACGTTGCCTACGGCCCGCTGGCAGCAGGTGCAACGCAAGTGATTTTTGAAGGCATCCCGACCTTTCCGAATGCGGGCCGCTTCTGGCAAATGATTGAGCGCCACAAGGTGTCGATTTTCTACACCGCGCCAACTGCCATTCGATCCCTGATCAAAGCTGCTGAGGCAGATGAAAAAGTACACCCTGACCGCTCTGATTTAAGCAGCCTGCGCATCCTCGGTTCAGTTGGCGAGCCCATCAATCCCGAAGCCTGGATGTGGTACCACAAACACGTGGGCGGCGAGCGCTGCCCGGTGCTGGACACCTTCTGGCAAACCGAAACGGGCGGCCACATGATCACGCCGCTGCCCGGTGCCACGCCGCTGGTACCCGGAAGCTGCACATTGCCGTTGCCCGGCATCATGGCTGCGATTGTGGACGAAACGGGTAACGAGTTGCCGAACGGCGCAGGCGGCATGCTGGTGGTGACGCGACCTTGGCCGTCGATGATTCGCACCATTTGGGGTGATCCTGAACGCTTTAAAAAGGCATATTTCCCGCCAGAGATGGGCGGCACGATTTACCTCGCAGGCGATGGCGCTGTGCGTAACAAAGACAACGGCTACTTCCGCATCACGGGTCGGATTGATGACGTGCTGAATGTGTCGGGCCACCGAATGGGCACGATGGAAATTGAATCCGCCCTAGTGGCACACAGCACCTTGGTGGCAGAGGCCGCCGTGGTCGGCAGGCCTGACGATTTGACGGGCGAGGCGATTGTGGCGTTTGTGGTGCTGAAACGATCACGCCCCACCGGCGAAGAAGCCAAAGCGATTGCCAAAGAATTGCGTGACTGGGTCGGCAAGCAAATTGGCCCGATTGCCAAGCCGAAAGACATCCGCTTTGGCGACAACCTGCCCAAAACCCGCAGCGGCAAAATCATGCGCCGCTTGCTGCGCGGCATTGCCAAAGGCGAGGCAATCACGCAGGATACGTCCACCCTTGAGAACCCTGCCATTCTCGATCAGTTGTCAGAAAACCTTTAAACAATCAGGCGTAAAAAAGCCCGCCTTGAGCGGGCTTTTTTACGCCTGGCGGTTCAAGAAATTATTTGGAACCCGCCAAAATCCACGCAACCAATTTTTTGGCATCTGCATCGTTGATTTGTGCATTCGCAGGCATGGGCACAGGGCCCCAGGCGCCTGAGCCGCCTTTGACCACTTTGCCAGCCAGCTTGTCGACGGCATCGGCTTGGCCTGCGTATTTGGTGGCGATGTCTTTGTAGGACGGGCCGACCAGCTTTTTATCAACAGCGTGGCAGGCCATGCAGTTTTTGGAGGTAGCCAGAGCCATGTCGGCCAGCGCGGGAGTAGATACTGCTGCAAAAAGAGTCAGCGTAGAGATTGCGACAAGAATACGTTTCATGAATTGTCCTTGTAGTTTCTTAACAAGTTGAGTAACAAGTTGAGTTACAGTCTTTTAACGTCATTGTACTGATGTGGGTTGACGGGGTGGTGAATCCCGGTATTTCCTCGTTTTTTAACCCGCATTCACCTGCACCCCCTGTTTGGAGCCCGCCATGTACTTTTTAATCATCGGTATTATTGCCTTGCTCATGAAATACCTTGACGTTGGGCCCGTTGCCGCATGGCCGTGGTGGTTAGTTCTCTCGCCGTTTGGCTTAGCCGTCTTGTGGTGGTGGTGGGCCGATGCATCGGGCTACACGAAACGCGTTGAGATGGACAAGATGGAAAAACGCAAGCAAGACCGCCTGGCAAAGCAGCGGGACGCGATGGGCATGCTGCCCACCAAGCGTAAAAAATAGATCAGTAGTCGTCCAGCACAGCACCCTTGCTGGCGCTTGATGCATTGAACGCAAACTTGGCCTGCACGCCACGCATGTAACGCGGCTTGGGCGCTACCCAGCCCACTTTGCGTTTTGCCAGTTCTTCATCGCTTATGTTCAATTGCAATAGCAACTGTTTGGCATCAATAGTGATGGAGTCGCCTTCCTCAATAAACGCAATGTTGCCGCCCGCTGCCGCTTCAGGCGCTACGTGGCCAACCACCATGCCCCAGGTGCCGCCCGAGAAACGGCCATCCGTAATCAAGCCCACGCTTTCGCCCAAGCCAGCGCCAACCAGCGCGCCAGTAGGTGCGAGCATTTCTGGCATGCCAGGCCCGCCTTTGGGACCCAGGTAGCGCAGCACCATCACATCACCTGCAACAATTTTCCCGTCCAAAATAGCAGCCAGGCCAGATTCTTCGTCTTCAAACACGCGCGCCGGGCCGGTCATCACAGGGTTCTTCAGGCCAGTGATTTTGGCAACGGCACCTTCAGGTGACAAGTTGCCTTTCAGAATCGCCAAATGGCCTTGCTTGTACATCGGCTTGTCAATCGGGCGAATCACGTCTTGGTCGGCACGCGGCACATCGGGGATGTCTTTCAGCACCTCGGCAATCGTCTGGCCAGTAATCGTCAGGCAGTCGCCGTGCAGCAAGCCCGCTACCAGCAGCGTCTTCATGACTTGCGGAATACCACCCGCCTTATGCAGGTCAACCGCCAAGTATTCACCCGAGGGTTTCAGGTTGCACAACACGGGCGTTTTAATGCGAATGCGCTCAAAGTCATCAATCGTCCATTCAACGCCCGCAGTGTGTGCGATGGCCAGAAAGTGCAGCACGGCGTTGGTGGAGCCCCCCGTGGCCATGATCACTGCCACCGCGTTTTCAATCGCTTTTTTCGTCACGATGTCGCGCGGCTTGATGTCTTTTTTCACCGCTTCAATAAGCACCCGGGCAGACTCGGCTGCCGAGTTCATCTTCTCGTCATGCGGATTAGCCATGGTGCTGGAATACGGCAGTGAAATACCCAAGGCCTCAAACGAACTCGACATGGTGTTCGCCGTGTACATGCCGCCGCAGCTGCCAGTACCGGGCACGGCGCGGCGTTCAATTTGCTCCAGATCTTCATCGCTCATGCGGCCTGCAGCGTTTTCACCTACAGCTTCAAAAACGCTGACGATGTTGAGGTCTTTGCCTTTGTAAGTGCCAGGCAAAATCGTGCCGCCATACACATAGATGGCGGGCACATTGGCGCGCAACATGCCCATCAGGCCGCCAGGCATGTTTTTGTCGCAACCGCCAACGACCAGCACGCCGTCCATCCACTGGCCCTGCACGCAGGTCTCGATGCAGTCAGAAATCACTTCTCTAGAGACCAGCGAATATTTCATGCCCTCAGTGCCCATCGCCATGCCGTCTGAAATGGTCGGCGTGCCAAACACCTGCGCATTGCCGCCCGCTGCTTCAATCGCGGCAATGGCCGCATCTGCCAGCTTTTGCAGGCCGCTGTTGCACGGCGTGATGGTGCTGTGCCCGTTGGCCACGCCAATCATGGGTTTTTTAAAGTCGGCGGTTTCGTAGCCCATGGCGTAGTACATCGAGCGATTCGGCGCACGTGATTTGCCTTCGGTTATGTTTTTGCTGCGGGGGTTCAGGGTGATGGTTTTCATTTCCATGGGTGTCTGGTGAGTGTGTTGAAAATAAGCGACTTGAATTTGATTGTATTGGCTCTGAAATCACAACCGTGCAAAATACCCTCATGCTCATTCACCCGCAAATTAATCCCATCGCCCTGCAACTCGGGCCGTTGGCCATTCACTGGTACGGCCTCACATACCTGGCTGCTTTTGGCCTGTTCTTCTTTTTGGCCACGTTGCGCTTGAAACACCAGCCTTATGCGTCTATTACCGGCCCGGGCGCATGGGGCAAGCGCGACATTGAAGACATTTTGTTTTTTGGCGTGGTGGGTGTGGTGATTGGCGGGCGCGTCGGCTATTGTGTGTTTTACAAGCCCGGCTACTACGTTAGCCACCCGCTGGAGATTTTTTATATCTGGCAGGGCGGTATGAGCTTTCATGGAGGGCTGATTGGCGTTTTGCTGTCGCAGTGGTGGTTTGCGCGCACCCGCCAGCGGCCGTGGCTACAGGTGATGGACTTTATCGCGCCCTGCGTTCCCACCGGGCTGGCGGCTGGCAGGGCGGGCAACTTTATCAATGGCGAGCTGTGGGGCAGGGCGGCTGACCCCTCACTGCCCTGGGGCATGATTTTCAGAGGCGCGGGGGACATGCCGCGCCACCCGTCGCAGATTTACCAGTTTTTGCTGGAAGGCTTGCTGCTGTTTGTGTTGCTGTGGCTTTACGCCCGCAAACCGCGCAAGATGGGTCAAGTCTCTGGCGCATTTTTATTCGGCTACGGCGTGTTCAGGTTCATCGCGGAATTCTTCCGTGAGCCAGATGCACACCTGGGTATTTTGCAACTTGGCATGAGCATGGGCCAGTGGCTGTGTGTGCCGATGATCGTGGGTGGTGTGGCGCTGTGGGTATGGGCCTCAAAGCGGGCATGAGTCGCGCATGAAAGCGATCCGCGTCAATATTTCGCGCAAAGTTGTCATATTGGCCCTGGCTTCTGTGACGATGGCGACCAGCGCGGCGCCGGTCGAGAAGCTCCTTGTGGGCGCTGGGCCAGTGCCCGCAGATATCAAACTGCGGGCCGCGATTTTCAAATACCTGCAGACCACCGACAGGGCATTAGACAGGCGCAAACCCTTCAAGATCTTGTCTGGCCCCACGCTCGCCACCGGCAATACCTTTGGCGGCAGCCTGGAACAGGCTTGGCTGATGTGCGTGGTGGTCAACGCTGAAAAGACGGGGCCCGGCCCTCAAGAAATTATGGGCAAGTCACTTTATGTGCGCACCAGCCGGGCAGGCGAGGTGCTGGTGGTGCCGACTGAAAACTGGAAAGACTCCAGCCCGAAGTGCTAACGCTGATTTGATGCGAAATATCAGCTTAATAGGCCTGTAGCCCAATAAATACATGCGCAAGCAGCTATTTAATATATAGCAGTTAACTGGCTCAAACTTCAGCTAAAAACAGGTAAATTGGCGGCTGCCGCCGTAAATTCAAAATCATCCAAAGGGTATAAAGGCCGGGCTTGCTTGAAGTGTTCAGACTGCGGCTCGTACAGCGTCAGGCCCGGTGTGGCCACGCAGATGCAGTCACTGTAGCTGCCAAACCCCAGTTTGAAGTGGTAGCCAGATTTGGCCACGATGGTGTTGGCTATATCGGTTGCCAATTCACAGGCTGCTGGCAAGCCGACTGCGCTGCGCGCATAGACCAGCGCGGTCTGGCCAACCGCCTTACCATCCACGAACGGATTGACGTTGAAAATACTCGCGTCCAGCAGATTGTGGTTAGCGGCAACGCGGTCACTGGCCAGGCGGTGCAGTTCAAGCAGCGGGGCACTGGCAGTTTCGTCATTGCCGCCCGTCAGCATGGCTACGCTGGCTGCGCAGCCCATGGGCTGCAAACGGCCATTGAGGATGCCGCTAAGTGTCCTGCCCACGCGTTGCCCCGTGTGGCCCGGATCGGCGTGTGGGTTGGTTTTGTAAGCGCTGGCAAAGCTAAGGTCCGCCAGCATGCCGGCATTGGCATGCGCATGCAAGTCAAAACCGGCAACGATGGGGATGCTGTTGCCCGCCACGGCGCGCAAGCTTTGCAGCAATTCGGCCTCGGCGCTGTCAAGCGACAATGTTTGCATGCAGCCATGCAGGCCCAGCGCGATGGGATCAAAGCCGCCTTTCAGCGCGGCAGTCATAAAGTGCTGCTTGGTAAAGGCGTAAGCATCGTCCGTCCCCTGCCCACCCGGGCTGGCGCGTGCGGCAATGCTGGGGATCAGTTCCCACCCTTCTTGAAGCCCGGTACGAATCAGGCCACCCAAAACAAAATCAGCGTTTTCGTTGCAGCTGATCAGCGATTGCCCTGTTTCAATCACGAATGCGGGCAGGTGCGTTTCTAGCGGTGTGAAGCCGTGCGATTCCTGACAAATCTGACCGATAAGGACGCGGTACTTAGCGCTAGTTGGTTGGGGCTGCACAACCGAATGCTCGTCCAGCTTGATGTCGGCACCATCAGCGACGCGCTTGAACTTGACAAGCTCTGAGCGCAGCTGCGCGGTAAATTCTTCCGGCGTGTTGCCCACCGGCTCGCTACCCAGGTTGGCCAGGGTGGTATGCACTTCAGGCATGGCCAGTATTTTGGCGGCGGCAGCTTGGATGCGCAGCACAATGTCAGCAGGTGTCTTGGCAGGTGCTACAGGTCCAAACCATGACGATTCATTCACAGGCGCAAGCCCCACTTCAGCAAAGGTAGGCACATCGGGCAGCAGCGTCAAGCGCTTGGTCGACGCTACAGCCAGCGCTTTCAGCTTGCCTGACTGGATGAAGGGCAGGGACGACGGCAGGTTGTCAAACACCGCGTCAATCGTGCCGTCCATGGCATCTTGAATGGCT